>ULYA01022087.1_pt1 | contig 42225 bp, 29 predicted proteins | sample 1961821 | NCBI WGS metagenome assembly ULYA01 (sample SAMEA4835853, study PRJEB28245) | human gut metagenome | biome: gut microbiome; material: fecal sample | place: Denmark | collected 2008 | reverse complement strand
TGGATTTTTGCACGTAACTATGAAGGTACTGAATAGTTACGTTTGTATTTATATTATGTAAAACCACGTGTTACATGAAGAAAATGACATCTCCCAAGATCAGACCGACAGCACCTACAAACATAGGGATCACCGTACGTTTTACAAGGTCAACAGAAAGAACCTTTCCATCTGTACATCCTGCGGTAGCAACCATACAGGAAGAAATCGGAGACATGTTTCGTCCCATTCCTGTTGCAAGCTGCATTGCCAGACACATGATGACTGGGTGAATGCCAAAGGACTCTGAAACAGTCGGTGCCAGAGCGATAAATGCATAGAACGGTGCAGCTCCGGAACCCATGATGATAGCAGAAATCATAATAATAGCAACCATAACGATCGTCATCGGAATCGGTCCAAATCCGATATTCTGTGCGCCTTCAATGATCAGATCGATCATTCCCATGCGCTTCAGGCCTTCTGCGAAAATTTCACCGGACATGATCAGTGTAATGATGTTAGCAAACTGTTTTCCCATTCCACCAAAGAAAACATCGATAATTTTAACGGACTCAAAGGCATGCTTCGGTTTTCTGATGACTTCAAGGATAATAGTAAGGCAGACACCCATCATCATAGCTGTTACGACATTCATTTTAATAGAAGTAATAACAAGCTCATTGAATAAAAGCAGGAGTACCAGCGGGAACAGCGGTAAAAGTGCATAAAACTTCGGAACGCCAGCTGCTGTTGTATCATCTTCCTGCGCAGATGCATCATTTTTATTGGCAACAAATCCATCTTTTTTATCAAAATACTTCTGTACCAGATAGTGAGTAACCGTTACAAGCGGGATAACAACTGCCATGATCGGTACCTGATACTTAATGAAGTATGTCATTGGCTCTAAACCAGCCATCTCGGCAGCCATATTAGAGGCACCGGACGCCGGACCGAGGTCAAGACAGGCAGCAGATGCAATAACCGCAGCGGCTGACAGGTGACTGACACCTAATGCGATCAGAACCGGGTAAACGGTAGCCATTAACAAAACGCTGAGTCCAGCTGCACTCGGAACAAAAATATTAAGAAGCTGTCCAACTGTGTAAGTCAATGCAAGGACAATATACGGAGAACCAAGGTGTTTCAGCGGTTTCGTACAGATCTTTACCATAACATCACTCGCGCCTACATGGTTCATGAACATTGCATAGGCTCCGGCAGCCATGATGACCATTCCGGTAGCTCCCGCATCCTTTTGCAGCGTTGTACGCATCAATTCAAAAACATCAAATAACCAGAAACCTGTACTCTTCTCTACATCAGTTATGATGTTGTTGATTCCAAGAAACTGAGCGCTAAGTAATAAAACGATACCGCCCCCTAAAAGAATTGCATGCGGTTTGTACTTTTTGAGTATCATGGCAGATACAAGAACTACTACAACCAATGTAATGGCGATAGATAAAAGCTGCATTTGTCTTCCTCCTGTGCAAAATGAATAATTAATATTTGTGGCTATTAAAAGACGTCTCTGTATGTTGGAATTATATACTAATTTCTAATAAAAATCAATACTTTTTTAGTGAAAAACACAATAGCTGTCCCAAAATAGCTTTAAATAATTGTACACCAGCTTCGAAATTCAATTTTCTGTGTAAAAATAAACCGGGGGATGGCAATTCTTAGATTGGACTTTTTAAGATGGCTATGATAAACTGTTACCAGTATATGTTTCGGGTTTTTATAGGGATCAAACGGTTAGGGTGAACCGTAACTATTGGCACAAGCGCTTTAAATATATAACTTGACAAAACAAGAAGCGCTGGAAGCGAAAGGACTAAAAAATGAAAATAGCGTTACTATCAACGTCGTATCTGGAATCTTTTTATAAAAAAGAGCTGAAGGAACTTGACCTCGCAGATATTATTGATGTTTATGTGTACTATACATATGAACATGTTGTGGATCTATATCGTCAGATCTCCGAACAGTACGATGGAATTCTGGCCGGAGGAACCGCCCCGATGCGGATCATTCAGAAAGCCTACCCGAAGCACAAACCAATGCGGAACATTGAATGTGGTATCAGTAATTTCTACCGCGAAATTACCAGAGTCATTTTCGAATATCAGGATTTTACACTGCAGTATGGATACTTTGATTTCTGTGATGTCATGTGTCCGGATAATGCAAAAAGTCTGATTGAAAAAATGAGGCAGGGAAAATTTGAGGACTGGTTTGAAAAGAATCAGGAGTTTATAAATCAGGTGCCGCCCAATGAAATCTGGGATTCTCTGGAGGCAAAACGAAATAAGCACATTGAACTCTGGAAGAGCGGAACCGTTAAATACACGCTGTCCAGACGAAGCCTGATCGTGCCGGACCTTTTAAAGGCAGGTGTAAATTGCCGCTTTGTCAACTGTAATCAGGACGATATTTTAAAGAGCAGTGAGCTTCTGATGCATGACATCACGATCCAGAATCTGAAGAAAAACCGCCCTGCGGTGATCGATATCAAGCCTTATCCAAATACAGAAGAAAACAGGCAGAAAATCCAAAAGTGCCTGATGTCATACAGTAAAAAATATCTCTGTGACTTCCTGCAGGAAGATCAGGATGATTTTATTCAGGTGTTTACGAATCACCACTCCGTGGAGAAGCTTACCTGTGACTTTCAGACCTGCACGTTGAAAACGTATCTCGAGGAAAAATGTGATTTTCGCGTCAGTATCGGATACGGATTAGGAGAAAGTCTCCAGGATGCCGTTTCCAACAGCCTGTATGCATTAAAAGAATCCATGAATACAGTGGATTATAACAGCTATCTGATCAATGTGAAGAAAAACAAGATCGGTCTGTTTGGAGATGGAAGGCTGGTAGCCTTTTCAAGTGACGTTTCCCCTCAGATTTTGAATCTGGCCGAAGAAACAGGGTTATCTACCCTGACCATTCAGAAAATTTTAAAAGCTAAGGAAATATTAGGCGATACGGATTTTACTTCCCAGGATCTGGCTGATATTCTCCATATCACACTTCGAAGCGCCAATCGAATGTTGGATAACATGGTGCGTTATCATATGGCCGCCCTCTTATACCATCGTCAGAAAGGAACAAAGGGAAGACCACAGAAAGTATATCGGATCATCCATGAATAGCTGCACCCGGCAACCTGTTGCAAAACATATTGTAACTATTCAGTACCTTCATAGTTACACGCAAAAATCCATTCCATATCAGCTTCGCTGATGGGATTTTTGCCCTCCAGCCTATGTTTTCTTACGGTCAGCGCAGCAAGTGCGCAGACCTACTGAACAGTTACAACATATTACATAAATCAAACATAACAGGAGGACTTTTCAATGAATGAGATCATGAACAACATACTGACAAGAAGAAGCATCCGGAAATTCACTGATGCACCTGTGTCCAAAGAGATTCTGGATGATCTGGTGCAGGCTGCGCTCCATGCGCCGAGCGGATGTGGAAAACAGACCTGGAAATTTACAGTTATCACAAATAAAGCAGCGATCAGGCGGTTGGCAGACGCGATCGAGACGACCTTAGACCGCCCAGGCTACAACATGTACTGCCCAACGGCAATCATCATGCCCTCGAACCTCCGTGACAGCATCTGGGGAAAAGAGGATGATGCCTGCGCCCTTGAAAACATTTTTCTGGCTGCCCACTCCTACGGTGTCGGTTCCGTATGGATCAACCAGCTCCAGAATATCTGCGATACTCCGGCGATCCGTGACATCTTAAATGATTTTGGTATTCCGGCCGATCATGTAGTCTATGGGATGGCTGCTTTAGGCTATCCGGATCCGGATACTGAGATCCAGCCGAAAGAGCGGATCGGAAAAGTTGCCTATATCGAATAATCAAAAACTTTCCGGCACCGCTGTCCACCGCGGCGCCAGTCTTTATACACATCCAGTTACAGACACAAAAATACCTGGTCAGAGTGAAGTGATCCATCTCTGCCAGGTATTTTTATCCGGATCTTTGTGCTGATCTACTCTACGTACCCCGCATTCCAGAAGTAGAGTCCGCTGTAATTATTTAAGCCTTTTACATGATCATTCCATGCATAGTTTGCGATATAATGTCCGGCATTGATGAGTGGCAGGTACTCCCAGGAGTATGCCTGTAAGTCTTCCCATGCTGCCTTTCCCACTATCTGGGCGTGTTCGGAACCTTCACCGTTAGAGCGCGCCCATGGCGCGCATACTCAAAAAGGCAGATATCCTTTTGAAGAACATCTGCCTTTTACACATCTTATCAAGAGCTGGTAGTCTATCGTTTCTACTCTCGATTCTTTTTATTCTCTTCTTCCTTATTCTTAAACCAATTATCCAGTTTCGTGAGACCCCGGATCAAGATCTTCTTCTCATCATCATCAAATTCATCCATGATGGATGTGATCATCTCTTTGTGGAATCTTGCATGATGAACAAACGCCTTCTTGCCCTTATCTGAAAGCGAAATATATACGACCCGGCGGTCTTCCTCACCGCGTTCTCTCTTCACATAGCCCTTTTTAACCAGGCTGTTCATTGCGATCGTCAAGGTTCCCACCGTAACGGAGAGCTTTTTCGCGATCGAGGACATATTTTTCGGCGTTCCTATACCAATGGCCTCAATCACATGCATATCGTTATTTGTTATATCCTGGAATTCCCGGGTAATGATCGCTTTCTCCTCAACATCCATGATGCTGCGGAATAATCTCACCAGGATCTCATTCAGTTCCTTATAATCGTCCAACAGCGGAATCCTCTTTCTCCCTGGGCTGTCTGATCTCTTCTGGCGGCCCGGATCTTTTGTCTTTTATGGGTTTTATTATAACCGATTCCAACTGACGGCACAACTGATTTCCAAGTGTTTCCGACCTTTTTCCGGGAAATTTCAGGACTTACAGCCTCTTCTCCTGCTATATCCCCGTTGCTGTTCTGCTGCTGTTCCGCCGCTGAGAACGCCTGGCTTTTTGCCTGGCATTCTGGCGGTCTTACAATAAATCCGCCAGAAAGATACTTGCAGCTATCCCGGCCGCTGTCGCGACTAGAGCTCCCGGCAGTGTCCAACGGGTCTTTCGGATATGGGCAGACATAAAATATACACTCATGGTGTAAAATACTGTCTCCGTACACCCCATCATGATCGAGACCATATTTCCCACCAAGGAATCTGGACCGTATTCTTTAAAAATATCAAGGATCAGACCGACAGCCGCGGAACTGGATATGATCCTCACCAGGATGATCGGAATTACCGGAACCGGGATATGGCAGAGTGCGGCTGGGAATTTCAGAAGCTCTGATAATACCTCCAGAATCCCGGAAGCTCTCAATACTCCCACCGCAGTCATCAGTCCGATCAAGGTTGGAAGTACATCCGCCACTGTCCGCATTCCTTCTTTTGCACCATCCAGGAAATCGTCGAATACTGGCCGTTTTGCGAGGATTCCGGAACCAACGATATAAAATACCGTGAGCGGAACCATGAATTCTGAGAGGAAAATCAATATATCCATGTTTTTCTTCTATGCCCTGCGATTGCCGTTTCTTTAGAACTTCCCGACATTAACACATACTCTACAGAATGTCTTCTTCCCGTCAGTCCTATCCTGGGAACCGCAGCAATCTCCCTTCAATTCTTTTCCTTCTCATTGTATTCTCCGCAAAAATCCATTATACTAAGCCCATGGAGGTGTTTTTCACTATGAGTATTCTTTTTCTAGAGTATCCACCCTGTTCTACCTGTCAGAAAGCAAAGCGCTGGCTTGATGAGCATCATGTATCCTATACCAGCCGCCACATCAAGGAGAACAATCCCACTGCGGAGGAACTGACAGAATGGTATAAAAAGAGCGGACTTCCATTGAAAAAATTCTTTAACACCAGCGGACTTATCTATAAATCCATGGGATTGAAGGATAAACTCCCGACAATGAACGAAGAAGAGCAGATTGCCTTGCTCGCAACAGACGGAATGCTTGTAAAGCGTCCGTTAGTTATCGGCGATTCCTTTGTTCTCACCGGTTTTAAGGAAAAAGACTGGCAGGAAAAGCTAGGGTGACTGACGCCCTGGCTTTTTTCCTGTCTTCACGAATAACCAGATTCCCGCTGCTAAAAAGAACAGGATCCCGATACTGACCGTTATCGTTGTGACATGGCTCTCCAGCCATTCTATGATCCGCTCCGCCAGACTGGTTCTCAAAAGATCTGGGGGATCCGTTTCTTCTTCTGCCCGACTTACGATCTCTGTCTCGGGTGCGTTTTCTGTCTTATTTTCCGTTTCTGGAAGAACTTCCTCATAAATTCCAATATACTGCTTTCCTTCCAGATCCGGTGTTCGGATCTGACCTCCATATTTTGCTTTTACATTTCGAATCAGCTTACTTCCGCCTGCAGTCGCATTTCTGAACATCACCTCCCCATCCATATACGGTTCTCCGTCCCATTCCACCCGGTCCACCCGATAATATACCCGGGACAACCCTGCAAGTTCTAAAAGTTTTTCTCCATAATCAGCAAGATCTGCATCGCCAGGAATCTCCATATCTCCCAAATAGAACGAATCTGCCCCGTATCCAGATACCGTCACAGAAAAGGAAAAGGTATCCGACCAGCTTCTCGACGTCTCTTCCACATCTACAAGAGAAAGTTCCCGCTCAAACTCTGTGCCGGACTCCTCATCGATAAGCGGAACGTCTGCCGTCTCCGGCACCGTATCATCACCTTCCAGGTCATAGGGAATTGTCACCTGGGCATATGTTATTTCTCCGGCTTTTTTCGCATTTCTGATTCGTTTTGATACCAACCGGTATTCCTTTTCCCCCTCGATCCTTGTCTCTTCCGGTATGAATGCCTCACCTCCATCCGTAAATATGGGGCTTTCATAGATCAAAGTCTCTTTTTCTTCTGATTTTTTATTTCCAGATGCTGCCTCTTCCGTGAAAAGTGTTTCCTCTGCAAACGTAGGCAGCGGAAATGCCAGACATGACAGAAACATCACACTTCCTAAAAAACCGGAAATTTTTTTGACAGGAAGCCGGAATATTCGGCTCCCATCATTTTTTATCCTTACGTTCTTCTTTTCTCTCATTTTCCTCCTTCTTTATATGCAGATACCAAAGACCAAGGAATCCGATAAACAGACCAAATACCGCAATTTCCGGTCTCCGGGTATCGCCAGTCTCCGGGGTCCTGAGACTTGTCCTGTCCTTCTGACGGACTCGCCCCTCTGTGCTGCCGGAAAATTCCCGCTCATAGCGTACCGTAATCCTGCCATACGTCTTTTCTCGGTCCCGTTCTTGTTTCGATTCCTCCTCTGATTCCGGTTCTGTCCACTCTGCCTCCACCGGTTTCTTCGGTTTGTCATGCGGAGTGGGCGCTGTTGGCTGTTCCGGCTCTGACGATCTCTCAGACGTCTCCAGTTCCTTCGGCGCTGTCGGAGTCTCCGCTGGCGCCGTTGTCTCAGATTCGGCGGGCTCTGTCGGCAGCTCCGGTTCAGTAGGTCTTTCCGGTTCGTCCAGTGTTTTTCTGCGGTCTGTCATCTCGATTTTTATAAAGCTTCCATCTATTGGCACTGTAAATTTGATGGAATCAGCGATCTCATACCCATCCGGCGCAGATATTTCCGTCAGGATATATGTCTCTCCTGCTGTCAGCGTTCCATCCACAAAATGCGGAGTTTTTCCTGATATCCAGGAATCGATGACCGTTCCATCCACCGTTTTTAACTCCAGGGACGCTCCAGGCAATTCTTCTCCCGTCGCCATATCTAACTTGCTGAACTGTGCTCTCGTCTTTTTATTCGTAATCGAAAGTTCATACAACTGGATCACCGCTTCTTTTTCCCTGTCAAATACGATAGAAAACGTCTCTTCCGAACACCCATATCCGGGTGGAGACTGGAGCTCCTGAACCTCATACTCGTACATGACCCAGGCACCATTTTTCAGATAACCGATCGGGAGCTCCGGTGACAGCGCAATTCCGTCCGCACCTGTCATAAATACCATCTTTTCTCCCGTCTGTACGCAGACCGCCTCAAACCATGCCCCGGAAAGTTTCAATTCTTTATCTTCCGCATCTGTCTTTCGGATCCTGATCCTGCCACATGCTATCTTTTCTTCCGGTTCCCGTCTGTTTTCCACCTCATAACGGACGATATTCTCCGTCTGGTCTACCGTGATAAGGATCGGTTCCGCTCCCTGATAACCGTCCGGAACTCTCGTCTCAAGAAGTACATATTTTCCTTCCGGAATCCGGTCAATTCGGTGCAGACCGGCTCTCATATCATAACTGGTCATTCCCGGATACCTCTCGGATGATCTGTCATGATAGCGGAACTGGTATTCAAACCGCGGTGACAGCTGACCGTCGGATGTTAATCTTTTCGGATCTCCATCAACTGTGACTGAGACCCGCATTCTGCTTCCATCCGATAATTCCCAGATCTGTGTGATGATTTTTCTGTTTTCCGTCGCCATATCCTCCAGAAGTCTGGCATCTCCTGAAGTGACTCTTCCCTGAGATTCCTTTTTCCACGAGAACTGCCGGAATTCATTTCCATACTGTCCAAACATCTTTTCATACGCCTCTGGAATCGCCGGAACATATTCCGACAGATCATCCGCCTTCCAACTGTCCACGATTCGGTCTTTCCGGTACAGATAAGCGCCGTTTTCCGTCTTTGCTCCCCCATTCTCATCCAGAACTGCCTCACAGAGGACAAACTCTGCTGCGGCAGGCCAGGATAACGGCTCTTTCTCCCCGGATACATTTCTCTCAAGCTTAAAGACCTCCAGCTTCGTATGATCGTCTTTCAAAACAAAGCTCTGCAGATTTCCTGTTTCCTCCACTGTAATCTCCATGGATGCAGGAAGGTAACCGTCCGGCGTTTCCAGTTCCTCCAGAATATAATCACCCACAGGAATCCCTTCAAAATATTTCGGTTTTCCATCCGTTATCCACATTGCAGTGACTGAAGCTTTACGGTTATCCACAGGATCTTCCGAGTTCCACACAGCCGGTGTCTCCTCTGCCTTCACGAGATAATATCCTTTAGGATATTTATCATGATCGGCAGTATTTACCCGCTTTGCCTTAAATAGCGCAAGCTTCGCCCCTGTTACAAAGGTCTGGCTGTATGTGCCCCGGATCTCTGTGCTTGTTTCACTTCTCTCCATATCTGTGCGGTTTTCTACCTTCTGACGGTAATCCTCCGTTCCGTCGATTTTTGCGATCTCCACCTTTGTTTTTTCATCCGACAGGAGTACTCTCTGGACCTCATTCGTCTCCTTCACTTCCACTGCTGACGGAAATGTGCGGACATAGCCATCCGGCGCTTCCAGTTCTTCCAGGATATAGCTGCCCGGGATCACCCGCCTTAAAAGGTCCGGCTGTCCGTCCGTACTTTCATCCATCCGTCCATCCTGAATCGTTTTTTCGCCGCTGATCCACACATTTGGAATCAGATAGGACTCTCCTTTCCTGTGCTTTAGCGGCACGTCATCCGCCTCATTCTCCGGATCTCCCACATCAAGCAGCTTTTCTCTCTCATTTAAATGATACGCAACCCGGTTTTCCATCTCCAGAAGCTCCTCATACCGGTATGTCACATAGTCCCCATCCCGGTCATAGACCGGCTCACCCTTTTTATACAGAGCTCCGCTCTCCGGATAATATTTCACTAGGCCAAACTCATCGAGAACCGGTTCCATCCATTTTTCAAAAACCCCTGTTTCCGTGTTCCATGTTCCCGTAATATAGGCATTCTCACTTCCTTCCATGATCTCCGCCGGTCTTCCCGTCAGTATTTTTCTTCTTCCAGTCAGATTTCCCGCGGTGTCTGTTTCCTTTACCACGGGCCATACATAGAATCCCTGCTGTTCTCTTCCATTCGATCCGATTTCTGTCTTCTTCACATATGCCAAGCCTGTGTAGGCATCAACCTCCGCATCCCTGCACAAAGATCCATCGAGATGAAACAGTGTGGTCTCCGGATCCGTTGCAGTAAATACCTTCGATTTCCGGTCATACACAAGTTTTGTAAAATCGCCTCCCGATATTTCAAATACCGGCTGTCCGTTTTTCAACGCATAGATCGATTCTGTATCAAAGGTGATCTTCTGCTGCCGTCCTTCCCGGTCATAGCCGTAGAAAGTCCCGTCTTTTCCCTTTTTTATCACATCAAGATTTCCAAGATCATAGAATAAGACCGGTGTATCCCTTCGCTTCACTGTCTTGATTTCCCAGGTATCTTCTCCCCGCATCTCATCTACTGACGCTCTGTCTCGGGAAAATTCCAGCTTTTCTCCGGCATATCCCTCTTTTACGACAATATCTGTCACATTTCCGTTTCTGTCCCTTGTGACCTCAACACCTTCAAATGCATGATCCTGTGAATCCCCGGTCTGCTTGACCCGGATCGCATCGTAAAGTGCAAGCTTGGCTCCTGTTACATACGGATTCTGATGATCTGCCGTCTCCAGTTTTCTCGTCACATAACCGTAACCCTGAAAGATTCCATTCTCATAGACGATCTCCACCCGTTCTCCGTCGCGTTTCCTCTGCTCCAGCATCTCCAGAGTCCCCTTTTTCCAGCCAAATCCCTGGTATGTACCTGCATGATTGTAGGCAAGATCAAGGTTCTCAAGCCCGTACTGTGCACGAAGTTCCGATATCGTTCCTTCCACTCGCCCTGATACTTTCATTCCACGAGTTAAGTCTATTGTCTTTGTTTTTGAAATTTCCAGAATTGTTGCGGTATTTTCCGCATATATTCTGGCAGTATCCGTGACATTTTCCGGGTGGATTCCATCCGGATCCTGTTCGTACCCGTAAACTGCTGCCGCCGTTTTTCCTTCTGTCCAGCCTCCGGAATACAGGATCCGGTCACTGTAAATCTCTACTGCCACAGGTCCTGAACGCACATACCCGGCTGGCGGCTTCACCTCTGCCAGCACATAAACCCCCGCGGGAAGCGGATTCGGTGTTTTTGCGTATCCAACTGCCTGGAGAATCCCCTTTCCCTCGATATCCCGGATCGTCGGGATCGCCATGAGTGTTCCTGTCTGCAGCCCATTTTTATCCGTAAAGCTTACCAGATCACTCTCCTGGCAGATCGGTGTTCCGGCAGGGACCGTTCCATAGAACAGCTCTCCGGCCCCGGCTGCCTTTCTCGCAAATGGCCGGATCTCCTTTGCCCCCATCGCCTCAAGAAAATGCTGGCTTCCAAGGATCATCGTATCCGCCGTATAACATCGCACGGCACCATCCCCGTCGTCCGTCTCATTTCTTTCCGCCCGATAGACTCCAAATACCGCGTCATCATGAAGGATCGGCTCTCCAGTTTCCGCGTCAAGCTTCTCAATTCTCAGATTTGAGAAATACTTTCGATTCAAAAATGTCTTTTCCCCATAACCGGCCCAGACTGTATCCTCCTTCTCCTCATTCGGATCCACAATGCTCCATGGAACAAGCGTCGGCGCATATTCCCCGTCATAGGCAGTCTTTATGCCTGTCATCATCTCCTTTCCATCTTTCTTCGCTCCATTTTCACTGTCCGACCGGTAATGATAGTACTGCTTTACCTTCTCATTCCCGTAAGGCTCGTAATGCCCTGCTCTCTTTTTCTCAGAAAGTCCATACGGATAGACTTCAAAATCCCCATCATTGCTGTGGGCACATATCACATACTCCCGAAGTTCCTGTTTCTGGTTTTCCGCCGACTCCTCGTTAAAGCGTATCAGATATTTTTTTGCAAGATCCCACGGAGAATCTGCAGTCCTGTATACATACTTCTCCTTCCAGTCATCTCCAGCCTCAGTCTGTCCGCCTGCCACTGGAAGAAATATCTCCTTCGGCGCATCGATCTCATAATGCCTATTCTTAAAGTCAAGAAGCTCCGGCGCATGGGGCTGTTCCTCCACGATTACATATTCTCCGTAAGGAAGATACTTCGATACCGCTGACGCTGCCTCTTCCTGTGCCTGTCCATTTTCCTTCCGGACCGCCAGAGTCGTCCTATCCCCGTCTAGTCCGCCATTCTCTTCGCCGTCCCAGGCAATCGCATAGATTTTTCCCAGATCATACTTGAAAAACGGCTGCAGATAGTCCTCCGCTTTCTGGATCGCAAGATAGAGCGCATGATCATATTGCTCATCCGAATATGCGTTTTCTCCCTGTTTCATTTGTTCCTGCTCCGCTTTCAGATACCAGTCGATGGCAAACTGCCGGACTGCGTCCGAGCGCTTCGCATTCTCCTTCGCGTATTCCGAGGTATTGATCTCATTTTGCTTTCCGGTAATGAGACTGGCCGCAAACGATTTAAATGATGTATTCCACAGAAATCCCCTTCTCTTCCAGCGATCCGTGTCTGCTGTCCGGACAGCTGCAAAGAATTTCTCATAGTTATACCCTTTATCCGTCCCGGCTTCCCCATGATCCGGATCTATCTTCCGCCCCACTGTCTCCAGTACCTGGCGGTCCGCCTTTTTCGTATAGATCTTCTGGACCAGCTCCGGGAAATTTTTCTGGTATTCTTCGATCTGCACCGTTTTCCCGTTTTTATCCACCCAGAAGATCTCTCCGTCTCTTGTGCAAAAGATCCGTTCCAGATTGGACTTCAGATAAATCTTAAACCGGAAATTTCCGATGTTTTTCTCGTCATCCGTCTTTTTCTCTACCCGTATCTTCTGCTTTACCGGTCGTTCCAGTACAAGAACAGGCGTGAGCCCCGTATCTCCATCCTCGCTGATCTTATCCTGACCGCGGTATACCAACCGCTTCGCAGTGATGTAAGTGTCTGAAAGGTCCTGATTTTTTGAGACTGACACAGCAAGCGCTGCCCCCGAGAATTTCACAAGGTATTCCGCATAACCGATCCGGTCTCCTTCCTGATATCCCCAGACATTCGCGTTTCCGATCGTCTGGATCTCCTTTTCCGTCAGAACATGATCTTTTTCCGGAAGTTTTACGATAAAGTTTAAGGTGAGACTCGTCTTTCCATCGGTAAAGTCCTTTCCGAACGAATCTTTTCCGGAAGTCCGAACCTGAATTCTGTATACACCAGTCTTCTCCCTCACTACGCTTTGAATCTCCACATCTTTTTCCACGAGCTCTTTTTCTGTTGTGACCTCGATCTTATCTTCCGTTCTCGTCAGCGGAACACGGTATCCATGTGCCGGATCTCCCGACAGATAATCGATCACCTCTTCTCCCTCTTTATGATAAACCATGACCTGATGCATGATCTCTGTCAGCTTTCCATCTGTTCCCGGCATCAGAGCCGGTGTCAGAGTCGCATCGAGATAATATCTTCTGTTTCCGGCGGACCCCATCACATACTGTCTGTCGATCTGGAACCGGAAGTTTCCGCTATTTTTATATTCCTGATACACCCAGCGGAGATTTACCGGATCCTCGTACACCGCATAGACACTGTCCGTCGTCTTTTTCCCATTTTCCACTTTTGAGGTAAAAAATCTGCGATTTCCAATAGAAGATGCACCTGCATACAGCGTTACCTGATAACCAGCATCCTCTTTTCTGATCCCATCGATTCCGCAAAAGTTCCACTGGGGATGTTCCTGATACCAGGTGAAAATGCTTCTCATAAGATCCAGAACACAGGAATTCTTTTCGACAGGCACTGTAATTTCCTGCACCGCTGCACCATACACGGTCTTTTTTGCCGGCTCTCCCGGATCTGTTGTCATTCCCCAGAGATCTTTCTGGCCCTTTTTTACTCCCCGGCTATAGACCGGCATATCCTCCAGTGAGCGGACACCTCCGGCCGTAACCGGAACTTCATACCCGTTTCTTCCAAGGATCTCCTCTGTCTGAGCCTTTAAGAAGAGAAAGCTCTCCGACGTTTCATCTGAAAGGTCACAGTCTTCCAGTTTCACCTGAAACCGCTCATCTTCCTCATCGACAGACAGATTTGAAAGGCTCATCGGTATCTTTTCCGGAATCTGTTCTGCCTTTAAGATCTGCGGTTCTATCCGGCTCACCGGTTCCTGTCCGGTAATATTTCCTGCCGCATCCCGCTCCGGCTGATAGAGAAGATCACTGGAATCACTCTCCGCCCGTTTCCATACGATTCTACCTGCCTCGTCTTTTACAATTACCTCTTCTGTTCCCGTCACATGAGGTCCTGTCACCAGCTCCTCCCCTGTATCAACGCGGTAGAATTTCGTTCCTTCCGAAAAACCATAGGCAAAGATCTCATAACCTCCATCTCCATTTTCCCCTGCTGCCCCCGCTGATGTGACCGAAAATGGAAGTTCATCATATCCTTTTCCTCTTCCATCATCGCCTTCCATTGCCGCTGCGAGTTCCGGCATCGTGACCACAGCCGTTCCATTTGCGTCCGTCACAGATCCTGGAGTTTCAAAGCCTGCTCCCCGGTTGGTGATCTCCTGATCCATTCCGTTTACTGAAAGCTCGTATCCCTCACTTCTGGAAAGTTCTTTTATATAATATTTTCCCAGAATCAGCGGTCTCCCGATCCACCAGTTTCCGTTCTTCTCCATGTTCTCCTGATACAGGTTTCCTGGCCCGTTCCAGGAGATATCCGTCCTTTTTCTGATCTTTCCGGCCGTATAATCGTACTCCACTCCCGGTGCTTCCGTATAACACAGGAAATCCGCATTTCCATCCCGATCTGTTGCTGCCGCTGCCACAAGATCATTTTTCTTATAGACAACGCCAGTATTGGTCAGAATTCCGTTTCCTGTCACCTCCGCATCCGGATGAATGATGTCTTCCGCCGCAAAAAGGCCATACACGGCCCCTTCAAGTGTTCCATCTCCTTCCGCATCCCCGTAGGACGAATAATCATCCGATTCTCCCCGAAAAAGATCTCTGTCTTTTTTCGTGATATGGATCCGCCCCTCAGTTCGATGGTCATACACATGCCAGGCATCCCCGCAGTCCTCAGCGCCATTACAGTGCGAATATCTCTCGGAATCCCCGAGATCCAGATGCCGGATTCCGTCCTCCTCTGCATCCGCCAGAATATCCTCAAAGTCCCCGACGCCTTCAAACTCTCCCCAGTCATCAGATTCTTCACCATCATCAGCTTCTTCCCGGCTTCTTCCCATAAACCAGCCATAAAACCGATCAAAAATACTTTTCTTTTCTGCATTGGACGCCGTTGCTTTCACCGCAGCTTCTTTCGTATCCGCTTCCGCGTTAGACGCCGTTCTCTTCATAATTGTTTCCGCGCGGCTTTTTACCACCGGTATTTTTCTCTCCGAAACAGTACTCCCGCCTGTCATTCCATTTCCCGAATACCAGATGTTTTCCGTGATCTCACGGCTGCTTCCGGATCGCTTTTCCGCGTCTGCTCCCGCCTGGGAAGAATCCGTCGTGATCATCTCCACAGGGATATCATCCAGGTGCAGGTCATGGAGGATATATCCGTTTCTTGCCTGGATCTCCTTCCATGTATAGGTAAACCTCAGTCCGATAAACCTCCGGTATGTCTCCTCACAGTCCGCCTTGCAGCCGGATTCCTCTAATGCGTCTTCGGATGCAGCCCGGAGCTTTCGCTCATTTCCAGCACTTTTCTGGCTTCTCCCATCCGGTTCTCCGCTTTCCAGTACCTCCTGCACCTCATCATAAACGCTCTCATCCGCGAGCCAGTGAAAATGGCAGCCGCCTTCCGCCTCTGCCTCACAGGCTTCCATCAGCTCCATCCACTGCTTTGCCGCAGCCCTGTTATTATCCCTGGTCTGTTCCGCGGCCTCCTCATAAGCATCGCTCTTTTTCCCGTCCTCATCCTCGGAATCCCCATCTTCCTGGTCCTCCGGCATATTTGCCCATGACGGCGCGGCATGTCCGTCACAGTATGTCTTTTCATATGCATACTTTCTGGTATCTTTGTAGGTTATCTCCCCCTTTTCGTTCGTGGTTCCTTCCGAAAACACCTGAAAGCCGCTCCATGGGCGAAAGCTCAGGTTCTTTTCCGCAAGTTTTCCCTCGCCGTCCGTCTTTGAGATCTTTCCTCCGTCCTCAAACCTTTCATACAGATAGAACTGGCTTCCCTTGAGCGGCATTCCGGTCTCACCGTCATGTTTTACAAGCCTGACATTGTAATCCGCTGAAAATGTCTCCTTATGGCGATAGATCTGAAATTCAAGCGTCGGCGTCTCCACACCATATTCCGGTATTTCCCCGTCACCCAGAATGCCTGATCCGCCGCCTTCCCCATCCTGGCTGATCACCAGATAGAACACCATATCAGACGGAATGATCCTCATATCCGCTTTGTAGAGTCTCTGATGTTCCGGCGCGTTGATGCAGACCTTAAAGTCCATCCACTCCCTGAGATATTCCGGATTCCAGCTGCCTTCCGTATACCAGCCGGAATTGCCTTTCATAGTAATCTTATACCGCACCGTTGTCTTGTTGTATTTCTCTTCATCCGTCATATTGCTTCCGACAGCATTCTCATTTGCGGTCACCGAACCATTGTTGTGGATCCGGATCGCATCCCCGCTCCAGGTCACCTCATACAGATTTTGTCCCATCACCGATTTCGCGATATTTTTATCCTGGGATGCGTCAAGCCATCCCACGTTTCCCCCTGTGGATCCATTGTCCCACACACTCTGGGGCTCGATCTTCGCGATATCCCGGATAAACTCTTTTCCGAGAACAAACTCCGTATCCAGGGCGCCAGGTCCGTCAGAAAAAGGCAGTACCTGAAATGGCACTGCCGTATCTTCCGAAGTTGCTCCCCTGATCGCATCCGGAGCTTCTTTTCCCGCCGCCAGCCCGACGGAGGACGCCTGCTCCATAACAGCGATCGCGCGGTCTTCAATTTCCGGATTGTCAGCCACCCAGGCAAATTTTGTCCCTGCATCGTCTTTCACATACTTTACGATATTGGCACTGGACGTCGTAGACGCGATCTCCGCATAAAGACCCGGATCAAACTTTTTTGCCGCGTCCTTCAGTGCCGACCAGTTGTCCGGATATGCCCAGAATAACCGTTTCGCCTGCGTTTCCGTAAGTGGAGACGGCATCGTATCAAACTTATACATATCATACCGGTCGACCTTCTTCCAGCCTTTTCCCCCATCGAGGCAGTAATACGGGGCCGTCGATTTCTGCGGCCACACATCCGATGCCTCGGACGGGAACGGGAGTGGAATCCCCACTCCCGTGATCGTCATAATGACTGCCAGAAATCCAGCCAACCATCGCCTTCTTCTTTTCTCTTCCATACTGATCCCCCGCCATTATTTCTTTCCAATCGTCTGTACCGCACCTCTGACACACCATGCGCCTGTCTCATCCACAGTGTAGCCGTCCGGCGTCACACAGTCCGCCAGCATATGTCCGTTTTTCTGGTCCATATAGTAGCATTTTCCATTGATCCAGTTCCAGCCTTTCGTCATCCGCCCGGTCGGTCCCAGGTAATACCACGCTTCTCCTTCTTTTATCCAACCAGTCTGCATTTTCCCCTGGCTTCCGTCATTTGTCTTCTGGAGATAATACCAGCTTCCATCTTTTTCATCGAGAAACCACCCTGTCTGCATCCTGCCGTCAGCCGCAAAATGGAACCATGAAGTCTTTTCCTGTCCTTCTTTCGCATATGGGTTGTAGATCCAGGCCCACTCATTGGCATACGTTCTTCCGCCGGAAACAAATTTCCAGCTTCCATCCTCCTGCTTTCTCCACTCACCGGTGACACTGCCCTTTGGCTGTTCCCCTGTGTTCTGTGCCTTTTTCAGCACACTTCCCGTTCTTCCGCCGCCGGAAGAACGTCCTCCTGAGCTGCCGGACCAGGTCTTATCCACAAGCTCAAACTTTAATTTCACAGGAATCTTTTTCTCCAAAGCCCCAGCACTGACCGTGATCTCGTCCTCATATTCCGCCGTATACGGATATTTCTTCATCCCCTCCGCGATCCAGAATGCCTCCGTACTTACTGATACCGCACCGTTTTCTACCTTTACAGCACCATTTTTTACGTTCCAGTTAAATTCGAAGCTACCGTCCCCATTTCCTTTTAACGCTTCCTGCGGTATCAGCTTTGCCGTAATCTTCTGTGCATCCGCGCCCTGCCATATGACCGCCGGGTTATATCTCGATCCCGTTTTCGTGAGTATCAGGTCAAACACCAGCTCTCCCTGATCCACCTTGATCTCCTCCGGCATCACCACAGTCCTGTCATCTGTCACAAAATCCACTTTCACGCTGCAGACTGCCGACTGGATATTTCCAAGGGCATCCTTTGCCGCCATCACTACCTCCGTGCTTCTTGTTCCACACCCAGTACGTTTCTCATAGATATGTTCCTTATGAGCCGCTTCATCCGCCTCTATGAGATCCAGGATCCATCTCGTATCCTTTTTCGCCATCACCTTTGCGTTCCGGTAATCTCCGTCCGCGATTCCCTCTTCCACAAAACCGGCGTCCACCTGGATAATGGCATTATCGCCGACGGTCCAGCTGATATCTTTTTTATCGAAATAGTCCGGTGTAAAGGATCCTGACAGGATCTGCGGCGCGGATACCGTGATCGTTTCCTGCAGCTTTTTCCTGTCACCGGTCAATGTTCTTGTCACCATAAAATTCAATGCCGCTTTGTCGAGAGTCGCGCCTTCCGCTGCGATCTTCGTCCGGTCCTTGATCTGGAATGTCACCGGGATCCTGCAGTTTGCGGTCACAGACTTCTCCTCAAAGCTGGATGCCGGTCTCGTCTTTGCTGTCAGAACCGCAAGTCCGCCCTGGGTACCGTTTCCGTAGACCGTATCCTCGATAGGGTACCGGTACTGTTTCTTCGCCTGTTCTGTCTCCGCTTTCTCCACAATATCCTTAAAGAATCCTGCATTCAGGTTCAACTCGATGGATGCGCTCTTTTTCGTATATCCGGACTCATCCTCATCATCATTTTTCTTTAAGATGATCAACTCATCGTCATCCACACTCCATCTCACCGCCTCATCGGCGACATCGTTGTTCTTATCGACCACAGCCTGGATCTTCACGTCCTGGACCTTCGTTCCCGCCTCCAGCTTTCCGTTTAAATATCTCGCCAGCAATTTCCCCTCGGTATCCCTCACTTCCGTGGTGATCGACGGGTTCATCCGGTCCCCGGTGCGCTCCTCGATGACCCGGAAACCAAATTCCTGGGGCTCTACCCGCACACCTGCTGCCACTTTCTTATAGACCGCAGAGACCTCCGTATCATGTTCCGGCATCACAAACTGGTAGGAACCTCCTGTCTGATAGGTCGTCTTCCTTCTGCGCCCAAGAGAATCTGTATAGGTCGGCACACCATCCATCTGGAATTTCTCTGTCTCTGTGTTCTTCGGAGCCGTGAGGACTGTAACGGTATCTCCGGCAGCCACCGCGCCCCGGTATGCTTTGTGGAATTCCTTGCTGTAGGCAGACGGACCTCTCGCCGTCAACACCGCCACATCATAGAAATTCCCTGAATTTGCCGCTGTATCCACCTGAAGGACCGACAGCAGATATCCCCGCATTGGTCGTCCCATGGAATTCGGCGCGAAATGATCCGGAGTATAGAGATCCTGTCTCGCCGCAGCCTCGGTATCCACTACATGGAGAACGCCGTTCTCGAGTTCCTCATAGAAATAGAGTTCGTCCTCTTTCTTCGTGTTCTGTCCCTGCACCAATGTGTAGAAATTATCTCCTTTGTTCCAGAAGCCAATATGGGCATCGTAGGTGAACCGATTGTCATCCGAGACACCTGAGCCGCAGACACCGGCTGCAATCTTCTCCTCTGTATCCGCGAACAGGTACGCCACATCCGCTCCGTCCTCAACCCCATAACGGAAGTGAAAGCCAGTATCATGAGTTCCAATAAAAGTTCCCTCGCGCGCCGCACTTCCAAGCCCGGAAGATGCGATGGTCCCCTCAAACCGTGCCACCTTCATCTTTCCGGAAGCGTATTTTCCCGTGATACCGCCGATGGACTGAGAGCCGCTTCCGCCGATGGTTCCCATCACATGCGTATTGAAAATATCCGCGGAATTCTGGAATCCCACGATTCCGCCCACATAGCCGCCGCCCTGGATCCTGGCACTCAGACTGTCCCCTGTGTTCACCTCACAATCCGCGATCAAAGACTCTGCCGCCCGTCCGGCAATTCCCCCAGCAAAGATCTCCTTTCCGCTTCCCGTATCGATAGCCACATGGTCGGAAATACAGTTTTCCACCACAGAGTCTTCCAGGACATCCGCAATAACTCCACCGGCTGTACCGGTAGTCCTCAATGTACCGTTTACTGTCACGTTCCGGATCACTGAATGTTTCGCACGGCCCGCGAGAATTCCCCCATTCTCCTTTACCGTGATCACATGCCCCGGCTTTACCTTGAGCTCTGTGATCTCCGCGTTCTCCACTGCGCCGAACAGTCCCCCAAAGTCCCAGGACGGCTGGTACATGCGGAAATTGTACACAGTTTTTCCGTTTCCGCTAAAATGCCCCTCAAACGGCGATACTCTTCCGGCCCGCATATCCGCCCCAGTGTGATAGAATCCGATAGGGATCCAGTTCATTCCACCGAGATCAATATTTTTCCCTAACTCAAACCAGGCACCTTTATAATTTCCCGGATAAGTGCCCTCTCCACTTCCAACCTCCATTCCCATGGACGCAAGGGCAGCGAGCCCAATGAGGTGCTCCTTCGTTGTGATCTGGTACGGCTTTTCCTTTGTTCCATCCCCAGTTCTTCCACTTAAAAAGCTCATATCGCCCACATCAGCGCCCCAGATCTCCTCATCCGCAGCGAGCACAGCAATATTTTCCACGGCATCCGATGCCGTCGCCGTTCTCTCCGCCGCTGTTTCCACACTTCTCAAAACTGCCATTCCTCTTACCGGTGTTCCAAGCGCCATGCAGAGTCCTAACCCTGCTAACATCATCTGGCTCTTTCTGCCTCTGTTTTTTCTGCTCTTCTTCATTTCTTTTCTCCCCTCTATGCCTGCGGCAGACAGAATGCCGGGCAGATCCCGATCCCAACATCTGACACATCCGCCTGTCTGAAGCATCCATTTTCAAGATCTACAACATACTCCCGGTTTCCATATACAAAACTGCCTCTTTCATCCACCTCATAAGCCGGTGTCCGAAGCCAGAACCCGCGGCTGTAAGAACTTCCCTTTCCTTCCGGATTCCAGATCTCATCCCGATACCGGTATGCTTCCTCCAAAGACAGCAGAAAGAATCTGTCCCTGCAGTCCTGGTATGGCAGCAAATGGCTCTCAAGACCATCCAGACGGCTGTCAGCAAAATCACCATCCCCTGTTTTCCCTGTAAATGCCGTCAAAGCTCCCGTGTATACAAAAGATGCATCTGGAACCGCAGTCTCCGCCTGTTCCCCCAGCCATTCTCTCACCCGGGATTTCTTATAGTTATTGTTTTCTCCAAACGGAAGTAAGATCCGCTCCTCATAAGTACTGTCCACATCGGACCGAATCACATTTTCCGCCAGAAACAGCGCACGTTTCCCATAACTGCCTCTGCCGTCCTGGTAATCATCATCGATACATCGAAACCGGCATACTTTTCCCGCAATCTCCCGCGAGACCACATCCCCGGTCTTCCATGCGGCCCGGTCTTCCTCCTCCCCGAACTTGTCTCCCGTTCCTGGAGCGGTATTTTCCCCGGAATCCGGCGCCCGCCCCCGCCATTCAAAGCCGATCCGGCAGTCCGTAACCGTCTCACCGTTCACATTCCTGGTCCCCAGATCCAGCTTTGAAATATTTACCACTCCGGGAAACATCTGCGCGATCACCAGCGTATCGAACGAGCTGTCTTTTCCCGTTACCACAATTTCCTGCCGCCCTTCCCGTTCTGCGGCAGATACCGTCTCCATCAGAAACCGCCTGCCCGCTTCCCGATCCCTCAGGATCACAGGTTCTGCTGTCAGAAATTCTGCCGTTCTCTCCGCCGCGTAGGGAACGAGTTCTCCCCGGCAGCTTGTGAGTACAGCAAGAGAACCGGCCGCAGCAAGCCACTTCGCCACTTTCTTTCGATTCATTTTTCCTCCTGGATATTCCGGCTAAAGCCGCCGGCGGCTTTTCGATAAAGCAGATAATATCTGCCTCCAAAGATTTTTAAGACTTCCAAAAGATCTATTATGATTTGACTGGAACTCCCCAACTGGTTCGTTCCTCCGTTTGTCCATAACTATATCACAGGCCATACCCGGAATCCATATCGGATCCGTAAAACCAAAGCCCCATTATTTAGCCAGTTTCACGAAAATATTTTTGCATTTTCGTCACTTTTACCATACCATTTTTTCACCGATGCCAATAAAAGCATTATTTATAAGCATTTTTCGATGTCAAAAAAGACAGGACATGCCGCGCACGTCCTGCCTTTCACCTGTCTTACCACGTCTCCACCGTCCGCAAAAATTCCTCCATCGAAATCACTCCGGCGCACACAAGATCCGCCAGCTCTTCCCGCATGGTCCGCATCCCCTGTGTCTTCACCACATAATCCTCGATCTCCCACTCCGGCCGGTTTTCCGCAGTCATCTTCTTCAGTTCCCGGTCCATCACAAATATCTCATGAACCGCAGTTCTTCCTTTGTATCCTGTATTCCGACAGAATTCACATCCGCGTCCGCGCCTTGCGCTCCGGATCTTTCTTCCAAACAACTTCTGCTCCTCATTCGTAAGTTCCACCGTCTCCGCACAGTGCGGACATACCTTTCTCACCAGTCTCTGTGCCGCCATGCCACATAAACTGTCCGCCGTGAGATACGGCTCGACACCCATATCTGCCATTCTCGTGATTCCGCCCGCCGCGCTTTTCGTGTGCAGAGTCGAGAGCACCAGATGACCGGTGATTGCCGCGCGGACACTGATTTTCGCTGTCTCCGGATCCCTCGTCTCGCCGACCATGATAATATCAGGATCCTGTCTCAAAACGGCACGGAGTCCTGCTTCAAAAGTAATCCCCGCCTGTTCATTCACCTGCATCTGGCTGATCCCCGGAAGATATCGCTCCACAGGATCCTCGATGGTCACGATATTCATCGGCTGTTTCGCGAGATATTCCAGGATCATATATAATGTGGTAGTCTTTCCGCATCCTGTCGGTCCTGTAAGATACAGGATCCCGCCCGGACTTCTGAGGATCCTCTTCATCTTCTCATAATTTTTCTCACGCATTCCAAAGGTTTTGCCATGATCGATCTCCGTTTTCATATTCAGGAGTCTCAGCACCATCTTCTCGCCAAAGATCGTCGGGACCACGCTGGTCCTCACATCCAGGCAGATCCCGTCGATCATCTCCTTAAAATGCCCGTCCTGCGGCACTCTCTTTTTCGCAATGTCCATTCCGCTGAGGACCTTCGCCCTCGTCACCAACGGCTGATGCATTTCCTTGTCATATTCCCGCACATGGAGCAGCATGCCGTCCAGCCTCATCCGGACAACCATCCGGTCTTCCTGCGGTTCCAGATGAATGTCACTGGCATTTTTCCGGTATCCCAGATTTAAAAGTTCCTCAAGGAGCTTCACCGCAGATCCGGCCTCTGCCCCATAGTTCTCCATCTCCTGGACCTCATTCTTATTTTCCTGTTTTCCTTCTCCGCCTAATATGCCCAACATCCCATTTTCCTCTTTCTATCATAACTCATTCCCCTCTCGCTGACGCAGACGGTTCGTGAGTTGCTGTCTGTACTTCGGATCCGCGGCTGCCGGGGATTGTATCCAGCACCATCTCCGGTCTGCACACTGCCATTCCTCTCATACAGGTCCTTTTTTCCATCCATCACCCGTACCGTGACAAGGACGCGGCCAGACCGGCTCTCTTCCACCTCAATTTCCGGTTTCAGCGTATCGATATGAAACGCGTCCATGGACAGTCCGTCCAGTTCTTCTACTTCCACAGCACCTGTCTCCAGCCGGTCCGCCACATATCTCCATGCCGCGTCCCCAAGCATTTCTGCCTGCTCCTGTGTCCTTGCGTGATCCAGTACCCACACCGCCATCCGCCGCATCGGAAAGATCATAAGGAGCAGCATACTGAAAAGCAGCATGACGATCATAACCTCAACCAGTGTAAACCCCCGTCTATGACCCTTCTCCATCTTTAATCTTTCCTTTCACCTGTCTCTTCTTCCGAAGTCATGGACACCCAGAATCCCGAGACCTGGACGGTTCCGGTATCCGACGTTTCTTCCGCAAAATATCCAGATTCCAGAAATTCTTCTCCATCAACCGCCAGATGGATCTCTGCCGGTTCCCCGTATTCCGCATCTCCCATATGGCGTTCCAGTCTGTTTCCTGCCTCATAAATCTCCCGATACCGTTTCACGGTCTTTGAATAGCCGGAGACACTGAGAAGCATCGCCTCAGCTACCAGAAGAAGGATCAGAAACGCCGTCATCAGCTCCACCAGTGTTGAGCCATTCTCATTCCGTTTCCATCTCTTTTTCATGTCTTTTCCTCCCCGCTCCGTTCCGCCGAAGACGGCGTACTCACGAAAACAGGTGCCATGGGGATCAGTCTCGACGCACCTTCCTTCCGGTCATTTACAGTACAGACCGCCTGCAGCACAAGTCCTGAACCGTCTTCTTTCCAATAGGAGGAGATGACTGTCTCGATCCTCTTTTTCTCCCCATTTCCAGTCTCTGCCCACACTGCCGCCTCCGTCTCCGGAAGTCCCTCCGGTCCCTGTAATTTTTCAAGGATTCCTGTCGGCTCCTCCTGACACATATTCTCCACAAGGATCTGCACCACCGCCTCGGCTGCCAGCCTCGCTTCCGTTCCTGCGGCAAAGTTCAATGCTGAACGATAGCGCCTTGCCCCAGACGAAAAGAGAAGTGAGGTAAATACCGTGACAAACAGCACGGTCACCAGAACCTCCGCCATCACAAATCCTTCGCTCCGGTTCTTTCTCACCGCCACTCCCTCCTTATCGAATACTTCCATACATGTTCCACATCGGCTCCATGATTCCAAGGATCAGGATTCCGGTAAAGATCCCGATCAGCAGGATCATTACCGGTTCCAGCAGGTTCACCAGCTTATTCAGCGCCAGATCCGACTCATGTTCATAGCTTCCCGCGATCCGCTCCAGCATTTTATCCAGGTGACCCGCCTCTTCTCCTGTAACGATCACCGCCGCCAGTTTCTTTTCAAATCCACCACTCTCCCGGATTGCCTCGCTCAAAAGTATTCCGCTGCTCACACGCTCCATGATCGTCCTGATCTCCCGGTCCAGATACATGTTTCCGGTCGTTCCTTCCGTATATTTCAGGCAGGATGTGATCGGAAGTCCACTGGAATAAAGGCTGGACATGTTCTCACAGAATCTTGCCGTACAGATGATCCTTATCTGCCGTCCGACCACCGGAAATTTGCAGATTACCCGGTCATAGCTGTAACGAAACCATACTCTTTCCGTCAGGATCTTCCATCCTGCCAGGATCATAACAGCCGCCACTGGCAGGAAATAGCGGTACGCATACAGAAAATGGCTGATCCCCATGAGGATTCTTGTAAGAAGCGGCAGCGTCACATCCACCAGGATCGGCTCTAACGTCGGCAGGATCTCCAGAAATACGAACAGCATTAGAAAGATCATCATCAGAACCAGGATCTTCGGATACAAAACCGCGCTGCGGATTTTTCCCTCTGTCCTGTGTTCTTTCTCATAATGGACCGCCAGCCGTGCCGTCGTCCTGACAAGCTGGCCGCTCATCTCCGCTGCCCGGATCATCTGAATCGCCGGTTCCGGAAACCGCCCGGTTTCTTCCATGGCATCCCCGACGGTCTTCCCCTCAGTCATGAACGCTCCCAGTTTTCGACACGCCAGGCAGAACTCCCGGTCGGTATCATCCTGCTGCATGATCTCCAATGTTTCCGGAATTGATAATCCCGACTCCACCAGGACAGAAAACTGCCTGAAAAACTCCGACAGCCTTTCTGCTCCAAGCTTTTTACGCTTTTTCATACAAAGCTTTCCCCCCTATTTCCGTGCTGGGCGTAGTCGCCTGCGATAAAACAAAACGGCGCAGTTATCCACTGCACCGTGTAAAATCAATATTTTTATGATGTTATTCAATATTTTTATAATGTTATTTTACGGAATCTTACAAAACTTGTCAATGTATTGTCCGCAGACGGTCTACTTTCAATATCTTCGCCGTTGCTTCGCATTCCAAATCGGCAAATCCACTACCACCACTGTATTGTACGACTCATAGCCGCACCACCCGGTCACACACCTTCTCCAGAAGCTCCGGCGAATGGCTCACCGCAATCATCCCCATCTCCCGGCGCTTCAGTTCCTTCAAGACAAAATCCCAGATCTGTCCCTGTGTAATAAGGTCCAGCATCGTCGTCATCTCGTCCGCGATCAGAAGCTCCGTCCGTCGCCCCAACGCTCTCGCAATACAGAATCTCTGAAGCTCGCCGCCGGAGACCTCCACTGGGAACCGGTCTTTCCAATCGTCCCGGATCCCAAGTCCCGCCTCGATCCGTGCCCGCTCGCTGGGATTCTCAAAGGTCCAGTCGCCTTCCTCCAGAACCGTACTCAACCGTCTCTTCGGATTCACCGAGAGTTCCGGATGCTGCCATACCATCTGCACCGGGCAGTAGCCACGAAGCTCAAGAACCGGCATCCCGTCCACAAGAACCTCCCCCGAATCCGGCCTCTCGTACCCCGCCAGAATCTTGCAGAGCGTCGTCTTCCCGTATCCGCTGGGCGCCATGATCCCCACACTCTCTCCGGGTTCCACCGTAAGGTTCACATGATCCAGGATCTGTCTCGTCCCTTTTCCATATTTAAAAGAAATATCTCTCGCTTCCAGCCTCATCTGCCGTATTCCTTTCGCATGTCCTCTAAGATCTCCCCCATATCGCAGAGCTGTTCCCCATCCTTCTTCCAGTTCTTCGGCATGGACCGAAACAGCGCCTTCGTGTACGGATGTTTGAGATTCCTCTCATCCTGAAATGCCGCCGCATCTGTCTCCTCGACGACTCTGCCGCCGTAGAGCACGATGACCCGGTCAGCTGTCAGGAGCGCCAGCTCCAGGTCGTGGGTGATCAGCAGCACGCCTGCCCCATCGTCCGCCATCTCCCGGAAATGTCCCATGACGCGGGTTGCCGCCTCCAGGTGAAGTCCCGGTGTCGGCTCATCCGCGATGACGAGCTTTGGCTTCTCCATCACCGCCGTGGAGATCAGGACACGCCGCGTCATGCCGCCGGAGAGCTGAAATGGGTATTTTCCCCGGATATCCGGGGCTAAGCCATAGCGCTTCAGCACCGCCAGGCATTTTTCCTTCACAGAAACATCCTTTTTCCCGTTCTGGATCTGATCCCCGATCTTCATAAGCGGATCCAGGTAAGAAACGCTCTGGGGCACCAGAACAATCTCATGTCCCCGGAGTCTTTTGACCTTTTTTTCCGTAAGCGGCTCCCCAAGAAACCGTATCTCTCCGTCCATCTCACTGTTGTATGGAAGAATTCCCATGATCGCATGGGCCAGCAGACTTTTTCCCGAACCGCTGGATCCCACCACCGCGACGATCTCACCACTTTTTATTTCCAGGTCCATCTTCTCCACCGCGTGGATCGTCCGCCTGGAAAATCCCCGTTCATACTGGGTGAAGGTGACGGAGAGGTCCTTAACTTCCAAAATCGTATCATTCATCTTCCCCGCCTCCTTACTCATGAACACTGCCCGGATCCAAAAGTCTGCAGAGTTCCTGTCCGATATAATGAAACAGAAGCACGGTCCCAACGAGGAAAAGTCCCGGGAACAGCGCCAGCCACCATTTTCCCATGGCCAGATATTTCATGCTTTCCGAAAGGATAACTCCGACGGCCGGACTCTCGGAAGACAGACCGAAGCCCAGGAACGTGATGCTGGCTTCATGCAGGATCGCATGGGGAAACATGAGCACCAGGCCCGTGATAAACTGCGGAACAAGATTCGGTGCCATATGGGAAAACGCGATGTAAAATTTCCCTTTTCCAAGCTTTTCCGCGATCTTCACATACTGACTCTGCTTCAGCTGCAAGACCTCCCCGCGGATCAGTCGCGCTAGGGATGCCCAGTGGGTAAACGCGATTCCGCAGACAACGCCCCAGAATCCACGCCCGCAGGCAAAGGAGATCAGGATCAGAAGCAGCATATGGGGAATTCCCATGACGATATCGATAAGCAGCCGCACCGCACTATCCACGAACTTTCCGAAGACCGCCGCGCTGAGTCCCAATATAAAGGCCATCACCGCGCTGACTGCCGCCGTCAGAAGTCCGATCCGGATACTCAAAGAAAGTCCCGCAACTGTCCGCACGAACATGTCACGTCCCATCCAGTCCGTTCCAAAAGGATATTGTATACACGGTGCCAGATTTTTTCTCGTAAAATCCGTCCTGATGGCAGCTTCCTGCCAGAAACTTCCGAGCACCGCAATGACCGCTAACAGCACAGCCGCCAGGATCAGAAGCGCGAAGCTCTGTATTCTGCGATTTTTCTTCATCAGCGCTTCGCCCCCTCTCTGATCCGCGGGTCGATCACGCCGTAGAGAACATTCGCCGCAAGGTTTCCCGCCGCGACGATCACCGCTGTAACCACCGTGATCCCCAGAAGAAGCGGCACATCGCTTCCAAGTCCTGCCGTCACAGCCGCCTGGCCCAATCCCGGATAGGAAAATACCTGTTCTACAAGGACGGAGCCGCCGATGATCTCACTCACCGACGCGAACTGCAGCGTCATGGCCGGCAGAAGAATGTTCCGAAGTCCATGACGACGTAAGATCAACCAGTCCGACTCGCCTCTGGCTCTCGCGAACAGCACATAGTCGCTCTCCATGACCTCGATGAGCTTTTCCCTCGTGTGCAGGGCGATGGAGGAGATTCCCGTGATACTGAGGGCCGCCGCCGGGAGAATCGCATGGCGGATCCTGTCCGCAATGGAGATCTGCCCGGCATCCATGCCGATGGGCACACTGAATCCGATGGGAAACCAGTGAAGCTTCACCGCAAATACCATAAGCAGCACCATTGCCACCCAGAATGCCGGGGTGCTGGCCACAAACAGGGAATATCCCGTCACGATCCGGTCCATGATCCCACCACGCTTTTTTCCTGCGAGAACGCCGAGGAAAAAGCCAAGAATACCAGAAAACAACCATGCCGTGAATAAAAGCCAGATGGAATTCATGACCTTCTCCCCGATGACCTCTGCCACCGGGCAGCGATATAAAAGGGATGTTCCCATATTTCCGTGGAGAAAGTCTTTCAGCCAGTTCAGATACCGCTCCACCGGAGGCAGATCTGTTCCCCAGTAGCTTTTCAGCTTTGCGATCTGCTCCGGGCTCATAGAGCCCAGAGCCGTCTGGCCGACATTTGTCTGAAGCGGATCTATGGGTGAGACTGCCAGGAGCACAAACGCCAGAATGCTCACCAGAAGCACCATCAGACACATCCGCACTGCCTGTCTGCCAAACCACAGACCCGTTTTCTTTATTTCCATGTCCATTGGTCGACATTGTTTACGATCGACCAGCCATGTCCATGTGGGTGAAGCTTCTGCTCTGCCACCTGCAGACCATCCTTCACCCAGTATAAATGATCAATATTTACAAGCCAGATCCACGGAAGGTCACCGTCCTGGGTAATTCCCGACGTTCCGTCCCACTGGGCGTTTTTCCAGAGTTCATAGGACTTTTCCAGGTCGCTCTCCGCCAGAGCCGCGTCCATATATCCGTTCACCTTTTCGTTTCCATAAGGGGAATACTCCGCATATTGCTTTCCGGGAGCCGTGTGGTAAATATTGTAGAGCTCCATCGGTGTGTGAGCACCCCATCCCCACATAAGCGGTGTGGACTGTGCCCGGTCATAGGCCGTATCCCAGCCGACGCCCTCTGTCGTCACCTTGATTCCGATCTCTTTCAACTGGTTTGCGGTGTCCTCCGCAAGTGCCTGGCGGACGGAATCCCCTGTCGGATAGAGCATGTTGAACTCGGCGCGGACACCGTTTTTCTCCAATATTCCATCACTTCCGGCAAGCCATCCGGCTTCCTTTAAGATTGCTGCCGCCATATCCGGATCATAATCCACCTCCGCTGCCTCATTGTACCACGGCATCTGATCACAGACACTGTAGGCCGCTGTTCCGTATCCGTTCAACACATGCTCGATCATCTCATCCCGGTCGATCGCCAGGTTGATGGCCCGGCGCACATTGATATCGCTGGTGAAATCATTTCCCAGCGGCACTCCGTTCTCATCCGTCTCCCCCGCCGGGATCGCCGGCAGGTTGAAGCCGCGGTTGTCCACGGTCTTGCAGGCCAACAGGGAAAATCCGTCTACGGTCTGATCCGAGTACGCCGCGGAAGTGTAGGCGAGATCCACCTGCCCGGAGAGCGCTGCCGCGTAGGCGGCGTCCTCATCCATAAATAAAACTGTCACCGTCTTCATCTCCGGCTCATCCCCGTAGTAGTCTGGGTTTGCCGTGAGGATCACCTGCTGCCCCTTATCCCACTGTTTCATGATGTAGCGGCCGGAGCCGATAGGATTGGAACCATAGTCCGGTCCATAAGCATGTTCCGGGACGATTCCGGTAATTGCCATCGTATATGGCCATATGGAATACGGGCGGGTCATATCAAATTCCACAGTGGTATTGTCGAGGGCTTTTGCCTCTTCTAACATCGTAAAGTCATTGACAGAACTGGTATCCCGCAGTGTATTGTAGGTAAATGCCACATCCTCCGCTGTCAGCGGTTCCCCGTCCGTAAATTTTACATCGTCCCTGATCGTCACGGTCCATGTCATGCCATCATCACTGACGTTCATATCTGTCGCCAGATCATAACCGATCGTCATATCTGCCTTTGTGACCGTCAGTGTGCTCTGGATCAGCGGCTCATGGACATGTTCCCCCGCGCCCCATCCGTATGCCGGGTCAAATCCAGCCTCAGGCTCAGATGACGGTCCCATTACAACGATAACAGAATCTTTTTCATTATCCTGCTCCACCCCGGCAGCTGCTTCTGTATTCTCCGCCGCAGACGACTTTTCCGCGTTTAAGGTTTCTGTTGCTCCCGAACTATTTCCGGCACAGCCCGTCAGGGAACATACCATAGCAACGGCGGTCAAAGCCGTCACAATTGTCTTTATTGTTTGTTTTTTCATGAATTTATCCCCGTTTCTATGTTTTTAGTACCCAAAAATATCCAAAGCCTCACACAACTAAAAATACCAGAAAGAGGCATACTTTCTGTATGCATCAACCTTCCTGGTATTGTATTATTTGTCTCTATAGACTGTGCATCTGGCTCCGATGCCATGCGGCAGTAAATATTTCTCGGTTTAAACCGCCTTGGGCGGGGAACTCTTTTATGAGTATGGGCTTCAGCCACATAATAGTAATATTATAGTAGACTTTTTTTCAAAAATCAACGTTTTTCCGGTCCATGACCTTGCAGAACACCACTCCCGCCACTGTACTGGCGATCGTTGCCAACAGCGCGGGACCTGCGATGGCCGCCGGATTGACGCTGCCGTACTGGCTGCGGTAGGCGATCATGTTGATGGGAATGAGCTGGAGTGAGGAAATATTTACGATCAGGAACGTGCACATCTCATTGCTGGCAGTGCCCGACTGTCTCGCCAGACTGCTCTGCCCTGCCGTGTTTTTCCTCTTATCCGGCGCTTTTTCCGCCCGTCGCTCTTCCTCCAGCTTTCCCAGCTCTTCCATCGCCTTTAACCCAGCCGGTGTCGCCGCCCAGCCGAGCCCCAGCATGTTCGCGATCATATTTGTCGCAATATATCTCCCCGCCGGATGTCCGTCCGGCAGGTTCGGAAAGAGAAACCTTATCACCGGCCGCATCTTCTCTGTCAGCGCCTCGATGAGTCCCGCTCTCTCCCCAATCTTTAAGATCCCGCACCAGAATGACATGATCCCCAGCATTGTGACTCCCAGTGTCACCGCCTCCTTCGCCGAGTCCAGCAGCCCGTTCGTCACTTCTCCCATATTTCCATGAAACGCCGCCCAGAAGATCCCGGCTGCCATCATTCCTGCCCAAAGCATATTTAACATAAAAAATCCCGCATTTCTGTCAAAGTCGGCGACGTTTCGGCTGCCTGCACTCGAAGCGCAGATACGCCAAACCACCACCTGAATTTCTTTATCTTATGACAGAAATACGGGATCTATGAACTTTATAAAACTACTTTCCTGAAAATTTATATTCTGGCTGATTCACATGATCTGCACAACAGCCTCTCTGAGTTTTTTACTCTCCGCACAGCGCCGCCATAACCTCCGGCACCGTCTCGATCTTCTCACAACGGTATGCATTGCTTCCGCAGAACAGCAGCGCCTCATCGATCTTTCCTTCTGCGGCGTTGATCAGTGCTTTCGTGATGCAATACGGTGTTTCCGCCGGATTACAGTGTTCCAGACACCGGAAGCACCGTTCCACCTTCACCGGTCCCTGAGCAACACGCTCTAAAAACTTATTTTTGATCGCTCTGCCCGGCATTCCAACCGGACTCTTAACGATCACAATGTCTTCCTCTTTCGCGTTGATATATGCCTCTTTGTATGCAATATCCGCGTCACATTCTTCAGTCGTTACAAATCTCGTCGCCGCCTGAACGCCCTCCGCGCCAAGCTCAAACTGGTGCAGAACGTCCTTATGATCAAAAATCCCCCCCGCCGTGATGACTGGGATATGTTTTTTATACTTCTCCGCAAAGCTCTTCACCGTCTCGATGATTCCGCGAATCTCCTTATCATAAGCCGGTTCATTAAATGTCTCGGCTACATGGTCTGTGTCGGCTCCAAGCTCAGTGAGCTGTTCCCTGGAAAATCCGAGATGACCGCCCGCGCATGGTCCTTCCACTACGACGAAATCCGGTGCTGTGTGGTACTTTCTGTCCCACATCCTGCAGATCACAAGAGCAGATTTCACAGAGGAAACGATGGGCGCGATCATGGTACGCCGCTCTTTCTTTTCAGAACCTCCGTTCTCATTCTCCGCCTCCGCGACAAATTTCGGCATGTCGATCGGGAGACCGGCGCCGGAGATGATCACGTCCGCTCCGGCTTTCACCGCCTCTTTCACATAGGACGCGTACTCCTTCGTTGCGACCATGATATTAAAGCCCAGAATTCCCTGGGGCGCTTTCTCCCTGGCTTTCTTAAGCTCGGAATGGATCGCTCTCAGATTCGCCGCCATCGGATTTTTTCCGAAATCCTGATCCTTAAATCCGATCTGGGCTGTGGAAATGATTCCGATTCCGCCCGCCTTCGCGACTGCTCCGGCTAAGGACGAAAGGCTCACGCCGACCCCCATTCCTCCCTGGATCACTGGGTGCTTCGCCACGAGGTTCCCTATTTTTAATGGTTTCAGACCGATTGCTGCCTCCATATTTCCTCCTAAATTTTAACTCCCCGTATTTGTTCCATCTCTAACATGACCATATGCTGGTCCGCACGCTGTTGGAACGCTGCCTAAAATTTCCGGAATCTCTCATACCGGCGCTCTGCTAACGTCTTCCCGTCAAGCTGTGTCCACGCTTCAATGAACTCCTCCATGGCATTCTCCATAGTCTTCGCGATCTCCGGAAGCGTCTCAGGGTCTGCCGGTTCCGGCTCCGGGATCACACGCTCGATAATTCCGAGTTCCTTTAATTCCGCCGCGGTCATCTTCATGACCCGCGCCGCCTCGTCCGCACGCTTGCTGTCCTTCCAGAGGATCGATGCAAAACCTTCCGGGGAGAGAACAGAGTACACCGCATTCTCCATCATCCAGACCTCGTTCGCCACAGCCATGGCAAGCGCTCCGCCGCTTCCGCCCTCTCCGATCACGATGGAGAGCACCGGAACGGTGAGATCTGACATCTCAAAGAGATTTCTCGCGATGGCCTCTCCCTGTCCGCGCTCCTCGGCTTCCAGTCCGCAGAAGGCTCCCGGGGTATCTACAAAGCACACTACCGGGCGTCCAAATGTCTCCGCCTGCTTCATGAGACGCAGCGCCTTCCGGTATCCGTCCGGGGACGGCATTCCGAAGTTGCGCTTGATGTTGTCCTTTGTATTCTTACCCTTTTCCTGCCCGATCACTGTCACAGGCATTCCGTGGAAGGAAGCGATTCCGCCGACGATGGCACCATCATCTTTGCAGTAACGGTCTCCATGGAATTCCATAAAATCATCGAAAATCGCGTTGATATAGTCCGTAGCCACCGGACGGTCCGCCTTTCTGGAAAGCAGGACGGAATCCCATGCGCTGCGGATCGCTCCTGCTGCCTTTCCGGAACCATGATGCGCTCTCTTCGCAGAAGAATTCTGCTCTTTTTCCTCAAAAGCCGCCCTGTCAACTGTGTTTTCCGTTTTCCAGTCCGCAAGACATCCGCTCTCCGGCTTCTTATGAAGCTTTAAGATCATCGCCAGCGTCTCTTTTAATTCCTCACGCTTCACGATCTTATCGACAAAGCCGTGCTCCACAAGGAACTCCGCTCTCTGGAAACCTTCCGGCAGCTTCTGCCCGATGGTCTGCTCGATGACACGGGGTCCCGCAAAACCGATGAGTGCCCCCGGCTCCGCGAGGATGATATCTCCTAACATCGCGAAGCTTGCCGTAACGCCGCCCGTTGTCGGGTCCGTCAGGACACTCACATAAAGCTGTCCCGCCTCATGATGTCTCTTTAAAGCCGCAGAAGTCTTTGCCATCTGCATCAGGGAGACCATGCCCTCCTGCATTCTCGCGCCGCCGGAGCAGGCGAAAAGGATCACCGGAAGCTTTTCCTCCGTGGCGCGCTCCACGGCTCTCGTGATCTTTTCACCCACGTTGTGGCCCATGCTGCTCATCAAAAATCTCGCGTCGCAGACACCGACAACGGTCTTCTGTCCGTGGATCGTGCATGATCCGGTGACGATGGCCTCATTGAGCTGTGATTTTTCACGGGCTGCTGCAAGCTTCTTCTCGTATCCTGGGAAGCTTAACGGATTGGAGACCTGCATGAACTTGTCCCACTCCTCAAAGCTTCCCTCATCCGCGATCATCTCGATCCGGCGGTACGCATGGACACGGAAGTATCCGCCGCACTTCGGGCAGATATAAAAGTTCGCCCTTACATCGTCCGTGTAGATCGGCTTTCCGCATTTATTGCACTTTTTCCACAGCCCGGCAGGAATCACCGGCGCGTCCTCCTCTGCCGTTCTGGCAGATTCCTTTTCTCCCGCACGGTATTTCATATCGATCTTCGTATATGTTTTTTTAAACATATCCCTTAGCATATATAAAAGCTCCTTTCAAGACTGTGAAAATTGCACGTTCAGCCATGCAGTCTTCTTGTTTTCATGTTCCATGAAAACAAGAAGCTCGTGGCGTTCCGCATATACATAGTTAGTCATAAACGTGCTTATGCAAGCAAGCTTGCAACACACGTCTATGCCTAACTATGTGCATGGCTGAACTGGTATAATCCTATTCTTTGGTATACTCCGGAAAATGCGACGGAATGAAGTTTGTATCCACATTTCCCGACTGAAAATCCGGATCACTTAAAATATCATACTGGAAATCCAGATTCGTATTGATTCCCTCGATGACAAGCTCCCCGAGGGCGCTGCGCATCTTCGCGATGGCGGACTCCCGGTCCTTATCCCGCACGATCAGCTTTAAGATCATGGAATCATAGTTCGGCGGGATCCGGTAATTGTTGTAGACCGCCGTGTCCACACGGACTCCCCGGCCACCCGGGAGATGGATATCTGTGATCATGCCCGGGCATGGCATAAAGTTCTTCTCCGGATTCTCCGCGTTGATCCTGCATTCGATAGCATGGCCGGAGATCCTGATGTCCTCCTGGCTCACGGAGAGCGGTTCCCCCGCCGCGATCTGGATCTGCTCTTTGATGAGGTCCATGTCCGTGACAGCCTCCGTCACCGGATGCTCCACCTGGATCCTCGTATTCATTTCCATAAAATAGAAATTTTTATCTTTATCTAAAAGGAACTCGATGGTTCCCGCATTCTCATATCCGACCGCCTTTGCCGCGCGGACTGCCGTCTCACCCATCTTTTTCCGAAGCTCCCCGGAGATCGCCGCTGACGGGGATTCCTCAAGAACCTTCTGGTGTCTCCTCTGGATCGAGCAGTCGCGCTCACCGAGATGGACCACATTTCCGTAACGGTCGCCTAAGATCTGGAACTCGATATGGCGCGGATTCTCCACAAACCGCTCGATATACATGGTATTATCGGAAAATCCCTTGACGGATTCCATCTGGGCATTTAAGAAGTTCGCCTCGAAATCTTCCTCCGACCTCGAAACGCGCATTCCCTTTCCGCCGCCGCCGCTGGACGCCTTGATCATCACCGGAAAGCCGACCTCTTTCGCGGTCTTAAGGCCTTCCTCCACAGTGTAGACCGGCTCTTTGCTTCCCGGAACCACAGGAACGCCCGCCGCCATCATAGTTTTTCTCGCCTCGGACTTATTTCCCATCTTGTTAATGATCTCAGCTGACGGTCCGATAAAGCGGATATTGCACTTTTCACAGAGCTCCGCGAAGCGGGCATTCTCGGACAAAAATCCGAAGCCCGGATGGATAGCATCTGCCTTCATGACAACGCATGCGGTTAAGATCCGCTCCATATCGAGATAGCTCTCCGTGGACGGCGCCGGTCCGATACAGATCGCCTCGTCCGCAAGAAGTGTGTGCAGTGCGTCCCGGTCTGCCTCGGAGTAGACGGCAACCGTCTTGATCCCCATCTCCCGGCATGCCCGGATGATCCGAACGGCGATCTCGCCGCGGTTTGCGATTAAAATCTTCTGAAACATCTCTTCACCAGTCCTAACCGATCATAAATGTGAGTTCCGCAGATACCGCGACTTTGCCGTCCACGGTAGCGACCGCCTTTCCAACACCGACCGGTCCTTTCTGCTTGATGATCTCGCATTCCAGACGGAGCTTGTCGCCCGGAACTACTTTCTTCTTAAACTTTACATTATTCATTGCGCCGAAATACGCAGTCTTTCCTTTGTTTCCCTCAACACTTAAGATCGCGACAGCGCCTGTCTGTGCCAGCGCCTCAACGATTAGGACGCCCGGCATTACCGGCTCCTGCGGAAAATGGCCCGCGAAATACGGCTCATTGTATGTCACAGATTTATATCCGACGGCTCTCACGCCCGGCTCCAGCTCCTCCACACAATCCACGAGAAGAAACGGATGTCTGTGGGGAATGATTTCCTGAATTTCTTTGATTCCTAACATAATTTTTATCCTCTATCCAATCTTTCACAGCCCGCGCGGCAATGCGCGGGCCGCCAAACGGTTATCTTTATTAATTAACGAATTCTGAATAACGGCTGACCATACTCAACCGTCTCCTCGTTCTTCACAAGGATCTCCTCCACGATTCCGTCATACTCGCTCTCGATCTCATTCATCAGCTTCATGGCTTCCACGATTCCGATGACCTGACCTTTTTTCACGGTATCTCCAACTTTTACATAGTCCTCTGCGTCCGGTGCCGGGGAGGAATAGAACGTACCCACAAGCGGACAGGTGATCACTTTCTCGGAGATTCCGGAAATTTTCTTTTCCGCATTTTCACCGGAGACCTGCTCCATAGCGGTCACATCCGCGGTCTGGATCATGGAACCCTGTCCCGGGACCTGCATAACGACCGGCGTCTGCGCCGCCGCAACGATTTTCTTTTCCCGCTTCATGCTCAGTTTCCAGTCGCCTTCCTCAAGCTCGAAGCCGGTCATGCCGTTCTCTGACATTGCCTTCATTAATTCAATGATCTCTTTTACTTCCATCGCCGTTCTCCTTACTCCTCAAACTTTCTGACAAGCAGGCACGCATTGTGTCCGCCGAATCCCAGAGAGTTCGTCAAAACTGTCTTTACTTCCATGGAAACGCCGTCGCCCTTTGTATAATCAAGATCACATTCCGGATCGTCCACTTTTAATCCTGCTGTAGCATGAACGAAGCCGTCCTGGATGGATTTTACACAGTCGATGAACTCAACGCCGCCGGCAGCGCCTAAGAGGTGGCCGATCATGGATTTTGTGGAGTTGATCTTTACTTTATATGCATGGTCACCAAGCGCAAGCTTGATGGCCTTTGTCTCGAATAAATCGTTGTGGTGGGTCGCTGTTCCGTGGGCATTGATATAATCGATGTCCTCCGGCTTCATTCCCGCGTCAGCAATTGCGTATTCCATTGCCTTTGCGGCACCACTTCCGTCCTCCGCCGGAGAAGTAATGTGATAAGCATCGCCTGTCGCTCCGTATCCGGCTAACTCCGCGTAGATCTTCGCTCCGCGGGCTTTTGCATGCTCTAATTCCTCTAAGACAACGACACCTGCGCCCTCGCCCATGACGAAACCGTTTCTCTCAAGATCGAACGGAATGGAGGCGCGCTCCGGATCCTCAGAGGTGGAAAGAGCGGTAAGTCCGGAGAATCCCGCAACGCCTAACGGTGTGATGCAGCTCTCAGTTCCGCCTGCGACCATGACCTCCGCCTCGCCGTGCTGGATCGCACGCATCGCCTCACCGATGGAGTTCGTACCGGACGCGCACGCTGTCACGACGTTGATGTTCTTTCCCTTTAAGCCAAACTGGATGGACACGTTTCCTGCTGCCATATTGCTGATCATGAGCGGCACCAGAAGCGGGTTTACGCGGTTCGGTCCTTTTTCCAGAAGCTTCTTATATTCTTTCTCGATGATCTGTAAGCTTCCGATACCGGAGCTTACGCAGACACCGACACGGAACGGATCTTCCTTTGTCATGTCGAGGGAAGAATCCTCCAGCGCCTGACGGGCTGCCGCTACCGCAAACTGTGCGAAGCGCTCCATTCTCCTTGCCGCCTTCGGATCCATATAGTCCTTCGGCTCGAAGTCCTTGACCTCTGCCGCGAGTTTTGCTTTATAATCGGTCGTGTCAAAATAGGTGATCGGTCCAAATCCGAGTTTCTTCTCTTTTAATCCGTTCCAAAATGCCTCAACATCGTTTCCGATCGGGGTGATCGCGCCCATTCCTGTTACTACAACTCTTCTCATGCTTTTCGTTCTCCTGTTCTAATTATGCTATCATCCACGCCCCGCGCAGATGATAACCGAAACATCCGCTGTCCGGCTGTGTGGCCGGAACAGGCGCTTTTTCCAACTGTCTTTTACATCGCCATGCCGCCGTCCACATGAAGAACCTGGCCGGTAACATAAGCTGCCTCATCGGAAGCGAGAAATGCGACTGCCTCCGCAATATCTTTTGTCTCACCGAAATGCTTTAACGGAATCTGCTCGCCCATGGCTTTCTTTACGTCCTCCGGCAGCACATCCGTCATCTCTGTACGGATAAATCCCGGTGCGACTGCGTTCGATGTGATTCCGCGGCTTCCAAGCTCTCTCGCAACGGATTTCGTGAGTCCGATGATGCCGGCCTTAGATGCGCAGTAGTTTGCCTGGCCTGCATTTCCCATCACTCCGGAAACGGAGGAGATGTTGATGATCCGTCCGCCTCTCTGCTTTAACATCTGGCGGGAGACATGTTTGATGCAGTTGAATGCGCCCTTTAAGTTTGTGGCAATAACTGCGTCAAAATCGTCCTCGGACATCTTCATGATCAGGTTGTCTTTTGTGATTCCGGCGTTGTTCACAAGAATATCGAGACGGCCGTATTTCTTTACGATCCCATCGATCATTTCTTTGGATTTTTCGAAATCACTGACGCTGCACTGCATGCTCTCCGCCATTCCGCCGTTTGCTGTGATCTCGTTTACGACTTCCTCTGCCTTTGCTGCGGAACCATTATAGTTGACGATGACGGTCGCGCCGTATCCAGCCAGTGTCAGAGCAATCTGACGGCCGATTCCGCGGCTTGCGCCTGTCACAAGAGTAACCTTCCCTGTTAAATTCATGTTTCCCTCCGTGTTTCTATCAGTCAGCCGCCAGATTTTTGTCTCTGGCGACATTATTTACTAATTTCTCTTTCGATCACTTAGTTCAGCTTCTCCAGATCCTCAAATTTCTCAATATTGATGACTGTCGCTTCCCTGTTGATCTTTCTGATAAATCCAGCTAACGTCTTTCCCGGTCCGATCTCAATAAAACGGTCAACACCGTCCGCCAGCATAGTCTCCACGCTCTGCTGCCATCTGACAGAAGAAGATACCTGGCGTGTTAAGAGCGGCTTTACATCCTCCGCCTTTGTCACATAAGCGGCTGTCACATTCGCCACATACGGGATCTTTGGCTCAGATACCGGAATATTCTCCAGAAACCTTCCAAGCTTCTCCCCGGCTTCCTCTAAAAGATAGGAGTGGAACGGTCCACTGACATTAAGCGGGATCACACGTCTTGCGCCTGCCTCTTTTAACTTCACCGCCGCGGTCTCCACCGCCTCCTTGAGACCGGAGATCACGATCTGACCCGGGCAGTTGTAGTTTGCGACCTGCACATTCGGAATCTCGTCCACAACGGCATTGATCTCATCTGCCGTCATGCCGAGAACAGCGCTCATTCCGCCGACTCCAGCCGGAACTGCCTCCTGCATGAGGATTCCTCTCTCCCGGACTGTGCGGACCGCGTCATCCGCCGTCATAACGCCAGCTGCCACCAGTGCACAGTACTCGCCAAGGCTTAAACCAGCCGCCACATCCGCATGGATGCCGCGCTCCTCCATAACCTTCATCATGGCAACGCTCGTGGTCACCATTGCCGCCTGCGTATACTCCGTGATGTCCAGACGATCATTTTTCTCAAAACATAACTCCGGAACGGAAAAACCTAAAAGCTCCGTCGCACGGTCAAATACTGCCTTTGCAGTCTCCGAATTTTCATAAAAATCCTGGCCCATGCCGCATACCTGCGCGCCCTGTCCCGGAAAAATAAATGCTGTCTTTCCCATGATTCTCCTTACTTCTGACATCCGCCAAGCAGCTTGTCTGCCTGCTCCATCATCTCATCGATCATTTCCTTACATGTCTGCTCTTTCGTTACAAGACCTGCGATCTGGCCTGCCATGACGGTTCCGTTTATGGTATCACCTTCCTGGACGGCTTTCCTGAGGGTTCCAAGTGTCAGATATTCAAGCTCCTCAAAGGATTTTCCTTCTGCCTCAAGGCGGTTGTACTCTCTCGTCATCTGGTTTCTCAGACAGCGGACCGGATGTCCGTGGGTTCTTCCTGTTACCGCAGAATCGATGTCCTTTGCTTTAATGATTCTCTGCTTATAATTTTCATGAACGATAGATTCCTTTGCGACAACAAATCTTGTTCCCATCTGGACTGCCTCAGCGCCCAGCATGAAAGCCGCCGCGATTCCTCGTCCATCACCGATGCCGCCTGCTGCAATGACCGGGATGGATACCGCATCAACGACCTGTGGAACGAGAGTCATGGTGGTCGCCTCACCGATATGTCCGCCGGATTCGGTTCCCTCTGCAACGACAGCATCAGCGCCGCCGCGCTCCATAAGCTTCGCAAGAGCCACAGAAGCAACGACCGGGATCACGATGATCCCTGCTTCCTTCCACATCTTCATGTACTTTGCAGGATTTCCGGCTCCTGTCGTAACGACCTTCACGCCCTCTTCAACAACCACCTTCGCCACATCATCCGCATACGGGCTCATTAGCATCACATTGACGCCGAACGGCTTCTTTGTCAGTGCTTTCGCCTTACGGATCTCTTCACGGACAACCTCTCCCGGTGCATTTGCGCCGCCGATGAGGCCAAGACCTCCTGCCTCGGAAACAGCGGCAGCAAGATGATGCTCAGCGACCCAGGCCATACCGCCCTGAATGATCGGATATTCGATTCCCAGCATTTCTGTAATTCTTGTCTTCATTTTTATTGCTCTCACTTCCTGAAATCTATCTGTCGGGTATTGCCCGGAATTATCTTTATATCAGTAAAACGCGTCATAGACGCGTTTTTACCCTGGTTGATTCGGTTTGATTATTCCTCAACACCTTTATCTTTTAAGTACTTCATAACATCGCCGACCGTTGCGAGATTCTGAAGGTCCTCAGCCGGGATCTCTACGGAATACTCATCCTCAAGAGCCATAACAAGCTCAAATAAGTCAAGGGAATCTGCACCAAGGTCATCCTTGAAGGAAGTTGCCTCTGTGATGCCCTCTGCGTCTGTGCTTAACTGCTCTGCGATGATTTCTTTCATTTTTTCTAACATGATTTGATCTCCTTTAAATGTTCTTATTATTTATATTTTATGAGTTTTTGCAA
>ULYA01019647.1_pt1 | contig 42409 bp, 34 predicted proteins | sample 1961821 | NCBI WGS metagenome assembly ULYA01 (sample SAMEA4835853, study PRJEB28245) | human gut metagenome | biome: gut microbiome; material: fecal sample | place: Denmark | collected 2008 | reverse complement strand
TGCTTTAAAAACATTTCCCACATTCACACCCCTTTCATTTAACCAAAAAGCTAATTAACCTTATGGTTAAATACTATATCAAAAATTCGTTTTTGTCAACAGAAATTCAAGTTCTCGTATTTATCGTTCTTTTTATAATGATAATCTGCACCCCTACCTTGAATTAAAGAATACAACCTAATTTTGAAGATTTCTTAAAGATATAAAAAAAAGAACGACAAATAAGCCGTTCTTTTATAGTGGTAATTGTATAGTAACTTTGGCACCTTTAGTTTCTGTAGAATTATCTAGCAAGAGTTTTCCTTTATGCTGTTTTATAATGCTATCAACAATATATAAGCCCATTCCATAATGCAGTTTAGAGCTTCTACTTTGGTCTGCCATATAGAAAAGTTCTTTTGCGTGTTCCAATGCCTCTTGTGAAAAACCACAGCCACAGTCGGTAATACAGATATTCAAGTAATTGTCATTGCTGTCTACATCTATATATAATGTAGCGTTTTCAGGCGAGTACTCTAAAGAATTTAAAACCAAATTCATCAATGCTCGTTCCAGTAACATTCTATCCCCAGTTATATTCTGTGGGAAATTACGCTGTGTATGCTGAATAACAATACCTTTATCTTTGCAGATGATTTCAGCTTGAGATAAGATACGCTTCCAAAACTCTGGAAAATTTACAACTTCCATTTGTAATTGATAACCAGCAGACGCTTTGGATATATCGATCAAAATTTTTATATACTGTTTCATCTGCTCAGAGCTACTCATTGCATATGATAAATATAGCTTTTGTTCTTCGTCAAGTTCTGTTTCATCTAACAGGTCAATGTTCCCTTGCATAACAGTTAATGGAGTTTTCAAATCATGAGCTAAAGATGCAATCTGTTCTCTTTGTGCTTTTTCACTTCGCCATTGTTTTTCTAATGACCCTTTTAAGCTATTCCGCATACTATCAAAAGAACTAATCACGTTTTCAAATTCCAATATTTTAGAATGTCCGATAGTAAAATCTAAGTTGTGATTTTCAATTTCTTTGGTAGCTTCTAAAATAGGTGTCAATTCTTTTCTCAGACCTTTAGCAAAATGAACAGTCAGATAAACACATACCCCTAAACTGCTTACAGCGATTAAAGAAACCATCATAATTTCTGGGGACGGTAAATACTGATTTAATCGTGTGTTTAAATATTGAGAACCTATAACATACTGTAGAACAATATATTCATCATCTCTTGTAACGAAAATAAACTGTGTTTTACCATTTGTATCCATGTAGCCCGTTTTAGCAAACATTAAAGCATTTTCTTTTTCTTCTTCACTCATATTTGTATCTATGTATCCATAGTTTTTAGTTAATCGAAGAAATTTAGTTCCAGTAGGAAAATGTATATCTGATACATTCGGTGTTGCAGTCAGTATCGGTACTAAAGCTTCCGTTTGCCGTTCGTTATTATCTGCAAGTGTTACAAGCCCCATACGGGAAGCAAATATCATACAGGCAATAGGGACAACAACGGACAAACATAGTCCGCCAAGTAGATAAACAAGAAATTTACGAAAAGTTCTTGTAAGTGACGTTTTGATTTTTATTCCCATTTATAACCTATCCCCCAGACTGTTACGATTGGCTGAACACCCAGTTTTTCAAACTTTGCCCTTATATTTTTTATATGTGTTGATATTGTAGAACTATCGCTTTCTCCATAAAAGGAAAATGTAGCCTCGTATATTTGTTCCTTTGAAAAAACCTGTCCTTTGTTACTAGCAAGATACTCACAAATTAAATATTCACTTTTTGTAAAAGGAACAGGTATATTATCAACGCTAATTGCCTTTGCCGATAAGTCTATTCTTATCTTGTCTAAATTTAATGCACTGTGCTTTTCACGTTTCTCTCTACGCAAGTGAGCATTGATACGTGCCCGCAATTCTGCAATACGGAATGGTTTTGTCAAATAATCATCAGCTCCTACACCTAAGCCAAAAGTAATATCATTTTCCATTGTTTTTGCCGTTAAAAAAAGAACGGGACAATCAATAAAATCTCTTATAGATTTGCAGAAAGAGAAACCGTCTATATCAGGCATCATAACATCTAAAATGACTAAATCATAGTAGTTCAAAGTGTCTAAAGGAACTTCCTTTGCAGAAGAATATACAGTTACATTATGCCCGTCTTTTCCAAGCCCATTCTTGATTAACTGTAAAATCATTTCTTCATCATCAACGACTAATATATTTGCCAATACCTACACCTCCTGCATTTTCTATTACCAAGTCTTATTCTGCTGTATTTTCCGCTACATAATATTTATTGTTAATATTGACTGCAACCTTTTCCTCTATGAAAATTTCTTTTATACTGTATATATATCCGTAACTTAATATTGCCCCGTTAGCTTCTTCAAATCTTTTTGAAATTTGAGCAATTTCCTGCTTCAAACTTGAATATTCCACAGTTTCATCTGTCAGAATATAAATTTTTTCATCTATTTGTACTGTATCTTGATTTGCCGTATTTAATTCTGCTATTGGCAAAGTTTGGTTTAATGTTTTATTTCTATCTGCGGTTTCTTTCAAATCAAGTAAAACTTTTATAGTTCCCAAAAGCAAGATAAGAGCGATAGCTATAATAACACATTTTAACATTTTTTTACTCATTTTCTTTTGATCCTTCCCATCTCTGAAACCACACTAAACTTATGATAAACAGCACTACTGTGAAAACAAGCATGAGTATAAAACCTAGTTGAAATTCGGGGAAGTTAGAATGAAACTGCCCCTCATTAATATATCTTAAAACACAATAATCCATAAAGCGTACACCCCAGCCCCACGGCAGGAATTTCCAAATAAAATCTCCAAGTCCTGTAACTAGCAATGCAGATAATAAACTTCCTACAATACCTATGCCCATAGATGCACTTTTGCCTAAACTAAAACCGACAAGTATGGAAATAAGATAAAGTGGTATTACAGACAATATCAACAGAATAAGAGGTTTTATATAAAATGAAAATGGCATAACTGGATAAAGTACGGCAAACAAGAAAACACAAAGTATTGTTGCAAAGATTGCTAAAACGATAAGATATAATAATTTTCCGATATATACCGCTATACGTGAACGAATCGTACCTAAGATTAACTGAAAATGACCTGCTCCATTTTCTAGCTCTACTATCATACCTACAACGATACCAATAACAAATGGGAAAATAATTGCTAATACCTCTAAAAAGGTCGTTACATTTGTCATCTCATTCCAACCAGATATATGAAAATATCCTGCAAAAACACCAGCTCCTATTAAAGGAAAAAGCACATGGACTAAAAGTAATGGCGTATGTCTGCATTTAAGCCATTCTGCTTGAAAACATCTGATAATACTAAACATTAAAGAACCTCCTGCTTTGTAAAAGATTTTGCAGTTAACTTTGAAATTATATATAGTAAAACCAATGACAAGCAGATTGTCATAATAATCAACGGTAAAGGAGTTGATAAAGCACTTCCTGTTGCTGGCTCTCCATTCGGTAATATTCTTAATGTAGGAACCATAAGACGAGTAACCCAGCTATAAGGACATACGAACCAAAAATTTGTATTTGCCCCTAATGTTCCCAACATAAAGCTCATTCCGACATTTAATATGAGTGTGGCAAATACCCCCATTTTTTTTGCAAACCACAAACATAATGGAATATTCCATATACTTGCCAAAATAATACAAAGTGTTCCGCACAATGCTTGGATTGGGCTAATTGTCATAGGTATATCAAAAATGTGTTGAATGATAAAACCACCGGCAACATTGCACAACATCAAAATTGTATTCGCAAGTACAATGTATATTATACAAGTAATTATTTTTGCATACCATACTTTTTTTAAGTCAACAGGCAATGATAAAATTGCTCTGAACTTTAATTTACCGTTATCTCTTTGAATTATCAAAATAGATAATAGCGTTAAACAACTAGGATATAATAATACGTACCACCAGTTATACGAATTTTGTTGATACCACATGGGAGCAAGTACATTCAGAAATAGTGTTAATATAGGAGCTAACCATACTATTTTTTTTGCAAATGTAGTTTTATGTTTTAAATATTCAGAAGATATATATTTTTTCATTTTATCGTTCCCCCTATGATTTTCTTACAACTTCTATAAACAGATTTTCTAAGTTTTCATCTTTGTTCATCTGTCCTTCATACCCTAAAATACCATTTGAAATAATACCAATATCATCAGCAATAAGCTGAACCTCTGATAAAATATGACTGGATAGAATAACTGTAATGCCTTTAGAGGGAAAAGAACGAATAAGAGTACGTAATTCTTGTATGCCGATAGGGTCTAATCCATTTGTCGGCTCATCTAAAATCAACAATTTAGGGTTGTTTAACAAAGCTATAGCTATTCCCAAACGCTGTTTCATTCCCATTGAAAATTGTCCTGCTTTTTTTCTTCCTGTATTTTGCAAATCGACTATTTTTAATACTTCATCTATTCGGTTTTTAGGAATGTTCAGTAGTTTTGCACGGACTTCTAAATTTTCTACTGCGGAAAGATTTTCATAAAGTGGAGGAGTTTCAATTAAAGCTCCTATCTGTTCTAAATCTTTTCTATTCCATTCATGTCCATTAAAAAGAACTTTACCGCTAGTAGGACGGAGCATACCCGTGAACATTTTCAAAGTGGTAGATTTTCCAGCACCGTTTGGACCGAGAAGCCCATATATTGAATTTTCACGAACAGTTATAGATACGTTATTCACTGCCTTTTGCTTTTTAAAATCTTTACATAGGTTATTTGTTTTTAAAATTACTTTCATATTTTTTCATATCCTTTCCTTATGTTTGGTTAAAGTATAAAAAGCAAATTTGAAGATTTTATAAAGATTTAAAAAATTTTAATATAGCCGTAGCGTGTAACTCGCAATAAACGAAAAATACAGCTACGGCTTTTTTGAGATTTATCCTACAATTTTCCAGTTACTATCCTTATGTAACACAAGCTCATACTGTGATACCTGTGTTGCCTTTGTCTGATTATCAATAAATTTTACAGCTACTTTGACTTTCACGTTGTCGCCGTCTGCCGTGAATACAGGATTGACAAGCTCGGAATAGAGGTAGTCCCCGTTTATCGGTTCAAGGGTATTTCCCTCTACATAGTAAGCAAGCTCCTTGTCCGTTGCGGTAGGGTACAGCTTGAAGAAGGTTTCCAGAAACGCCGTAGCGTCATTTACTGTGTCAGCGTCCACACTGTTGTCTGCTTCCTGTGTCTTTGGTTCATAATCGGATTTTTCCATAGCGGGAGCAAGGGTCGGGTTCTGTATGATAACCATATCCCCGTCAGCGTCCACATGGACGGTCACGGTATAGGTTTCTGATACGTCCCTTGTCTGGTCGCCCTCTTTTATCTGTTGATCTATTTCATAGACGACAGAAAAAGCGTTCTCCCCAGACTGTTCCACGTCCCAGATAAGTATGTCCGTGACCGTGGAGCTGGTCGGTATATCCGTTCTTACCGTATCAACATTTAGCTCCTGCAATTCCTGTGTCAGATAGGCACTGATAGCCTGTGTCCTTGCTTCGATAGCTTCCTTGTTGTTGCTCCATGTGTAATAGGACTTCGCAAAGTTCTTGACAAAATTTTCTATGCCGTTGGTGTCATTCAAGCGGAGCTGTATGGTTTCTATCTCATGCGTGGTGTGCTGGTCGATAGCGGTAAAATTCTTATACACACCAAAGCTCACACTTGCGATAAGCACCACCCAGAGGGCAATGACGGACTTCTTATGCGTCCCCACTTTCATAGTGCGGACTTTCTTTTCCTTTATCGGTTTTTCTTTCTTCTTGAACATGATTTCCATTCCTTTCTATTGCTTAATTCTGCCAGCCCCTATCAAATGCTGTTGCCAGTAGGAGCTTGTAAGGTCGGCGTAGCCTATCGGGTCGCCAGCGTGGTACATCTGGTTATTTCCCACATAGATACCGACGTGGGTTACATACGTCCCCGCATTGTAGGTACTGTGGAAGAACACTAAATCCCCAGCCTGTGCCTGTGAAAGCGGGATATGCTGGGTAGCGTCATACTGTGCCTGTGCCGTTCTCGGCAGACTGATACCAGCCTTGCCATAACACCATTGAACCAGCCCCGAACAGTCAAAAGAAGTGTTAGGATTGCTCCCGCCGTACACATAGTCCCAGCCTTGATATTTCAGAGCTTCATTCATTATCTTCTGTGCCAGCTCGCCCGATACTTGACTGACAGTGAGATACTGGCTGACAAGCTCCACATAGAACATATTCCCGTACCCGTAACGCCAGCCACCATTGCGGGCGACAGCGATAGGGTTTGTGTAGGTGACTTTTGTTCCACCCGACTTGTCACGGGCGAAATTCTCTGCCAGCGTGAAGCTGTGTTTTTTCCCATTCTTAGCCACATAGCCAATATATCCATCGCCATAGTTATAGGACTGTACCACGACGTTTATATCCTCTATACCTTGATTTTCTGCTGAAGAAAGCAGGGACGCAAAATACTTGCACCCCTGCTTGATTGAGCTTTCTGTATCTAAGGAATTAGGCGGTAAACCCATGCTCTCGGAACTCTGCATAACGTCCTCGGCTGTCCCGCCACTTTCCACCTGTATGATTGCCAGCAGATAGGGGACATACTCGGATATGCCATATTCCTTTGCGTACTTTTCCACCATAGGCTGATGTTTCAACACCTCTGCGGACAGGTTCATGCCCGTTACCCATGAGGAAGAGCCACCGCCCCCGTCGTCGTCCTCGGCACTGATAAGCACACCAAAGAAAAGCACTATCGCAAGAAGAAAGGGAAACAGACTGCCGATAAGGGCGAGATGTCTCAGTTTCATTTCTTACGTCCTTTCTTTTCCGTGGTGTTTATGGTTGCTTTCTTGATGTTTCGCTCTTTTCTGGTGGTCTGTTGGTTCAGCTCCACACCATTAAGCCTTGTCCCGTGTTTCTGTAATACAGGTTCATCAGATTTTGAAGCCAGTGGACGCTCCTTGACAGATTGTGGAGTAGTTGGCTCGGTATGTACCTTGTCGGTAGTGATAGGACGCTTGATTTCCTGCATTTTTCCTGTGTCTGTCTTAGAAGCGGTGACAGGTCTATCATGAGGACGGGTAGCTCCTGTTGTCGCTGATCCGTCCGTCGTTCTTCCAGTCTGCCTTGCTTCCTGTGCCTTTTGAAGCTCCATACGCTTATCAGCGATATTCTGTCTATGCTGTTGGAGCTTGTCGGTACGCTCGCTCTGTCTGGTTTCCTGCCCCTGCACAATGCCACGCTTAAAGTCGGACACACTGGACTTTGCCTTTTCCTTTGCGGAGTGTACGGCATAGGCGGTCTGGGTCGGCATATCCTTGATATTCTCTTTGACAGCCGTTGCCTTGTCCTTGACCTTATTTTTCGTATCGAGTACCGCACCCACGGCTGAACCAGCTCGGCTTCCGAAAGAAGCGTTGTCACGCTTGCGGGTCGGGTTGGCATGAGTTTGTTTACTGCCCGCACTGGATAAGACAGAACCAGCCATTGCACCCGTTCCAGCACCTACCATGCTTCCTTTTCCGACAGCTCTTACCAATCTGTTTTCCATACGCCTAGCCCTGTGTCGCATGAACATATACGGGCGACGGAATATCCTGCGTCCCATGCTCTGGCTGTCCCCAGCATTGAGAGAGAACATACTCATAAGGTCGCCCAGCTTCATGTAGATACCCGCAAAGCAGACTATCTGTAAGAACGCAATCATAAAGAACGGGTAATCGGTGGAGATATTGTAGAACATACTGGAAATACTGAAAGCCACCGTGACAATGAGCGTTATCCCAGCCCTTGTCATAATCGTATTGAACACTCGGACGATTGCCTGTTTTGCCATGTTCTCATAGCTGGGTATCATGGAGAGCAGGAAGCTAATCGGCAGGAACATAGCGAAGATGATAAATAGTATCTGGGAAAATATCATCATGCCCGTAAGCAGGAATACGAATATCGTTATCCCCAGATTGAAGATGAGCAGGAAAAACACCATTCCCAGACGGTTGATGACCTGCGGTATCGTCAGATTGTCGTTGTCGTTATCCTCGATTTCCGTTTTCACCACGTCCTCACGGGTCGCTCCGTCGTCTGCGGACGGGCTGACCGATACCAGAGCTTCCACACGGTCAGCCCCGATTTCCTCTATATCGCTGTTGCCGAACTGCAAGAGTAGCCACGGCTGTTGCACCTGTATGGAGAACAGGCTGTCCCTTATCAAGTCCACGCTGTCTTTTCCTTGACTGTCGCTGTCAGGAAGCATGATTTTTGTCCCCAAATCCAGCGAAGCGGTACTTATATCACTGGAAAAATCGTTAATCTTCTTGATATAGTCGGGAGCGTAGGCGATAAAGGAAGCGGACACGAGAAACACCACAACGAAGTTGATAACGGCGTGAAGTGCCTTGCTGGTTTCTCGCTTGATAAGTCCCGTGTAGGCAACATAGATACCCACCACAAGGATAATGAGAAGCAGGAAGCCCACATAGAAGCCAGCGCTTCCAAAACCGTTTTCCGTTACGCCCGCTAGGGTCTGTATGCTTTTCCCGATACTGTCTGCCATGTCGTTGATAAAGTCCAGCTTATATGCCTGCTGGACGACGTACCCCGTGGCGTTGCTTAGATACAGGCTGATAGTCCAGATAAAGTTGGTGATACAGTAAAGCCCGTATTGTACGGACTTTCCGATACCGTCCAGCCAGTTCCACGGAAGCCAGCCCCAGCTATTGTCCACATAGAAGTCAAGCTGGTAATTCTCCAACGGGTACTGGGAATACAGGTTGTCCGCATTGACGGTATCATCTACCAGCCCAGAGGCGTGTGCTACCGTCCCCAATAGGGAGAGCAGGGCAATGGTCGTCAGTGCCACAATCACAGCTATCTTGAAAAAACGAAAGAGCTTCTTTCTTGTCAGAAGCCCCTTTATCTTATCTTTCATCACTCCACCTCGCTTTTCACGGGCGGTCTGGTATCAAAGGCGTGCAGTAATTCTTCAAAGACAGGGTGTATCTGCACCACGCCCACACGCCCGTACAAATCTTGAAGCAGGCATTGTCCGTTCTCCAAGTCACGAAGCCTTTTCTGGTTGTTCTCGTCGTCCTTGTCGATACCGAAAAATTCAAGGGTCTGCTTTATCTCGTTTATATCCGTAGAACGGAAAGCAAATTTCAGACCGATATTGTTCTTTAGGCTCTCTTTGGACACGTCCCCAGAGGATTGCGTGACAAAGTACACGCCTGCCTGCATAGCTCGCCCTGCACGCACCAGCTTGTTAGAGAGGGTTTCTCCCTGTGCCACGTTGAGGAAAGCCCACGCTTCATCTAAATCCACGATTTTAAAGATACTGCGGTCTGAATGAATGAAGTCTAAGGCAAAGGTGGAAATGACAATCAGCATTGCCACAGACAGCAGTTCAATGGTCGTGTATTCCTCAAAGGTCGTGTCCTTATCTGGAAGTACCAAATCTGCCACCTGTATGATATTGAGCTGGTTGTCCAAACTGATAGCGTTCTTAACTGTTCCGTCGGAGAACAGCAGATGTGCAAAGTCATAGTCCGTAAAGCTGTCGATATGGTCGGCAATGTTGCGGGCAATCGCCGTGTCCTCTCTGCGTAGCTCGTCTATCACATGGAGTAATCCTCGCTGATCGCTCTGGGTCACGGCTCGCACCGCTTTTCTAAGGACAGGGAATTTCTCACCGTCCCTAGAGGAAATCCCCGTAAGGAATGTGAGAATATCTATCGCCAGACTTTCAGCGTCTTTTACGTTCTTCATAATCACGAACGGGTCAAGAAGCCCTGCATTTTCCTTATCGCTGGTAAGATTGACGATATTGATTTCATGGGCTATCTCTGGGAGCGTTTCTTTCCAGTTGCCACGCTCGCTCTTAGGGTCGAGAATGACCGCCTGCCCACCGAACAGGACGGAATAATAGACGATAAGGTTATTGCAGAATGATTTTCCACCGCCCAGCGAACCGACAAAAGCGGAAGCCAGAGCATTTGTGACCGTTCCTTTCACACCTTGACTGGCAAGAGAGGGTTGCAGATATACATTTCTTCCCGTATCCACGGAATAGCCGATATAGATACCTGTATTTTCTCCTAACTGCTGTGTCGCACCAAAGCCAAGCCCAGCCAAGAAGTCCGATTTCACATACTGCACATAGTCATTGATGTAACGCTTGCTGGCGGGAAGAAATTCAGAGTGAAGCCCCAGCATATCCCCAGCGGGTCGCACCAGCTTGACGTTCAAATCGTCGTAAAAGTCCTTGACCTCATCACAGCGTCGTTTCAGCTCGTCAAGGTCGGGAGCCGATACCCTTATCACATAGGAGAGCTTATACATACTTTCCTTGCTCTGGTCTAAGTCGGTTTCCAGCTCGTCCACGCTGTCCAGAGCGTCCACCACATTTGAGCTTGTTTCACTCCCAGACTGATAGGCGTGATTGTCCAAATCTTTCAGTTCTTTCTTCTTGTTGCGGACAGTCGATAACGCTTTTCTGTTCCCGACAATTTCCACGTTCATGCTTGTGTCCACGGGAAAGGTGAACTGCTGTTGCTGGAAGTAGAATATCTCACTGGACGGAAAATCCAGCTCGCCCACAATGGCATTGACGGTAAAGTAGGACACGAAGCTCTCGCTGTCCTCATGTTCCAGTCGCAAGTATCGCTGGCTTTCCTCTATCAGACAGCGGGTCGGGCGGATAAGGTCGTACTGCTTGATGAGCGTTGCCTTTTTCAGCTTCTTCTTTGGAAGCGAATACTCGTAGTCCTCATACGCCACGCCGTCCCTGCCATAGATATGCTCGATAAGATAGCCGAAGTCGTTCTTGTCCAAGCGACGGAACTTGAAACGGCGGGAGATTTTGTTTTCCAGCAGTTTTTCCATTTTCATGTAGCGGTTGATTTCATCATCTGGCATGGAGATAAAGTCATTCATCAGCGTATGGTTGACCTCGTTCAAGAACTCTTTGAATGTCATGAACGCCGATTTCTTCATGCTGTCCAGACTGACTTTTTCCTCGGTCACAATGAGCTTGAAGCCGATAAAAAAGCGGTAGTCCACTTGATTATCCCCAATCATGGACACAAGGGCTTCCGTCTGTTCATCTATCTTCTGTATCGCCACATCACGAAGTCGTCCTGTCACCAGCTTCTTTGACTGTGCCTGTATGCTTCTGACAGAGCTTTCCGTTGCTATCTGCAAGGCGTGTATCTTCCCCTCACGGCTCTGTGCGATAAGCTGACGGAAGCTGTCATGGACGATAAATTTCTGTTCCGCTGACAGAAAAGAATAGTTATACGGTATCAGCTCATAGTAGGCGAATACCTCATTGTCCTTGTTCCAGACAAGGTTGTTGTCGATATACTTAATCGGGAACATACATCACACTCCTAACCGCCGTGACAGGTTCGCTGAAAACTTCCTTTTCCAGCTTCACGGCTTTTCCTGCATAGGTGGTCTTAGGTCGCAGGGCAAATGTAATCTGCGATTTCAAGAAGCTGTAAGGCTTCTTGCCGTCAAAGGTCTTTTGGCTCATGAACCATGTGAGGGCGACGGGAATACCGAAGTATTTCAGAAACGCCCCCTCGATAAGCGATAACGGCGGTAAGTCCCCTAAGAGAATGACGGCAAACTCCGTAATGACAAACCACGTTATCTGGGTAAAGGTAACGGGAAACGGGAGAGTAAAGTCATTGATTGCGTATAAGACTTTCTCCACGTTCCAGATACCCGTGTAGCTCTTAATCTTCTTCAATTCGTTTCAGCTCCTTTCGTTGTAATGGAAAAGGACAGCCGTTTTTCAGACTGTCCTTGATAGAAAAAGCTGTCAGTAGCAACACTTCCTGTCGCTGATCTGCCAGCTCTAATATGGTATCTCACATATCCCTCGGCTTGTTTCAATGAATGTCCCCTCTATGGATAAGTCCCTGCCGTATGCTTCATAGTCGATATAGTTCTGCAACGGTAGTGGTATCTCTCCCAAGACCTGTAACTCGTCAATAAAGTAATAGGCAATGTCGGTCATGTCGTCACAGTCTGGATAGAAATAAATGTCGTCCTTGTGTTCGTAGACCTCTTCCAGACTTCCATAGTGGGAAACAAATTCGCCCAGAGCGTCGGTGATATAGTCGGGAAGTTCACAAATCATCTCGTACATCTCATTGAGTTCTTGAATGGAGATATACTCCCCGATTTCAATAGGAAAGTTGTCGGTATCATGGACAGCGTATTCCTCATAATAGCTGTTCAGCCCGATACGCTCCGCAACATCTTCCTCGTCGATAGGGAAAGAGAACCAATCCCCCACAAGTTCGCCCTCGTTGTACTTGCCAAGATTAGCGATATACACCCTCATGTCGTCAACCACAGGCACTCACCTCTTTTCTATGGAAGTTCATAGATACCGTGGTCGGTTGCCACAAAATGTCCGTTGTCGTCAAGGTGCTGTCCGTAGGCTTCAAAATCGAAATAGCGGGTGACGCTCTCACTAAGGGAAGTAAAGTCTGGGTCATTGTTCAGTATGTGGCGGGCAACGTCCGTCATGTTCTTACACCATGAATAATGAATGATGTCGTTTCTGTATCTGTGCAGTTCGTCAAGGTCAGTGAAATAGCACATCAGCTCTGCATAGTCCTCTTTCAAATCAGAGGGTAAATTTTCGTAAGTATGGTACAGGTCATTGAGCTTTTCGACGGTGGTATCTTCCTGCACTTCATCAGCAAAGGGAAGCTCCTTGCCCGTGATATAGTAATAGTCTGTATCTACATCAATCCCCAGCAGTTCTTCCACCTGTTCCGTGTCAATAGGCAGGGTGAACCAAAAAGCTCTGATTTCTCCGTCTGTCGGTTCTCGTGCTTCAATCTGCACACGCATTTCTTCCATGTTTCATCACGTCCTTTCTCGTCAACGCTTCCTGTATGACGGCGTAAGGCACACCGAATACATAGCGTGAAAAATCTTCTAACTGTTTCTTAGGGTAGTCAGACAGGCAAAGGCGTTTCATCTCAAACCAGACCGCACGCTTGTAGTAGGGCAGGTCGGAGAGATACGGACAACCGATTTTTGCCTGCATATCCGTAAAAATGTCTTTTTGTACCATTCCGTCACCCCCTTTCATTCCCCCTATGCCCGAACTCCCATAGGGGGACAGGTAAGTTTGCGTGACCGCAAACTGCTGATTGTTACGCTCCAATGATACGGTTGAACAGCTCTAACAGAACGTCCTTGACACCGCCGGCATTGAATACCAGCCCGACAGCGATTAAAGCAATCACGAGGAAGCCGATTAACTTAGAAAACTCTCTCTTAAATCCTAAGTAGATACCGATTACCACGATTGCCATAAGCACTAAGCTCTGGGCGTTGCTTAAAAACCAGTTGTATAAGTTCTGTCCGAAATTCATTCTTTATCAATCCTTTCTTTTTTGATTTCTTCCATTTGTTCGTCAGCCATTTTGCTGACCTGTACGATACACATAAGGACGACACCGATACCCATTCCCAGCGATACCAGCACTAAGTCCTTGACAAGTTCTGCCATAATCTCAATTCTCCTTTACTCTGTGATAAACTCCTCTGTGTCCGCTGTCTGCTGTCTGATTATCTGCAAATGCTTTTCCGTCAGCTTTGCGTTATCCTCAATCTCTTTCAGATAGCTTGTGCTGTTGCCAGCGTCTATCTTTTTCAGCATTTTTAAGGTCGGGGCGACCTGTCGGCTTATCCAGCCCAGCGTCCTTTCCAGCGTGTAAGGTTCTGGGTCTGTCGTCAGCTTGATAGGCGGGCGGTCTTTCCCGATAAACCACGCCCAGCGGTCATTGAGCTTCCAGTCTGTCTTTCGCTTCTCCGACTCTCTGTCCACGAAGCGGATATAGTGATTGATGATAGAAAATGCCGTCTGTTCTGCGTCATAATGGGTCAGCAGTTCACGGACGGCATAATAAGCTCTTTCATCTTTCAGTCGTATCTCGAAGCGGTTCTTTATGGGGGCTTCCTCAATCGGCACGCCCAGCTTTGCGTACTGTTCGTAGTTCTTCTCATAACAGCAGAAGTACACCTCGCTTTTCAGTGAGCCGATATACAGCGTGTGCCCCATGCCAGCCTTGTCCTGCTCGTTGTGCTTCACCAGCTCGCCGGAAGCATAGGACTTGAAAGAACGGAACAGGGAAACACATTCCTCACGGTTGCATTTGGCGGTCAGATCTGGAATATCCAGTATGCCCGCCCTGTCGTTAATCGCAAGGTCAAGGCGTTTCATCACACCGCCCTCAACCAGAGCGTCCATGAGGAAGTCATACCAGCTTCGCTCCTGTGCCAGCAGGTAGCTTTCAAACTGGCGACAGCCTTTTCCTTTCAGCTCCAGAAGTGTGCCTTTTTCCTCGTCCTGTGAGGTGTAGACGAACACATCACCCAGATAGTAATGCTCGGTGTATTTGTAGTGTCCGTAGTCCTCATGGAGCATATAGTCAATATTGAGCTTCAATATATCTCGAATAACGTGCTGTATATCCAGCGTAGGGAAACGGATACGCACATAGTCGAACAGCAGAAACATGGGAGCGTCGGGATTGAATTTCTCAACAGCTTCCATGAGCTTGTCCTGCATATCGTCCGTGAGCTTGACTTTTCCCGCTTCGATACGGTTCAGATGTTCACGGCTGATACCAGCCATGATTGCAAGCCTTGTCTGGGACACGCCGTAAGACTGGCGTTTCTCTTTCAAGGCGTTAATAAAGGTGCTTTCATTCAGCCTGCATACCCCCAATCGTGAAAGTGTGATATTTTCCGCCGATTGTCACAGTCAGCTATGAGTGAGAGAAAACCCTTATACCAAGCGGGATTTCCAGACTTTTTGACCGTAGTTTCCAGCGGAATTGTGCCCCTCTGTTAGATACCGAGGGGCTTCTTTCGTGGAGCAGGGCAAGCCCTGCTCCACAGGACGGCTTACACGGTCTGGGTCGCTTCGCTGACCGTTCCAGCCGTCAGTGGTTCAGCCTATCCTTGTCATGCCCGTATAAACTACGATAACGTCTGTATCGGCAGAAAGGCATTTTCTGACAATATCCTTGTCAATCTCATATTCATGGTATATCTGTCTGAAAAAATCCTTATCCACCACAAGAAACGTAAAACGGTAGTTGAAGCCATGAATGGAAAGCCATTCGTCCAGCACCACGGAAAAGAGCAACGGAAGTTTCAATCTCCCAAGTCCCGCTTCTGTCAGAATATCTTCCATATGTGCATGATAGGCTTCTGTCGGAAATTCCTCACATTTATCGTCAGTCGTGCCAGCGACACTTTCCAAATCCGCAAGGAAGCGGTCAAAGTCTACGCAGACACCCTCAACGTGCAAATCTGCAGTAGGGTCGCTGTAACCCATTTCTAAAAGTCCCATATATTTTTCAATTCTCCTTTCGTTCATCTGATACGGCTTGCCTTGCCAGTGCAAGAGAGCCGATAGTCTGTAAAAAATCATGCCCCTTTGGAACAAGGGGAGTGTAAAACTCCGATATAACGCTCGTACCCACGTCACAATAGCCACGCCCTTTGATACGCTTCTGGAAGAACTGTTTCTTTACGTCGCTTCCGAAAAGCATACCGTAGCCAAGCTCGCTGATACGTCCCAAGCCCACACGGAAGTTGAAGTTATCTCTGATACCGTCGCTGAAATACTTTGCGTCGGGACGCTGGCAGGCGACAATGAGGAAATAGCCTGCCTGTCTGCCAAGCATGACGATTTTCTTTAGCTGGCTAAGTAGGCTCATGCTTTCCTTTGTCCCCAGCATTTCCAAGAACGCCACATACTCGTCAAAGATAAGGAAGCAGGGCGGTAAGCCCAGATAGGCATAGTTCTCGCCTGTCTTGTAGTCTGGGTGGCGTTTCATTTCCTCGCTTCGCTGTACCATTCCCTCATAGAACGCATTGACACATTCAATCATATCTTCTTTGGTGTGGTACACGTTATCCATGACCGTACCCAAGTCCGCAAGGTCAGCGTTCTTAGGGTCTAAGATGAAAAGCTGGGCGTTGGTCTGCAAGAGGGCTTCAATGATTGTCAGCAGGAAATAGGTCTTTCCACCGCCAGTACCGCCACAGATAAGGGCGTGAGGGAGTGCGTCGTATTCCCATGTGAGGTTCTTCATCAAACGCAAGCCCCCGTTTTCTGCCTTTACCTCGTCAATCGTGATACGGTTCGCTATCATGTCATAGAGCAGGGTGTACTCGATATAGCCGTCATGGAGCGTCTTGTCGGTCAGCTCGCAGTAAAGCCCGCTTTCCAGCTTATCTTCCAGTCTAAGGAGCTGGTCTTGATACTTTCCCAAAGAGATTTCACAGCGGATATGGAGCAGTCCCTTGTCCATTTGATAATAGATTTTAGGAAACCAGACGATTTTTTCCCTTGATCTGCTCTGCAGGTCAGTGAAAAAACCGCTGTCCTGTACGGTCTGGGCTTCATACCACTTATTGTCCAGTATCATGCGGGAGAGCTTTTGGCGGTGCAATAGCTTCTTGAAGCTGTCATAGCGAAAGCGGTAATAAAGAAAAGCGACCAATGTACAAACACCAGTCGCTATCCCTATGGTTATGAAGTTGTATGTAGAAAGCGTCAGCCCATTATCAAGTAAACTGAAATGTTCCCAATCGGTACGCATGAGCTGTCCCATGTTCAGTAGCAGGAGAACTGCTATGAACATGAGCAGGAGCGTACCCACACAGAAGCGGTACACAAGGTTCTTGTCGCTGGCTCTGATACGCTTTCCCTTGTATTTGTATAGGTTCATAAACACCCCTTTCTGGATATGGAAAAAGCGGTCAATCGTAAAGACTAACCGCTTATCAAAACAAATAACACTTTTATTTTCCTGTTGGATAAAGAACAACACTTTCTATTTTTTCAGGTTCAAAGAAAGTTGCTTTAAGTATCATGCGATATGGAAATGTTTGGTCTTTACCATTTAGGTAAAATACATTTTCCCCTTGTTTCAAAAACATACCATTGGTAAGCCACGTTTCTTTATAATTTTCCTCAGAAGTTTGTGACAGGTACAAAGAAGATAAAGGTTCTAACGTAGTGTCCGTCCCATTGGTTTCTTTCAATTCGCAACAAAACAAAGCACCCTCTTTCCCATAAGTATCGTAAGTGTATTGCAAAGAAATATCTGTATCTTCTTTTGATGTAACAGCAAGAAAAATAGATTTATCTTCTGGGAGAGTATTATCTGGTTCTGCCATACTTTCTATTTCTACTTCAATAGTTCCATCTTCTGAAATTTCTAATTCTTTTGGCTCCTTCAAGTCTTTCTGATTATACACATTTTCATTACTTACAGTAGTTTCTGCCTGCTTACTTTCATCAGTGCTGGGACTTTCATTTTGACAGCCTGTAAATGTAAATGATAAAACAGCAATCGTCATAAGCAGAGTTAATTTCTTAATAGACTTCCTCATGTGTTCACCTCTAAAATCCAGCAAAGTAGATATGCTTGTTCTTATTTTGATTATATCATTCACATAAGCTCCTTACAACGAAAATCCCCCTTGCAAATTATTTTTTCTGCTGTCCCTGCGGAGCGTGGTTCTGTGGATTGCCTGCGGACTGACCGCCTTTATTCTTCAATATAATGTCGTCTGCCTTGATGTACCATTCTACGTCTGCCCCTCGGTAGTTGGCGTTTGCCACGGTATCGGCAACAGGATTGATAAGCTCCACCTCGGCATTGTATGGATAGTCCTTGACAGGGATTTCCGCTGGGATAGATACCTGTATCGTGCGTTCCTGCTGACTGCATTTCAAATCATAGGTTCTACGCTTGATTTCCTCGGTGGTCGTCCCGTCCTCATTCTCTACTCGCACCTCATGTCTTAATGCGGAGAACTTCAATACTCCGAAAGTCTTTTCCTTATCTAATACAATTCCATTCGCTAATCTCATAATCTGATACCCCCTTTACTTATTTTCCTCGGCTGGAAGCATATCATCAGCCGTTAAGATATAGTTTGTGTAGCCACGACCTCGCACGTTCTTTCCCTCGGCGGTAATCTTAGGATTGACGAGCTTCACTTTCTGCTCATACTTGAAACGCTTCTCCCCAGCCTTTGCGGGAAGCACTACGATAATGTCGTCGGCTCTCTGAATGTCGGAATACAGGTTGTAGCTTCTCATCACGGGAACAAAGCGACCATTCACACGCTGTTGTTCCACGTCATTTTCTCCTGCAAACTCCAAATTTCCAAAAGTCTGTGCCATGTCAGGCACGATATATTTCAATTTCATGTGTTCATACCTCATTTCTATAAAATCTGTTGATTGTCAATGCTTCTATTCTGGCTGGTGGTGTGATACCAGCAAGCCCCCAGACCGTCAAGGGCAGGTAAATGCTTAAAAGCACCCTTGACTGTCCGTGTGCTTACAGGTGGGTGGCGGACAAGCCAGAATAAAGGGAAGCTCCGCCGTTTTCATATGTCGGCGGGGAGCGTGATTTCTTCATCATCATGGGAAGATTATCCTATGAGCGTTTACGACGTTTGATGAAATATGTCCCTGCCACGCCTGCACCAGAGAGAACAAGAAGCCCTAAGAATAAGGCAATGTTTGTGTTATCGCCTGTCTTTGGAGCGTTGCTTGTTTGGGTCGGTGTATCTGGTGTGGTCGGCTGTTCCGGCTCTGTTGGTTCTTCCGGCGTTTCTGGTACTTCTGTGATTGTCACCGTCTGCCCGTCGTCCTCAATGTCTTTATGTTCTGTAACCTTAGTCGGTTCGTCTGGATTGCTCAAATCGTATAATTCCTCAAAGGTAACAAGCTCTTTCCCGCCAAGCTCGGAAGCGTCGAATGTAAAGGCAATCTGGACTTCCATGCTTTCGCTGTCGGCAGTAAAGGTATAATCATTCTCGACACGCTCTCCGTTGATGATAAGCTCTGCGTTTTCGTCCTTAACCATCTGCCAGCCTTTAAGCTGATACTTTGTGCCGATTTCCAAGCCGTCAAGGGTAACGGTATCAATGATTGTCACGTCTTTTCCAGCTTCAATCTCTTTCTTTCCGTCCTCGCTGGTTGCTGTGGTATGGATAGAGATGGTACGCTCCGTGATAAGCACCGTCTGTCCCTCGTCGTCAATGTCCTTGTGTTCAGCCACCTTTACAGGCTCGTCCTCATTGGAAAGGTCGTAAAGTTCCTCAAAGGTAACAAGGTTCTGACCGCCCAGAGAAGAAGCGTTGAATGTGTATTCTATTTCAATCTTCATTTCCTCGCTGTCGGCTGTGAATGTGTAATCACTTTCCACACGCTGACCGTCGATAAGAAGCTCGGCGTTTTCCTCTTTCAACATCTGCCAGCCTTTCAACTGATATTTTGTGCCTTTTTCCAGCCCGTCAAGCGTAACCGTGTCAACGATTGTTACCTCTTTACCAGCCACGATAGACTTCTCGCCGTCCTTGCCTGTGGCTGTGGTATGGATAGTGATTTCTTTCTCGCATTCATCAGTCAGTGTCCCTAAATCAACGGTCACATTGTTTCTGGACACCACGATTTCAAACGGCGGGATAAGCTCAAAGCCTTTGTTGCCCTCACAGCGTAATTCCTCAATGATATAGGTATCGTAAATCAAAGCACCCTTGCTGTCGTCTGGCTCGCTTGTTCCAAACCAGATACCGTCCTCGCTGGTCTTTCCTGCATTGGTGTTATGTTTGTGGGAAGCCCAGTCGGAAGAAGTAGAGAACTGCCCGTTATCATCAGTTACGATAATGTGGCTCTCACCTGTGGTCTTGCTTGTGATCCTAAACGGAACTCCCGCAAGACGCTGGTGTGTGCCAGCACCAATCTTGACACCCTTTAGGTCGCCACGCTTCACTTGATTGTAGATTGATGTGTCTGTCCCTGTAAGGTCAACGATTTTTCCGTCCTCTGTGATTTCAAATTCAATCGGTTCTGCACCGTCCGTCAGATAGCCCTCTGGTGCTTTGCTTTCCTCGATACGGTATTTCCCGTAAGGTAAGAGGTCAGCGGAAGTAGAAGCCACGCCCTCAATGTCGGTAAGGATTGTCTTTACCACTTCGCCTTTATTGTAGAGCTTGCCCTCGACAAGTACGGCATTGTCATTAAGGGAAATGATTTCAAATTCAGCGTCTTTCAAGGTCGCACTTCCTTGACCTTTGGTATCGCTGGTTTCTAAATCTCTTTTCTGGATTTTCACACCGCCACGGATAACCTTGTCTGATACATGGTACTGATTGCTTCCAGACAATACGGCAATGTCGCCGTCCTCGGTAATCTGTGTAAGGTACATTCCTTTAATCTGTTCCTCGCTACCGTCAGCCTGCATATACGCACCGTCAAGAAGATAGCCGTTAGGAGCTTTCGTTTCCTCAACGGTCAGCGTTCCTAAAGGAAGCACGTTCTTTCCGTCCTGTGTATAGAAGCTGTCCCCAGATACCTTGTATTCATCAGAAAGGCGGGAAACATAATGGATAGTGCCGTCGCTGTCCTTTTCAGCGATTGTCTTTGTCACCCATGTTTTTGTCGGCTCGCTAGGAAGATTGTCAGCGGTATAGTGTCCCGCATAGAATTTCCATGTGAACTCCGCACCCTCTAGGGAAGCGTCGCCCTGTGGAGCGTCTTTCTGTGTTTCCATGTCAATCTTGAAAAGCTCGATAAGGGTATCTGTAACCTTTGGCGTATCGGATACGTTCAAGGTCGCTGTCTTGCCAGCTTCAACATTTAAGGAATACACTGTATTGTCCACCTTGTAGCCAGCAGGAGCGGAAAGCTCTTTGATGTAGACTGTGCCAGCCTTTACTTCCACAGTATCAGTATTTCCGCTGTTATCAGTCGTAAGGGTGGCAAGCTGTTTCGTACAGTCCTTATCAGAATAGACACCATAAGTCGCACCAGCGATAGAGTAAAGCCCGTTCCCATCGGTAATGCTGGCATTACTGGAAGTCTTTTTCAATGTGGCATTTCCAACGGCAAGTTTCGCCCAGAACTGTCCAATGTCCTGTCCCTCGCCAGAGTAGATGTAACCGCCACATTCATAGCGTTCCTTGTTCTCGCTGGCAAAGGCTTTCGCCCCAGCGTAAACCTCGTCCTGTATAGCTTTTGGAATTTCATCATAGGAAGCTCTGACGTTATCGCATTGCCAGCCAAGATGAACACTCAATCTCTGCCATACGACGCACTGTTTCAAAAGATAGATATGCTGACTGCTCAATCCGCTGTGGCTCTGCACATACTGATTAACATACTCGATTGAGAGGGCAACATCTGAAATCTGGTCGTAGCTCATGCGTGTGCTTGCGTCGGCTCTGGTCTTATAACCGTTGCGGAAGTTGGTGTTAATATCCACGCAGAAAGCGTCCTCGCCCTCAACGGTCATGTGTCCCTCATTGAATGTCGAACCGATAGAACCGTCATTCATTACTTTTTCAACGATACCGACACGCTCGGCACTTTCTGTCCAGTATTGCTTCTCGGAAGCGTGGACTGCCGTTGTCGGCAAAGCGGTAACGATAGTCGCAAAGGCAAGGAAGCCAGTGGCTAATCGCTTCAATATCTTTTTCATAGCTTTTAAAATTCTCCTTTCGTTTGGATATAGAAAAAGCCGTCCATTTCTGAACGGCTGGAAATAGAAAAGGAACGTCAATATCGGCGTTCCATAATCTACTTGCGATATTCAATTTTTAGTTTATCAATACTGATGTGCTGTACCATATCTTTGCAAATCTGGGATTTCTAACGTATCAAGGCTCATTCAATGGTAGTAAAATCGTAGTAATTTGAAGTATTTAAACCCTTGAAAATGCTGATAGATACAGTGTTTTAGCGGACAATCAGATTTTTAGTTGGTTTTTCGTCAGAAAAAATTAAGAAACTTTTTTTCTAACGTGGTCCTGTAACTGCGCTTAATTTTTTAAACCAGCTGCTTCCAGATGGCGTTTCACATCCGTAAATCCGCGTCCCCGGACCTCTCCGACCTGATGAACGACCATGAAGGCCTCGCTGTCGATGTCCATGACGATGCGGTTTAATTTCTGAAGTTCCCTGCCGGAAACCACGGTGATGACGGCCATGGACGGCTTTCTTAAATGCCCGCCCTCGATCTGGAACAATGTGGTTCCACGGTCAAGCTGTTCCTGCACCGCGATGTTGATCTCCGCGTATTTCTCGCTGATGATCTTCGCCTGTACCTGCTTTTTGCCCATCATAAGCATCTTGTCGAGGATCACGGTGTAAACCATGACCATGATGATTCCGTAAAGGATCTTTTCCCGGTCGCGGAACAAAAGCTGGGATAAGAGGATCGCCACATCGAAAACATACATGGACACGGATACCGGGAACTTAAAGCGTTTCTGCAGGACAAGCGGAGGGATGTCCATGCCGCCGGTGGAGGCACCGGAGCGGATCACGAACCCCAGAGCGAATCCGATCATGATCCCAGCAAAGATGGCACAGAGCATGGGATCCGTTGTGAATACGAAGTCTCCCGCCAGGGCGGTCAGGCGGTCAAGGATGAACGGGTAATAAAATGTCGCAAGCAGGGTCGTCGCCGCAAATTTTTTCCCCAGCTCCAGCCAGCCGAGACCGAACATGGCGATATTGAAGACCGCCACGAAGCCGGAAAGAGGGATCCCGAAGAAATGCTGTGCCATAAGACCAAGTCCTGTGGTTCCCGCGGCGATCATGTCCAACGGCAGAATGAAGAGGACGACTCCCGCAGCGTAGACTGTGAGACCGAACAGGATAACCGCAGTCTGGATAACGACAGATGCCGCCTTGTTCTGTTTTGTTTCTGATGTTTCCATTTGTTTTGTTACCTTTCTCTTTGTGTGCTGTTTATTGTTGTCTATTATTGTTTGTATTGTTTATGTATTTTGTATTATTTGTATCTGTTCAGTAGGTCTGCGCACTTGCTGCGCTGACCGTAAGAAAACCTAGGCTAAAAGGCAAAAATCCATCGGCGTAGCCGATTTGGAATGGATTTTTGCATGTAACTGTGAAGGTACTGAACAGTTACTATTATTTAAATTTTCCGCCTTCGCAATTTTTCGCGTTTTCTGTTCTTTCCACTACCTCTTTATCACAGAAAAGCGCACAAAAAAAGGACGCCCGAAGGCGTCCTCATGAATTTTCCTTATTTGCCGAAAACTGCTTCATAGTCTTTACGGAATTTCTCAATTCCCTGGTCAGTTAACGGGTGATGTGTCATCTGCTCGATTACTTTGTACGGAACCGTCGCGATATCGGCACCTGCGAGTGCGCACTCTGTTACATGCATGGTGTGTCGTACGCTTGCCGCGATGATCTCTGTCTCGATATCATGGAGAGCAAAGATTTCCGCAACGGTGTCGATGAGATCGATACCCGGCTGGGAGATATCATCGAGACGTCCTAAGAACGGGGATACATAAGCTGCGCCTGCTCTAGCTGCGAGAAGCGCCTGATTTGCAGAGAAGATCAGAGTCACGTTTACCTTGATTCCTTCCGATGCAAGAACTTTTGTTGCCTTTAATCCTTCGATCGTCATCGGGATCTTAACGACCATATTCGGGTGGATCTTCGCGATCTCGCGGCCCTCCGCGATCATTCCCTCCGCGTCAGTTGTTGTTGCCTTTACCTCACCGCTGATCGGTCCGTCTACGATAGAAGCGATCTCTTTTAAAGTCTCAACATAATCTTTTCCTTCTTTTGCGATCAGGGACGGATTTGTTGTAACTCCGCAGATCACGCCCATGTCATTTGCTTTGCGGATTTCATCCACATTGGCTGTATCAATGAAAAATTTCATTGGTTCCCCCTCCTGTATTTCAAATAATCGTAACTGCCTGGTATTTTCACAGCTACAAATCGTCATATAAGTCCATTTTAACATGAGGATATGTTTTGTCAATGCATTTCGACGTTTTTCCCGGATTCCGCCCATTCCTGAATGCGTGTTCGCGAAAAGATGCAGATTACAGCAGGCGAGCGCGTTCGGTGTGGAAATTCACCATGACACATTCTTTTTATCCAGCATACGGGATAAATTCAAAACAATCCTCTTCATACACCCCGTCGATCTCGAATCCCCAGCCTTTATCCGACTTTTTCACTGCCAGACGGCATCTGCGTCCATCGGAGAGCTCCATGTCCACAAAGTTTTCCAGATCTGTCGCCCGGACATAGTACTTTGTTCCCACTGGAAGTTTCTCCTCTTTTTCACTGCCGTCTGCTTCCATCATCGTCACCGGAAGCTCCCTCGTGGATACCAGCGCCGCCTCGTCCTCCTTCGAGTCGCAGACATTGACTTTTGTATACACATCATTCTCTGCCACCGGCATCCCGCTCTCACCCACATGGAATTTCCGGTAAGCGTCGTATGTTCCCAGAGCGTCCACCCTGCGGGTAAGGTAAAATCCATCCGGATCATTTAAGAGGGCACCATGAGGGCTGTCATTCGATGTACCAACATGACGGATCTCTTCTCCCTTCAGGTCAAAGACTTCCATGGTCCTCCAGTCATTCTCACTCTGGATCTCCGTGTAGAGATATGGGTGCCCGTCATCTGTCATGACGATCCAGCCGTACTGGGGCTGTCCATAGAGTTCCATCGTGAATTCTTTCTTCTTTCCACCCTGTTCCCGCTCGATCGTGATATTTCTCGTGTCATACCCGTCTGCGGCATCATCAAAATGATAACTCACAGAAGTATCGTTTTCCTCGTGCTCATACGTCACAGTCTCCCATGGACTGATCTTTTCTGCCCAGCCTTCTGAAGCTTTCCCTATATAGTCTGTCTGGAACATCGCTTCATTTCCGGCAAACGGAACCTCCACTTCAACAGCTCCTGCCGCATATGAGGCGATAACATACTGGTCAAAATGAATGCGCACACCAGTTTTTGTGATGCACCATTCCAATGGCCCATATCCATCCGTCCCCGCAAACAGACTGTCCACGGTCGTTTCATAATCTTCGAATAATCCTTTCTCCTCTTTCTGGTCAGAAAGTTCCCCCTTCACATATATCCGGAATCCCGGAAGATCTTTTACCACATCGCCGAGTTCCAGTTCTTTTCCCGTCTGCGTATCGAAATTGTGGTATTCCGTCACAGAGCTGGGATGGGCACCTCCCAGATCATAGTATTTCAGCCAGTACATACTGACGACCGTATGGTCGAAGCGGACTGGATTGAATTCATAATTACAGACATATGACTGCTTCATTTCCGGGTAATTGTTCCGCATATCCTCAGCTTCTTTTTTATAGGAGGCATACTCCTCTTTATTCTGGCTGACCAGCTTTTTATTCAGGGAAGTGAGTGACTGCTTCAGTGCGTCATATCCGTCCCCCTGAACATAAACCTTGTCACAGCGTGATGTGATGATCGGAGTCTGGTCTGCGTCATCCCATTCCCCGTCATATTCCCCGTTTACCGCGATGGGGATTGGGGCGAGACGGTCCGCCCTGGCATCCACGTCCGTATTCCCGTTCTGATCTGTGCCCGACAAGTTCTCCGCCGTGCTTTCCGGCTCACTTTCCGCCTTGAGTCCTGTCTCGCTGCTCTCCTGTGTCGTCTCCGCTGCCGTATCCACCGTCACTGTATCTTTTTTCTGGCAGCCAGTCATGAGACTCACCGCGATCAGAAGATATAATCCATATTTTCTCATACTTTCCCCCTCTTTATCAATTTTTATAACCTCTCGATTTTATTTGCGTCAGACATGCGGCATTCATGTTCTGTTTCCCTTTGCAGCTGAAATTCACCTGTATCAGGACTATTTCTTTTTACATCCTTATCTTACCGCATACACTCAAAGGAATCCATTTCTTTTCCCTTACGAATTCTTAAAACAAAGCGGAAGAAAACAGAAAGTACAGCGGATCTCCCCTTTTCGCAAAAAATCTCAGCATATTCAGGCATAAAAATACCGGAAACAGGCAGCTTCCCATTTCCGGCATTTTCATTATATTCTCATATATCCATTTTATTCGCGCACCACGCCTCTACAACATCCAGTCCTTAAGGACATCGTGATCCCGCAGAAGTTTTCCAATGATCGTCTTATCGATCTTTCGGAGCAGCGGCTTTTTCAACATCTCAAACGGCATCGGAAGCTTCATCTCAAGCGGGGACTTTCCGTCCATGAGTTTCACCGTGCTGTCCAGGAGCTCTCTTACATCGTAGACACTGCCCCATACCTCCGGCACACCGCGGTCCACTCCACAGAGTCCGTATACTGCCTCCATGGCGGTACGGACAGAGTACTCTGTGGTGAAAATCGTATCTCTCGGAGTCTCTGCAAACTGTCCGAGGAAGGCGGCGTTTACAGATCCGTCCGGAATTACATCCGGGCGGTCTCCGGCAGCTCTCGGCATAAAGAACGCTGTGATATATGGCATCATGGTCGGCGTGCAGTTGCACTCTTCTCCTGCCAGTCTCCCGATGTCCTCCACCGGGATTCCGAGATGATACAGCCACTCGGCGGTGATCTCCTTACCGGTACACTCCTTCATGGGTTTCTTCACATAGTCGCCCGGGACATCGGTGAACAGGCTGTATACCCATACACACACCTCGTCCTTCTTCTGATTCTTGAACTGTCCCTGGCGGTTGATGGTCCAGCTCAAAAGCCACTTGGAATCGCGGCAGCTCACGATACCGCCGGTAACAACTTTGCCTGTCCTCGGGTCGCGCTTGCAGATTTTCTTGATCTGGTCGATGATCTCTTCATTTGCGGTGGTGACCGTCGCAGACTCCCAGTTCGTCTTCTCGATATCGGAGCAGAATTTTTCCGGATGACCGAAGGACGGATCCTGGGCTGCAATTTTCTTCCAGAGGCTCCAGCAGCCGCTGCTTCTCACTTCCGCGTCACCCACCGGCGCATGGTTCTGGTCACCGTAGATCGTCCCTTCTGTACAGCTTCCGTTTGTGATAAACACAAGGTCCTTTTCCGTCAGCGGGATCTCCGTGTCCCCGTTCTTCGTGCGGCACTCGATAGCGCGGGCCGTCTTCTTTCCGTCCGTGATCTCAAAGCGGACGTTTGTGACCTCTGTGCCGAACCGAAACTCCACGCCTGCCGCCTCCAGGTATTTCTGCATCGGCAGAATCAGGGATTCGTACTGGTTGTAGCGGGTGAATTTCAGAGCGGAGAAGTCCGGAAGGCCGCCGATATGGTGGATAAATCTCTGGAAGTACCGCTTCATCTCCAGGGCGCTGTGCCAGTTTTCAAAGGCGAACATGGTTCTCCAGTAAAGCCAGAATTGGGAGCCGAATACCTCATCATCGAACACATCCTCGATGGTTTTGTCATAGAGATCCTCATCCTTCGTGAAAAAGAGCTTCATGATCTCCATACTGCCCTTCTGGCTCAGACCAAACTTTCCGTCCGTATGGGCATCCTCGCCGCGGCGCTCTGTGGCACGACAGAGAGAATAGTTCGGGTCATGCTTGTTTAACCAGTAATACTCATCGAGAACGGACGCGCCTGGAACCTCCAGGGACGGGATGCTGTGGAACAGATCCCAGAGGCACTCGAAATGATCCTCCATTTCGCGGCCGCCGCGCATCACATATCCTCTTGTCGGATCATCGATTCCGTCGCAGGCACCTCCGGCGATATCCATGGCCTCTAAGATGTGGATGTTCTTTCCCGGCATCTGGGCATCGCGGACGAGAAAGCATGCCGCTGCCAGGGATGCGAGACCGCTTCCCACAAGGTACGCGGACTTCTCCTCGATTCCCGCCGGCTTCTCCGGGCGGGCGAACGCTTCGTAGTTTCCGTTTGTGTAGTAGATTCCCTTGCTGTTCTTATCATGTTTTCCGAGTTCTGTGTTGCGGTAATCGGATCTGCTTCCATGGGAAGTCTTTTTCATCTTATCCATTTCCATGTTTCCGCGCTTCTTCGCCGCGAGTACCGCTGTGATTCCAGCTCCGGCCGCCAGAACTGCTCCGGCTTTCCATCCTTTTTTGCTCATCGTTTCTGGTTTCCTTTCCTGTTTATTTCATTTCTACATTCCGTATCATGTAGTTTTCATAACTATATTGCTGCTTTTGATAGTAATCCTTTCCACGGGCTTTGTCAAGCTTTCCATTCAAATATTTTGAACGCAAAAGTTTTTTCTGCGCTCCCCGCCTTTTAGCTTCTCCTTTTTTCTGATTTTCATTCAAAAAATACCCCGCCCGCTGTCTCTATAGGGGCAGCGAACAGGGTACTAAAAAGGGGAGGATAAGTATTAATCTTTTTCTTTTGTACTGGTCATAGGATTGCCCGTTTTTCCGTTTTTATACATTCATCATTGATTTTCCATACACATTTTTTTATAATAAGCTTACGGAATACATTCAGATTGGAGAATACAGAAATTATGAAAAATCTTGTAATCGGACAGTCCGGCGGACCTACCGCCGTCATCAACGCGAGCCTTTATGGTGCGGTAAAAGCATTCAGGGAATCCGGCGCGGACGGACATGTTCTCGGAATGATCAACGGAATCGAGGGATTCCTCGCTGACCATGTGATGGACCTTTCCACGGACCTCTCTGACAAGGAACTTGAGCTCTTAAAGCTCACTCCGGCCGCATACCTTGGTTCCTGCCGTTATAAACTTCCGGCAGATTTAGACAGTGAAGTTTACCCTGCGATCTTCGATAACTTCCGTGAGATGAACATCGGATACTTCCTCTATGTGGGCGGAAACGACTCCATGGATACCGTGGACAAGCTCTCCCGCTATGCGGAGAAGATTGGAAGCGATGTGAAATTCATCGGAATCCCGAAGACCATCGACAACGATCTTGTCCTCACCGACCACACACCGGGCTTCGGAAGCGCCGCAAAGTATGTTGCCTCCACCGTCCGCGAGATCGTCCTCGACGCCTCCGTCTATCAGCAGAGATCCGTCACCATCGTCGAGATCATGGGACGCCACGCAGGATGGCTCACCGCTGCTTCCAGGCTTGCAAGAAAATATGAGGGCGACAACCCATGCCTTATCTACCTCCCGGAGACTCCGTTCTCCTTAGAGCAGTTCTATAATGACCTGGACGCTGCATTCAAGAAATCCCCGAACCTCGTTGTCTGCGTCTCCGAGGGAATTGCCGATGAGGGCGGCACCTTTGTCTGCGAGTACTCCGACGCAGCGAAGCTCGATTCCTTCGGTCACAAGATGCTCACCGGCTGCGGTGAGGTCTTGGAAAGCTTTGTCCGCGACAAGTTCGGCGTGAAAGTCCGCTCCATCGAGTTAAATGTCAACCAGCGCTGCAGCGGCATGATGGTATCTGAGACGGATATCGAGGAAGCTGCCATGGCAGGCGCTGCCGGTGTGAAGGCAGTTCTCGCCGGGGAGACAAAGAAGATGATCGCCTTCAAGCGTGACTCCGACATGCCGTACAAGATGCACTGCACACCGGAGGATGTAAGCCTCATCTGCAATCAGGAAAAGAAATTCCCAAAGGAATGGATCAACGCGGCAGGAAACGATATCACCGATGACTTCTCAGCTTACGCTCTCCCGCTGATCCAGGGCGAGCCGAAGCGCGTGATGGAGAACGGGGTGCCGAAATACCTGTACAGAAAGTAAGTTTGGTATTATCACCCATAACCGCGAATTTTAACAAAACTCTTCAACAAAAGCAAAAGCCCGTGAAAACATGCTTCCACGGGCTTTTTCCTTTTCTTTCCTTGGTAAGAACTCTCCCACTTCCTGTCCCAGACTTATTCAAGATCGAAACAGCCCTGCACCGCTGCCAAACGAAATCCACTTTTCCATTTAACTGCTGCACAGAGCTGTTTATTTTTCATATTCCATTAATTCACTTCACTAATATCCATCAGCCCGCACCCGTCATAGAAGAACTTTAAAATCTCCTGGCAGGTCTTTCCCTGCTTTGCCATGCCCTGGGCACCGTTCTGGCTCATGCCGACACCGTGTCCGAAGCCGCCTCCGTAGATTGTGAAGGTCGTCACCTGATTTTCATCGGTTCCGTTGTTCTCGATATAGATGAAACCGCTGGGAAGCGTATCCCATCCCGTAGATGTGGAACCGTCTTTCCTGTTGTATACAAGTGATACATTTCCGAGAATGCTGCGGATCCTGCTCTGCCCGGAAAATGTCTTGGAACCTTCCGTTCCAACGACCTTCAGGGTCTTCGCGTATCCACCCGCTCCCCTGGATGTGATCGTAAGTCCCGTGATCCTGCCGACCCCGCCGATCTTTTCGTCCAGGATCGTGCTGGTGGTCTTCGTGTTCCAACGGAACATCGGGAAGTCAGAGTCGTAGGCATCTGTGTTCTCGTCCTTGATAAAGCTCTCAAAGGCCTCGTTGGATGTCAGATCCAGCTTCTTCGCCTTGTTGTTGATCGTGACTGCCCTGAGGTACGGCGTGTTGGACGCATCCGCTCCCCACACACTTCCGTCGGTTCCATGCCCGTCAGATGTGGAGTAATAGAACGCCTCGATGGGATCCCCGTTGTATTCCAGAAGCTGACCAAAGGTCTCATTCACAGCGGTATCCGTGGAATCGAAGGTCAGCGTGTTGTTGTACACCTGGAAATTCGTGCTGTCATCCACATGGGCACCGTAGGTCGAGTAGGCATTGCCCTGAATCTGCCTCCATGCGTAGGTTCTCGCACAGACCGCCTGGGCCTTCAGCGCCTCCAGCTCATAAGTCGGCGGCATCTCGCTCGGTGTCACCCGCTTTAAATATTCCTCGAGATCCACCTCGTTTAAGAGAAGCAGGCCGTCGCTCTCCTCCGTGATCTCCATATGTCCCGGATAGACGGGCATTCCCTGAGCGCGCTCCAGACTGTGTACCGTGATCATTCCGCCTTCATTTGCGGAACGGAATGTGAGACGCCCACTTGCGACCCTTGAATCTCCCGGTTTTATCGTCACCGTCTCCCCTGCTGCGATGGACTCCGTCTTTGCATCCTTCTCATCTCCGTACTCCAACACTGCCATGGAGTCGCAGGAAAGTGTGATCGTATCATGGAACAGTGACTTAAATCCGTTCGTCATGATAAGCACGCGGATCATGTCGATATCCGGTTTCTCCGTCGTCAGGGCCGCACAGATCTTTCCATCCGCCACCACAAATTCCTGCATGTGGTAGCCGACGAGAATATCCTTCTTCTGCTGTTCCCTGAGAACACCGTAGGTCCGATAGATCTTAAACTGATCCGCCAGCGGCACGCTGCCGTAGCCGTCGATCTCAATCTCTGTGTCGCGGACCGCAAGGACCGTTCCGGTGATCTTCTCTTTCTTCAGCACCAGTCGTTTTGGGGTTCCGCCCTTTAAGTACAGATCTCCGATCTGACCGGAGATCTCGCTCTCATCCTTTAAAACTCCCTTTACCGGAAATTCCCTCTGGATATTTCCGATAAAGACCGTCACTGTCTTTCCGGAGAATCCCGAGATCCAGGCATTCTCGTAGACGATCTCGTCCGAGACCATCTCCTCCACCTTTAAGATCTCATCGTCTCTCGCCAGAAACCGGATCTTCTGGTCAATATATCCGTCGAGGTAAAGTCCCTCAAACTGAAAAATACCGTCCCTCGTGTAGGCTGTCCATGCAGACGCACCATCCACATTGTCCGGTGTTCCGTAAAGGTCCGTCTCCACCTCGGCCACAGCTCTGTCCGGATCCACCGCCGCGAGGAACGCGTCATAGAACTTCCAGAAATTCTCACTGGAGACCGCCTTTTTCGCCCGGTCACCGGAATCCACATAAGAAAGGAGCGCATCTGTTTCCCCTTTTCCCTCTTCCGATGCCTTTTTCGCCCAGTCCGAAAGAACCGCGTATGTAACTGCGGACGTAGCGCTCCGCTCGTCCGCTTTGACCGATCCGCTGTCAAGATATCCCTGACCATAGAGGTAGTCCATATATTTCACATACCACTGGTCCGATAGATCTTCATCAAAATTCGACGTCTCCGGCGCATTTTCAAGAATTCCATTCCCCGACTCCAGTGTCAGTGCCACCGTCCGGGATGCCGCTGCCAGGGAGACTCCATCCTCTTCCCTGTCCAGAAGTACGATCACGATCAGCAGAACCACGATGAACGTCGTGACTCCCGCCATCCAGTTTATCAGTTTCCTTCTCTCGTTCATAATTCCTTTCCCGACCAGAACCAGCTACTGTTCGTCACCGTGTTTTTTATACTCGCCGTTCTGTTCGTCGATCCGCTTCAGATTTACATAGTCCTCTTCTTTTATGCTCAGACTCTTCTTTGAAAGGAGATATTCCTGAATCTGATTATAAATATGAATGATGACTGCCATCAACGGAACCGCAATGATCATTCCCACAAATCCGCACAATCCGCCGAACAGCAGGATCGAAAACAGTACACCAAAGCTGGAAACACCTGTGGAATTTCCCAGGATCTTCGGTCCTAAAATATTTCCGTCAAACTGCTGAAGCACAAGGATCAGCCCAATAAAGTACAGACACTGTTTCGGACTGATGAGGAATACGAGGATCGCGCACGGAGCTGCTCCAATAAATGGTCCGAAGAACGGTATCACATTCGTCACTCCGATGATCACGCTGATCAGCAGCTCATACGGCAGCTTAAACAGATGCATCAGGATAAAGCAGAGAATTCCGATGATCAGGGAATCGATCAGTTTTCCGATAATAAAGCCGGAAAACGCTTTTTTAATAAACTGGAATTCAGCCACAACGATATTGGCCGCTTTCAGTGGAAGAACGGAATAAATAAATTTTTTTCCCTGCGCTGATAGGGATTCCTTGATATTTAACAGATAGATCATAACGATCAATCCGATCAGCATGTTTTTTGTCAGCGTGATCACATTCATGACTCCGCTGGATACGCCGCCGACAATCTTCTCAATATTCTGGAAGTTCTGGAAATTGGAGAGATTCGACATTAAGTCCGTCTCCATCCAGCTCTGAAAATACTGGGCTGACTGCTCGTAAATATTTAAGATTGCCTGCTCCACCGGCGGGTTGTTCACGAAGAATTCCGTCAGCCAGTCATACACGTTCTGGAAATAAACCGGCATCATGTTGATGATCCCCACGATACTGGAATAGAGCTGCGGGATGATCATGCTGGAAAGGCTTACGACCACCACGATCAGAAACGCAAGGCTTATCACTGTTCCAACGGCTTTTCCAAGGAAATTGCCGAAGGATTCACTCTTGAACCGTTTCTTTGGCGCGATCTTCTTTTCCTCGTCCTCTTTTTTCTTGTCGTCATCATGCACATACACGACTGTATTGTAGCACCGGTTATAGACCGGAGACATTAAAAAAGCAAGTACAGCGCCGTAGATCACCGGTGCCAGGACAAACCGTACTTTTCCCAGAAAGGCAAACACTGCATTCCTCTCCAGAAACAGAAAGACGACAAACACCGCTGCGATCAGTACAAGGATTGCCGTCACCCCCATGTAAATGTATCGTTCGAACCGTTCATTTTTCATAAAAAAAGTTTCTCCTTTGCAGCAGCTTCTCTCACCCCTGCCACGGGTGGCGAAGCCTGTTTGCACCCATAATATCATACTTCGATCATTTAGAAAAGAGTATTAACAGAATCTGAACATTCCCCGCATTCCAAAACCGTCGTTTGGAAATCCTCGCAGGCGGTCTTTCCTATAAAGTGAAAAGAATGTGCCTTGGCGCATTCTCGCGCCTCGCGCGGTCGCTTGCGACAATCTATATCTTCGCGCGAGTGCGCATCACTGGCACGTTAGTGCCTTTTCATGTAACAGGAAATTCTGAGAAATTTCCTGTTACATGAAAAGAAGCAGCGATCTCTCGCTGCTTTTTTATCTTTCGCAATCCCAAAATGCCGTTTCCTGAATAATTGACGCCTAGCAGTGCTAGGTGGGCATCCGCACTTAAACATCTGCCTTCCACTCTTTGGAGGCCTGACATCCGTTCAAGAATATAGGAATCCCGTATGTCAAAATGTAGGTTCAAAATAGACAGGAGTGTCGAACATCCCAGGAATCACATTCCCTTTAACTGAGAACTATTATAGCGCATCACGGATCATTTTTCAAGTTCCATTTCCTGGTGTCATGTATTTTTCTGCGACTCATAATTACAACTCCCGACATAGCTGTAAACCGGATCTTCGATCCCTGCTGTACTGTCTGTCTTGTCTTTTACACAGACAAAGCATCCCAAATATCGGCTGATCTTTTTTTACATCATACCTTTTAAGAGCTTTGCTGTCTCCTCCGGTGTCTCACAGAGGTAATCTGCCCCGGCGCTCTGGAGTTCTTCACGGCTTCCATATCCGTAAAGCACGCCGATCACGGAAAGTCCCGTTTTCTTCGCACCGTATACATCATGTTCCCGGTCACCCACCATGATCACGGAAGGCTTCTCCTCCTCTCTGATGCAGTTTTCTTCCAGGACATAGCGGATCACATCGTCCTTATTCACACGCGCTTCATCCATGGACGCGCCGCCGATAAATTTAAAATACTCTGTCAGTTGGAAATATTCCAGGACTTTCTTTGCGGTCTCCTCCGGCTTCGATGTTGCCACATAGAGTTCGAGGCCAGCCTCCTTTAAGGTCTTTAACATATCTTCCACGCCATCGAACGGCGCACTATCCATCCAGCCTTTCACATCGTAGTATTCCCGGAACACATAGATCGCATCATTTGCGTCCTTATCTGAAAAATTATAATATCTCTTAAAGCTGTCGAAGAGCGGCGGTCCCACAAACGGTTTCAAGACCGAAAGGTCATCCACATGGATGCCGTAATGTTTCAGCGCATACTGAACACCCCTCGTGATCCCTGGCATGGAATCCGTCAGTGTGCCGTCAAGATCAAAAAATACTCTTTTTAACTTCATCATTTTTCCTCTTTCACGTATTTCCAATTTCATGAGTTTTATTATCCCATGCTCCCATTTAAATGTCAATTATAAAATCCTGTACTGCCCTTCCGCCAACCTCCACTATTTTCCATGGCTGTCGACTTTTCGTTTTCAAACCGACAGGATATATCACCTGTCTTCTATTTCAGATCTGCAGCTGTAAAAAAGCGGCACCCACCAGAACCGCTTTTTTACGGTTCTGGCACATGCCGCCTTTCCCTTATCCTTTTTATCTGACCCGGAGTTTACCGGAAAAACTCGTGATTTCCATGTTTAAACAGGAATTCCAGATGTCTGTCAAACCAGCTGGCGTTCTTTTTTGATGACGCATGCCGGTTCATAAAATACAGGGCACCGTCCGTCAGGTCTTCACCTGAGAGCGCCCGCCCTACGGCCTCCACCGTCTCGGCTGTGACCCTGCATCTCTTGATGGAGCCGTTGGACACCGGTGAAAACTGGTGTTTCTGGTAGACAACTTTCGTGATCGTGTTCGGGAATGAGTCATTCTCCACACGGTTTAAGATCACGTTCGCCACCATGACACGGCCTTCCATGTCACAGTTTCCAGCTTCCGCCTGCACGATCCGTAGAAGAACATCGTAGTCGCTGTCAGAGTAGCCGGTGAAAACTTCCCTTGCAGGCTCCTCCGCCGCAGTCTCTTCCGCTTCCGCCTGTACCTCTGTCACAGGTGAGCCTTCTGCTTCCGCCTCAACCTGCACAGCTCCGGCCTCTGCGTTTCCCGCAGTTTCCACTTCCGGCCCCGCAGACTCATCCTGAGCCCCATTGCTCTCGTCTGCTTTTTCCGAAGCTCCTGCGTCCTCGGCGCTGTTCTTATCATTCGTCTCTGTATTTTCAGTTTCTTTCTCGATATCTGCTTCCGTCTCCGCGGATGATGCTTCATCCGCCGTCGTCTCATCCTCTAAAACATTTCCGTCTGTTTCCGGAAGAGCAGTATCTTCTGTCTCCTCCAGACTGTCTTCATCCGAACCTCCCTGCGTCTCTGCAAACGCTACGATCGCGTTTTTGCCTCCGCCCTGGAAGTCCACCGCTGTAAATGGAATCACTGCAATCAGTGTTGCGCCCATCGTGAGAATTGCCGCATTCCGGTGCATCTTCTTTGTCACACCGGTGAAGAGTGATTTCACAAACTGAAAGACTGTCTGAAGAAATGAGTTCCATGGATTCATTTTTGAATACCCTCTTTCTCCGTCCTGTCGCCGGTTGTTCATTCCGACCGTTTTCCGGCCGGTGTCTGTGATTATAGGAGAATGAGAGGGCAAATGTCAATAAGCCATGGCCAACTTTGTTACATTTTACAGCCCGTTTTTTAATGATTGTTACATTTTATTAATATCTTTTCCAAATATTATCGGCATAAAACCTAAATTTTTGGTGGTATTGGCAAGTATAAAATATTGCAAATGTTACAATTTTGTTAAATATTGATTCCCCACTTTCAGGTGGTTTCCGATAACTTTTTCATTTATGTTAACCATTTTGCTGCAAATCCAGCATTTTTGCTCCCACATAGTCCGCGAGAGCCTGAGGGGAAAGCAGTACCTGGAATCCCCTCTGGCCCGCGCTGACAGCGATCGTTTCGTATTTTAACGCCGCCTCATCAATAAAAGTCGGGAACTTTTTCTTCATTCCGATAGGAGAACAGCCACCGCGGATGTACCCCGTTGTGGCTAAAAGATCCTTCATCGGAAGCATCTCCACCTTCTTATCTCCCGCCGCTTTCGCCGCCTTTTTTAAATCTACTTCACCGTCCACAGGAATACAGCAGACGAGAAATCCGGTGCGTTCTCCCTTCAGTACAAGGGTCTTAAACACGCTTCCATGATCCACACCCAGCATGTCCGCCGCATGGCTTCCGGAGAGATCGTTCTCATCCACCGGGTACTCCTTCGCCTCGTAAGGGATTTTCGCGGCATCTAAAAGCCGCATCACATTTGTCTTTGTTTTATCATTTTTTGCAGATCTGCTCATAAATATTTCCTCCTGAACACAGCCTTTTCCCTGCGCCGCATCTGCCCGCAGTCCGGTATTTAATCCTTTTAGGCCGCACATCATTTATACAACGGAATACGCAAAAAAGCAATAATAAAGAATGTGCCTTGGCACATTTTCGCGCCTCGCGCGGTCGCTTGCGACAATCTACATCTTCGCGCGAGTGCGCATCATTGGCACATGAGTGCCTTTTGTGTAATAGAGAATTCCTCGGAATTTCCTATTACACAAAAAACGGCAGCAAACTCTGCAATCTGCTTACAGATATCCGCTGCCGTTTATCTACTTTTCGACCTGTTTCTTCTATATATATGGCCCTACGACAGGATCATACGGTCGTTCGCAAGTTCGCCGCCTGCAGCTTCCTCAAACTTCGCAAGAAGATCCTGGACTGTCAGGTGTTTCTTCTCCTCTCCGGCCACATCATAGATCACGTGGCCTGCGTTCATCATGATCAGACGGTTCCCGTGGGCGATCGCATCGCGCATGTTGTGAGTGATCATGAGTGTTGTCAGATGCTCACTGTTTACGATCTTGTCGGTTGTCTCAAGAACCTTCGCTGCCGTCTTCGGGTCGAGGGCTGCCGTGTGCTCGTCTAAAAGGAGAAGTCTCGGCTTCTTTAAGGTTGCCATGAGAAGGGTCAGCGCCTGTCTCTGTCCGCCGGAGAGAAGTCCGACTTTTGATGTGAGGCGGTCCTCAAGACCAAGGCCTAAGATCTTTAACTGCTCCCTGTAGAACTCACGCTCTTTTGCGGTGATTCCGGCCTTCAGAGAACGTGTCATTCCTCTTCTTGCTGCTAATGCCATGTTCTCCTCGATCTGCATGGTGGCAGCCGTTCCTGTCATCGGATCCTGGAATACACGTCCGAGATACTTCGCACGCTTGTGCTCCGGGAGCTTTGTCACGTCGATATCATCGATGGTGATTTTTCCCTCATCCACAAACCACGTTCCTGCGACCGCATTTAACATGGTAGATTTTCCAGCTCCGTTTCCACCGATGACGGTGACAAAATCGCCTTCGTTTAAATGAAGATTTAATCCGTTTAACGCAGTCTTTTCATTGACGGTTCCCGCGTTGAAGGTTTTATAAATACTGTGAAGATCAAGCACGAGGTGCACCTCCTCTTTTTACCGGTTTAGAGAAATATTTGCCTTTCATGTACGGGATCGCAAGGAATACCGCAACGACAAGAGCTGACAGGAGTTTTAAATCGTTGGAATTTAATCCCATCCAGAGTACGACCTGAAGGACCAGATAGTAAATGATCGCGCCGAAGGCAACGGAGAACAGCTTGAAGCCGAAGTTCTGGCTGATCTTTCCGAAAACGACCTCACCGATGATAACGGCTGCAAGACCGATCACGATGGCACCGCGGCCTGCGTTGACATCCGCAAAGCCCTGATACTGGGCATATAAGCCGCTCGCAAAGGCAACGATCCCGTTGGAGATCATAAGACCTAAGATCTTTGTGAAATCGGTATTGATACCCTGGGCACGTGACATATTCTGGTTGGAGCCTGTGGCACGGATGGAACATCCGATCTCCGTTCCGAAGAACCAGTAGAGGACTCCGATCAGGATCACAATGATTAATGCTGTCACGAAGATCGTGTTCTTATAAAAAGCGACTCCCTTTACATAACGGAGAGACACTAAAAGATCATACTTATCCACGCTGATGGCCTGATTTGCCTTACCACCCATAATGCGAAGGTTGATGGAGTAGAGACCAAGCTGAGTCAGGATTCCCGCGAGGATCGCCGGGATCCCCATCGCCGTGTGAAAGATTCCGGTCACCAGACCCGCGATCATTCCCGCGATAAAGGCTGCAAACAGGGATACCCCTACGGAATGCCCGTTTAACATGAAAATAATGCAGACAGCACCACCCGTACACATGGTTCCGTCCACGGTAAGATCCGCAAGATCAAGGATCTTATATGTAATATAAACGCCGATCGCCATGATGCCCCAGATGAGTCCCTGTGCACAGGCACCCGGCAGCGCGTTGAACAGTGTCAAAAAATTCACGTTTCTTTCCTCCTATGGCTGATGATAGCAAACAGGGTGACAAAAGTTTTTGCTGTTTGCCACCCTGATGTCCTTATAATTTCAAGTCGTTATTATTCTTCGATCGCAACGTAGTCATCCGGAACCGTGATTCCAAGTGCCTCGCAGTTTGCCTTGTTATATTTCTTTGTTACCTCCGGCGCAAACTCAATCGGCATTTCCTTTACGTCCTTGCCGTCCATCAGGATCTCTGCGCCCATCTCACCGGCTTTGTATCCGATGTCGTAGTAGTCGATGGAAAGAGTTGCAACACCGCATCCGGAGCAGATTCCCTCTTCACCTGCGATTACCGGAACCTTTGCCGGCAGGCAGATATTGTTTATGATCTCTGCATTGGAAGCAGCCGTATTATCGGTCGGAACATAGAGAACATCGTTCTCTCCTGCTGCTGTTGTTGTTACGGAAGCGATATCGTTGGAGTCTGCGAAGGTGTATTCCTTACAGGTATATCCAAGCTCCTCCAGATATCCTTTTACGGTTGTTGCCTGATATTTGGAGTTCGGCTCTGCGGAACAGTATAATAAGCCGACATTCTTTGCGTCCGGGAACAGCTCGTTGAGCATCGCAGCCTGCTGGTCAAGCGGAGCGAGATCGGAGGTTCCGGAAATGTTAAGACCTGTCGTACCGGTCCAATTATCGATGTCAAGAGCAGTCGCATAGTCTGTGATGGAAGTTCCGAGGATCGGGATCTCGCTGGTTCCTGCCGCTGCGGCCTGAAGAGCTGCAGTCGCGTTTGCAAGGATCAGATCTACGTCGTTGGAAACGAACTGGTTGATGATCGTCGCGCATGTTGCAGAATCACCGGATGCGTTCTGAAGATCAAATTTTACATTATCACCGAGCTTATCTTTTAATGCAGCCTCGAAGCCTTCTGTCGCCGCATCAAGAGCCGGATGCTGGACTAACTGGCAGATACCTACGTTATAAGTCTTGCCGTCCTCTTTTGCCGCCTCAGTGGAATCTGCTGCCGCAGCTTCTGTTTTTGCCTCTGTGGCTGCTGCTGTTGTCTCTGCTGTGGAGCTGGATCCACAGCCTGTCAGTGCGGAAGCAGCGACAACGGCTGCCATTGCAAATGCTGTTACTTTTTTCATAATATCGATCTCCCCTCAGATTTTACTTTTTTTCGGAATCCTTCCCTTCATGCGAGATCCCGTTTTTCAAATGCGTTGTCGCGTTACGCTTTAACGCATGTAAGTGAAACTGTCCTTATCATACACCCGTTTCTGCGATCCGTCAAGTCGCTTTCCCGTTTTTATCTATGCAAAAAGCACATTAATTTATATTTCTTAACTCAAAGAATCCCTGATTTTATCCAGGAACCTCTCCCCGTACTTCTCAAACTTAAACTCTCCGACGCCGGAAACCTTCAGCATTTCCCCCTTATTTTTGGGTTTTACAAGGCACATATGTACCAGCGTCTTGTCGGAGAATACGATGTAAGGCGGGACTTTTTCTTCCTTTGCGATCTCCCTGCGAAGTTCCTTTAAGAGGTCGAAAAGCGTCGTCTCCTCCTCCGTGAAGTTCTCGCTTCCGGCCGTCATCTTTGTCTTCTTCGCACCGGAAGTCTTTCCAGTCTTCACTCTCTCCTGCTCCTTCGGGAGCTTCATCGTGACTTTCTCATCATCACTGTTTAAGAGGGCCGCCGCGTTCTTTCCGAGTTTTACGATGGCGTACTCGTCGGAGGTCACCACAAGATATTCTTTCACCTGGAGGAAATTTAAGATCTGGCGCAGTCTGTATGTAGGAACCTTCGATGACTCTCCGTAATGGGAATTCTCATCCATGTGGTAGTTTCGGATCTTCACCGTCGCTGCCCCGTGGACAGTATCCAGGATCACCGTGGTTCCATACCGCTCCCGGCACTCTGCGACGCAGCCCACGATAGCCTTCGCAATCTCCGTCACATCCATCTCCTCAAACTGTGTCTTGCAGTTCGAGCAGTTCCCGCAGTATCCGCTTCCATACTCCCCGAAATACCGCAGGATATACTCTCTCAGGCAGTCGTTCGTAAAGCAGTAGAACGTCATCTTTTTCAAGCGATCCCGGTCTCTCTCCGCAACGATCGCTCTCGTCACATCGTCAAGCTCCTCATTATCCCGGTTGTTGTCGATAAACATCTGGTTTGTCACCACATCTCGGCCGCCGTAGAGCAGCAGGCAGTCCGCCGGTTCCCCGTCACGCCCCGCGCGGCCGGCTTCCTGATAATAGCTCTCCATGTTCTTCGGCATATTGTAGTGGATCACAAAGCGGACGTTCGACTTGTCAATTCCCATGCCGAAGGCATTGGTCGCCACCATGATCTGCGCCCGGTCGAAGATGAAATCCTCCTGATTCTGTTTTCTCTCGCTGTCGGAAAGTCCCGCGTGGTATCTCGTCACGGAAAAGCCGTCCTTCATCAGCTTCTCCGTCACCTCCTCCACGAGTTTTCTCGTCAGGCAGTAAACGATGCCGCACTGACCGGCGTGTTCTTCGATATATGTCTTTACCGCCGCATACTTGTCCTTCGGGCTCTGGACCTCGAAATAGAGGTTTGGACGGTCGAATCCTGTTGTCGTCACCACCGGATCCTGGAGTTTCAGGAGATCGATAATATCATCCCGAACCTCCGCCGTCGCCGTTGCCGTGAAGGCGCTGACTACCGGACGTTTCGGGAGTGTACACAAAAATTCTTCTATTTTTAGGTAACCGGGCCTGAAATCCTGCCCCCACTGGGAGACACAATGGGCCTCGTCCACCGCCACCATAGCGATCTTCGCGTGGACGGCAAAATCGAGAAATTCCGATGTCAGAAGGCGCTCCGGCGCGACGTAGATGATCGGATATCGACCCTCGCGGGCATATCCCAGCGCTTTATAATACTGCCCTGGCGTCAGGGAACTGTTTAAATAGGCCGCATGGACTCCCGCCTGGTTCAGCGCGCTGACCTGGTCCTTCATTAAGGAAATTAACGGTGAGATCACAAGCGTAATTCCCCCGTTCTCCCCTGCCATCAGCGCCGGGATCTGGTAACAGAGCGACTTTCCCGCACCCGTCGGCATGATTCCAAGTACGTCCCTGCCGGAGGTGATCGCGTCAATCATCTTTTCCTGTCCGTCCCGGAAAGCGTCATAGCCAAAATACTGTTTTAATACCTCATATTTATCCATAAAAGCATAATACCTTTCCAAATCTGATAAAGTATCGAGCAAAGTCTGCTATTGAAGCATTATTCAAATGGAACATAAAGAAAAACGATGCCGCAGCGCAGCTAAGAGCATATCGAATATCAGATCATTCAGAATCAAGAATTTATTGTTGTTCCATAATATCACGCTCCTGCTCTCCGTGCAAGCCCGCAGTCCATAAACTTTTATAAAAGATGTCGCTTTTCCATCCCTGTGCCCATTCATTTTCC
>ULYA01029384.1_pt1 | contig 52019 bp, 43 predicted proteins | sample 1961821 | NCBI WGS metagenome assembly ULYA01 (sample SAMEA4835853, study PRJEB28245) | human gut metagenome | biome: gut microbiome; material: fecal sample | place: Denmark | collected 2008 | reverse complement strand
GCATGAAGTTTGTATGCCCTAAAATGAAATGGGAATACAACCGCGAAACCAAAACCAAACACCGAGTCTGCCACTGCGAAAATCCCTGCACCACTTCGTCCTGTGGAAGAATGATTTACATTTACCCCGAAAAACTTCCTATCCCAAGAATCCTGCATGGCAGGAGCCTTCACCTGTTTTCAATCAGGATTGCGGACTTGTTTCGCAATTACCTAGTATTCTTCTGCATCACCTCCCAGACAGCGGTTATGCCCGTTGTCAGTACATTTTATTGATTGGACTGCTTACAATGATTTTCCATTCTGCTCGACGTGTTGACTTCCATTCGTATAGGCGGTGTCAACGTTACAGTTGACCTCTATCAGAAATAATGGAATTTATCAGGACTAATACAGAGGTGGCTTTATGAATTTTAATCTGAAATTAAAAAAAATCCGGACATTCCGAAAATGACACAAAAAGAACTGTCAGAAAAGATCGGGCTGACCGATCAGCATAGAATTGTACAATATGAAAAAGGCGTTCGTGTCCCGAAAAAAGATCTGGTTAATAAAATGGCAAAGGCACTTGATGTCAATCCGTATACTCTCTACGATACTGCTGGACGGGATGCTTCCGAAATGATGGAACTGCTTTTCTGGCTGGATGAATTCAATCCATCTGCACTACATCTGTTTCTCCCAAAGAAATTTCCCGGAGAAAAATGCAATGAAGTAGCCGATCCTTCCGTTTACTATCACGACAACGATAGCTGGCCTGCCCATGCTCCTGTTTGTATGTGGTTTGATTACGGGATTCTGAATGATTTTCTGAAAGAATGGGTGGTTCGGATGGATGAACTGAAATCTGATGTAAGTACCGGAGAGGAATATTTTGAATGGAAGATTAACTGGCCTTATACCTGCGATGATTGTGGGAAATTTGAGCCTAAGAAACAGTGGCGATCTGACGAATGAAGAAATTTTCACAACAGGAAAGGCAGTGAAATTGCTCCACTGCCTTTCCTGTTTTTGCTTTTATTCATTATCTGTTAAGAAATCCTTCCGTTCTCCATTTCATATACCACATCTGCCACATTCATTGTGGATACTCTGTGGGATACCAGGACAACTGTTTTCTTCTCAGCCGATTCTTTCAATGATTTTAAGATAATTCCCTCATTTAAGGAGTCGAGGTTCGATGTAGGCTCATCGAGCAGGATGAGGGGGCATTCATGGAGAAATGCTCTTGCAATTCCGATTCTCTGTTTCTCACCACCAGATAATGTATCACCCAGTTCTCCGACTTCTGTATCATATCCTTTCGGAAGTGTCATAATGAAATCATGAATAGATGCTTTCTTTGCGGCTTCCATAATCTCTTCTCTGGATGCTCCCGGTTTTGCGATTGCGATATTGTTTGCAATCGAATCATGGAACAGGTGCGTTTCCTGTGTGACATAACTTTCCATATCTCTTAAATGCTTGGTTGGAATCTTGCGGACATCTGTACCGTCTACCGATACACTTCCATCCTGCACATCCCAGAACCTCATCAACAGTTTTAAGAGTGTAGATTTTCCGGAACCACTCGCACCATGAATACCTGTGATCTTGCCCGGCTGTAATTTCAGTGAATAGTTATCTAAAATAACCTCATTCTCATAAGCAAATTTTACGTTTTCTGCCTCTGCTCCTGTAAATCCATCTTCCATGCTCTCTGCACCGGAGGTTTCCACGTCAGCCGGAATTTCTTCCACAAGCGGTGTCTCTTCCAGAAGGGAAAGGACACGTTCCCCACTTGCCAGTGTCTGGTTCAGATTGTTAGACAAGCTTGACAGTGCCACTACCGGTCCGAAAGAACCCATCATTGCGATGGTACAGGTTAAGATTCCCTCGAATCCCATCTCACCTTTTGCATACAGCCAGATGGTCAGTGCCAGCATTCCAAAAGATGCAAGCAGGATAACCATGTTCGTAAATGAACGCTGTGAGCCTTCCATCTTGCTTAATGATTCCTGCATTCCTGCAAGGTTTTTGGAACGCTCAGTCATCTGCTCTTTTCTCTTTTCACCCTGTCCGTACTGTATGGTCTCATCCAGTCCACGTAAGGAATCCAGAACAAAACTGTTCAGTTCTCCGAAGTTTGTTCTAAATTCCATTCCCTTCTGACTGCCACGTTTTCCGTTCCACATCGGGACGGCTACTCCGACAATCAAATAAGCTGCCAGTGCAAGCGCGCCTGCTAACCAGTGATATCTTCCAATAAAAATCACCATAATGATCGATGTCAGTGTTGCAATGGCAATCGGGGAAATGGTATGTGCATAGAACACTTCCAGTAATTCAATATCGGTTGTAATAATCGAAATTAGATTCCCCTTATCCCGTCCTTCCAGTTTTGCCGGGCAGAGCTTTCTCAATGCCGCAAACACTTTATGACGGATGATTGCCAACAACTTAAATGCGATAAAATGATTACAATACTGTTCCACATAATGCAGGATTCCACGAAGCACTGCAATTACGATCATGACTGTAATAATCGTTTTCACCGGGGTAAATATCAGCCACATATTGTCCACCGGAACAATCATTCCGGCTACCCCTGTCAGAAGTCCATGCACGATCACCTGTCCTGCCAGTATTGTCAAAAAGATTGCACACAAATACCCCAATGTTCCAAGGATGATTGCTGCCAGCATGATATGGAGCAGGGGTTTTACCAGACCAATCAGACTTCCCATGATCTGGATGGCACTTCTTCGTTTTGTTGTATTCGTATTTTCACTCATTATGCCACTCCTCCTTTTCCATAGTTTTCCAGTGCCATCTGGTTTTCATACAGATGTCTGTACGCACCATTCCGGCTCATCAGTTCGTCATGCTTTCCGCTTTCTTTGATTTCTCCGTCTTTTAAGAAATAAATCTTGTCAGACTTCACGACATTTGCCAATCTGTGGGAAATCAGAAGCACCGTCTTTGTCTTTGCCAGTTCGTGAATCACATTCATAATCAGTTCTTCACTTTCCACATCAATATTAGATGCGGCTTCATCGAAAATATAAACCGCACTGTCTGTCCGAAGCAATGCTCTGGCAATTACCAGTCTCTGGCACTGACCGCCGGACAGGTTACTTGCTTTTTCCAGCAACTGTGTCTGTAAGCCATCCTGTGTCTGTAAGAACCCTAAGAGATTGACTTTCTGAAGGACAGCTTCCATCTCTTCTTTCGTTGCGTCCGGTTTTGCCATCTTCAGATTTTCCTCTACTGTACCTTTGAACAGGTAGCTGTTATGGCGAACCAGAACAACCCTCTGCATCAGATTTGTTTCATTCACTTCATTAAGCGGTACACCACCGATGGTGATCTCTCCGTTATATCCCCGGTTCTTTGCTGCAAAGATTCCGGCAATCGTACTCTTACCACATCCGGATTCACCAACCAGTGATACAAAACTTCCTGCCGGGAGATTTAAGTTGATTCCTTTTAAAATCTCTCTGTCCTCTTCATAAGAAAAATGCACATCTTTTAACGTAACCTCTAACGCTCCGTCCGGCAGTGTTTTTTCTCCAGCCTGTGGTTCCGGCAGATCTAAAATTTTGAAAATCTTATCACTCGCTGCCATACCATTCATTGCGATATGGAAGAATGAACCAAGCAGCCTGAGCGGCAGGAAAAACTCGCTGGCAAGCAGAACGATACATAACGTTCCTGCCACACTGATATTTCCCTTTAAGAATTCGGACACCGCAACTGCCATACCGATCGCAGCTCCACCATACGCCACAATATCCATCACGCTGGTTGAATTGAGCTGCATGGTCAGAACTTTCATCGTAATCCTGCGGAAATTCTGAGATTCCACATCCATCTCGTCTGCTTTCTGCTGGTCTGCCTGATAAATCTTCAGTGTGGTAAGTCCCTGTAAATTTTCAAGGAACGAATCTCCCAGTCCGGTATAAATGCTCCAATACTTATTCAGTAATTTCTTTGCAATCTTCTGTACCACCACAATAGAAATCGGAATCAGTGGTACACAGATCAGCAGGATGACACTCGCTTTCAGACTCACTCTGCAAAGAATGATAAATAAGGTCAGCGGTGCGATCAGGCTGTAAAATAACTGTGGAAGATATTTTCCAAAGTATGTCTCCAACTGCTCCACACCTTCTGCCACCACCTGTACGACCTCCGAAGAGGATACCTGCTCACTGTAGGAAGCTCCCAGTTTCAACATTTTCTCATAAATCTTTTCACGCAGAATCCGCTTTACATCCACACATGCCAGATAGGAAGACCTTGCTCCCATTCGTTCGCATACGAACCGGATTACCACAACCAGAACTAAAATCAGTATCGTCCGCTCAATGATCGGTACGGTTACTGCCCGGTACACTACCCGTTCCAGTAAATCTGCGATAGAAAAGACTGCCAATACCTGCGACAGCAGGGCTGCCCACTGCCACAAAATCGTATACACGATATACTTTTTTGCGTGGGACAACAGCCCCACCAGTCTTGTTTTAATCATAAGTAACTCCTTATTTTTTCTTCTCTTTGATGCTGCACACCAGATGCCAGATAGCCAGTACCGGATGATAAAGCAGCATTCTCGGTCCTGAGAACCGCATCACCTGCCGGATCTTCTCTCTCATTTCCGGCTTATAGCAGTGTACCTTGCAATTCGCACAAAATGTCTTTTCTTTCATAAAAGGACACTTTTTACTGCGAAGTCTTGCATAATTCAAAAGATCCTGACATTCTGGACACATCAGCCCTTTCTGCCTTTTTTCTTTCAGATGGTTTTTTCGACAGTACAGCCGGATCATTTCTTCCACGACATACTGTTCTTTCTGCCGTTTCTTTTCTACTTTGTCCATCTCACTCTCCAGTTTCGGCCATTTTAGTTTCCTGATTTTCTGTCTTAATCCTTAAGAAGAAGTATAACAGGTGGCATACCCACACAATTACAATACATATTCTTCCGATTGGTACATTCTTCATACAGATAAATCCAATCGCCATGACTACCGTCACCATTCCGATAATCTTGCATTTTGTTCCCATTGTCATGGCTCTTTTCTGAACAAAGCTGTCCAGATGTTTCTTATATAAATTTGTTCCTACGAACCAGTCGTGCAGTCTCTTTGAACTCTTTGCAAAGCAAAACAGTGTTGCCATATAAAACGGAACGGTTGGCAGGATAGGAAGTACAATTCCTATCGTACCAAGTCCCAGACAAAGAAATCCAAGCACGATCCATACTACTTTTAATGGATTTTTCATCTTCTTTCTGTTCTCCTATGGAAGTTTCCCTCCCATTTATTTCTTGTCGTTCTGCTACTATTTCCTTTTTACACCGCCAGTACGAACTTCTGTCCATCAACTCTTGTCACACCAAGTTCGATGCCATACAGCTCCCGGATGCTCTCTTCCGTAATCACTTCTTCCGGATCACCTTCTACCAGCACTTTTCCATCTTTCATACCGATGACATTATCTGAATATGCGATTGCCTGATTGATGTCATGCAGTACCATGATAATGGTTATTCCAAAATCCTGATTGAGTTTTTTCACCAGTTGCAGGATCTCAATCTGATACCGGATATCCAGATATGTAGTCGGCTCATCGAGGAACAGTGTCTTTGTTCCCTGACAAAGAGCCATTGCAATCCATACACGCTGACGCTGTCCACCGGAAAGTCTTGACACTTCCCTGTCACGATATTCTGTCAGATTGGTCACTTCCAATGCCCACTGGATCATGCGCTCATCTTCAGCACTGTCTCCCTGCATCATTTTCTTATGTGGGGTTCTTCCGAATGCCACCAGATTCTCAACGGTGATATCGTCCGATGCGCTGTTATACTGCTGAACAATCGCAACCTTTCTGGCAAATTCTTTTAAGTTCAGGTTCTGGATGTTCTTACCCTTGAGGAAAATGTTTCCCTTTCTCGGATATAGGTTCTTTGTCATCAGAGAAAACAGTGTGGACTTACCACATCCGTTTGCTCCCATAATCGTTGTGATTTTACCTTCTTCAATCTTCAGGGATACGCCCTTTAAAACTTTATTTTTTCCATAGGAAAAATGCAGGTCTCTGACTTCCATCGCAGGCTTGTCTGCCCACTTATCCGCTTTTTTCACTTTCTTTGCTGCTTCATTCTCTGTAGAAGTCAAATCCATATTCTTTTCTTTACTTCGCATACTTCTTAGACCTCCTTAACAGAATGATGAAGAATGGGCCTCCGACCACACTCATAATGATGGATGCGGATACCTCATACGGAGCAGCTATCGTTCTTCCGATGGTATCTGCCAGCAGGAACGTAAACGCTCCGAACAAAGCACTAAATGGAACTAATGCCTTGTGGTCGCTTCCTACTAAAATTCTTCCGATATGCGGAACAATCAGTCCTAAGAAACTAATCACTCCGGCTACTGCTGTGGAAATACTTGCAAGCAATACTGCTATCAGTGAAATCACGATACGCATTGCATTGACATTGATTCCAAGGCTTCGTGCTGTCTTATCTTCCAGTGCTAACAGGTTGCACATCTTCGTCATAATCAGTGCCAGAACCAGTCCGACAATTACATACGGTACTAAGGTTTTCACATCATCCCAAGTTTTCATTGTGATATTACCATTGACGATGGCTGCCACGCCAGACATGTTTCCGCCATTCATTGAATTCAACGCACTGGATAATCCGGTGAACATTGCATCGACTGCCACACCGACAAGGATAATTCTCAGAGGACTTAATCCCCCTTTCCATGACAGGCTGTAAACTAAGACAAATGCAATCACACCACCAAGAAATGCAAATAATGGGGTAAAGAAAAATAAAGTCGGTGCAAATGCGGTAATGAGCACCGCCGCAAAACTTGCTCCACTGGAAATACCGATGATTCCCGGATCAGCAAGTGGATTTTTTAATACCGCCTGAAATAACACACCCGATACCGCTATCGCTGCTCCTGCCAACATGGAGATTACAATTCGTGGGAATCGTAAGTCATAGATTGTTGCCACGTCTTCATTGTACTTTACAAATAATCCTTTCAGTAGTTCCGGGAAGCTGACTTTCAGGCTTCCGATATTCACTGCCGCAAAGAATAATGCAACCAGTAATACGATCATTACAATAAAGGAAATGGCTGCTTTTGCTGTTTTCCGATGCTTTCTTGCTTTATCCTGACCGGAGAGGTTCTGGACTTCCATTTCGGAAGTCTCAGAAGTATTTTTTAATTCTGTCTCTTTCATCTGTCCTCTCCTTTCTACTTGCTCTGCTGTTCGTTGTATTTTTCAGTTGCGTCAGAATCCTTTGCTTTCTTCTGTGCATTATCACTGGTTTCTTTTGCTTTTGCTGAATCTTCATCACTTTCCGGATAAAGGATTGGCTGTAATTCTTCCAGTGCCTGTGGATACTTAAACGTAGCACTCATACCGAAATATTCATAAGTCAGATCATAAACTCTGCCGTTCTTCACCGCATCGAAATGCTGCCAGATGTCATTCTCCGCAAAATCTTTATTGAACATTTCTACCACCTGATCCGGCAGTGCATGTGCGGCACGTAAGATAATATCCGGCTCTTTGGTTTTCATGTCTTCAGTATTTACGGTCAAAAATTCCTGATCGGTGTCAGAGTATACATTCTCTCCGCCTGCCAGTTCCACCAGACTTCCCACATAGGAATTCGGTGTTGCGATAATATAAGAGCCAGGAAGTCCCATCAGGATCATAACCTTCGGATGGTCTTTTCCTTCATTCTTTTTCTTATAGTCATCGTAAAATTCAGTAAATTCGTCCACCAGTTTCTGTGCCTGATCTTCTCTGTCGAAAATCTCACCCAATTCCTGAATGGAACGGTACATACCCGGCACACTTCTAAGATTCAAAAACGCCCAGTCTGTATCGATTGCTTCATATTTCGGCTGCAGATCACTCTGCAATGACACCGGACTTAAAATCCAGTCTGGATTAAGTGAGGATACAATCTCCATATCCGGACTCATGGCTGTTCCCACGGTTTCCACATCTTTGTATCTGTCTGGAATTGTGGACACGGTACTGCTGCAAACACCAACCAGATCCAGTTCCAGCTTATCACAGATATCTGCGGTTGCCGGAGACGTCGCTATGATTCTTGGGCTTTCTTTCATCGCCTGTACTTTTTTCTTGGCTGCTTCTACGGCTGCCTTTTCTTCCAGATCATCAATCTCTAAGAGAGACTTGGCATCTTCATTGGAAGAATCCTTGTCCGATTTGCTGTCAGAAGTCTTTTTATCTGCCGTCTTACTGCTGGCTGTCTCATCTGTACTGCTCTTTGTCTGCGTAGCAGAATCACTGCTTTTCTTTCCCTGACTCTGGTCTACACAACCTGCCAGAGAAAAAATCATGGTCATGGCAAGGAGAACAGCCGATGCTTTTTTCAAACGCCTATTCATCATCGTCCTGGGCACCTCCCCAACGTTTCCAGTTCTTACGGAAGAAATATATCACTCCGGATACTGCTCCAAGCAGAATCAGACCTGTCACTACAACTGCCAATGCAATCTGGAAAATCCGGTTGCCGGAAGAAGCATTTCCGCTATCGGAATCGCTGTTACTTGTTCCATCTTTAGCAGTTGAAAGGCTCAGTCCCTCTGCGGAACTCACTGCATTTTCCGTATCCAGTGAAGAGGAATCACTGCTCGGTTTTGCAGCTTCTGTAATACTGCTTTCCAGTTTCTTTGATGAACCGGAAGAACTGCTTTTATCGGATGAGCCGGAACTCTGAAGAGAAGAATTACCAGAACCCAAACTACTGTTTCCACTTGAAGTAGAACCTGAATTATCTACTGAACCAGAACCACCGGACGCTGCCGCTGTTCCATTCGAGCTTTCTGTTACCATTGTTGCATTCATATCGGTATTGTTACCCTCGCTGTAATCACTTGGATAGAGATAGAAAATAACATCTCTTCCCATCGGTTCTACATACATAGAACCTCTGACTATACAGTTTTCACTCGGCACACGCATACATACATCTGCTGTTGTACCGTTGCTGTCTGAACCATTTCCTGTAATACCGATTTCTGATGGTGTAGACCAGCCGGAATCACCTACACTCTGTACCTGAAAGCTATGTCCACTGGTGTAGTCCATCAGACTCATACGGATGGTCAGATAATAAGCTCCATCGTCTGTTACTTCCAAGATACCATTGCTGTATACACAGCCTTCTACCATGCCCTGTCCTGTTGCATAAGAACTCTTTCCACCGGAATCTTCGATTACTCCGGTAACCGGATGTGCATAACATCTGTTGATCGCACAGCTATACACTGTCCCGCTTGCGGCGTAAGCCTTAACAGCAGGAAAGCCTGCCATTAAAGTAATGGCAAGCACACAAGTCATAATGGCAGACAATATTTTGTTTTTTTTCGCTGCTAATTTCATTCCTTATCTCCTGTTAAATGAATTTGGCAGACTCCCAGTCCCGAAGGAATGGGAGGGTTCGTCTGCCAAATCACTACTTATTATTTTACGTTTGCTTTTTTCTTTCTGTTGTACTCCATGATTCCTGCCAGTAAAGCGACTCCTCCGAGAAGAAGGATAGTTGCCCACAGGGTATTGTTCTGTACAACATCACCAGTCTTAACGTTGGATGCTGATTTCAGGCTGGAACCTGATCCAAGGCTGGATGTTCCACTCTTCAGACTTGAAGAACCACTTCCAAGTGAGGAAGAACCAAGTTTGCTGCTTCCAAGTGAACTGCTTCCGAGGCTGTTATTTCCAAGAGAGCTGTTTCCAAGTGAAGAGCTGTTGTTGCTTCCGTTGGAATTATTATTGTTGTTATTGCTATTGTTGTCGTTCTTATCAAAGTCTGGATCATCAGATGTTGTTGCTTTTAATGAGCTCCAATCCAGTTTCAGGAATACTGGCTGTGTACCTGTACCAGAGCTGATAGCGTCCATAATCGGTACAAATACCTGTAACGGAACATATCCATCATCCAGAGCTTCCGGAATAAGCTCGAATGTTACTTCATTTGGATAGTTTGTTCCGTACTGGTCAGAAACCAGTGAGCCATCGCTGTTCTTCTGATAGCTGTCAACTGTAACATCAGCAAGTGTTCCCTGCGGATTACCATACTTATCAAGTGTATAACCCGTTGTGAAGTATTTGAGCTGACTTAAATATCCAAGTTTCTGTCCTACTGTCAATCCATTGAAGTTCAGAGTAATGTAATATTTGCCATTCTTCACTGTCAGTTTAATTGTATGGTTGATTGCTTCATTTGACATAGAATAAGTATTCTTGTCTACTTTCACCATTGTTCCATAGATAGAGTAAACCCCATCAGCAAGGTTCTTGATATCCAGTTTTCCATCACTCTTCTTTGCTAACTGCTGGATTGCTTCTGTCAGTTTTGTCACCTGATCATCTACCAGTTTCTGTGATGCAGAATCATTATCCATTACATTCTGAGCACGACCTACTGCACTCTGTAATGTTGCAAGAGAACTTTCTGTATAAATGTCTGTCTGGCTTAAATATGTCTTTGCTTCTGCAATCTTGCTTTCCAGTTTGCTCTTATCTACAACTGCTTTTTCTACCAGTCCGTTTAATGCAGTTGTCAGAGATTTCTCTGCTGCTGCAACTTCTGACTCTGTTGCTTTTGGATTTGCTGCAACATTCTCAGCCAGTGTAATTGCTGTATTCAGGACCGTCAAACTGCTGCTTTCATAAACATCTGTTTTTGCTGCCTCAGCTTTTGCTTTTTCAATCAGGGCATTTAAATTTGTCTTATCAACAACTCTTAAACTGTCAAGTGCTGTCTGAAGTGCTGTAACCTGTGCCTGAACTTCTGCCTTGGTAGCATCTTCTTTTGCTGCTACTGCCTGTGCATTTGTGATTGCTGTCTTTAATGCTTCTAATGTTGCAGAAGTATAAACAACATCGGTACGATTTGCTTCTGCTGTTGCTTTTTCAATCAAAGCATTCAGTTCTGTCTTGTCTACGATCTGAGTTTCTACTGCATCTACGGCTGCCTGTAAAGCTGTCACCTGCAGATCAATTTCTTTCTGTGTAGAATTCATATCATTGTAAACATCCTGAGCTGTCATGTAAGCCGCATTTAAAGCGTTCCAGTATTCGTCAGCAACATCACCCTGCTGCATACCGGATACCTGATTCAGAAGTGCTTCGATTACACTGTTGTCTCTTTCTACTCCTGTCTCCTGTTTGATGTTTGCCCAGTCGATAGAAACTCTGGCAACCTTTGTACCCTGTCCTTCACCGATGCTTTCCATAACCGGAACATAAACCTCTACATAGAACAGGTTGTCGTTCAGTTCAATCGGGATTGATAATTTTTTCGGATACCAGTTTCCTTCTGTATTCTTGTCGTAATACTCAGAGTTCTTGTCATTAAATAAATCGTAAACATCTGTGTACTCTTCCAGAATTGTTGCATCGGAAGCTTCATATTTTACCGGATAATTATATTTGTTGTATTCAACCGTATCCATATCTACTTTTTTCAGTTTGTACAGATAACCTGTCATTCCGGCAAATTTCATGGACTGGAAGTTCATCTCCAGTGTTACTTCACCTTTACCCGTAACTCTTACAATTCCGTTCTGAATCATGGAAGCATTTCCCATAGAATCTTCATCGGATGTTGCGTTGAGCAGTTTGATCGGTACGGAATATGTACCTTCAAAAATCTGCGGATATTTTTCAAAGAGATCACTCTGTTTGTTTTTAACAACAAGTGCTTCATAAGAAGAGGTCAGCAGTTTTGTCTGCTTTTCTACTTCTGGTTTTGTTGCATTGACATCAGCGGATACTTTCTGAGCAGATTTGATTGCTGCCTGGAAACTGTTCCAACTGTTGTCTGTATAAGTGCCGTCATTTGTCTTGGTCAGTGCATTTTCGATATAGCCATTTAATTCTGACTTATCTACTGCATCATCCAGACGAACAAGTGCTTTCACTGCTTTATCCAGCTTGTCAACCTGTTCATTCATTTCATCTACTGTCGCATCAGATTTTGCTAATACTTCTTCAGCTTCCTTGATTGCAGACTTCAGATTCTCATAACTGTCTTTTGTATAATTTGCTTCTGCATAATTATTTTTTGCATCGGAAACTGCCTGATCCAGTTCTACTCTTGCTTTTACTTCTTCTTTCATTACAAGACCTGCTGTTGCTGTATCCAAAGCTGTTTCTGCCGCTGTGATTTCTGACTGGAATGCCACTTTATCTGCCTGAACGCTTTCTGCTGTAGCAATCACATCTGTTAATGCTGCAAAAGAATCGCTTGTGTAATTTTTCTCTTCTAATGCTTTTGCATCATTCAGTTTTGATTCCAGATCAGATTTTTTAATTTCCTGTTTTACTGCAGATTTTAAATCAAGATTTAACAGGAGTTCTGTTTCTCCGCTTTCTGTTGTTACTTTTACTTTGTGGTTTTCTACATTTGCAGGAAGTTTCACTACAAGTCTGCCTGCGTCTGTATCTGCATTCGCATATCCGGCACCCTTGCGATACTGCATACCGGTAATTCCGTCCACGTACAGATAAGCAGTTACATTGCCGTCTTTATCTGTATATAAACGAGCAGATTTTAATCCTGCATTCAAATCACTTGCTGTTCCATCCTGATTGGTAAGTGTTGCCTGTACTTCGTAAACACCTTTTTCCATGGAAACGGCTGTTGACATCGGTACAAGTGCATCTACTGCTGACTGAAGGTCTGCGGATGCCTGATCTGCATTTGCTTCTGTTACCTTTCCTTCCTGAGCAGTAATCACTGCCTGAAGGTCTACCCAGCTTTCTGCTGTATATTCTGCTTCATTTAATGCCTTGGCATTTTTCAGAACTTTATTGTATTTGTCAAGTCCAGTTGCCTCTTTTAATCCGCTGATTGCATCAGAAATTTCTTTATCTAATGCTACGATTTCCGAATCGTTTGCAGAAGTTGTTCCGTCGATTACCTTCTGAGCTTTTGCTACTGTGTCAGATAATACTTTGTAAGATTCCTCTGTATAATTGTCGGCTGTATATTTAGATGCTTTATCAACTGCTACAACTAAAACAGATTTATCGTGGGTTGGCTCGTTAATTTCCGCTACAGGTGTTAAACCAGATAAAGTCATAAATGCCGTTCTGCATCCTTCACCAGATCCAGGAACTTTATTCTGAAGTTCATCCATGATAGGGACAAAGAAGTTCAGATATACCCCGTCATCTCTGTCTGCTGATTCCGGGAACTCAAATCCAACTGTCTTTGGATAATACAGATCATACTGTTCTGCATAAGAATCCATATCTGTGCTACCCGAATCATTCAGATAATAACTGTAATAATCAAGTGGTGTATATTCACTTAATACTGGAAGTCCATTTTCTTCTGTCTGTTCATTATTTGCCCAGAATATTCCATTGCTATATCCATAACGACCAGCGATTGTAATTCCCTGCGTATCAAAATAGATATGTTTCTTTCCATTTTCAACTACTAAGCGTGCAGAATCATTAACAACCGCCGAATTACTCATAGATAATCTATCCGGCTGATCCTGTTGCCACATAGTAACATTAACATTATAAACTCCGTCTTTTATTTCAGAAATGTCTGTCTTATCTGATTTTTCTGAAATTGCCAATGTATTATATACGCAAGTAGTTCCTGTTATAACTAACTCATCACCATCCATCCGGATACTACCATCTTCATTTTTATAAGAAGAATTTCCAAAGTTTTCAATCGGATTAAATATCTGGAATACCGGAGCACCATACCATTGAACTTCAATTTTACTTGTGTCCCAGTCCTCTGGTATCTTAACTCTAAGTTCTACCGCTCTTGTCGGTTTAACAGTTGTTCCATTTACATTTATTCCCAAATTATAAATCAAAGCCTTTGATGAACTTCCTGCTAAAAGTGAAAAATATTTATTATATTCACTATCTTCATCTGTATTCTCTTCCAGTAACTCTGCTTTAAATTCCGGATTATCACTACCTACATTGTAGCTGTCTGTTATTACGGTTACACCACCGTCGGTTAAACGTAAATCTTTCTTGGCATTGCTTTTTATTCTTGCCTCTCCATAATAGGTTTTTCCATCGGTTGTTTGAACTTTAATTTGTTTACCGAATACAGCCTCCTGTAAGTTAGAAAATGTAAGAGAAATTTTTCCATCACTTAAAATATTGTCTGAATAAACAGAAATTGTTTTATCTCCTATTTGTTCAGCCGAATATGCATATTTGTATTGTAAAAAATTTGTATTCTCTGTAGTAGAAGTCGATTTTTCTCCTAAATCATTTATCCCCTGAAGTATCTGAACTGATGCAATATTATCTGCATTTTTAAGTTCTGTTGAAACTTCTATTTTCTGATTATCAATACTAACACTATTCGTTCCCGTAAAATAATCATTCACTTCATTTCCTGATACAGGAAGTGAATAATAATCTGCAAAATTACCTGCTGATGTTGAAACTTTAGAAATTTCAAGTCCTGCGTTTTTGTAATTGGAATCTGTTAATTCTTTTACCGTTTCTGCTTGACTTATATCAAATGTAAATTTTCCAAACCCAAGTCCCGTACTGTATGTATATTTTCTTCCCACTTTTTTATAGCCATAACTTCGGAAAGTATTCACATAAATGGAATTTTCCAAATTATCAACATCGAATGAACACCATGATACCCCAGTATCTAACGTTTTTACATCAACATTTTGGATATATTTTTCATTCCAATCTTCACTAATATAACTGGATATAGCTGTTCGAACATCTTCCGCTGTATCTTTTTCAAAAATATATGATTCTGGCAAATTATAAGTTCCCAGACGTACATCCCCTGGTTGTATTTCATCAGAGATAGCTCCTGGTTTTGAGAATTGTAGTACCTCAATTTTATTATAATTTTCAACTTGAAGAATAACGTGATATGTATTATCGCTATTTTTGCTTACTATTGCAATATTATCAATAATTTCAGTGATTTCGCCACCACCACCATAATCTCGGACTGGTTCACCTGATATATTATAAAAAGATAATGGTACAAGATATGACTTTCCTTCTTCTATATCCGAAGCACTTGATTCTGTCTTTAAAGCATCTTCCGTCTTCGCAAACGTTTCAATGCCAGACGCACCTAATATCATACTTGCACTCAATGTAAATGCTAATATTTTTTTTATTATTTTCATATTTCTCTCCATTTACAAAAAAGCTGCTGCACATAAGTATAGCAGCCTTTTCAAAGAACATATTTAATTAAGTCGTTTATTCAATTCCTGTCAGTTTTAAATATCCTGTAGAACTCATTGGCATAACGCCTACATACGTTGTAAACTGTCCAGTAATAACGCAACCTTCATAGAATTTAGATGCATCTAATCCTTCAAATGTGAAACTGTAATCTGTTACACCATCTACCTTCTCTGTAGCCATCACACCAGTAACACCATCAATTACCATTTTTCCTAAGTGACCTGTAATACCTAAGTATTTAATTTCATGTGTATGAACAACCAATGTAGCTGTCTTATTATCAGCATTTATAGTAATGTCAGCCCACATGTCATTAACAGCCGCATCACCCATTGATGTATTTGTGCAAGCTGCATCTTTGTAAAGATTCTGATTAGCAGTATATGTTCCTGCCGCTAATGCTGTAGAGTCATTTTCAGCCGCAAATGCTGTAACTCCCATTGCCAGTACCATTGTTGCTGCTAACAGTGTAGCAACTAATTTCTTGATCTTTCTCATAACTGTAATCCTCCTTTTCGTTTTTTGGCATTAGCTTTTTGCTAATAAATTTTTAGTTATGATGTTTAGAGTTCTACGAGAATAATTCTGGTTACTCATATCTAACTCACTGTCTGAAAGATACCATAATTTGCCATCCAATGTCAACGCCATTTTCGCACAACTTTGTTGCTTGAATTGCAACAAACAAGCCGTTATTTTCTTTAATTTTGTTGCTATTCAGACAACAACAGACGCAAAAGTGCTGTTATTGATAGCATTTTATCAACAACAGCACCTTATTGAAATTTTTTCTTATTTTGTTACATGATATGCGTAAATGAGAATTTTTCTCACTTCTTATTTATACCCAGAAATATAATAGTGCAGTGCTTTCCGGCATATGCATTGGCCCTACACTACAGGTAACGGTAACTGGTACAATTCCCATCGTGCCAATCCCCGTCCATCGGTGGGTTCTGCACGCTTCCATCGGGATTTTTACAATATTATTTTCTATTCTTGCCTCTTCTAGGACTTCATTATGCTCATACTTCAATGTTTTCAGTTTTCCAGCCATCATTTCACCGTTCGCTCTGGAGTGTGCAGCCATCTCTTTCAGCTTTAATTCCAGATAGCTTTCTCCCTTCTCCTGAACGATTTCGGCTATTTCTTCAAATCCTCTCATCGCCATAGAGTCTCTTCCCTGCCCCGGCTTTTTATTCATTCGATAAAGCCGGAACACTACCGGATGTCTTTCGCATTTCTGCAGATTGTGCTGTATCTCCTGATCCAGTTCATTCTCTTTTTTCTTGTATACGGATTTCTTCTCTGCAAATGCATTTAACATCATTTCCAGCATGTGGATGTCGATGTTCTCTACCATAACATCCAGTGTTTCGTCAATCTCTTCCTGCCTTGCACCGATTTCTTTCCAAAATTTTTCAAGATTCTCATACAGCTTGGTATATCTTTCCAGCCATTCTTCTCCCACTGGGGTAAATTCCAGTGATTCTGTCAGTATTCCTCTTTCTATGCAGTTCTTAAAATAGCGGTTTACCGTTGAGCGGTTCACGCCGTAAGATTCTGCGATACTTCCCTGAGCTCCACGTTTCTTTTCTACTCTTGACAGACCTTGTAAATATTGCAGTTGCAGCATCGTAGGTCTGTTCTGTCTCTTTAGATGTTCACCTTTTTCCATTTTCTTGTTCCTCTCTTCGTCACCATACATGAATATTCAATTCCCGATAATCGATTGGCAGTGGCTTCTGTTCAAAGCGTGTAATCGCAATGATTGCCACTGCTTCTGTAATTGGAATTCCTGTATTGGCAGTATAAGTACAGATGTCTGTCGGTAACTGATAAACACCTTTTTCTTCTTTCGCCTGTATCCATTCATCATCTCTTCTGTACCATACATAGCCGATGGATTCGTCTTTTTTTGTCTTGAGCAGGAAGCAGTTCTGTGACTTTTTCACTCTTAATATAACGGAGTGTTCCAGTTTCCCATACTCTGGTGCAAGGAATCTCGGATTGCGTCGTTCCGGTTCATACAGTCCGAATGCCATTGGGAACTCGCCATCCTCATAAAAGGTATACAAATCCATATCATCATAAACCCTGTCGTATACGTCACCGTACTGCAGAAAGTTCTCAATTCCTTTTAATCCTTCCGGACTGATATAATGTTCCACTCTACAGGCATCTTCCTGCGCCCTCTGCTGATCCATTCCACTCACCATCTGGAAGAACTGTGTCAGTTTCTCATGGCGTGCAAGACACTCCATGCCTTCCAGCTTTCCTTTATCTGTCAGTTCCAGATGTCCGTTTTCCGGCTCACACAAAAATCCTTTTTTCACCAGACTTCGTACCAGGCCTGCCGCTTCATATCCGGTTATATTCACTTCTCTGGCATACTCTTTCGATGTGATCTGTCTGCCCTGCCTCCATGTCTGGTAGACATATTCCAGAAGATCTTCTTCTAATTCGCCTCTGGCTTTTGTCACATCAATATTTCTGTTTTCAACCTTCTTTACCATTTTACCTTTCCTACCTGTCTTATATATATATATATTCATCCGCTATACGATATCCGGTATTTTCTGCAAAAGCCTTCCATCCAGTACGCATATCTTCGATAGCCGCTTTTCTCTCTTTTCCGATTTCTTTTTTCACATACTTTTGGATATTTTCATAGTTAATTTCCTGTTTCCTTTAATTTTGACTCATCCGTAGTCTGTGCGTCAATGCAGACTGCATGGATGGCAAACCGCTTGCTGTATCCGTTCCCTGTACAGGTAGAAAGTGTCAGTATCTTGTTACCGGTCTGCGGCTTTACTCCTGTATCAACATCGGAATCTTTTATCATTTGGTCGATAAATTTCTGATATTCTTCGCCCGGCCGGTATCCTACTTTGTACACATCGCCGCCATTGACTGCATCTTCATAAGAGAAAATTCGATAACGGCAGGCGGTTGTCTCGGAATATACGGTGAAGTATTGATTTTCTTTCCAGAAACCGTCATCCTTATATTTTTTCAGGCTTCCGAACATACTTCCGTCTCTCATATTGTGACCGTAGATAATGTTGTAATAATCCGAAAAATCAGATTTGTTAAGACCTTCCAAAAAGATACACCCTGCGATGTGGCTGTTGCCATGCAAGTCGGTTCTCAGATATTTCTCATTGTCACCTGAATACAGAATTGGATAATTGATGCCAAGTTCGTCCTGATTATCAAACCGTATCCATCCGATAACATCTGGATTCTCGGCTTTCAGTTTGTCAAACTCTACTTTTACGTCTGTTGCCCACCAGTCTTTTTTCTTCTGCTTTCCATCATCTGGTTCGGACTCATCATTTACATACTCCTCGGCAAGTTTGTCATAATCTCTGGCGGATTTCCATCGGTCGATGTATGGGGGCAGGATATTCCAAAGTGCTACCCCGATCAAAACCACTGCCATAATGATCCATATCAGCCATCGGTATGAAGTTTTTTTCTTCATGTTGCCTCTCCCATTTTTCCTGTTAGTTCTCTCGAACCACTATCGTCATTATGGAATGTGTGGTTCCTCCTGAAATTCATTTTATAAACAACAAACAGCATATATGTTGCTTTCCTGCATCACTACGCTGCTTGCTATTTTTTTATTTTTAGCCATTGTTAGAATCCGTGTATTCCTCCGTCGTTTTAAAAACGACCTTTCCTGCGCTGATCTCCGTTAAGTGCTTAGAGGCGCAGCATATCTTGATGTTTTCTGCCATTTTTGACTGATTAGAGTCTTTATCTTTTCCGGCTTTTTCCCCAACAACAAAGAAACGTTTTCCTTTCGTTTCCCGGTGCAGAGCGATCGCCCATTCCGGCATATAACGTCCTGCAGGAGTGGAGATATAAAATTGTTCCGGAAGTTTTACATATACCGCAACCTCTTTTGATGCTTCCAGCCGTTCGATAAATTCCTTTTCTGCGCCGGATCGGTATTTCACATAATCATACAAATGCTTCCCGACTTTCATTGCGTCCACTCCCTGTTTTCCCTGAATCGTCTGCTGTGTAAAAATATCTTTTGTATATTTTTCGTCTGATGTATGATATATGATGTTTTCCGAAATCGCTGTTTCTTTCACATTTAAGATCAATCTTTCTGCCTGAGCGATAAATTCTTCCGGACTTTCTTGAAACTGTTGAAAAACAGAACTTTCGACTCTGCTCAATATTTCGATCACCGTTTTCCTTTTCAGCCCTGTCATATCGGCAAGTTTCCCCGCAAGATCATATTTCACAACGCTTTTTGCCGCCTCGTGCTTGCCTTTAAATCGCATATCTTGTATATGCAGTTCTCTGTTTAATATTCTCACCGCATCTTCTACTAATTTTTCCGTATCAAAATTTACGGTATATGTCGATTTCAGGCAAATATTTGACCACAATGCGCTGAATTCTTCTCCATTTAGCTTTTCCTGATCGACTTTCAGTTCTACTCGATGGCTTCTTGCATTCTCGGGTATGATTACTTCTATATCGCGACAGACATCGGCCTTTTGACTCTGTTTACCGAAAACATCTTCTGCAATTTCACTTTGCAGGCCTTTCACAAAACTTTCATAGCTTTCGCTTGCGATCACGGTCAACGTATTCACTCTGTGAACGTCCTGCCCCAGAAAACTTCTGTCCATTCTCTGTCCGTCTCCATTGACACACAGACGAAGCCCTCTTCCGACTTCCTGCCGTTTTCGTACTTCACTTCCTCCGTTTTTTAACGTACAGATCTGAAATACATTCGGATTATCCCATCCTTCCCGAAGTGCTGAATGAGAAAAAATGAATCGAACAGGAGACTGTTTCGGATCACACTCCAAAAGCAGTTCTTTATTTTTCATGATCAGATCATAAGCATCCTGATCGTCTGACATCATTTCTTTTCCTTTCCCTTTACTGTCGACTACATGCCCTTTTCTGTCTATTGAAAAATATCCGGCATGAGTTTTTTCGACAGGGATCATTTCTATGTAATCCCGATACTTTTCATCTCCCGGTCCATACTTCATATTCTCTATAATGTTACGGTACTCTTCTTCAAATATGTCCGCATAACTGCCGTTTTGAGGACATCCCGTTTCGTCATACTTTTTATAACGGGCAACTTCATCAATAAAAAACAATGACAAAACTTTAATTCTTCTGCCAAACAACCGGCGTTCCCTGTCTATATGAGACAGGATTGTCTCTCTGATCTGTATTCTGCGAATCTGTTCCTCGTCCACTTTTCCGTTGACATCGCCTGCATATAGTTTCATCCCATTGACAAACTCAACCGATTCTTCCTGTCTGTTAATCTGTTTTACTTCAAAGCCGCCTTGATATTCTTCCAAACCTCCCGAAATTTCGTATAAGTCGTCGCCGATTCCTACCTTTCGATATTGTTTCCGAATTCCGCTTCCTATTTTTAAATCATACTGAATAACGACAGCCGGATCAGACTCAGAACAGCAAATCCTTTCTACATATATATAGCTGTCTGACGACATTGTTTTTGTCTCTGCGATTCCTTTTACTTCAATTTTTTTCACAAGGTATTTTCTGTAAGCATCTGCGGCACTAAGGCGATACACCATATTATACAGACTGTCGGCTTTATGCGTTGCAGAATACCGAAGCGTAATAAGAGGGCAAAACTGTTTCATCCTCTCTTTTGTCTGCCTGCCTTCCACCGACTGTGGTTCATCGATAATTATGATCGGATTTGTTCCCGCGATCAGATCGATCGGCTTCCTTCTCTGAAACTCATCAAGATTCATATAAATTCTCCTTGCATCCTTTCCTTTTGCATTGAATGCCTGAGAATTGATGATCATTACATGAACAGAATTATCCGATGCAAACCGGTCGATTTCCGTAAGTCTCTCTGAATTATAAATAAAAAAACGGATCTTCTTTCCATACTCTTTTGCAAAATGTTCTCTCGTTATCTGAAAGGTCTTATATACGCCCTCCCGAATGGCGATGCTTGGCACGACGACGAGAAACTTACTCCATCCGTATCGTTTATTTAATTCGTATATCGTCTTAATATAGGTGTACGTTTTCCCAACTCCGGTCTCCATCTCAACCGTCAGATGATATCCGTTTTCCCGCCCTTCCAGCTTTGAAGAAACCGGAATCTGATTCGCCTTTTGTATTTTCCGCAGATTATCTAATATTCTCTCATCGCTTAATTCGGGCACGATCTTCTGATTGCTCCATCCTGAAAAAGTTCCTTTTCTCTCTTCTGACGACGAATTTTTTCCCGATATTTTCCCTGTCATATAAGAAGGCGCCAAATATGGCTGTCCGTCAAAGACATCCGCAACTGCCTTCGCCGCATCAGCCTGAAATTTCTGATATTTAAACTGCAGTTTCATTTTCAACGTCTCCTTTTCTTCTTTTATGCTTTTCCTGTCTGCCGGCGATTATATATTTTTACTTTATGTTCAAACAAAACGAAATAAGTATCGGCACACAAAATGAGCAGATCACTCCGTTTAAAACAGACAACACTACCGTTTCTTCATTTGTATATTTCAGCATTACCGGAAGCGTTGTATCTTCACTTGTCGCTCCCGCTGGCGCAATGCATGTATAATAATTAAAATGTACCGCCAAAAACGGAATAATAAAAAACGAAAAAATCTCTCTCATCAGATTACTCAAAAAAGCGATACTTCCGGCTTCTGCGCTTACCAGCTTGCTGATCGTTGCGCCTGAAAGGCTGTACCACCCTAATCCGCTCGCGATCGCCGCCGCCTGTCCGACAGGCATTTTAACGATCATAGAACAAATTATTCCTCCCAAAAGAGAGCCTATAATAATCCCGATCGGAATAATAAAAATCTTAATATGATATTCCCGTATTTTCTGCACAATACCGTCATACATTCCGATGCTTATTCCGACGGAGAACATTAATATATATAAAACAATATTAGTATTTTGCGTAATTGCGGAAATGAAACTGCTTTCCACATCAAAATATCCGTAGGCAAGTCCTGATACTAAGGACAATATCGTTAAAAAAACGATCATCTCAACCCCTTCTTTCCTAAAACTTTATTTTTTACAACGACCTATTTATCTTTCTTCATAAAAACTCTTGTCAGCCAGTAAACCAATCCGATAGAAAGCACGGTCGGTATAAGGAAAAAGAGAAAGCTTGTCATACCAAGCGATGATAATTCTTCAAAAAAATGATCTTTCTTTCCAAGCATGACTCCCATAGAAAAAATCAAAATAAACGTACAAAACAAAGAAAGATATTCATTTTTCTTTTTCGCCCTGCGCAGGATCGAAACTCTTCCTACTAAAATCCCGATACACATAACAATCAATATATCCATTTCTTAACTCCTCACAATCCGATTTTTCGCACTTATATACTATATCAAAATTTTCCTGTTTCGTCATGTATAAAAGGAAAACAAATACTTCAACTTCAGGAATCACCGAAAAGCGCCAAAAAGCACATTGTCATCTGCTTGCGTGATTATATCACAGAATCTTATCATCCTCTATGTTATATATTAATAGAACAAACTTTTAGGAGGTCCGTCATGGAAAAAAACGTGGAAAAGACGTACCTCTGTGGATGAAAAGTAAATGGTTCAGATATGGATTTTTAATCTTTTTCTTTGTCATGTACCGATTCAAAAAACCGATTTAAAAACTTATTAAAAAACAATTTGAATAATTACGAAAAAAGCGGACAGTTCACAACACTGTTCCGCTTTTTTATTTATCGTTTTTGTTTTATTTATTTTGATCTTTCACTACTTCCAAAGCTTTCTCTAACTGGGTATCTGCTTCGGGATCATTCTCATCATATTCATACTCTACTTCCACGTCAGGCTCTACACCTTTGCCGTTGATGCTCCGTCCGTTTGGAGTATAGTATTCTGCGATCGTCATTTTTAAGCATGTTCCGTCTCCAAGATCCATTAACTGCTGAACGACCCCTTTTCCGTAAGTCGTCATACCGACGATCTTTCCTATGCCGTAATCCTGCACAGCTCCGCTGAAAATCTCCGACGCGCTGGCGCTGTATTGATTTACAAGTACGGCAAGCGGCTTATCAAATTCATTTGCTCCGTCGCAAGTAACTTCTTCTACATTCCCTTCTTTGTCTTTTGTCGACACGATCACTCCTTCCGGCAGAAGCAGCTTCAACATATCTGTTACTGTATCAAAGTTTCCGCCGGGATTATTACGAAGATCGATTACAAGTCCTTTCATTCCCTGCTTTTCAAGTTCTTCCAGCGCCGTTTCAAATTGATGATAAGTTACGCTGTCAAACTCGCTTACGGCGATATAGCCGATCTGATCTTCTTTCATTTCATATGCAACTGTCTGTACTTCGATCTTGTCTCTGACAGCCGTCACTTCGACTTCTTTTCCGTCTCTTAGCACATGGAGGACAACCGACGTACCTTTTTCGCCTTTGATCCACGAAACGACTGTATCCAGTTCATATCCCGCCGTCTCATGTTCGTCTACCTTATATAAGATATCGCCTGATTTCAAGCCCGCCTTGTCTGCAGGTGAATCTTTATACACATTGATGATCGTAATCTCATCTGTTCCGAGCTGCTTCGACATCGATGCTCCGATTCCGAAAAATTCACCGTTCGTTGTTTCAAAAAGCTCCTTCGTTTCCTGTTCATCGTAGTATTCTGTATACGGATCGCCCAGCGCGCCTGCATACCCTGAATAAATACCTTCTACAAGGGCTTCTTTATCAATCTCATCTTCATACAGATAATACTTCTCTATCAACGCGTTAAGCCTGTCAAGTTTATGTTCCATATCTGCTCTTGATGTACTTTCCGTTGCAAAATTACCTTTGAAAAATACGGCAGATACCACCTTTGCAGCTCCCCATACTCCGGTAATTATAACTGCGCCGATCACGATTCCTACAAGAACGCCGATTCCAAACCTGCTTTTTTTCTTACCGCTGTCTAAAGAGCCTTCATTTGCATTCAAGCCGTCCCGACTCATTTTTCTTTCATCCGACTCATTTTGATTATTACTATTTTGATCCATGTTTTTCATTCCCCTGTTTTCGTTCATCCACAAATTTTCTTACATCAACATCGCGTTACTTTCCGACTCTCCTCTATCTATTATATAACCGTTTTTGTTTCCCATTCGGCTTTTAGGAAATGTCGGTCAAACTTTTTGTCTATACAGAAGAAAGACAAAACAGATCATACTCTGCCTTGTCTCCCCTCTTCTTCCATATACGGGAAATCTCCCATATAGTAAATTTCACTGACCGGATCATTATCCCCGGCTATTCCTATGTATAACCACTTTACATATACAAATCAGGATTTACAGGTACATTATTCAGCTCCACCTGAAAGTGAAGATGCGGTCCGGTTGACTGCCCTGTGCTTCCCACATATCCGATCTGCTGGCCTTTCTCTACATATTGCCCTGCTCTGACGGCAAGCGCACTGTGATGCATATATTTTGTCACAAGTCCGTTTCCGTGATTAATGACAACCCAGTTTCCGGCGCTGTAGCTGAATCCGGCGATCACAACCGTTCCTGCCGCAGCCGCATATGTAGGTGTTCCTACAGGCGCAGCATAATCATGTCCTTTATGGCCGCCGACCTCATATGGCCTGATCTCGCCAAAATAACTGGATTGGTACGACCTACCCGGACACGGGTGCGTAAAATATCCGTTTCCGCTCACGACGTTTCCGCCCGTTGAAGGAATATAATTATTTCCCGCCTGCTCCTGTTGGATTCTTTCAACTTCTTTTGCCTTTTCCAATGCAACAGCATTCGCATCGATCTCCGACTGGATATTGCTAAGTTTTTCTTTATTCTCATCGATCATTTTCTGAACTTCCGTCTGCTGACCGACAAGCTTTGTCTGAAGCGTATTCAGTTCCTCATATTCTGCCTGAACCTCTTCTTCTTTCACCTCGATCTCTTCAACCGTATCCTGATACCTTATAAGCTCGTCTCTGTCATACTCTGAGATTTGAGAAATGTATTCTGCCTTATTCAGAAAATCTCCCATATTCTTACTCTCGGCAAGAACGGCTACAAACTGAGTATTTCCACTCTCATACATATATTTGATACGAACTTTCATTCTCTCATACTGATCGTTCGCATCGATCTGAGCCTGAACAAGTTCATTTTCAACCTGTTCGATCTCCTCTTCTTTTTCTGTCAGTTTCTTCTGCGTTTCTTCCATATCGGCAACGATCCCTTTTAATTTTTCCGTGAGATCTTTCGCCTCTGCCTCAGCCTGTTCTTTTTTGCCTTCAAGCTCGTCCGCTTTATTTTCCGCTTCCTGAACGGTAACAGCGCCTACATTCATCGTCATTCCGGCACACAGAGCCAACGCAAGAAATAAACTCGCCACCCTCTTCATTCTACACTTCATCGAGTATACCTCCTATACCTTCAGATGTTTACGCACCGTAAAGAAACTTCCGAGGAAACCGATTCCGATTCCCATTACCACACCGATCGGAAGTAAGATCTGATATACAGTCGACACCGGAAGGAATGTAATAATATTCTCAAGAATACTGAATTTCACCATAATGTACTGAACTGCTTTATCATACAGGAAGTACAGCAGTACAAGCGGAATCGCCGCGCCGAAAATACCGATGATAAGACCTTCGATCACGAACGGAGAACGAACGACAAAGTCTTTCGCTCCGATGTACTTCATGATCGCAATCTCTTCTTTTCGCACGGTAATACCCATCGTAACGGTATTACTGATCAGGAAGATCGAAACTCCGAGAAGGATAATGATAATTGCGATCGAAATAACCGCTACAAGTGTATTTACGCTTGAAAGCATCTTCGCTACTACGTCCGACTTGTTTACTTCTCGTACGCCGTCCAGTTTTTGTGCATAAGAAACAAGTTCTTTCTGCGTCTCCGAAAGAGAACGGCTTCTCGCTGTAAGACTCTTACTGTCTTCCGCTGTTTTCATATATACTTCATAGTTGTCCGAAGATGCCAACGGGTTATCGTTTTTAAATCCTTCTGCCAGCTCCGGATTGTCTGCAAAATACTGTTTCTGGAATTCTTCCCATGCTTCTTCTGCCGATATGTACTTTACTTCTGCCACATCTTTGCGGGCTTCCAACGCCTCCCCGATTGCTTTCTTCTCTGAATCTGTAGCGTCTTCTTCAAAGAATACTGTGATCGCAACGCCTTCCTCCGCTGTTTTTATAATATGCTGAAAATTTACAATAATCGAAAAGAATAATCCAAACAAGAAGATACAAGCTGACATTGTCGCAATGGACGCGAGCGAAAACATCTTGTTTCTCCAGATATTCTTAACGCCTTGTTTTCCGACGTATCCAAATGTACTAATCCTCATCTATATACCCACCTTTTTGTTCATCACTGACGATCACACCTTGTTTCATAGTGATCACGCGCTCGTTCATCTCGTTTACAATCTCCTGGTTATGCGTAACGACAAGCACTGTCGTTCCTCTTTCATTCGCCTCTTTCAAAAGGCTCATGATCTCCCATGAGTTCGTTGGATCTAAGTTTCCCGTAGGCTCGTCTGCCAGCAAAATAGCGGGTTCGTTTACGATTGCCCTTGCGATTGCGACTCGCTGCTGCTCTCCGCCTGATAATTCCTTCGGAAACGATTTATATTTTTGCGCAAGACCGACCAGTGAAAGCGCCGCAGGCACTTTTTTCTTGATCACTTTTGTCGGCGTTTCCGTCACGCGCAGGGCAAACGCAATATTTTCATAAATGTTTCTGTCTCTCAAAAGACGGAAGTCCTGAAACACAACGCCCAATCCTCTTCTGTATTTCGCGATATTGCGGTGTTTCATACGATTCAGGTTCTGTCCGTTTACTATGATCGTTCCCTCAGTCGGATTCAACTCCTTCATGATCAAACGAATCAGGGTAGACTTTCCCGAACCGCTGTCTCCGACGATGAAAACGAATTCTCCCCGTTCGATTTTCACAGAGACTCCGTTAAGAGCTGAATTGCCCTTGGAGTACTCTTTCGTCACGTTTCTTAATTCAATCATAAGTTCCTCCTAATTATTTATACTCCTGTAAGATCTAATACTCTAATGATTCCATATATTTCATATATTTTACAACCATAAGCGCGATCTTGAACGTGATCGCATCCTCAAATACACGCAGATCAAGTCCCGTGCTCTTCTGAAGTTTATCCAGTCTGTATACAAGAGTATTTCTGTGAATGTACAACTGCCGGGATGTTTCCGATACATTCAGACTGTTCTCAAAAAATTTATTGATCGTTGTCAATGTCTCCTCATCAAAATCATCCGGCGATTTCCCCTCGAAAATCTCTCTGATAAACATCTTACACAACGGAATCGGGAGCTGATAGATCAGACGGCCGATACCAAGTGTCGTAAATGCAACAATATCCTTTTCCGCAAAGAAAATTTTCCCTACGTCAAGCGCAAGCTTCGCCTCTTTATAAGACTTGGATACTTCCTTGATGTCGCTGATGATCGTACCGTATGCAATGCGGATCTGCTCGTCCTTTATATCTTCCTTCAGCATGTCGAGCATTTCCTTCGCCATCTTTTCAAGCTCTTTCGCCCCGTCTTTGTCTGTGAGTTCTTTTACTACAATGATATTCTTCTCGTCGACCGCAGTAATAAAATCTTTTGATTTTCCGCCAAGAAGATTTCTCACATTCTCAAGCGCGGCATTATCCTTTTCGTGTGATGTCTCAATAATAAAGATAACACGTTTTACCTCCGTGTCAATATGTAATTTTTTAGCACGGTTATAAATGTCTACCAACAGAAGGTTGTCCAGAAGAAGATTTTTAATAAAATTATCTTTGTCGAACCTTTCTTTATAAGCTACCAGCAGACTGTGGATCTGGAATGCCGCAACTTTGCCGAGCATATACGCCGTCTCGCTGTCACCTTCCGCCAGCAGTACGTACTCAAGCCTCTGCTCGTCAAAAATCTTAAAAAACTGACATCCCTGTATTACCTGACTGTCCGCAGGCGATTCTACAAACGAGATTACCGCGCTGTTTCGTTCCTGCGCATTGTCTAATGTAGATGCCAGTTCCTTTCCCTCTGTATCTAATACTGAGAAGTCAACTTTGGAAATTCCTTTCAATCCGTCGATCGTATTCTGAAGTATCTGATTTGAAATCATGCCTGTTCCTCCACTCCTTGGATTTATATCATGTACATTTTTCACAAACTTTAAAAGCGAAAATATTCCTCTTTCTTAGATTCGTATATTATATTAATGCAAAACAGCAAAAAAAGAAAGAGGAAATACATATTTTTTATGCATTTCCTCAGATATTTTACAAAAAATTCATATTTTAATGTCTATACATTGTTCACAAATTCCATATATGGACATTTTTCCCGCTTTTGTCTAGTCTGATTTTTTCTGTTGTTTCCCTACTAACAGATGAAATCGCTTTTTCAGCAGAAACCGGGAGAGCCTTTTGGAAAGCTTTCTCTCGCCATAACTTTTTTCAAGCAGCGTTCCACATCCGAACCACAGTTTTACATTTAAAAGAGCTTGATTTTCCGCGATAAACTTTTCTTGATAAGGAGAAGTCAGCACGGACAAGATACAGTCCGTCTCTGTTCCGTTGATCTCATTGACTACGTCTTCTTCCCGGTTTTCTCCCTCTTTGATCAGCGCGTGTCCCGTCAGAAAAATTCCTTTGTCATAATACTTCATGGCATTTTCCACAGTATTTAGCTTTTCTTCCGATTCGGCAAGCAAAAAAACTCTTTTTCTGTTCTTCTGAAGGTATTTCATAAACATTTTTATAAATGTCTGATTCTCCGCTTCTCTTAGTTTTATCCTGTCGGTTTCCCCTGCCGCTTCGAGAATCTCCGTCTCTCCGGGCAGAATAAGACTGAATCCTGATGTCGATCTTATCCACTCGTCTTCATCCCGCGCGCGCATCAATGCGCTCATAGATAAAACTTCGATAATATCAACCGACTCTCTTTCCAGAAACGCAATCGCTTTTAACATCGCTTCCTTCGCTGTTATGCAGTCCATTTCCGTACTCAAAACATTTATTCTTTCTTTCATACACATCACCTGTCGTCTCCCTCGGATGTATAATTTTATCAAATTTACCTATCTTTGTAAAGAAATATTCTGCCCGCCGGATCGCTGCTTCTTCTTTCGTGTCACTAATCCTCCGATCCTGCCTGTCTCCTTTGATGTAAGTGATTTCCAGCCTTCCGTCATCACTTTATCGAGAAGCCCTATTTCCTCAGCTACCTCATATTTCAGCTTTTCATCCGGATCAAGATTTGCCGGATCGATCGTCTTTGATTTTTTCCCTGACATACAACTTCCCCTTTCTTCTTTCAAAGGAGTGTTGCCCGTTTTAGCAAATCGTATTCATCCGATCTGCTCCGTCAAAGATATCGCTGATCTTACATGTATAATTTTTCCACTCTTCCCTATAAAAATCCAACTGCGCGATTCCCTTTTCGGTCACTTTATAATACCGTCTGTTTCTGCCTTCAAACTGTCGGTCATATACTTCCAGACATTCATCTTTCTGAAGCCTTCGCAAAACCGGATACAATGTCGATTCCGATACGTCGATCACTTTCCTTACATCCTGCGTGATCCTGTATCCATATGTTCCCGTTTCTTCCATAGATACGACTGCCAGTACGATCGCATCCAACAGGGCAGCTCCTGTATGAAATACCATCTGTTCCTCCTTTTTCGCCAAAGGCATTATATTATATGAGTAATATTATATTTTGTATAATATAGTTTGTCAATTCCTCAAGTTCCAAAAGGTGTTCCCGCAAAGCCGTCATAATGTCAAAGTCAAGAGCACATATCCGGCTATCACACAATGGATCACAAAAAATATCGGTACGCTGATGACAAATTTTGCTTTCTTTGTTTTATGCCTGAACATCATCATTCCTACTAAAGCTCCAACCGAACCGCCTGCAAACGCCGCAAGCAGAAGAACTTTTTCGGGAATCCGCCATCTTCCCGATTTTGCTTTCCACTTATCTATACCGTACATCAGCCATACCCCAACATTTAATGCGAGCAAACAATACATCAAAATCTTCATACGATGATCTCCTCTTTTAAAGTAAACGAATAAATAATCTTCTCTTTTACAGTTTTTCCCGTAAGCTGAGACAGGGCATGTGCATAATATTCAAGCTGCGCATGATATTTTTCCGCAAGTTCTTTTCCGCTTTTCACCTGATCCGTCTTATAATCAAGCACGACAAGTCCGTCTTCTTCTTCAAAATAAACGTCGATAATCCCCTGCACTAATATCTTTTCCCCGGACAGATCTCCCTGATAGATCTCCGATGCATCCACGCTGATCACAAAAGGCTGCTCTTTATAAAGTTTTCTGTTCCTTGCCGCCTGTGACATCCGCACTCCGCTCTTAGTCCGAAGAAACCGCATCATATCTTCTGTCTCAATACATTCTGCCATTTCCCTCGATAAACGTCCATCTTCCGCAAGCCTTTCCACCTCCGCTTTCAGATCATCTGCTTCGTATTCTTTTGCAAAATCAAGCAGTTCTAAAAACTTGTGATATGCGCTTCCCCGCGAAGCGCCGGAAAGAGTTTCTTCCTCTTTTATAAAACGGGGGAGAAGAGGAATCGTCTGTGGTTCTTTATACATTTCCTCTCCCGCTTCTTCTTGCAGCGCCTTTCTTTTTTTCAGCTCCGATACGGTAAACTTCATTTTCATACCGCCTTCCGAATAATACGGATAAACGTAATCTGCCTGTCCATCCAGACATTTTCGTATTTCCGGATCGTACACTTTTGTCACATCCCAGTGTTTCAATACGTCAAGCGCCAACTGTTCTGACTTCACCTGTAAAACATCTGCTCCTATGTCATTTCCTGTATACTGAAAAATGCAGACCGGCGCATCTTCTAACACCGCCTCCTCCTCTTCAGACCAAAGAGCCGGTATGATCCAGTCGAAATATGATTTTGCACCTGCCGTGATAACTCCGTCTTTGCCGGAGCGCATAGTGAAACGATCCGGCAAAACCCCTGTCATGATCAGTTTTTCCTTTGCTCTTGTCAACGCTACATACAGAATGCGCATCTCCTCTGCCCACATTTCATACATTGCCTCTTCCCGAATCAGCTTTTTCAAAAATGTAGGCGCTTTTGTCCTCCGTTTCAGATCGATCTTATCAATCCCAATGCCCCATTCAGGATGAAGGATCATGCTGCTTTTTGTATCCTGTGTATTAAATTGTTTTCCCATACCAGCCACAAAAACAACCGGAAATTCCAAACCTTTACTCTTATGAATACTCATGATCCTTACCGTATCTGCCTGTTCATCCATGATCCCGGCTTCTCCGTAATCAACGTCATATTTTTTCAGTTGTTCGATATACCGCACAAAATGAAACAATCCTTTGTAGCTTGTTCCTTCAAACGCCTTTGCTTTTTCCACCAGCATCTCTACGTTTGCGGCTCTTTGCACTCCGCCTTCCATCGCCGAAATGTATATACCGAAACCTGTTTCTTCTATAATCTCCGTCAACAGATCATGGATCGGAGTATACGACACTTTTTTTCTGAAATGATCCACCTGACTGAAAAATCTCATCAGACGATCTTGCAAGACCGGATCCTTCGCTTCTTCCGACGCGTACATCCGCGCGCTTTCATGAAACGGTACGTCGGGATATGCGACTCTGATCTTTGCCATATCTTCTGTCAGAAGATTCCCTAAAGGCGACGTCAGAACCGCCGCAAGCGGGAGATCCTGCCTTCCGTTATCGAGTATTTTAAGATAGTCAAGCAATACGCTCACTTCATAAGTTTCAAAATACCCTTCCCTGCTCACAGAATATGCGGGAATCCCTTCTTCTGCAAGGACTGCCGAAAAATCTTCTGCCCATCCTTTCACACTTCTTGTCAAAATCACAATATCTTTATACTGCACCGGACGATATTCCCCTGTTTTTTTATCCGACACACCCCCGCCGCGCATCAAACTTTTCATTCTGCGCGCGATCATCCTCGCTTCTGACCGACGTACGTTTTCTGCTTCTTTATCGCGGTCTTTTAAGATCAAAAGCTCCGTCTTGAAAAAATCTGTGTTTCTTTCACATTCTGACGATATGTATCCTTTTGCCTCGATTTCTTCTGTTTTCGGAAACTTCGCCCCAAGATAAAGCGCCGCGCTGTCATCATATTCGATTCCGCCCATCTCTTTTTTCATAATACGGCGGAAGATATAATTGACACTGTCCAGAACTTCTCCTCTGCTTCTGAAGTTTTTATGCAGATCGATCCTCTGTCTGTCACTGTCTTCTAAACTGTATGTGTTGTATTTTTCCATAAACAGTTCAGGTCTTGAAAGACGGAAGCTGTAAATGCTCTGCTTTACATCGCCTACCATAAAAATATTATTTTTTCCTTCTGCCTGTCCCGATACGCTTGTCAGGATCGTCTCCTGTACAAAATTACTGTCCTGATATTCGTCGATCATAATTTCTTCAAACTGTTTTGCATATTCTCCGGCTACGGCAGACGGAACAAGTTCTCCGTTTTTTTCTTCTGTCAGTATATCAAGCGCAAACCGTTCCATATCGTTAAAATCTATCATATTTCTGCCGCGCTTCTTTTCCGCAAACTTTTCTGCGAACAGCTTTACCAAAGATACGAGCGTTTTCACAGACTCTCCCGCCGAAACCATGTCCTCTTTCCATACGCTTTCCGGCGCGTAAAAATAAGTTTCCTTCACCCCGGCAATCGCCTTTTTTGCCTGTTCTCTCAACGCCTTTACGGACTCTCTTTTTTCAGCTGATACACTGTCATCTTTTTTTCTCGAAAGCGTTTTCCATACAAACCGATCAGCCGCGTCATACATTTCTGCAAAATCACTGCATTTTCTTATCTTCTCTATTCCACGAAGATCCTCTTCCAGCATATCCGCATACATATACGGTCCATCCGGCTCTTCGCATATTTTCAATCCTCTGCGGATCAGTTTTTCCGGTTCTTCGATCCGAATAAGAACGTGTTCTTTTGCCCGCCGTATCATCGCTTCCGCCGCCTCTTCTTCTGTATATACCGCAGCACAACGGTCAAGCCACTGTTCCGGTCTTGGATAACTGCCGGAATATTCGTATAATTTTAAAATGATCCCTTCGATCTTCCGGTCATTTTTCCCTGTTCCAAACCGCTCTGTAAAGGAAAGGAACTCTTCCTCTCCTTTGGAATAACACTCTTCAAGCAATTCATCGAGAACGTCTTGTTTTAAAAGTTTTAATTCTCCGTCTTCTCCGATCCGAAATCCCGGATCAAGATCGATCACATGAAAATGTTCCCTTATCACAGACAGACAAAAACTGTGTATCGTCGTGATCGGCGCACTGTGAACTAACGTAGCCTGCCTCTCCAGATGTACGTTTCCCGGATTTTCTTCCAGCTTTTTCTCGATCGCTTCTCTGATCCTGTCCTTCATCTCTGCTGCCGCCGCTTCTGTAAATGTCACAATCAAAAGTCTGTCCACATCGACAGGACTTTGCTCATCTGTGATCTTTTGAATAATACGTTCTACGAGAACGGCTGTCTTTCCCGATCCTGCCGCCGCAGATACAAGAATATTACGATTTCGCAGATCTATGACCTTTTGCTGCTGTTTAGTCCATTTCACGCCCATACTTATCCTTCCCTGCCTTTCTCGCTTTGCTCGTTTTCCGAAGCGTCACGGCTGACATTTTCTTCCAAAGCCTCCCGCATCTTTTTCACCGCATCGTCTGAAGAATATCTCTCCAGCCTGCGGTAACTACATCCTTCAAGACGCGGATCGAACCCGCATATATCTCTGTACGGACAGTAATCACATCCTGTAGCTTCTCCCATCTCATACGGAGAGGCAAAAACTTCTCCGTCATACATTCGGTCTTTGACCGACTCTTCTTTTCGTTTCGCAAAAGAAAGTACTAGCCGAAACAGTTCTTCCGGAAGCGCGTGAGACGTTTTACTCAATGAACCGTCTTTATTTCTTCCTATTGGAAAAAGGAGCGAATTTCCCGAAAGTTCTTTCTCCAAATGCGAAATCACCATATCATCCCCGTTAACCAGCCCATCCTGCTTTAATTCTTTTAAAATACTTCTCTCCACGGCATCCTGAGTTTTTTCTTCCGAAACGATCGGATCTTGTATCCGATAATAAAATATTCCTGCCGGGACGATCGTTTTATGAGGATGTTTTCTTTGCTCTACATCCAAAGCCGCGTTCAGATATACCGGAAGCTGCATTTGCAGACCATGATACAACGCCGTAATATCAAAACTTTTCATTCCCGTTTTATAATCTGTCACTTTAACATAAACATAGTCATTATCCAAACATGTATCGATTCGGTCAATCTTCCCGCTTCCGAACTGCATCTCGTACCCGCTTGGAAGAAAGTCTCCTTTTTCTATCTGCTTTGTCAGCGCCCACACAGAAGTTCGGATAAGACGTTTGATCCGAGTGATCATATATTCATTTCGCGCCGAACTGAAAAGAACTGTATTCCCATAATCTATTACGCTTTCTTCCACACTCTCATCGATCATCTCATCACGAAGAGCTTCCGGTATTTCCTGCCATTTCATTTTCTGCGCATCCGCCTTTTTTGAAAACGTCTCCAAAGACTTGTGCGCGATATTTCCGAGATCAAGCGCCTCAAATCCATATTCTTCCCGGTCTGAAAGCCGCAGTCCGTAACTTAAAAAATGAGCATATGCACAAGACGCAAATTTTTCCAGTCTTGTCACACTGACGCGATTTCGATCACTATAAAGTTCTTTTGTCAGTTCCGGTGCAAGCCTCGTATCTGTTTTATGCAGAAAACCTGCATTCAAAATACTTTCGATCTCTTTTTTATTTCTTCCGTCTTTTTGAAACCAGGTATACAACTCTTTCCATTCATTATCCAGCCCGAGACGGCGGCTGCAAATTCCTTTCGCCACTTTCTCGATTCCCCCTCTTCGGGTGATCTCTCTGTCGCTAAGCTTTCTGTTTTCTTCATCGACAACGGACAGATTCGGAAACAGCCTGCGAAGCTCCTGTATCAAATACGCCGGACGCAGAGATTTTCCCTCCCCCGACACCTTTGACCATGACAGGCTTAAAAGTTCCGTCGGTTTTGTCAGCGCCGTATATAAATAAAATTTCTGTATATAGATTTTTTCCTTCGGTCCGGGCGACAACGAGATATCTTTCTCTTTGAATTTTTCTCTGTCCCGCTCAGACAAAATGCCGCCCGTTCCCGCATTGCCCGGCAAAAGCACATCGTTCGCTCCGACAAAAAACAAGGCGCGGATATCTTTCATTCTTGTACGCTCTACATCTCCGATCACAACCTGGTCGATGCTCGGAGGAATCACCCCCACTTTCGCCTCTTCAAATCCGGCGTCAAGAAGCTCGCAGTATTCTTTCAGCGTAATCGGCTCGTCGCCTAACAGTTCCGAAAACTTGTCAAACAATTCCATGACGATCCGGTATATCTGCTCATATTCTTTTGCAAGTGTAAGTTCTCCCTGTTCTGTGAAAAATTTCTGCTGTTGTTCCAATTTCTCCTGAAGATGCTCTCCTGCGATAAATTCATATACCGCAAGCGTAATGTCAAGCACCGTCTTTTTTTTCTGTCTTGAAACGAACATAAGCGGATCGATCTTTTCGACAAATTTCACGCGCAGATGATTTAACTTTTCCACTTCTTCCTCATCCGCCTCTTTCGTTTTCCTCGCCCATGCCTGCTGCCATTTTTTATATCCCTTTATCCCCAGCGCAAGACAGTAGTTTTCCAATCGGTCGACCTCATCTTCCGTAAATTCACAATATCCGGATCTTAAATAACGAAATACGCTTTCATAAGTAAAATTTTCCTGTATCATCCCCAGAAGACTGCGGACATACTCTACAAAAGAATTCAGAAGAATACTTTTCTTATGATCCATAAACACAGGTATGTCAAAAGAAGCACATGCTTTTTCCAACACATCCGCATACACATTCATATCTGACGCGATCACGGCAATGTCTCTGTATCTGTATCCTTTTGTCCTCACTAACCGCCTGATACTTTCCGCTACATACTTTGCCTCTTTTCCCGGAGAGCGCACTTCATGCAGCGATACAGACTCACAGCTTCCGTTATATTTTGTGCCTGAATACCGGAATAGTTCCGTTTCCAAAAACGCCATTTCCGAACGATCCCGAAAACGATACACCGGCCTTTCAAACAAACATATCGGTTCTTCAATCTCTGTTTTTTTCTCACCCGCAATCTTCATAAGAGATGTGACCATCTGTTTACCAAGCGCAAAAATCTGATACGGATGTTCATATACATACGGATTTTCTCTTCCGTCCATCGTCACTGTGATCATCACTTTTTCGCACACTGAAAAAAGCTCACCGATCAAACGGTTTTGTACAGGCGTAAAACCTGTAAACCCGTCCATCGCCACCACGCTTCCTTTTAAAATATCGGAATACGGAACAGCGTCGCTGAGCACATCGAGCATTTCTTCTTTTGTAATGTATTTTTCACTTAAATACTCTTCAAATTTTTCATATATAGTTCGGATATCATCCAGTTTATAATGCAGATAACTTTCAGGCGGCACTTCTTTCATAAAATCATCCAAACGTTCAAAGTCTACGCCATACTGCGTAAATTCCGAAAGAACAGACTTCACTTCGCTTATATAACCTTGTTTTTTCAGGTTTCCCTTAAAGACCTTCAGATCTTTTTCACACTCGCCCGCAATTTTGCGCAAAACAAGATTTTTCCCTTCATCATCAAGCACAACACGGGCATCCTGACCCACCTCTTCAAAAACGCGGTGCGCCAGACGCCCGAAACTTAACACATCAATATTCATGATCCCGCCTTTTGGATGCGCAAGACAGAGATCTTTTTGTGTCTGCATCGTAAACTGCTCGGGAACGATGACAAGATAATTCTTGTCAGGATTTTCAATCGCCTCCCGAACAACCGTATCATATAAACAGTAAGATTTTCCGCTTCCGGAATTTCCCATAATAAATTGTAATGACATAAACCGCCTCCTGCCACAGGTCTTCCAACATATTTTTCTTGATTATACTACCCGTGCACATTCCTGACAAGAAGCCGGTTTATCTGTCCTTTACTATGTTTTGTTATTTTACCAGATCTGCAAGCGCTCCCTTCGGAACAGCGCCGACCTGTTTTCCTGTCATCTCTCCGTTTTTAAACGCGATAAATGTCGGGATGCTCATAACACCGTAGCGCTGCGCTACTTCCATCTCTTCGTCAATATTGATCTTACATACTTTTACACCGTCCAATTCTCCGGAAATCTCTTCTACTACCGGTCCCATCATCTTACACGGTCCGCACCAGTCAGCGTAGAAATCTACCAATACCGGGCGATCTGCCTGAAGAACTTCCTGATCAAAATTTGCCGTTGTTAATTTTACTACTGCCATTTTTCTTTCTCCTTTTCCCGACCTTATTCGGTCTGTTTTTATTGATTCGATTTTTGTTTTCTTTCATTGAGTATGGCTTTATATTATACCGGATGAATTTTCTTTTCAGTGACAAAATCACAATTAACATCTATGTGCCGTTTTGCCGTTTCAAGATTAGATTTTTCTCAGTCCTGCCTCGTTAAGTATTTCCACTTTCCCGCGGGTCAGTTTCACAAGTCCGTCAGCCTGAAACTGCTTCAGTATCCTTGTCACTACTTCCCTCGCTGTCCCCGCATCCCGCGCCAATGCCTCGTGCGTGATCGCCAAACTGTCTGAGCGCTCCATCACTTTATGGTCGAGCAGAGCCGATGCGATACGAGATGCTACATTTGAAAAAACGAACTGATTAAACAGCCACATGATGTCGGAAAACTTTTCCGATATCATCTCCATCGTATAGTCTTTCACAATTCCGCTCTCATCATACAATTTGCGATACACACACTTTGGAATCGTATAAAGTTCACAGTCTGTTTCCATCTCCATATCAAGCTCCACATCCATACCGTTAAGCATACACGCCGCACTCAGAATGCTGACATCTCCTTCCAGCAAACGGAATAATGTAATATCTCCGCCGCCCGGTGATGTAATAAATACCCGCACTCTTCCTTTTCCGATAATCTGGACTCCGGCGCATTCTCCGCCGCCGAAATGGAGCTGCGTTTTCTTTTGGCATTCTGTTTTTACCATATTGTTCCTGACTTCTTCTTTCTGTTTATCTGTCAGACTTTCCCAAAAAGGAAGCGCCTGTTCTAAAATTTCATTCATTTCCACTTTTCACCTTCCGTCTTGCTACCTCTTATTATAAAAGAATCTTCCTGAAATATAAAGTGTAAAATCTCTCCGCCCGCTCCGCCTGAATTTCTTCTTCGCCGTTTTCCCCTGCAATTTTATCCAAAACGCAGAATGTGTCAAAAAAAGCCGTCATAATATTAATAAATATTAATATTACTGTAGAAATATTGACAAATATTGCATAAATACAAATTTTTCTTCTTCCTTTTATCACGCCAAAGTGGTATAATGTTATAGACTTTACTGCAAAGTCTTTAATTTTACAGAAAGGAAAAGGAATGAACATCATGGAAAAGAAAAATGAGTTCAAACCGTATATTCCGGCAGATAAAATCGTTCCGGAGTTTACGGTAACTTCAATCGTGATTGGTATTATCCTTGCAGTCGTTTTCGGAGCCGCAAACGCATACCTCGGACTGATCGTCGGTATGACAGTATCAGCTTCCATTCCGGCAGCAGTTATCTCTATGGGTATCATCCGTGTGATTCTTCGTAAGGATTCCATTCTCGAAAACAATCTTGTGCAGACAATCGGTTCCGCCGGAGAGTCTGTAGCGGCAGGGGCTATCTTCACTCTGCCTGCATTATTTATCTGGGCTGAGGAGGGAAAAATCGCTTTCCCAAGTATGATGACGATCTTTCTCGTTGCACTTTTCGGAGGTGTCCTCGGAATTTGCTTCATGGTGCCGCTTCGTCAGGCATTGATCGTTGAAGAACACGGCACACTTCCGTTCCCGGAAGGAACAGCCTGCGCAGAAGTTCTTCTTGCAGGAGAAGAGGGAGGCGCAAAAGCAGGTACTGTATTCGCAGGACTCGGTATCGCAGCAGCTTACAAATTCATCGCAGACGGATTCAAATTATTCCCAAGCGAAATCGGTTATGCTTTCAAAAGCTATGCAGGATCTCAGATCGGTATTCAGGTTCTTCCTGCTCTTGCAGGTGTCGGCTTCATCTGTGGACCGAAGATTTCAAGCTACATGCTTGCAGGAGGTACTCTGAGCTGGTTCGTACTTATGCCGGCAATCGCTTTGTTCGGCGCTGACGCTACGATCTTCCCGGGCTCAGCTCCGATCTCTGAATTGCTTGCAGCCAACGGACCGTCTGCTCTTTGGAGCAACTACATCAAATACATCGGAGCCGGAGCTGTTGCTGCCGGCGGTATGATCAGCCTGATCAAGAGCTTCCCACTGATCGTCCGTACATTTAAACAGGCTATGTCCAGTATGTCCAAAAAACGTTCCAACACAACGCTCGTTCGTACACAGCAGGATATTCCTATGCCGATCCTTCTTGTAGTTCTTCTTGTGATCGTTGTTGCGATCTGGCTCATCCCGGCATTCCCTGTAAGCCCGCTCGGATCACTTATCATCGTAATCTTCGGTTTCTTCTTTGCAACCGTTTCTTCTCGTATGGTAGGTCTGATCGGTTCTTCTAACAACCCTGTTTCCGGTATGGCGATCGCAACATTGATCATCGCTACACTGGCTTTAAAAGCAACAGGTACAACAGGTACAAAAGGTATGGTCGGAGCAATCGCTATCGGCGGTATCATCTGTGTAATCGCAGCAATCGCCGGAGATACGTCTCAGGACCTTAAAACCGGATTTATCGTAGGAGCTACACCGAAGAAACAGCAGATCGGTGAATTGATCGGTGTCGTTGTTTCAGCGGCAGCTATCGGCGGAGTGCTCTACCTTCTGAACGAAGCTTGGTCTTACGGTTCAAAAGAACTTCCGGCAGCTCAGGCTACAATGATGAAAATGCTCGTTGAAGGTATCATGAATGCAGAACTTCCGTGGGGACTCATCCTTATCGGTGTGTTTATCGCAATCGTAGTCGAGATCATAAAAGTTCCGGTAATGCCGTTCGCAGTCGGTATGTATCTCCCGTTCAGCTTAAGCGCAGGTATCATGGCCGGTGGAGCTGTTCGTTTCCTTGTTGAAAAGATCAAAGGTACGGACGAAGAAAAGAAAGCCCGCACAGACAAAGGCGTGCTCTTCACATCAGGACTTATCGCAGGAGAAGGTATCACCGGTATCCTGCTTGCAGGATTTGCAGTTGCGAAACTTGACGTAGCTTTAAAATTCTCACTTCCGCAAGTTGGAAGTCTGATTATCTTCATCGCTCTTCTCGGCGGATTGTTCGCACTCTGCATGAAAGCGAAACCTGCTAAAAAATAAAACCGTACAATCAGTTCAACGTATAAACAAAGTACATACATGATCTGATTGTTCACCGGAGGCAGTCTGCTGCTTGCAGGCTGCCTCTTTTTATGATATTATTCTGTAATGATATTGTAGAGAGGATCTTCATTAAGATGAGTAAAAAAAGTAAAAAAAACGAAAAAAACTATCTTGATTTTATTCCTGTAAAAAATCCGGATATAGAATATGAAACAGATAAAAACGGAATCGTCACCGTCTTTATCGAATGGAAAGGCTTCTATCACAAAATCGCCCAGAAAATATTCCGCCGCCCGAGAGTCAGCGATATTAAAATGGATAAGTACGGAAGTTTCGTATGGCATGCGATAGACGATGAAAAAGACGTACATCAGCTTTCCAAAGAAATGGAATCTGAATTTCCGAAAATGGAAAAATCATTATCCCGTTTAATTAAATTTCTTGAGATCATGAAAGACAACAACCTGATCTACTGGAAAGGAGAGGAGAAAAAATAATGTTAAAATACATTCCCTACGTCCTTATGTTTGCCGTTGCCACAATGATCATTTACGGATGGGGTCTTTGGCGCACAATGCACCAGAAACAGGATCTCTCCAACATGCTCTGTTCAAAAGGAATCTCCAAAGTCAAAAAAGCGCTCAAAAAAAATAAGTCGCTGACAAAAAAAGAACTGGAACCCTTTGTAAAAGATCTGACCGCAAAACAGCCGTTCAACAGCGAGCGAATCGGAGTGACCGATCCAAATGCTTTCCTTGATTCGATTCTCCCGTATATGCTGAAACAAAAAATGATAAAAGAAATAAGAGAAGACAAAAAAGTTGTCTATCAGTTAAACAAATAACTGATAGACAACTTTTTCTTATCACATGCTCCACCAGAGATCATTTTCCATTCATCGGATCAAGAATGATAATACAGTTCGATCGGATCGATCGGATCAAACGGATGCTCTTCTTCCATTTTTTTATTTCTGCCATGTCTTTTCACTAATTCTCCGCTCTTATTATAAACCCAGAAGGAATATACCAAAAGCTTGTTGATCTTTCCGATCTTTTCCTTCGTCGTCTTATTATAAAGCACTCCTCCCGCTTTAAACGGAGTTTTCTTATGGATCAGCGAAATCAGTTCCGTCTCACATGTAACAGGCTCCGGAAGGATCGTATATCCCCGTCCGACACAGTCCGGCTTATGTGAATCACTTCCGCCGGTCATAACTTTTCCATATTTTTTCGCCAGTTTTTCCGCACCTGAATTCGACGAAACGGGCTCACAGCTATTAAATGCCTCTACAAAATCAAACCGCTTTACAATCTCCGGAGATAAGTAATACCGCCGCGCATTCGTAAAACTCATATACTTCTCACCGCATGGATGAGCAGGACCTAGGACTCCGCCGTTTCGATGCACAAGGTCGATTAAAAGCGCCAGCGGCATCCCCCGCATCTCAAGCAGACGCATCTTCACCCCTTCCGGCATAATAACAAGGATATGCCCGGCATCCCTTGTGTCATACTCAATCCCCTTTAATACAACAAAATCCGTATGCTTCTTTCCTTTTATATTTTCTTTCCAATATCGGTATCCGTTGTATGTGTCATGATCGGTAATGACCATCCCCTGAAAGCCATGCTTTTTTAAAATCGTAATATACTCTTCCAATCCAACCTTGCTGTCGATCGAGCCTTCTTTCACGTGGCAATGCATATCTATTTTCATACACAAGCCCCCTTTTCCGGTGTAATCACCTGATATTTTTTATCCCTATCATTCATAAAATTATTATACATCATCCGAACAGTTGATTACAACTGTTATACACCGACATTTCACATTTCAGAAAACAACGGTAGTTGATAAAATCCAAAACACCCGGCCGCTCACTCCTGTATCGCCGCAACCCCTCCGAAAAGACATGCCGTCCATACAGACATATAAACGACTGCCGGAATCTCTGTTCTCCCAAATGCAAACAACACCGCCAGAAATATTGTCAAAAATAAACAGATCACTATAAAAATTTCTCTTGCTGTCTTTCTTTTTCTCTTCATAATAAAACACACCTTTCCAAAATATCATCTTTTCCAAAAAGTTTTCCAAAAAGTTTTCTAAAAAAATCTTATCAGAAAAGGTGTGCCATAAACCCGACTCATTACGCAATGTGAAGCAATATACATACCTCTGCCAAGTTTTATGCTTTCTCTATTTTACCGAATATATTTCTACACAACTGAAAGTGGATGCCAATCAACTCATCTTGATCAACATCCACTTTCAATGTGATATTACTATCATTCTTTTTTTACCTCTCTTTTCTATCTTCTTTTTGATAGATCAACTTACGTTCCCGGTGGTCCGTACCTCCTATTCTTAGATTTCCATCGAACTTCAGTTTCCGATGGATTTTCCAAATACAGATTTTACTTCTCTCATAACTTTCTCGTCATTATGATCTTTCTCTGTATCTTTCCATCCGATCCCTGATTACGATATCCGATGGATGAATAAAACATTTACTAAAATTCTTTCAAAACAAAATATTTTTTATTTAGTTTTGATTGATTATTTAGTTTGTTTTATTTGTTGACTTAATAATATCACTCTATTATGTGTTTGTCAATATTATTTCTAATATTTTTTCATTTTATTTTAAATTATCTGTTATTTTATATTCTCATTGTGAATAATCTGAAATACAGGCAGCAAACGAGCAGCAAAAAGAAAAGCTCAATGAATTTTCTCCATGAAAAAATCTGTCAGTAACATAATCAAAAAAAGTCACAGTTGACTTCTCCCCTTCTCCCCATTAAAATAAAACATAAATGTCAATACATCAAAAGAGGAGTGGTTATATATGGAACATTTAAAAATACCGGAGGGATATTCTTCTCCGCTTACAATCCGTGAAACAGAAGTCGCTATCAAAGAAGTTAAGGATCATTTCGAGCGCGCGCTTGCAAAATCTCTTCATTTGACGCGTGTATCTGCCCCGTTGTTTGTTCTTCCGCAGTCCGGTATGAACGACAATCTAAACGGAATTGAACGTCCGGTATCATTCGGAATCAAAGAGCAGGACGATGCCTGCGCAGAAATCGTTCATTCCCTCGCAAAATGGAAGCGATATGCCTTAAAAAAATACGGTTTTCATTCCGGCGAAGGTCTTTACACTGACATGACTGCAATCCGTCGTGACGAAGATACCGATAACATCCACTCCCTTTATGTCGATCAGTGGGATTGGGAAAAGATCATTTCCAAAGAAGAACGGAATATGGAAACACTGGAATACACAGTCAGAAAGGTATACAGTGCATTAAAAGATACCGAAGACTACATATCAAGAAGGTACAACTATATCGAACCTCTTCTTCCTGATGATATTTTCTTCATCACTTCACAGGAATTGGAAGACATGTTCCCTGACTGCACTCCAAAAGAACGAGAACTGCGTATTGCAAAAGCAAAAGGCGCCGTATTCATCTCACAGATCGGAAAAGTGCTCGCTTCAGGCGAAAAGCACGACGGACGTGCGCCGGACTATGACGACTGGGAGTTAAACGGCGATATCATCGTTTATTATCCGGTTCTCGACATCGCTCTCGAGCTTTCTTCTATGGGCATCCGTGTCGATGAAGAATCATTAAAATCTCAATTAAAAACCGCAGGCTGCGAAGACCGCGCTAAACTGCCTTTCCAGAAATCTCTTCTTGACGGAGAACTCCCGTATACTGTAGGCGGCGGGATCGGCCAGTCACGTATCTGTATGTATTATTTAAGAAAAGCTCACATCGGAGAAGTCCATTCTTCTATGTGGCCGGAATCAATCGTCGAAACCGCTTCCGAAAACGGAATCCATTTATTATAAAATGCACAAAACTGCCGCACTGAACTTAACTAAAAATCAGTTCAATGCGGCAGTTCTCTTTTATTCAGACATCATGGTTTCTTCATAGAAGAAATCCGTTTTCTTCTAAAGTCCATGTGTCGTCTTTACTTTCACGTGTAAACATCCAACTATAACCTTCATATGAAGTTCCCGGAGTGAACACGCCCGGTTCGGCATCCTCCTCAACATAAAAATCCATATCTATGATCAGTGTCTCTAATCCCTTGTCTTCATATTTTTGAAGGAGCGGAGCATATCCCGCATCATTTTCATGAAGAGAAGTTACATGGCAGTCCGGCATTTCCTTTATGAGGTTTTCTTCGATTATTTTAACTGCGCCGTCGATAGCCGGATCATTTTCAGGCAGATCTATGACAGCATCCGCCAATATTTTTTCCGAAGCTTTTTCTTCTTTTCTATTATAAAAGAAAAATAAGCCGATAAAACTAAATACGAACAATATAGAAATCAAAGGAATCAATCGTTTTTTATTCATATCAAAACCTCCTTAGACAAAATCTTTTCAGACTCTTTCATCTGTTACCGTCACCATATTCCCAAACCATACCGAGCTCATCCATATACCGGTTACTGAATGACCGTTTTTCTTACTACGCCGACTGCCTGCATGTGCTGTGCTTTATGCCGATCTTCCACAACTGTTTTCGGATATCGGATGCAGCCGTTATTTTCATATGGATCATTAAAATAATAACTATCTTCGTCATAACCGACAAGCAACATACAATGTTCGTTGGAGATCCACGTAAACGTCTCTCCTGTATCTAAGAGTTTCCACTGCGGACCTACGATCGGATCACGCATATTGATACACGCCCAATAAATAACCGGCATCCCCTGATCGATATATTTTTCAACCAGTTCATCAGTTGTCATCCCTGTCTCATCCGTCACGGTATATTCATCGCCTATTATTTTCTCAAGTGCTTCCCGGATCACCGGAGCATAGCATCCAAACGACTCATCATCGTACGGACTTCCACAAAAATACCGATGCGGATCAGGACCGTAAACCTGCCCGTCTCTTTCTTCAAAAGACTTCTTTTCCAAATACTTTTCTATGAATTCGTCAACCGTTATATCAATGCCCAGAAACCGAAGAAGCATCACTGTCGATACACTTTCGCATCCCGTCGGGTACAGCTTGCTCTGATCGATATACGGAACATCAATACATACTTTTTTCTGCTCACCCGGCATGTTTCTTTACCTGCTTTCTCTCCAAGAACATCCGCATTCCCATAAGAACACCGATCAGAAGGATCAGACTGATTCCAAGTACGATCCACCACACCTGTATGATTCCCGCAAGAATATAGCCGACAAAACTTACCGCGGCGACAACTGCCGCATACTGCATCTGAGTAGACACATGGTTGATATGATTGCTCTGCGCTCCGGCAGACGACATAACAGTTGTATCGGAAATCGGCGAAATGTGATCTCCGCAAACCGCTCCGGCAAGAACAGCCGATACAGAAATCGTCATCATCGTCAGGTTATCCGCTCCAGCAAAAAGAGCTGTCGCTATCGGAACGAGAATTGCAAATGTTCCCCACGACGTTCCTGTAGAAAATGACAGAAAGATCGCTACTACAAACAAAATCGCCGGAATGAAGATACTTGCCGAAGCGTTATCTCCTACAATTCCCCCGACAAATTCAGCCAGTCCGAGAGCATCTCCCATCCCTTTCAAAGACCATGCAAAAATAAGGATTGTAACAGCCGGAACCATTAATTTAAAGCCTTCTGCGAGACTGTCCATAAATCCTTTAAACGTTACGACTTTTCTCGGAAGATACAAAATCAACATAAAAAATACTGTAACAAGTGTCGCAAAGATCAGGCTTGTCTCTGCATCGCATCCCGAAAAAGCTGTAATAAGATTTGTCGCTCCGCCCTGGAATCCTGTATAGATCATTGCTCCAACCGCAGATACGATCAAAACCGCTACCGGAAGTACAAGGTCGATCACCTTACCGTTCGGATTGATCTCATCTTCCGAAACCTGATCGAACTCTTCTCCACCTGTTGTAAACAGGTCTCCTTTTGCCGCGTTTCTCTCATGCTTTTTCATCAGTCCGAAGTCAAACGCCGTCACCGTAATGAAAATAACCATCGTCAGTGTTAAAAGCGCATACAAGTTATATGGAATCGTATTCATAAAAAGCTGAAATCCGCTGATCCCCGCATCTTCCGGCACGTAAGAATTTACCGCAGCCGCCCAACTGGAGATCGGCGCGATAATGCAGACCGGAGCCGCTGTCGAATCGATGATATACGCAAGTTTCGCTCTTGACACTTTATACCTGTCTGTTACCGGTCTCATTACCGATCCGACAGTCAGACAGTTAAAATAATCGTCTACAAAAATAAGCATACCAAGACCTGTCGTCGCCAAAAGGGCACTCTTTTTCGACTTGATCTTCGTTCCCGCCCATCTTCCGTAGGCCGCGGAACCTCCTGACTTTGCCATAAGAACAATGATCATTCCAAGCAAAACGTCAAAAATCAAAATATTCAGATTCATACTGTTTTTCATAATGTCAAAAAAATTGACAAATGACTCCCACGGATTAAATCCGCTGTAAAGCATTGCACCTACCGCCACGCCGATAAAAAGAGAACTGTACACCTCTTTTGTTATAAATGCGAGCACGATTGCAAGCAGCGGCGGGACAAGCGCCCACCATGTTCCGATAAACATTGATCCGTCCATACTTCACTCTCCATCTCTCTTAATCCTTTTTCTTTTCGTATCCCCGTCCTTTTCATGACGGTTTCTCTACGATTATACCATACTTTCTTTTATATCAAAAGCATTTATCGAAGAGAATAATGCTGATATAATAGCTAATAACATCACCATTATAAAAACTCGTCTCACATATACAAAAACTTCTATCAAAATGTGATGACAAAGGAGGTACTATCATGTCAAAATATATCATGGCTATGGATGCCGGAACGACAAGCAACCGATGCATCCTTTTCAATAAAAAAGGGCAAGTGTGCAGCGTCGCCCAAAGAGAATTCACCCAATATTTTCCTCATCCCGGATGGGTAGAGCACGATGCCGACGAAATATGGGCCAGTCAGCTCGGAGTTGCCGTAGAAGCGATGAACAAGATCGGTGCATCGGCAGAAGATATCGCGGCGATCGGTATTACAAACCAAAGAGAAACCGCTATCGTATGGGACCGAAAAACAGGAGAACCGATCTATAACGCCATCGTCTGGCAGTGCCGCCGCACTTCCGAATACTGCGATTCTTTGAAAGAAAAAGGACTTACGGAAAAATTCCGCAAAAAAACCGGTCTTGTGATCGATGCCTATTTTTCTGCCACAAAGATCAAATGGATACTCGACAATGTCCCCGGAGCCAGAGAACGTGCAGAACGTCAGGAACTTCTTTTCGGCACAGTGGAGACATGGCTCATCTGGAAAATGACAAAAGGACGGGCACATGTAACGGATTACTCCAATGCTTCCCGTACGATGCTGTTTAACATCAACACCCTTTCCTGGGACGACGAGATCCTGTCCGAACTTGACATCCCGAAAAGTATGCTGCCGCAGCCGAAACCGTCAAGCTGTATCTACGGAAAGACCGATCCTTCATTTTTCGGCGGAGAGATCCCTATCGCGGGAGCTGCCGGCGATCAGCAGGCCGCCCTTTTCGGTCAGACTTGTTTTCAGGCCGGAGAAGCCAAAAACACTTACGGAACGGGCTGCTTTTTATTAATGAATACAGGCGAAAAACCCGTATTTTCCGAAAACGGACTTGTGACAACGATTGCCTGGGGATTGGACGGAAAGGTGACTTATGCGCTTGAAGGCTCTATTTTCGTAGCAGGAGCCGCCATACAATGGCTCAGAGATGAAATGCGCCTTATAGATTCAGCCGAAGATTCGGAATATATGGCGTCAAAAGTAGAAGATACGAACGGATGTTACGTCGTTCCTGCTTTCACAGGTCTTGGCGCTCCTCACTGGGATCAATATGCACGGGGAACGATCGTAGGTATCACCCGCGGAGTAAATAAATACCACATCATCCGCGCCACTCTTGAATCGATCGCTTATCAGGTAAACGACGTGCTGGAGGCGATGAAAGCCGATTCCGGCATCGCGCTTTCTTCGCTCAATGTAGACGGAGGTGCAAGCGCGAATAATTTTCTCATGCAGGTACAGGCAGATATTATAAACGCCCCTGTCAATCGTCCTTCTTTTGTAGAGACGACCGCCATGGGCGCTGCTTATCTTGCCGGACTTGCTTCCGGTTATTGGAAAAACAAAGAAGAAATCGCAAATAACCGCTCAACCGATAAAATCTTCCTTCCTTCTGTCTGCGAAGAACTTCGGCTTAGCCGCATCAAAGGGTGGAATAAAGCTGTAAAATATTCCTACGGATGGGCGAAAAACAACGATTCCGAAAAATCATTTTAAAAAACCGATGCCGAAAATCAATTCAGGAAATTTTCAATGATGACAGCTTCCGCTTCTTCCTCGCTCATACCGAACGTGCGAAGCTTCACAAGCTGTTCATCGTTGATCCTGCCGATTGCCGCTTCATGAACGATCTGCGCATCTACATGTTTTGCATTGATCTCCGGAATAGAGCTTATCTCTGCCTGATCCATAATAATCGAATCACACTGCACATGTGCATGACACCGGTTATTGCCGATCGCTCTCGGATGAAAGACTTGTTTTGAATTTCCTTTCCCGACCGATCTGGAAACAATTCTTGCCGAGCTGTTTGTTCCGTTTAACTCAATGTCCATATTGGAAACTGCCGACTGTTCTCCATCTGTCATCAGCTTTTCTGTCACAAACAGTTTCGCATTGTCCGCCAGCTCAATATAATTTTCTCTCTCCGTACAGTCTACGCCGCTGATCTGCGTTGTCTCAAGCGTAAATACTGAATTCTCTCCGACATAGATCTTTGTCACCGGATTGAGCGTTTTCTTACCCGAGCCGTTTCCCTGAGCATAATGATTTTCTATATATTTCACATTCGCATTTTTGCCTACATGAAATGCATGGATTCCGTCATGACGGGTTTCCGAACACCCTTCCCCGTGAATTCCGCATCCTGCGATAATCGTTACATCCGCACCGTCTTCTATATAAAAATCATTGTATACAATATCCACACCTTCTTCAGTCATTACTACCGGAATGTGAACCTGCTCTTCTTTTGCTTCACCGCTTATATAAATATCGATTCCCTGTCTGTCCTCTTTCGGAACAATCTTAATATGACGGCTGTCCCCGTGACAAACCGCCAAACCGTTTAGCCTGAGGTTATATGCGCCTTCCTGCTTAAACCCATAAGAATCGATCACATCAAGCACTTGCTGTGTCACAACAGCGTCTTTGTCATTTCCTTCAAAATCAGCGCTCATAAAGTTCGCCTCCCTTTTGTATTCTGCATCCGCATGATTCCGGTTTCTTCCCGAACAAGATCGGAACGATCTCATCCGCCGTGCCAACCGTCTCTACTTTTCCGTCTCCGATAACCATGATCCTGTCCGCCATGCGTATAATACGCTCTTGATGTGAGATCAAGATCAGACTCTGCTTCTTTTCTTTGTGAATCTGTTCAAACCGCTTGATCAACATCGAAAAACTCCACAGGTCAATCCCTGCTTCCGGTTCATCAAATACACATATCTTATGATCTTTTGCCAGAACTGTCGCAATTTCAATCCTCTTCATCTCTCCGCCCGAAAGCGTCGCGTCAGCTTCTCGGTCGATATATTCTTTCGCACAAAGACCGACACTGCTTAACAACTCACAGCATGTCGTATCATCTAATTCTCTGCCTGCCGCAAGAGAAAGCAGTCTTTTTACTGTCATCCCCTTAAAACGCGGCGGCTGCTGAAATGCGAACCCCATTCCCGCCTGCGCTCTCTTATCGATCGTATACGATGTAATATCCTGCCCGTCCAGTATGATCTTACCGCCTGTCGCCTCATTGATCCCCATAAGAAGTTTCGCAAGCGTCGATTTGCCGCCTCCGTTAGGACCTGTAATGACAAGCATCTCCCCGTCTTCCACCGTAAAACTTACATCTGTTAATATCTCTGATTGTCTTCCTTCTTCTGTTATATTGTACGATAAATGTTCTGCCTGTAACATTCCGGAAATTCACTTCCTTTTTCTTTTTTATTTTTCTTCTTTATTTTTCTTCTTTATTTCTCTTTTTATTTTTTCTTCTGCTCTGCGCAGAAAAAATTATATCTTACGCAGAAAATTGATGAATAGATGAAAGTTTCTCCCTTTTTCGTCATTTTGAAAAATATCCGAACTTCTCTCTATACTTGTCTGCATAGAAACTGCCCCGCCTCCAGATAAAAGTAAATTCTCGCATTATATGAAAATCTTCCAATGGAATTTTGACCAATGCTTCGCTTTCCAACTCTTCCCATACGGCAGTTTCATATAAAAATGTAATACCGCATTTTAATTTTGTCAACTCTTTGATCGTATGCATACTTCCGATCTCTACCGTCTGCCGAAAATCACCGATGCTCAGATTACAGGACTCCAAATACCTCTCCAGCACTTCGCGCGTACCCGATCCGTCCTCTCTGATCAAAAGACGTTCTCCGAAAAGATCTTCTATCCGTTTTGGTTTCTTTTTAAACGGATAATCAGGGCTGCACACCGCTATATACGGCTCTTCTGAATGTTTCTGAAAATCATATTCCTTCTTCTTGAAAAAACCTTCTACCAAAGCAAAGTCGATCTCGCCTTCATCCAGCTTCTTCAAAAGTTCCCGTGTATTTTCTACGATCATATGTATGTGCGCGTTCGGATACATTTCCAGATAATTCAAAATCATTTTCCCGCCCAGCACATCTCCCACTGTCCTCGTTGCTCCGAAACGAAGTTCTTCTGATTCGCCCGCTCTTTTCATCTCATCTTGCATTGCAGTTTCATCATGCATCATCGTCAATGACGCGTTTTTCAAAATCTCTCCCGCTTCGGTCAGCTCCAGCTTTTTCCCCTCATAGCGGAACAGCTTCGTATTATAATGCTTTTCCAGAAAACGGATATGCTGTGATACCGCAGGCTGAGTGATATTCAGTTTTTCCGCCGCCCGTGTGAAATTCATATACCGGCATACCGCCAGAAACGTTTCCATTCTAAAATCAAGCATACTCTTTCCTCATTATATCATTTTTATATTTTATAAGCAGCGGGCGGTGTTTTCACCGAACACCCGCCCGAGCTCTATAAAAATTACTCCCTGCGTTTAATTATAACATAAATTTATTA
>ULYA01034503.1_pt1 | contig 59263 bp, 53 predicted proteins | sample 1961821 | NCBI WGS metagenome assembly ULYA01 (sample SAMEA4835853, study PRJEB28245) | human gut metagenome | biome: gut microbiome; material: fecal sample | place: Denmark | collected 2008 | reverse complement strand
CCGCAGTAGCGGAACTGGCATTCCGTTTAAGCATAATTTGCAGATCCGGCGATACTGCTTTGCGTTCAGAATTACTTTCAATGCAGCCAGCCGTTTCTCCCGCAGAGCCTTTTCCTCTGCCTGGACATCCGCCTTCAGAAGCTCGGAGAAAAATTCATCCTCGGCAGACTGAACCGCTCCGACTACATCCAGGTAATCATCCAGAGCCACCCGATTATCGTTGAAGCTCCGGCCTTCCTTTTCGATCTCGTGGTAGTCTGCATCAGACCAGGCTTTCCATTTCAGAAATTCTTCCTCATTGGAAAAGTCCGCGCGGGTGAGCCGGATGCGGCCGCTAACGCTTATGTATATAATGCTGTCCTGATCGTGTTTGTTCAGGGCGTATTCGCTTTTCTTATCAAACATACTTGTCCTCCATTTCAATTCAAGGGTTGACGGCTGAATTGAAATGGGGACGGTGGAGATCGGCACCCTACGGAGAACCGCAGGATATGACAAAAAACGCCTGACTGGATATAATCCAGCCAGACGCTATCTGGTGTATTTTGATATTGACTTACATCGTATAGTTCATCTTCTTGGGTATAAGTCCCCGCTGCCAGGGACAGGCATTTTTGAGGCAGGTAAATTCCTGCCGGATTATGTCGAAGCTCTCTGTGCTTCACGGCGGCTCCCTCCTAAAGCCGCCGTAACATTCAGCATAGGGTCGTCATTCTCATAAGGGCATGAAGAACGGCGGCCTTGAAATGTATTTCAAAACCGCCGCTTGGGTGAAAATGCGAATTGCGCGCACGAAACCACCTGCCCCGCAACGGTTTTTTCTTTCCCCGTTTAGCGGGGCAGGATAGTTTGGCGTATTCGGTTCAATTCTGTTCCTGCGTGGCCGCCTCTTTCAACCGCGCAAAGCTCTCATTACTGATGATGTGTTCAATCCGGCAGGCATCGGCCTCCGCAATCCTGGGGTCAACACCTGCGGCGATAAGCTGCTCGGTAAAAAAGCAATGGCGCTCGTAGATTTTTTCGGCAACCTCGCGGCCCACATCGGTCAGATGGAGAAAGTGATCTCCATCCATTGTAAGAAAGCCGCCGTCCCGCAAGGTAGCCACTGCATGGCACACGCTGGGCTTTGACACCTCCATGTGCCGGGCCACATCTACGGAGCGTACCATACCGAGTTTCTTTTGGAGAACAAGGATAGCCTCCAGATAATCTTCTCCCGACGCATGGAGCTTCATTTTACACCTTCCTTATTCAGCGGGTTCCAGAGAAAGAATGTCGAAGAAGTAGGGGGTTCCGGTAAAGGTATAGCCGGAAATCTTGTCTGTGTTATAGACAATCATATCCTTCTGGTAGGTCAGAGGAATATCCAGCGCCGTTCCAATATCGAAGTTAAACAGGTAGGTATAGGTATCCCGGACCTCCTGCTCATCCACCATGTTCGTCAGATTCTTAATAGTAGCAAGGAATTCATCGGAGCCCTCAATGCCGGGCAGGGAGGGGGTCTGCGGCACCATGCTGTCCATGGGGGTAAACCAGCAGTGAGGCGAAGCAAAAGCAAACTGACTGTGCCACAGGGTCAGATCGAACTTACCTTCCAGATAATCAGCGTACCACTGCATCTGCTCGGTGCCGTAGATGGTCACATCAATCCCCACCTCCGCGAGCTGGCTCTTGATGACCTCGGCGGTAGGCATACTGGTTGCACTATAATCAGATTCCAAAGTCAGCAGCAGATTCAGCGGCTCACCGTCCTTCTCACGGATTCCGGTGCTCTCATTCATGACCCAACCGGCCTCATCCAGAAGCTGATTCGCCTTATCGGGGTTATAGTCGTAGGTGGTTTCCAGTTCTACATCAGCATAGGGCGTATCACGAGTAACAATCATATCTGCCGCAGGCTCATAACCATTAGAAGTAGCCTGGGACAATTCTTCTTTATCGATGGCGTAAGCCACAGCCTGCCGCACCCGGAGGTCAGACATATAGGGACGGGTGGCATTGGTAGTGATAATCTGCACACGGGTGTCCTTATCCGCCATCTGGCCAGCAATACCGTCCATGGCAAGGGCCTGGTCGTATTCCTCATAACTCAGCAGACTGGCACCGTAGATCATGTCAATCTCGCCGGTCTGAAGCGCCTGCAGGCGGGAGGTGGAGTCAGGAATGTACTTGACGATGATCTCGTCCCAATAGGGCTTTTCACCCCAGTAGTCCTCGTTGCGGACAAAGCGGGTATACTCGCCGGCCACATACTCGTCATAGATATAGGGACCAGTACCAGCCACACCAGAAATGGTCTGGAAATCATCTGGGATAATGAACTCCGGCGCACTCATTGGGCACACATCCGACCAGCAAAAATCTTGCAGATAGGCATAGAAGGGGTGGTCATAGTGGAGCGTGATGGTGTAGTCATCGACGATCTCCATTTCCGTAATATCGGTGATACCCTTCAGCGTATAGAAAGACGGGTTGGACTGCTTGTGTTCCAGATTGGTCTTGACCGCCTCGGCGTTAAACGGCTCTCCATTGTGGAAGGTAACTCCCTGCCGCAGATGGAAGGTGAGCTCCGTCTGGTCATCATTATATTCCCAACTCTCTGCCAGACCAGGGACAATTTCTCCGTTGTCAAAGTCTACCAGATTCTCATACACTAACTTAGATGTGCAGCAGAGGGAGTTGTTCATGTAGAGGGTGGACAGGGATGTGGTTTCCGCTCCGATGGCGTAGGTCAGCACTTTCTTTTCAGAGTCTGCCGTAGTTGATCCATCGCCGCCAGACTCCGCAGGTGTCTGATTACTGCTGCAAGCAGCAAGGAGCATGGCGAAACAACAAATGGCCGCAATGAGACGAGCAAGTTTTGATTTTTTCATGATTTACTTCCTTTCTTGTAAATTTATGTCAATGTTCGATTGACCGATACGGATGATTTGCCCGTGCTCCAGCTCGTAAATTCGCTGGGACAGGCTGTATGCGAACTTCATATCATGGGTAATCAGCAGGTAGCTGCATCGGTACTCCCGATGGTATGCCTCCAGCACCTCCCGGATCGCCTTTTGAGAAATCAAGTCCAGGCCGCTGGTCAGTTCGTCCAAAATGAGATAATCCGGCCGGACAGCTAAAGCCCGTAACAGAGCTACCCGGCGCTGTTCACCCCCGGACAGGTTTCTTGCAGGAGTGTCCAACAGCTTGCGGCTGGTGGCCGTCAGGTCCATCAGCTCCAAAATCCGTGCTTTCCTCTCTTGGGAGGTCAGTTTGGTCAGATTGCGCAGAGCGTCCTCCAGATTTCGGGCCACAGAGAACTGCCGGTTTAGGCTGCCGGTCGCATCCTGAAAAACAGCCTGTATCTTGGTCCTGTGTCTACGCCACTGGTTGTAGGTCCATTTGCCGGTGTCCTCACCATCTATCAGAATTTTGCCCTGGGTCGGGCGCTCCAGCCCAATCAGAAGGCGGGCCATCGTGCTTTTCCCGCTGCCGCTTTCACCCATCAGGCTGATATTTTCGCCCTTGGTCCAGGTAAAGGAAATGTCACGCAGGGCAGAAAACGGCTTGCCGGAGGTATCCGGGAAATCCTTGCTCACATGGGTAACGGCGATTTGCTCCATGTCCAGCCACCTCCTTCCTCCGTACTGGCGAGCCGCACAAATTCTTTGGTCCATTCCTCCCGCGGCGAGGCAAACAGGCTGCCAGTCGTACCCCGCTCCGCAATCGTCCCACTCTGCATGACAAGCAGCTCGTCGCAAAGTGTTCGGATCGCCGCATCATCGTGGGAGACAAACAGAATTGCCGACTGCTGTTTCATCCGCACCAGTTCCTGAATGAGATACGATTTATTCTCTTCATCCAGTGCAGAGGTAGGCTCATCCGCGAATATGTACCGCGGAGACAAGCCGATCAAAATTGCCATCGTCACGCGCTGGAGCATCCCGCCGGAGAGCTGTCCCGGATAAGCCCGGTAAACACGCTCTCTGTCAGTGAGATGGACCTTTTTCAGCGCCTCCATGCTCAATTTCTGCGCGGCCTTTTTTTCGATATGCAGCCGCTTGCGGAAGGTCTCAGTCATCTGTGCGCCAATCGACACATGGAGATTTAATGCGGTCATGGGATTTTGCGGGATAAACCCTAATGTTGTACCGCAGAGTTCCCGCCTCACTTTCTCCGCCTGTTGGAGAAGGTTCTTCCCGTCCAGAAGAAGCTGCCCTCCGCAGATCGCAACATCTGGGTCCGAAACCCCCAACAAGGCTTTCAGAAGGGTTGTTTTTCCGCTGCCGCTGGCTCCGGTCAGGCCCGTACAGCCCCCCGGCTCCAGGGCAAAACTCACATGATCCAAAAGGAGCTTTCCCTTGCGTGTCCGGGCGGTCAAATCCTTGACTTCCATCATGCCTGCTCACCTCCTTCCAACTGCTTTGCCAGCAGGTTAAAGGCCAGCGTACAGAGAAAGATGAACAGGATCGGCAGAAACAGCAGAGAGGGATGTGTCATCAGCATACTGCGCCCCTCGGAGAGCATGGAGCCCCAATCAATCACATCATCGCCCAGCGTCAGGCCAATAAAGGAGAACGCCGAGATATTCATAATCATCTCCGCACAGGACAGGCACAGAAAATGCACCAGCGGCCGGATGATGTTCGGCAGGATATGGACAAACAGCACCCGGCTCCGGGAAGCCCCGGAGGAAACGGCGCACAGCACATAGGCTTTATCCAGTTCCAGCTCCGTCTGCGTCTTGACCAGCTTAATCATTCGTAAAATGAGGGAAACGGTCAACGCCACCAGCATGGTGGGGATGCTGTTGCCCCAAATGCCCACGAAGATAATCAGGTATGCCAGCGGCGGGATGGCTGTCACCGCGTCCAACAGGCTGCTGAACGCCAGACTTTTAGCGGCGTTTGCCCGTCCGAGCCATAGCCCGATTAAAGTTCCGAGGACAAGTACGATGCTGCCTCCCAGCAGGACGATTCCAAGCGTCACCTTCCCGCCATATAAGAGCCTGGAAAGCTCACAGCGCCCAAACTGGTCTGTTCCCAGCGGAAAGTCCACACTCGGAGCCGCATACTTGTTCACAATGTCCATCGCCTCCGGGTCATTGGGCGCAATCAGGAATCCGAGGAAGCAGAAGGCGATGATGAAAACTGGAATCAGCCATTTTAGATGTTTCATGCCGCACCCCCCTTTCTGGTCTGGAGAAGCCTCTGGATAATATCCGCCAGAATATTAAAAATCACCAGGGCAAAGGCCAGAAACAGCACCGTGGCATAGATAACCGGCAGATCCCGGTTTGTCAGGCTGTCCACGATACGGTATCCAAGGCCCGGCAGGGAAAAGATGTTTTCTACAATAGCGGACCCCGCCATACACATCCCCATCATTTGCATAAAGGTGGGGACAATGGAGATGACCGCCTGGGGCAGAGCGTAGCGCACCACGATGTAGCGGTCGCTGAGGCCACGGCAGCGGGCATAGAGCACGCTGTCCTCATTCATGGCCCGCTGAATGGCCTTAGAGAGCATCTGCCCGAAAAAGGCGATCCCGCTTACTGCCAGACAGAGCGCCGCAGGAAGGTATCGCATCAACCCTGTGTTTCCCGCCACGCTCATAAGATTCCAGCGCACCGCTACCACATCAATAAACGATGTCGCCAGATAAAAGGCCGGTATGGAAATTGCCGCGATGGACACGAAGCCCAGCACTTTTCCAGCAAAATTCCTGCGAGCCAGATAAAGCAGAGTACCTAAAATCAAAGCTCCAACGGCCTGAAGGACAGTCGCCAGCAGAACAATGCAGGCTGTTTCCTTTGCGGCCGTTCCTACAATGAGAAACACATCTTTGTTGTCCACAAGGGAAGTTCCCAAATCGAAGTGAAGCAGATCTCCCAGCCAGTCCAAATACTGCACGACAAGCGGGCGGTTTAAGCCCATTTCTTCCCGGATCAATTCAATTCGGGAATTGTCCACCGTAAAGACGCGGCGCGCATAGGCTTCCGCAGCGTCAATCGGAGAGAGCTTCATCAGAATGAAGGCAATCGCCGTCACCAGGAATAAAGTCAGGAACAGTTGTAGGATTTTTTGAAGTAGGAATCGTTTTGTACTCACACCCCCGCCTCCTTGTGCTATGAGTTGATTTTCCAGTCAATCGCCGCTCTCCGATTCAAAATGAAGTCGGCATAGATTCCTTGTTGCCCAATGAGCTGGTCATGTGTGCCGTGCTGAACGATTTCCCCGTGGTCCAACACCAGAATCTGATCGGCATTCCTTACGGTTTTCAGACGGTGAGCAATCATAATGATGGTCTTGCCTCCGGTCAGGGCTTCAATGGCCTCCTGCAGCTCCGCCTCGTTCTCCGGGTCAACATTGGCCGTGGCCTCATCCAAAATGATGATCGGCGCATCCTTGAGCATGGCCCGGGCGATGGAGAGCCGCTGGCGTTCCCCGCCGGAGATCGTGTCGCCGCTCTCACCGATGATGGTATCGTAGCCGTCCGGCAGGGCCGTGATGAACTCATGGCACCGGGCCGCCTTTGCCGCGGCCACCACCTCCTCATGGGTGGCGTCCGGCTTGCCGAACTTGATGTTGTTCTCAATGCTGTCGTTGAACAGGTACACGCGCTGAAAGACCATGCTGAAATTGCGCATCAAACTATCCAGCGCATAGTCCTTCACATCAATGCCACCCAGCTTGACCGCGCCGCTGTCCACATCCCAAAACCTTGCCATAAGACTGGTGAGGGTGGTCTTGCCGGAGCCGGAGGGCCCCACGATGGCAGTGGTTGTCCCTTCCGGTATGGTAAAGCTGACATCGCGGATGATTTTTCGCTCTCCATAGGAGAAGTCCACATGCTCGAAGGAAATATCGTAATGTTTCGGCGTCTGCACGGAGCCGCCCTCGTCCATCCGGGGAGCGCGGTCGATTTCCTCCACCCGGTCGATGGAGGCGTCGATCATGGGCAGCATGAAGAACATCTCCCCGGCAGACTCCAACTCGCTATATACCAGAAAAGCTGAAACCACCACCATCAGGCAGGTAAAAAGGGTCATACTGCCTTGCAGGAAAAGCCAGATTGAGAGCAGAATCGCCGCCACCGCCGTGACGCGCAGGACAATTTGTTCCAGAACATTGTAGGGAATACGCTTGCGCTCCAGCTTGAAATTCTGCTGTTCCGTCTCCTCAATCGTGCGGTTCAGCGTCTGATTGGCCGCTTTGTCTCCGTGGAAAGCGCGCACCACGCTCATGCCCTGTATGTATTCCAGCACAGCGTCCACCAGCCTTGTTTGGGCCGCCAGCCGCCCCGGAGACAATTCTCTGGATTTCTTCAGCAAAAGCGAGTTGATCCAGAGGAAGAGAAGCATACCAAGCAGGAATACCAGCCCAATGCGCCAGTCAAAGCACAGGATCGCCAAAGAGAAGATGGTGGTCCGAATCATGCCTACCACCGTCCGGGCGATCACTGCAAAGGACATACTCTCCAGGTCCTCCATGGTGGAGGTGGCCGCCGCAGTGAGGCTTCCCAGGCTCTGGGCGTTGAAGTAGCCCATAGGCATATACTTCATACGCTCCCCGATATGGATGCGCTTTTCCGCGCACATGCGGTAATTGGCGTGGCCCTCGCTGTTGTGGGCCAGATACCAGCACAGGGCGGCTCCGGCCACGCTGACTGCCATGATCCCAAAAGCCATCCACGGGGTGGTTCCGGTCATGTTCTGCTCTACCAGAGCACGGAGAACAATCAGCAGCGCCGCAAACTGCAGAGCCTCAAAAATGCTCCGCAGCAGTTCAAAGGCCATTCCTTTATACCAAGTGCCTTTCTGCTCCCCGGCAAAACGGAAAAACCGTTTATATGCGTCAAACATGCTTGCCACCTCCTTCTCCCGTATCCGCATCCTTCGCCTGCGTGTGGGCCACCCACATCTGAGCGTAGAGGGGACACCGTTTCAACAACTCCCTATGTGTTCCCGCATCCAGGATTTTTCCCTGATCCACCACAGCGATTTGGTCTGCATCGGTTATGGTACTCAAACGGTGGGCGATAACGATAAGTGTCTTTCCTCGGGTCAGCCTGCCGATGGCGTCCTGAAGCACCGCCTCGTTCTCGGGGTCTGTGTAGGAAGTCGCCTCGTCCAAAATCACAATCGGGGCATTCTTCATCATGGCCCGCGCAATAGCGACCCGCTGGCGCTCCCCGCCGGAGAGGTGTCCGCCTGCGCCGCCTACCACAGTGTCATACCCGTGATCCAGCCCCATGATGAATTCATGACAGCCGGAGGCCTTCGCCACAGCCTCCACTTCATCATCGGTAGTCTCCGGCCGTCCCATGCGGATGTTTTCCCGGACAGAGACATTGAACAGGAAGTTATCTTGGGAGACATATCCGATGAGGTCCATTACCTGCTCCGGCGGCAGGTTTTTTACATCCTCTCCGCCGATAGTGATGTTCCCGCTGCCAGCGTCCCAATAGGAGGCGATGAGTTTGGCGATGGTGGATTTGCCGGAACCAGACGGTCCCACCAGCGCGGTGGTCGTGCCTTGCTGGATGTTCAGTGTGACGCCGTTCAAAACCTGCTTATCTTTATAAGCGAATCTCACATCCCGCAGGCCAATGTCCAGCCCATGCAGTTCTTTTCTCTGCACCGGCCGCTCCAGATCCGGCTCGGACAGCACAGCGCCGATTTCCCCGGCGATGGTCGCAATTTTGGAGAAATCATCAGTCAAAAAGATCGCCGCTACCAATGGCCCCACGATACCGAGGGACAGGATTGCAATCGTGATAAAATCCGGGGCGGTCAGGCTTCCATTCCGATAAAAGACGCATCCAATGGGCAGAACGCCGATCAGCACAGCGGGCCAAATAGTCATCATCAGGGCGGAGTAGCCCTGCGTGGACTTCATCCAGTCCAGCATGAGGTTCGCGCTCTGCCGCACGGCCTGTGTAAACTTTCCATAAGAGGCCGCGCTCTGATTAAACGCCTTGATGACTTCAATGCCGCCTATGTACTCCACCGTGGTGGCGCTCATGTGTTTACTAGCTTGAACAACCGCACCATATTTTTTCGGGTACTCTTTCATCTGGGCCATATAACAGAGCATCCCAATAGGGATGGTGATAAGCGATACTAACGCCATACGCCAGTCCAGGGCGAAGAGGCAAACCACAATAGCGAGAGGGACCAACAGATTAGAGGTCATTTCCGGAATGATATGTGCCAGTGGGACCTCCATCTGCTCCACGCGCTCCACCATGGTCGTTTTCAACCGGCCCGACGGTGTATCGGTCAGATAGCCCATGGAAACACGAGTCAACTTATCCGCCACAGCCCGCCGCAACTCCGACAGCACATGGAAAGTGGCCTCGTGAGAGCATCGAGTAGAAATGCCGTGGAGGACGGACTTGAGCAGATAGGCGACCAGGGCTGCCGCGCCCCAGGCCAGATAAATCGAAAAGTTCTTTTCACCAGAAATAAGCAGATTGACCATCCTTGCCACAGCAAAGTATGGCACCATTCCGCTGGCCACGCTGAGAACAGCAAGGATAACCGAAGTGATAAACCCTGCCCGGTGTGGCTTGATAAATACCATCAAACTAAATGGCTTCTTTTGTTGCTGCATCGTACCCCTCCCAAAAGTTAGCGAGACCTAACCACCAAGCAAATAAAAAAGCCGACAACCCGCAGGATCATCCTGCAAATCATCGGCTCTGCGTCTTGGCGTCTGGCTCTGACAATATGATATTTTGTCCCTGCACATCAACAATGTGTTCCTTTCCGCATTTAGGACAGAAAAGCGGAAAGTGCTTTAGAACGGTGTCTGGATTTACTTTAGTGCGGGTTTTATTGCCGCAGGTAGGGCAGTGAATCCAGCCATTCCGGTCGATCCACCCACTCAACAATCCTCACCTCCATTACTGGAAAAGATGGTCTGCCATCCCGCCGTATAGAAGCGACGCATTTTCTGGATGTGCTTCATAGCCTGCTCCTTCGGCATATTGTGAATGACTACCTCAAACATTCCCGTATAAAAGGCGCTGGAAAGGAGGTGATTCAACTCTGGGGTAAGGCGGCCGCTGGAAATCGCATCATTTCCTGACGCTTCGATATATTGAGAAGTACATCCGGTGTCCAATTCGACAACCCGGTGGATGAACTCCTGATAGGCGTTGTTCTCCCCACTAGTAAACAGCAATTTGAACTCATCAAAATGGTCGTACAGGTAATCCACAACTTTAGGAAATTCGTCGTTTGAGCGGCGCAGCATTTGCCGTGTCTGTTCTTCTCCTGACAACCTATTGAACTGATACAAAACAGATTGTAGCAATTCACAAAAGCCGTCTATTGCTGGCTGTACCAGAGAACGGTATAGGCTCTCTTTGTCTGGATAACGAATGTAGATCGCCCCTTTGCTGGAGCCAGCTCGCTCCGCAATCGTTTGTAAGGAGGCCCGCTCATATCCGTTTTTTAGAAATTCCTGATAAGCAGCCTCCATCAACTTTTCTGTTACGCCTGGTACTCGTTTTGCCATATGCCGCCTCCCACTTCAAGTCTGCTGGTTTGGAACCGTTGGTTTTAATATAGCACAAACTGTCTTTTTCGTCAATAGGTAACCGTATCATCACGGTTCCATGCGTAAGTTTTTGGTTTGCGTTTCTTATCGCGCACCCAATGGGAGAGACTCTGATCCAGATCCTCTCCCGTTGGGTGCGTATGCTATTTGGTTTTATCATTGTCATTAAGGAGGACAAGGATGCTTTCCTTATAATTCTCCCCGGCTGCATACAGTCTCATCAATACCTTCTTAATGAGAAGAAACAAGATCGTAAACGGAGACTGCTCCATCAGATATTTCTATCTGTCGGTTACACAACAATTCAACTAATTCACGGTCATGTGTTGCAACAAAAACAATTTTTCCTATGGATAGTTCTCTTATAAGCTCACTAACTTTAAGCATATTCCCGTAGTCTAAACCGCTGGTAGGTTCGTCAAAAATTACAATATCCTTGTTTGCCAAAGTAGCTACCGCAAGCGCGAGGCGTTGCTTTTGTCCACCCGAAAGCGTCATAGGATGTTTTTCCTTGTAGTCCAGTAAGTCTAAACGCATTAGAATATCTGTAATACTTTGTTCGTCAACATTTTTGTTTAAGAGAGAAAATTCCTCCCATACACTGTCAGCAAACAGTTGATGGACGACATCCTGCATTGTCATATAACATAATGTTCTGCGCCCCTTGAAGGAATACGCTTTATTCTCAAATACAATTTTTCCGGACTTCTCCTTTACAAGCCCGCATAGCACACGCAAGAAAGCCGATTTGCCGCTTCCGTTGTGTCCTGTGACTGCGATAATATCTCCACGATCTGCGGTAAAGGAAGCATCTTTAATGATAAAGTCTTGGCCGTAACTAATAGATAGATTGGAGATTTTCAAGACACCATCCCTGGACTGTGTAGGTATTTTTTCTTTCCGGTTATCCAAAGTAAAGCAACGCAATCCGAGCTGGACTCGTTCACTATCATCTAATGTACGGAACTCATCTCCAGTATAGACTCTTTGTATAACGCCATGATCAATATAAACAGCCCTATCCACTAAATCCATTAAAAAGTACAGACGATGCTCCGAAATAACAATCGTTTTCCCCATCCGTTTCAACTTGGAAAGAATTTCATGTAAACGGTCGATTCCCTCCTTATCAATATTTGCTGTAGGCTCATCAAGAACATAAATATCTGGATTTACCGCATAGATAGAGGCGAGAGCGAGGATCTGTTTTTCTCCACCTGAAAGGTCAAAAACACTTCGCCCCAATAGATTTTCAATATTAAGATCGCAAACTATCTCTTTTACACGGGAGTTGATTTTTTCGGGCGGAACGCCTAAATTTTCCATTCCAAAAACCAATTCACTATCAGAGTCCAGATTAAAAAACTGAGTTTTAGGATTTTGGAAAACGGAGCCGACATCCTCTGATATTTCATAAACCGGAGTTTTTGCAATTTCTTTGTCCTTGATAAAAACAGCGCCAGAATATCTTCCTTCTGAAAAGTGTGGAATTAGTGCGTTAATGCACTTGGTTGCGGTTGTTTTACCACAAGCGCTTCTACCACAGAGAAGGACAAATTCCCCCTGTTCTATATGTAAATTAAGAGATTTTAATTGTTTATTACTCATGTTTCCATAGGAGAACGATAAGTTTTCGAATTTAATCATAAAGTTCCCCCTCCCAAAAGTGATATGACTGCTATAACTGCAAGCACAAGGGAAATCAGGCATAGTATATAATCCTGTATATCAAAACGCATCGAAACCGCACAGGTTTTAGGACACGGATTATCTATGCCGCGTGCTGTAAGTGCTTGGCTTAATTCATCTGCTGTCGTCGATGCAGATAACATCAACGGCACATATACATATTCGATTTTCCGCAAAATACCTTTAACATTCCGTAACTTCATGGCATCTGATATTGCGCTCCATTCTTCTTTCAGAGCCGGAAAATAGCGAACAGTAATCGTTAATGGGATAATAACAACTTTGGGCATATGTAGTTTTTGTAAAGCGTAAATCAGCAGTCTTATGGATGTTGTTTTTATCAGAATCGCACCCATCAGGAAACAGGGGAGCAGCTTACGGAAGGTGACAAAGAGAATATTAAAATTCGCAGCAATCACCTCCGGCATATTAGGCAGAACAAAATTATTGAGCAGCATAATGCCAACATATATCGCCACACCCTTCACCGCTGTTTTCGGTACGCCAAGAAGAATAGCCAAAAGTAACAGGAAAATGAGAAGGATGGTTTCTGCTATATGATTGGCGTTCGTAAAAATAAAGGCACTTACAGCAATCAATAAAAAGATTTTTGTTCGAGCGTCAAAGTTTATTAAACTTTTAGGAATTGCGCCCATTAAATAATACCCGCCTTTGCAAAATGCTTTTTGAAGATTGCTTTACCAATCAAGGCCCCAATCATTCCGCCAAGCAACGCGCCAATGATCATTAGGATCAGTGATCCCACAGAAATCATGCTCTGCATGGAATTTACATAGGTAGCTGACATACCCATTTCAATAATAGAGTTCATATAACTATCTTGGAACAGCCACATGGGAAGAGGCGAACCAATAAAACCAAGTGTTAAAACTCCGCAAGACAACACAACTGCTTTTGTACTCTTGTACCCCAAAACAGCTCTTACGACTTCAGCCAGAAGCCCCGCGACGATAAAAGTAAGCACGATAACCCAAGTGCATTCTCCACACGCAAAATAAATAATTCCTGTGATAACAGCCATCAGGAAAGCGACTCCCTTTTTAGTCACTTTCGCACTAAGAAGCACATAGAGAGAACCACAAATGATACCACTCATTGCGGGCCATGCCAGCCAAAAAACAGGAGAAAACATTGCTAACGCCATTACTAACATTGATATGATGAAATAAATTGCTGAGAATACTCCGATATTCACCAGATCTTTGACTTTAAGTTTGTTGTTTTCCATAATACCTATCCTTTCTTTGTTTGCATTTTATAATTTCCAAGAGGATGCTGTTTGCCGTATTTGAACAAACCTACGGTAAATGCCATCCTGTTGAATCAGTGTTGTGTGTTTTCCTTGTTGGGAAATGCTCCCGTCATCCAGAACGACGATTTGATCGGCATTTTTTATTGTAGAAAGCCTATGAGCGATAATGATCAGGGTTTTACCTTTTGTTAATTCATTGATAGCTGTTAATAATGCGCGCTGATTTTCAGGATCAACACTCGAAGTTGCCTCATCTAAAATGACAATAGGCGCATCCTTCAGAATAGCACGGGCAATAGATATACGCTGCTTTTCTCCGCCAGAGAGTGTTGAGCCACCTTCACCAACAACTGTTTGATACGCATTTGGTAGCTTTTCAATAAAATCATGGCAGCACGCTCTACATGCAGCTTCAACGACTTCCGCATGTGTGGCATCAGGCCTTCCAAATTTTATATTGTTTTCAATGGTATCGTGGAAGAGATAAACATTCTGGAATACGATACTCATCAATTTCATCAATTCATCAGGCTCAATATCTTTCACATTTTTACCGCCAATCAGGACGGTTCCTTCTTGAACATCCCAAAATCTCGCAATCAGATTGCACAAGGTTGTTTTGCCCGAACCAGATGACCCTATAATGGCGGTTACACTTTTCTCAGGAATCTTCAGCGAAATATCTTGAATAACGGAACGCTTATCATACCCAAATGTTATGTTTTGAAGTTCAATATCATAATTCTGTATTTCCTGTATACCTTCATCACCCGGCATTTTTGGAATTTGCAGCACAGATTCAACTTGTCCAAGAGAGGTATCCACAATTCGCAGTAAAGCTATATTGGCCGCAAGACCGTCCATCTGCGAATATACCAAGAATGCCGAAAAAAGAAACATCACACAAATTGGAAACGACATTTCCTGTCTTACATATAGTAAGGCCGCAACCAGAACCACACCACAGCTTGCCAGCCGAAAAATATATTTATATAAGTTGATTGGCCAAATCGCTGAATTTTCCAAATGAATATCCGCTTTTTGCTTTTTATTGAACGCATCCTTTACCCGGTTTAGTCCATCATGTTCTGTTCCAAAAAGCCGCATAACCATGTTGCCTTGGATAAATTCCAAAATCCTTTCTGTCATTTCCCCCTGCGCATGAAAGCGTATTGGCACAGCTTTTTCTGCACCACGCTGAACTGCTTGGAGTAGAATCATTCCAACAACAAGACCCACTAATGTGACAAGCCCTATTTTCCAGTTGAAAAGGAGCAAAATTAGCGTACAGATTGCCGCATAAATTAGACTGCCTAAGATATTTTCTACAACAGGCATGGCCGAAGATTCCAAAGCGTTCATATCTGTTGTTAAGGCCATCTGAATCTCGCCAAGAGTTTTTTTGCTGTAATATCCCATCGGGGCTTTTTTTAGTCGTTCCCCAGCTTCCAACCGTCTTTCATAAAACACATCGTAACTTGAACCAGAAATTCGTTTTGAAATTTGATACTTGCAAATTATTTTTCCAATTAGGCCAACAAGTAAAATGCTGGAAGAAACCCATATTTTTTGCATGGTAAGTTCATTGATTGAAAAGGCAATATAAAGAATTGCAAATAGGTCCATCGCAGAAAAGATAGAATACAAAAGGCTAATGCCAATTCCGGCTGTCACTTTATAGCGATGATCCCCAGCCATAAGCAAAATCCGTTTGACCGTTTTAAGCATTACCACTTCCTCCTTCCTGTTCAGAACCTACAAGCGTTTCTTTCCATAAGCGCTGATATAAAGGACTGTTCTCCAGTAATTCAGCTTGCGTACCTTCTGCCACAACTTTACCTTGATCAACAACCACGATTTTATCTGAATTTTCGATTGTAGCCAGTCGATGTGCTATAACAATAAGAGTTTTGTTTTTTACAAGCTCTTGTATTGCTTCTTCAATATAGACTTCATTTTCAGGATCGGCATAGGCACTGGCTTCATCTAAAATGATGGTATCTGCTGATTTCAACATCGCACGCGCAATCGTAATGCGTTGCCGTTCTCCGCCAGATAACTTTCCTCCGGCATCACCGCCCAAAGTATCATAACCATATTCCAATTTGCGGATAAACTCATCACATCTGGCCGCCTTTGCTACTTTAAAGACTTCTTCATCAGTAGCGTTTGGATTTCCCATTCTGATATTTTCTTTGATGCTCATATTGAATAGAAAATTATCCTGTGATACAAAACTGATATGTTCCATCAGCTGGCTCGATGGGATATTGCGAATGTCTTGACCGCCATAAAAAATCTTTCCAGTGGTCACATCCCAAAATCCTGCCATCAGTTTCGCAATCGTGGATTTTCCCGATCCAGACGGCCCTACTATTGCGGTCTTTCCTCCGCGCACGGGAGAAAAAGTTACATCATGGAGGATTTCCTGTTCTCCATACCCGAAAGAAACGCCTTCAAAGCGAAAGCCCTCATCATTAAGTTTGACTTTTTCTAATGGTCGTTCCAGTTCTGGCGTATCAAGAAAATCTCCGATTTGTCGGATACTTGCATCAATTACCGCGAAATTATCCCCATAGTATGTCGCCTGAACCAGTGGACCAGCAATCCCCAAAGATAAAATTAAGCATGTAATATAGATAGAGAAACTAATATTTCCCCGCATAAGCATATAGGCTCCAACGGGTATTCCTATGATAAGCGTAGACGAAATCACTGTTAGGCCAAGCGCAGAATACAGCCATGTATTTTTCCACCAATCTAAGGTCGTATCATGATAATACTTAATTGCGTCCGAAAACTTTTTGAACGATGTTCCCGTCTGGCTAAAAGCCTTTATTACTTGAATTCCGTTGATATATTCCACTACAGCACTGTCCATGCCGCCACAAGCAGCCATATAACGGTCTGATTTGTTCTTGTAGTCTTTCAGTTGTCCCATTAGGAGTATGAAACCGATGGGGATCACAAGCATACAGGCCAATGCCATCCGCCAATCTAAAATGAATAGGATAACAATAATACAAATGGGTGTAAAAACATTTGCGGTGATTTCGGGCAACATGTGAGCCAATGGCTGTTCTAATTTTTCAACAGTATCAACAACCATCGCCTTTAGCTTTCCAGAAGGTGTATCAACCATGACACCCATTGGAACGCGCATCATCTTTTCAGCTAATTTACAACGAATATTCTCCAAAATGTGATAAGCAACTTTATGCGCCTCCAAAGAAGAAAGTGTATTAAAAAGCATTTTCAAGGTTTCGCCCAATACACCAATTCCTACATAAAAGAAGATATGTTGCCTTGTTAAAATATTTTGAATTATCTCTGTGAGAATACCTACAAGTGCAAAGTAGGGAGCCATGCCGCACAGGACCCCCACCACGGCTAAAATAATTGCGAGTATCGACCTTCCTCTACAACCGTTTGTAAAAATGAGGAGTTGGATCAAACTGCTTTTCTTCTTCAAATCAATCCCTCCCATTTAAGTTAATCAATTTGGTTAGTATTAACTAACCCATAAAACTGAAAAATTTTAGGACGAGAACGCCCTAAAATTTCATTTTTACTCATATTCACTTTTTAGAATCCAAGGACTTCTTTCATACCGGGATAGAGCATTTGTCCTATAAAATCTAAATGTTTCAATGCCTGCTCCCTTGTGTATTCGTGTTTAATCGTTTCGCAGAGCGCAGTTATAAATATCGTGCAAAGTATATGAAGCTCATTATCTGCTACTACTTTATGAGGAATTTCACGCTTATCAAGCACATGGAACAACTCTTTAATTCCCTGCATTTCACTTTCTATAAGGTATTCTTGGAAAGATTCATAAGGTGTTCCTTTAGAACAGGCAAGCAGCAGTCGGAAAACATCGTAGTTGTCATACATATAGTTGATCGTTTCTTTGTTTTTCTCTGTACGAAATTCATTGAAATTTTGAAGGAAATCATTATCACTAAGCCGAGAATAAGTTTCCTCCATAGAAATATCACACATTTTCAAGAAATCATTTGTTATAGGCTCTACCATAGCCGTAAACATTGCTTCTTTACTTGGGAAATGGCGATACAAACCTGCTGCGGTAATTCCAGCACATCTTGCAATATTTTGTAAGGATGCTTTTTCATATCCATGCTCTAAAAATTCTTTTTTTATACATGGAAGTAATTTATGGTGTGTATTAGTTTTATCCCGTGGCATAGAAAAGTCCTTCCGGTATGTTAATCTTATTAGCTTACCTCATTCACTATACCATATCCAATTTAGAAATGCAAGGAAAATGTGTCAGCTTTGGTTTGCCAACTTCACATCAACTATCCTCATACAAAGAAACGGCAGAAAAGTTTCTGCCGCCTCTTTTTCACGCAATCAATTCTTCAAAGATAATTTCCTCTACCTGCGCTTTCAGCGTATTCATCAGCCCCACCCAGCGCATGGTGTCACGGGCTTTCAATTCCTCGGTGACGCCTGCCGCCTCCATCATGCGGGATAGTTAGAACGGTGGTTATTCCGAAATTATTCTGATTCGGGATAATACTGGTTATACCGAAAGTTGGATTATCCCGAAACCTTATTTTTCAGCCTGTTTCCATGTCGGTTCCGTCAAAAAAATTCGGGATAACTTTTCCTCCCTTTTGAGCTGTTTTCAATACTTTTTCATCGGAAGCTTCCCAACATTCGGGATAATCTTATAGCTTCCCATACATCCATCCTTGATAATAGTTTACAGCAGGAAGTTTACCTGACTATATCAAGGAGGCTGTGCTTATGAAAACACAAAAGCAAACCATTAACGAGATGATCGCCCAGATCATTGCTGAGGCAAGAAAGCTGGGCTACAGCGAAGCAACCATTTGGAGAAATATCACGCCCAAATTTCAGACTGTTGCCGTTTATTATGAAAAAAGAGGCGTATGTTTCTATGACCCGGCAATCACCAGGGAGCTTGTGGATCTTCAGAAAGAACGTCTGGATCGGGAAGAAATCTCCATCCACTACTACAAACGGGTAAAATCGGCGGCAAACCGCTTGGACGAGTTCTATCTGACGGGAACCTTGCATTTAAATATGCCAAAGCATGGGACAAAGTATCCGATCTCGGAGGATAGCGAGAAGCTCATCGACCTTTTCCTGGATTATAAAGGCTATGGCCCGAATACCAGGGACGATGTGGTGTGGGTAGTCCGCAGATACCTGCATTACTTTGAATCTTTAGGGTATGCTTCCCTGGAATGGGTGACGGTAGAACAGGTCCGGGAATTTATCCTGAAAACGGCGGCGGAAGTAAAAACCTCCAGCCTGCATAACATCCTGCTCTATCTGAAACATTTCCACATATTTCTGAAAGAAAGCAGCCTCCCGGCCCCGGATTGTGTTGAGCTTTTCTCCTACCGGGTATATCGGGATATGCCAATCCAAAGCTATGTAACGGATGAGGAGCTGGACCAGATCCTACGGGTGATTGATACAGACAGCGAGATGGGAAAACGGGACCGCGCCATCATCCTCCTTGCGGCAACAACAGGCCTACGGGCCGGAGACCTGATCCGGATAAAGTTGACAGACATTGACTGGCGGAAGGGCGAAATCCGATTTACCCAGAGAAAAACAGGGCGTGTAAGCTATACCCCGCTGGTTAAGGAGGCGGGAGAAGCCTTGCAGGATTATATCCTGAATGCAAGGCCGCGCTCTGAGAGCCCGGAAGTATTTTTGCGCCTGATTGCCCCCAGGACAGGGCTGGCGGATGCGGTCAGCATTGGATGTATGTTTCAGCAATACCAAAGGAAAGCCGGGATTTACCGCCATGCCTTTGATGGGAAAGGGTTCCATGGACTCCGGCGGCGGCTGGCAAAAAAGCTTTTGGTGACGGGAACGCCGCTTACAACCATCACACAGATCCTGGGGCATGACGATCCAAAGTCTGCAAGGCAGTACCTTTCCCTGGATACCAGCAGCTTAAAAGAATGCGCCCTTGATTTTAAAGGCATCCCCCTGGAAAGGGGGCTGGAGGGATGAATGATAAGTTTGCCAGTGGATTTGCACAGGATCTGGAAAGTATGATCGCTTTGAAACGCGCCCTCGGTTATTCCGAAAACACTTACCTGGAAAGGGCCAAAAGTTTTGACCGCCATTGCTTTGAAGTATATCCCGGCCAGCAGGAGCTTACCCAGGCCATTGTGCTGAGCTGGCTGAAGCCAGAACCGAGGAAATCACCGCAGACCATCCACGGGAAGGCAGCTTTTGTCAGGGCGTTGGGAAAATATCAAAAATCTATAGGGAAAGCGGCATATATCCTCCCAGACCGGTTTACCGCCGGAGGCACGGTATTCATTCCTTATCTGTTTGGGGATGATGAGCTGGCAGCGCTGTTCCATGAAATCGACTGTTACCGGTATCCACGCGACCCATTCCACCCGCTTCTGCTCCGTACATACTTCCGGATGACTTATACCTGCGGTCTGCGGCCCAACGAAGGACGGAACCTGAAACGGAACGAGGTTGACCTAAACAGCGGAGAAGTGCGGATTATTGAAACAAAATGGCGTAAAAGCAGAACCGTCGTAATGTCTGAGGACATGCTTTCCCTTGCAAGGTCTTATGCCGGCATCCGGGATGCCGCGTTTCCGGGAAGCGCATATTTCTTTCCCGTGCCGGATGGCGGCCCTTATTCGGCCCAGAAGATACAGGGGAAATTTAAGTGGTTCTTTGCCCGCACAAAACCGGGAATCCCAAAAGACCTTCTTCCTGCCGTCCGGGTATATGACCTCCGCCACCGGTTCGCAACAGCTGTCCTGAACCGCTGGCTGGATGAAAAGAAAGAACTTTCCTCACGGCTCCCTTATCTGCAGACATACATGGGCCATAAGGATTGGGAGGCAACCGCGTACTATATCCATCTGCTTCCGGAAAAACTGGTGAAATCAGCCGGGATTGACTGGGAAGCCATGAACCATCTGATTCCGAGGGTAGAGCTATGGGAAAAGTAAAAGACGAGCAGCTGTTCAGCCTGCTGAGGGATTTTCTCCTGATCTACCTGCCAAACCAGCGGCACGCCAGCAGCAATACCGTAAAAGCATACCGCACTGCGTGGAACCAGCTTTTGAAATATATAGCGGGACAGAAAAAGATTCCCATGATGTCGGTTACATTTGGGATGATCCGTTATGAAATGGTAGTGGCATACCTGGACTGGCTTTCAGAAGAAAAAGGCGTAGGCCCTGCTACCCGGAATAACAGACTGGCCGCCATACGAGCATTTATTACTTACGCTTCTGCCTGCAGGCCGGAGTATATCAGTTTGTCCAGTGAACTGGCAGCGATTAAGATTCAGAAAAAGGAGCGTTTCCGGGAGGTGGACTATATGTCCGAAGCTGCGGTCAAGGCTCTGTTTGCGGCACCTGACACCCGCACGAAAATGGGGCTGAGGGATCAATTCCTGATGATCTTTCTTTATGACACAGGCGCAAGGATTCAGGAGGCCCTGGATGTGAAAATCTGTGACCTGCGGATTGACAAAACACCGACTGTAACGCTTCATGGGAAAGGCGGGAAGATCCGGGTGGTCCCCCTGATGAAAGATACGGTAAAGCATCTGCATAACTACATGGGTGTATTCCATAAAGGAGAAAGTGGCTTTTCAACGGAATGGCTTTTTTATGTAGAGCGAAAAGGTTCCCGCAGCGCAATGTGTGATGATACAGCAAGGCTCCGCATCCAAAAGTATGCGGAACTGGCAAGGGAAACCTGCCCCGATGTGCCGGAACGGGTTCACCCTCATTTGTGGAGACATACCAGGGCAATGCACTTATACCAGCATGGAATGGATCTGACAATGATTTCCCAGTGGCTGGGGCACAAGCAGGTTGAAACAACGTTAATCTACGCTTATGCGGATACGGAAGCCAAGCGGAAAGCGATTGAAAAAGCCATGGGTACAGGCCTTGCCGGTACGGAATCAGTGAATTACACGGTTAGCGATGAAGATATGCTAAGACGGCTCTACGGTCTGTGATGCAGGAAAAAAGATTATCCCGAATTTTAGGAATATATCGTTCCAATCCCAGCGGAAGTGTCTTAAAAGTATGGAAAAGTTATCCCGAATCTTTTTATAAAAAGCTGGTGAATAAGCGGTTTTTTCTGAAGATTCGGGATAATCCAACTTTCGGTATAACTACGTTTATCCCGAATTCGGGATAAAAGTGGCAAGCAATGCCTCGTGGGACCCACCGAGGCCAAACCTGGGATTTTCGCTGGCGCGAAGATCCCAGGTTGCTTGTTGAGGGCGCTGCCCCCAAGCCCCCATAAACAGCTCCATTTTGGAGCTGGCTACGCGTTCTGATAGAACGCTTTTTCCATCGCCCAGGCGATGGATAGCACAGGACAGAAACCGCATCAAGAGCAAGCCGCCGGTGGGCGGTGCTTCGCACTCTTGACCCGGTTCCCGTCCTGCGCCGGTGAGCAGACAAGAGGAAAAGCTGCCGCAGGCTTTCCCTCCCGAAAAGCCCAAATCCATGAGCCGATCATCGTCCCTGTCTCTGCTCCTGTGAGTGGTCTTTCTCTGTCTGCTTTTCTTCCTCATAGCCCATGATACGGTCCACATTGGCCTTGACGGTCAGAAGCTCCTTCATTTCATCACGAGCCTGCCGGTAGCCGGAATAGGCTGCCTTTTTTTGTGCCATCAGCTCCGCATATTCCGTCTGCAAACTCTTGACGGTGGGGAGCTTTTTCATCCCCAGCTCATCAAATGCTTTCTTTGCGGTTTGGTGTAAAAGGATGTCCGCCTCATGCTCGGCGCGGAACTTCTTTGAATATCCGGCTTTACGATATGCGACATAGACCTCCCGCGTTTTGGCGTAGTTGATGATGTGGGTGCGGAGGACCGCGATCTCCGTCATTCGCTTTTCTGCCGCCTTGATCTGCGAGGACAATTCATTGTACCGGGCGGTGGCTGCCGCTGTCTTTTCAGACAGCACTTTATAATCAAACAGCTTATGCTCGGAGAGATAATTCATAGTCTGCGCCATCTGCTTCAGATTGAAGCCGGTGGCCCATCGCTGATAACCGGCCCCCTTGCCAGCGCGGAGCTTTTCCTGAATATCGACCATCAGGCTCACTGTCTGTTTCGGCTCCGGGTGGAGCGTGGCCCTGGTGGGGGTATGTTCCTTTTCTCCGGCCAGAACCGCACGAAGCTCGGCTTCGCTGTACCCTTTGCCCAGCTTCTTACTCATGCGGGCGGCATTATCCCAGCCAGGCGCTTTGAGGCTGTACGACTGCCCACGGCGGGACACCTCGCAGCCCATCCCTTCCAGCAGCTTCAGCAGGGCATCGAAGTCGGCGGGCTTTTGCTCCAGGGCCTGGTCGATCATCACCCGCAGCGTCTCCCGCTGGGATTGTTTGGCCCGATCACCCAGCCACTTGTTATAGCTCTTTCCATGTGGCTTCGGGTTCTCTACAATGGAATATCCGTTCTCAATGCAGATGGTATCATTGAGCCGCCGGACCGCGCGGGTGCTGCCCCAAAAGTTCCGAAACTTCCTCTGGTAGTCCAGAGCGGTGGCATCGAAAATGATGTGATTATGGATGTGTTTCTTGTCTATATGGGTGCAAACAATGAAGGCGTGTTTCCCCTTGGTGAAACGCCGCGCCAGCTCACAGCCCAGCCGGTTTGCTTCTTCCGGCGTGATCTCACCAGGGACAAAGGATTGCCGGATATGATAGGCAATCACATCATCCTCGCCCCGTACCCGGCCGGTGGCGGCGATATACTGCCGTTTATTGAAAAGGAACTCCGCATCCGCGATCCGGCTGTCACATTGATAGCTGGTAATGAGCCTGCCGTTGTCTGTTTTCTGCGGATTTTGAACATAGTCGATGATGTCGCTGATGGCAGTCCCCACCGTCCGGCCTTTGCCGGTGTGCAGGGGCATGAGCCGCGTGGTTGCCATGAAAAAACCTCCTTCCATGATGAGGGCGGCCTGCATCTGCAGGCCACCCCTATTGATAGTTTCTTATTCTGTCTTAACGCAGTTTGCGGAGCTTACGGAGCGCCGCAGCAATAGAACGGGACACGCTGGCTTTAGACAGCCCTTCGGCCCTGGCGATCTCTGTAATGGATTTTCCTTCGGCCAAATACATCCAGATCCGGCGGTACTGCCTGGCGGTCAGAAGGGCCTTCACCTTGGCTATGCGCTCCTGGCACAGAGCCTTCCGAGCAGCTTCGATTTCATCAGCCATCTGCTCACGGAAATATGTATCCTCCGCAGACTCCACCGCACCTGCCGCGCTTATGTTTTCATCCAGAGGAACCCCGTTGTCGTAGTAGCCTCGCCCTTGGCGTTCCGTCTCATAATAGTCCTCATCGGACCATTGTTTCCAACGAAGAAATTCTTCCTCACTGGAAAAGTCTGCGCGGGTGAGCCGGATACGTCCATTCACACTTATGTAGATGATACTATCTTTCTCGCGCTTATTCTGCGCGTATTCGCTTTTCTTATTGAACATACTTGTCCTCCATTTCAATTCAGGGGTTGACGGGTGAATTGAAATGGGGACGGTGGTGAACGACACCCCACGGAAAACCGCAGGATGCGACAAAAAACGCCTGACTGGTCATACGCCAGCCAGACGCTATCTGGTGTGTTTTGCTGCTTACCTACATAGTATAGTTCATCTTCTTGGGTATATGTCCCCGCTGCCGGGGACAGGCTTTTTTTGGCAGGTAAATTCCTGCCGAATTATGTCGAAGCTGTTCTCGCTTCACAGCGGCTCCCTCCTAAAGCCGCCGTGATCTTTAGCTTGTGGTCGTCATTCCTTTGAGGGACAAAAGAGCGGCGGCCCTGATTTATTCAAAGCCGCCGTTTTCTAATCAGGCATGGGAAAAGAACTGCTGCACGACGGCTTTTTTTCTTTTGCCGTCGCCCGGCAACAGTTAGCTTTCAATTTTTTTCTTGTGGGAAAAGACAATCAATCCAACCAGAAACATCACGATAAGGCAAAGTACAATGCTGATACATCCGCCGATGGTGGCCGGTACAGGGGCTTCATAGTAAGTAGATTTATCCGAAAAGAACATGGACACACGATATGCGAAACTACCCGGAATGATAAAACCACTTTCTGAACCGATGAACAGGCAGGATGCAAAGCCATATATAACCCCTACGACGCTTGTTACGATGATATTGCGGCTCAGGTTGATAACGATTGCCCCTAAACAGGTAGTTATCAAAACGACAACACCAGCTTCAATTCCAAACCCGATTGCCAGATTGAGGAACAGGGAAAGACCTCCGGGCAACCTGCCGGTTCCATTGAGTACCGCCACAAGCAGGCCAAAAGCGATAAATAAGACGGCCGCGAAGCCGATGCCGATAACGATGCTGACCGCGACTTTCGATAGAAAGAGCTTCTTCTTTGAAAAACCGTAGGTAATCCAGTTGATGTAAGTTTTGTTCTTGTATTCCTGATAAAACAGCGAACCAATCAAAATGAAGATCACCATTGGGAAGAACATGGAAAACTGGTTATTCATAAAGAAGAATAGGTCAGCAAGTGATTTTGTGCTGTTGTTAAAAACTGCTCCTGCTCCGCCGGTAATGATGGGAAGAAGCGACAACAGCAGAAGAAACACCATAAACCATTCCCGCTTCAACTTGTAAAACTCATTTTTAATCAACACTCCCATTATGCTTCCTCCCTCTGGCCGGAAGTCATAATATCCTCATACAGTGCTTCCAGTTCCTTTTCGTTATAGTCGTTTTCTACAACCTTGATGATTTTTCCGCCACGAATGAAAATAAGAACATCTGTGACAGCGGCAATCTCCGTCAGATTATGGCTTGATACCAAAATACAGTGTTGGGGAGATTTCAGGCGTTCTTTCAGAAGCAGCCGGATTTCCTTTATCCCCATCGGATCAAGGCCATTGGTAGGTTCGTCCAGCAGCAAATATTGAACATTGCCTAAAAAGGCGCGGGCAATTCCCAGCCGTTGGCGCATTCCCAAAGAAAGTTGAGAGAACAGCTTTTTCCGGGCATCCAGCAGGTTTACTTGTTTGAGCGCCGCTTCGATGTTTGGCCGTTTCAGACCTAAATACTGTGCGTGGAGCTTCAAATTTTCCTCTACGGTGAGCCGGGGGTAAAAAGCCGGGTATTCAATCAAACTTCCAAAACATCTACTGGAAACGGGTTGCCCATCCGAGAGGATTTCTCCCGAAAAGGCGGTCAGGCCCAGCATGGACTTAAACAGTGTTGTTTTACCGGCCCCGTTCGGCCCCAGAACACCATAGATTTTTCCTTGCTCTAAAGTCAGGTTGATGTTGGACAGCAAGGCAGTATTTCCAACATTCAGATTTACATTTTTGATTTGCAGCATGAAATTCCTCCGTTATTGAAAAAAGATGAAAAGCAAAAAGGCCACAGCATAAATCAAAAATGAAATCCCGATGGGTTTTGATCTCTGTTTTAACCCTTTTAAGCCATCGCTCAATATGCCGTTCAAGGCCATGATCAGGCATACCGCAAAGGCGATGAGTGAAATTACTAAAGCTACTTTAACCATTGTTTGTACCTCCTATGGCTCATACTTTACCAAAGAGGTTTAGGATTTGTTTGAGAAAAGTCTAAGGAAAGTCTAAGGATGAAAAAAGAGCTGCCGAAGCAGCCCTTTAGAAATTGACAATGGGAAACACGATTTGAATAGCAAAGATACCGTTTTGCAGAGAAGCCGAGATTTGCCCGCCCATGCGGGTCACAAGTCTTTGAGCGATTGCCAGCCCCAGCCCGGTTGTCTTTTTTGTCCGTGACTGGTCGGTGGTGTAAAAACGGTCAAACAAATGGGGAATATCTTCCTGCTGAATACTGCTCGACGCATTTTTAACGGTTATGACCGTTTGAGCTTCTTCTAACGCTGCGGTGATCTGATAATTTCCATCCCCGTGAACAAGCGCATTATAAACCACATTCGAGAAAATCCGGGTCAAGGCATCTGGATCGCCCCAAATGATAGCCGGTGAATTTGGGATGACGATATGGGGGACGCATTTTTTCTGTTCAAAATCGCCATAGTATGAGGCGACAACATCCCGAAGTACACTGTGTATATCTGTATTCCTGCAATTCAATTTCAGCTCGTCGGCCTCAATCCTTGCAAATTCAAACAGTTGGTCGAGAAGCAGCTTTACAGCGGAAATTCGTTCTCCCGCAATCATTACATATTCTTTTTGATCTCCGGTTAAATCCTGTTCCTGTAAGAGCTGGATATAGCCGTTTGCTGTTGCCAGTGGTGTTCGCAGGTCATGGGACAGACTGGTGATAGTATCCCGAAACAGGGTATCGCTCCTTTCGATTTCCTGCCCCATACCGCGGTATTTTTTGAGAAGATGATTGATACTTGCAGCCAAATCCTGTATTGGCCCATCCGTTTTTTCCACCATGATTTCTGTTTGCGTATCCCGGTCTGTCAAAAAATCAATCTGCTTTTTGATTTTCCGAACCAGTTTCCGCTGATAAATCAGTTTCAGAAGCAAAAACAAGGAAAGCATTGCCAGCAAGATACATAACACAATCATGCAGCCATCACCGCCTTTCCAAACCGCGCAAATCCAACCTTTGAAACAGGGAGAACGAAATAGCTGTCGGTAAAAAAAGATATATTCCCAGTGTAACCAAAATGGGTATTAAATCCTCCCCAATGGTATTGATCTGCAAGCTATGGGAAAGCCCTACCACCCAATACTTGTAGAGCGAATAATCCATATCCAATGCTGTGCTTATCTTTGTGAGGTATAGATACAAAACCCCCAGCAGAAAAAATGCGGTAATCGTGACAATTATCCGATGCCGGAGCAGGTAACTTAATAGATTAAGAAATGCGGTGTACCCTAAAAAGCACAGACATTGAAGCAGAAGAAAGGCTCCGATTGCAGAAAACGAATAGTCTATGTCATACCGGGATGCTCCCATTATCAAAATGGACAAATACGCAACACCAAAGCATACAAACAGAAAAAACAAAACGCCAATCCATGAGGCCAGCAATTTTCCAAAGAATAGATGTACTCTGCTTGTTCCTTTAGAAAGTGCGATACTGTATGTGCCGGTATGAAAATCTTCTGTAAAGTACAGGCACAAAAAGAGCGTCAACGGAAAAATCAGGCTGTAATCTGAAAATAGAAACTCCGTGAACGAAACCAGTGATATAGCCGGAAGCATACCATTTACCGAATTATGATAAAATGTCAGGGCAAGCGCAAAGACAAAAAAAGCAGCCAGTGCGAGGCAGGCCCAAAACAGGCGATTTTTGCGGATACGGAATAACTCACTTTGTATCGTCTGGATCACTCTTTGCACCTCCTGTCATTTTCAAAAGATAGTCGGTCGGCTCCATACCGGCAAGCCAGATTTCCGATACCTCTATCCCGGAATGAACCAACAGCGTATTGATTTCCCCGGATTGCTCATTGCAATGAAAAATTCTAATCAGGTCATGGCCCAACACTTCAAAATCCGGGAACCGCTGGCTTAAAATCGTAATAGCCCGTTCTAATTGTGGGGTTCTTATCTTTATGCACCTTTGGCAGCTCTCTTTCAATTCCCCAGCCGTAAGCTCACAAAGCAGCTTGCCATCTGCCATCACGCCATATTTGGATGCAAGCCGGGAAAGCAACGCATAATCCTGTCCAGAGATTAGAAGTGTGGTGTGGTTCATTTCATGCAGATAGGTCAGAACAGAAAGCAGGTGTTCACATTCTTCCTTATCCAGCCCGGAAAAAGGGTCGTCCAGGATTATCATGTCTGGATTTCCCAAAAGGGCAACCGCCAAATTCACTAAACGCTGGGTCGATAAGGGCAATCGCCGTACGGCCTTTTTTTCTTTCAGGTTCAGATGCAATATATCTAAAATGTGGATTTCTGTGCTTCCGAAAGCAGAAGCAAAATAGTGCAGCATATCAGACGGTGACAGAGAGCCGATTGTCACAGGCTTTTGGGGTACAAATCCAATCCGGCGGCGCTCCTGCTGATAGTTTATATTGCCAAATAATTTGAGCGTACCAGATTGAAGTCGAAGTGTGCCAATAATAGCCTGCAACAGTACAGATTTTCCTGCGTTATGACCGCCATACAGTGCATAGATTTCTCCACGCTTTACCTGAAATGTGATATTTCTAATCCCGTTTCCGTCCGGGAAAACATAGGTCAACCCGGCTGTTTCCAAAGCAGCCTCCAAATAATCATCCCCTTTCCATATCGTCTTATTGTAGCAGATCGGCGTGCAAAAATTATAAGATTTCTCTAAGGATTAGCCCTGCATTTTGAAACCGAGGCCCCAAACCGTCTGAATATACTTTTCCTCTGGATTGACTTTGGCAAACTTCTTACGGAGATTTCCAATGTGGACATTGATTGCGTTATCGTCCCCGATAAAGTTTTCATTCCAAACGCTTTCAAAGATATTGTTCTTTGTGAATACCTTTGAGGGGGCGGACATCAAAAGCTGCAAAATCAGGTATTCATACCGTGTCAAAGCAATGGGGGTATTTCCGATTTTAGCCTCCATAGCTTCTGTATCAAGGGACAAGTCCTTAAAATGAAGCATCTTGCCATTATTGAGGCCGGTGGATTTTTGAAACCGCCGCAGCACCGCTTCAATCCGCACCAGCAGCTCTTGATTGTCGAAGGGCTTTGTGATGTAATCATCTGCGCCGTTTCGTATGAGGTTCACTTTGCTGTCTATATCCGTTTTAGCGGACACACCGATAATCGGAATATCCATTGCGCTTTTTATCTTTTCCAATACTGTTTCCCCCGGTATGCCGGGCAGCATCAGATCAAGTAAAATCAAGTCAAAAGTGCCTTTCTCCATCAACAGAAGCGCCTCGCTCCCCGAGTAGGCAGAAGTTACACAATAGCCGTGTTGTGTGAGAAGTCGCTTTGTCATGTCGTTGAGTGGCACATCATCTTCTATAATTAAAATGTTAGCTTTGTTTTCCATCTTCATTCTCCTGTCATGCGGTTTTTCTGCGTCTTGGGGTATCAGCCGGATTGTAGCCATTTTACAATACCAGAAATACAACCCGCAATGCAGTAGTTATATAGTCCATATCTGCATCTTTGACATGATCCATTATATTTCTTTGCTTCAAATAATACAAGAAACAGCGTATGAATTTTCAAAACGGCCTGCATCTGCAGGCCGCCTTCGTTGATAATATTCTGTTCAGTCCTTACGCCGGATCACGGGAACCTGTTTTACCTTTTTGCCCACCGTCCGCCGTTCCAGAGCAAACACCATGTCGCTGGTGCGCTCAAAAAATCCGATGTCCTTTTTCCAGCTCATGCCGCATTTACAGTGCTGCAAGCCGATGAACTGCTGTTTCATTTTCCTGCCGCAGACCGGGCAGACCTTGTTGCTGGCTCCCATGCCGCCACCGCCTTTCCATGTTCCGATTATACCATATCCGGGCGGCGCGTTCACCTGTAAATGCGGTCCTGGATTGCATACCGCAAGCCCTGGACCTTTCCCAGCAGCCAGGCCGCCGCAGTCGGCAGCCCTATCGGGCTGATAAGAAAGGCAATCACCAGCAGGATGATGCCGTTTTGCAAAGAGTAGGTCAAAAGCACAGCCACCCCTAAAAGGGCCACCACCAAAGCGGCCAGTCCCAGGACCATGCCGGTGCAGTACAAAAGGATGGTACAAATCCAGACGAACAGGGTCAGGGCGACCACCAGGGGCGCGGCCAAAATCTTCAAAATCAGTCTCATCACAGTCCCTCCTTCATACATTCCTCATACATCGCCTGCCGCTTCTTTTGGATTTCCCGCATTTCCTGCTCGGTGGGGTCCCGGTCCTCATCGGTGACAACATATTCCAGATAATTCACATAAGCATCTAACAGGGCATCCCGCAGGTCCTCCGGGGTCTTGCAGAACTCGGCGCTGAACCATTCCTCCCGGCGGTTGTTCCAGGCCAGCAGCGTATAGCCCCGGCTGGTCTTTACCACCTCATAGTCAGGGTCGGCATCCAGATACGGGCCGAACACCTTCAGCACTTTTTCGTGTGTCAGCATATTGTTATCAGCTCCTTTACCTCGTGCGCTGTTTTCGTTTCTGATTTCAGCATAGCGGCCTCAGCTTCTTTTTGCAAGGATGCGGCCAAAAAAGAAAGCAGGGCGGCAAGCCAAAGTTCTGGCCGCCGCCCCGCACCCTTATTTCAGGGCCGCCAATGCCGAGAGGATATGTTCCGCCGCCTCCCACAGCTTTTCCTGTCCCTGACGCAGATCTTCCAGGTCGGCATCATAGATGCGACCCGTCTCATGGACGCGCCGGGTGAGCTGGTTTAAGTTGTTGCTGCTCCGGCGCAGCAGAGATACCATCTCCCGAAGCTCCGGCAGTTCCAGACGGACCACATACCCATCCAGGGCCATCTTCCGCAGATAGGCCGCCATGTTCTGTGTGCCAAGCTGGGCCATCTTTGCCTCGATCAGCTCCCTTTCCTCCGGCGTGACGCGGAATTTCAGTTGGATTTCCCGTTCCCGATTCGCCATGTCAACGCTCCGCCTCTTTCTTTTTGGCCGGGGCAGAGCGCCGGGGAGCTGCCGGAGCCTTTTGCAGCATCTCCCGAACAGAAGGCTTTTCCCGTTCCCCGGCAAGTTGCCGCACCTGCTTCAGAAACAGGTCGGTCAGGCCGGGATTGCAGCGGTCCACCACCAGATACTCGCTGTGCCGGTCCTGGGGGCTGCCCTCCGGCATGGGCATCGTGCTGGCCCATGCTTTACTGTCGCGGGAGATGCGCCCATCCCATTCCTTATGCCGGACCGTGTTGGCCAGCACATACTGTACCCGATCCGGCCCGAACCGTTCCAGTACATCCTTCACAGCGGCTTCGGCATCCAGCCGGTTATCGCGGTAATGGCGGCTGATCGCCTGCTCAATGGCCTCCTTGCAGGCGTGGCTCGCCTGAAACGAGGCGTTGTATTGTGCCATCTCCCCATGCTCGGACGCATACGCCGCCGAATGGGGATAGAGGGGCGTGTTTTTCAGTTTTTCCTGGGCCTGATATAGCTCGTTGGCCCTGGTTTCGATGGTGTCCCGGATCACATCCATGTAGCTGGTTTCCAGCTTCTCAAAGTCCTTGTAAACATCGGCCAGCGGCGTGGGTGAAGCCAAGAGCGCCTTTGCCTGGGCCTCGGTCAGCTCCAATTCCTCCATGCACATCACGATGTCCTCCCGAACCGTGTACTCGTAGGCATGGTTTAAGACCTCCGCCGCAGGCTGGCTTTTCAGCCAGTCGCGGTACTTGTCCTGTTCAGCAGCCATCTTTTCATAAAGGGCTGTCAGCATTTCTTCCTGTGTCATGGTTATCGCACCTCCTCATGGGTTTTGGATTTTTTGTCTGCCGCTCTCGGCGGCATGGGACGGCGAAGTCCCTCCAGGACGGAGGGGCGCGTACTTTTGGCAACGATGGTTTCCTGCGGGCCGGGGGCCTTGCTGTCGATGTTGAGCAGCGTGTCCAGCTCCGTCAGCCGGGCCGATTTCTCCCGCAGCTCATCCTCATAGGGAAAGGGCCTGCCGACTTCTTCCTTTGCGGCGGCCTGCTGCTGGTAGAGGTTATCAAGCTGGGCTTTCACGCTTTCCAACCGCTGGGGCATCTGCGCCAGGGCGTTGTCAATCCGGGTCAGGTTGCCGCGCGGGTCTGCGCCCAGGGTGGCCTGATGGGTCATCTGGCCTTTCAGTTGCAGAGTGTATTCCTGGCGGAAAGCATCAAAGGACACCGACATGGCGAAGCCCCGGTAGCTTCCCACCTGGACCGGCTCGGCGTTTTTCACTTCCTTACAGGCATCCAAAAGGGCGGCACCGGCGTTCTCCTTGTCGGTGAGGGTATCGCCCCGCACCTCCATCCCGGCAAAGCTGTCCGCCGGATGGGGATGGGCGGCCAGCGTTTCCATATCTGCCTCAAGTCCCTTGATGAAGCCTTTGTGCTTTTCGATCTGCTCCGGGAAGTATTTCAGCAGGTTATCCTCCATCTGGTACTGCTTGCTCTGGTGGTCGGCCTTCATCAGTTTCAGGCGGGACACATCCACATCCAGGTCCATGCGCTCCTTGATGCGGGGGTCCCCGGCGCACAGGGCCTTGATCTCGGCAAAGGAGAGCGCCGTTTCATCCACATCATCACAGCTTCGCACCGGCGATTTCGAGGACATGATCTGGCTGATGAATTTCTGCTTGTTCTCCACCGTCTGCCAGAGGTATGCGTCAAAGGTCCCCTCGGTCACATAGCGGAATACATGGACCGTTTCATTCTGGTTGCCCTGGCGCTCAATGCGGCCCTTCCGCTGGGCCAGGTCGCCGGGCCGCCAGGGGCAGTCCAGGTCATGCAGCGCCACAAGGCGGTCCTGCACATTGGTCCCGGCTCCCATCTTTTGGGTACTACCGAGCAAAACGCGCACCTGGCCGGTACGGACTTTAGAAAACAGCTCCTTTTTCCGCACTTCGGTATTGGCCTCATGGATAAACGCGATCTGTTCGGCGGGCATCCCCTGGGCGATGAGCTTCTGCCGGATGTCCTCATACACCGTAAAGGCCGGTTCCGGCTCCGGCAGCGGCACCGCATCTTCCAGGGCGTGCAGGGTCGGATTGTCCAGAGCCTTTGCCGCCTTTCTGGTAGGGCTTGCCGCCTGGGGTGTGGAAATATCGCAGAATACGAGCTGGGTCAGCTTATCCGCCTGCCCGTCCCGCCAGATCTGCATGATATTGTCCACGCACTGATTGACCTTGGTTCCCGGCTCATCCGGCAGCAGCGGGTTGATGATCCGCTGGTCCAGCCCCAGCTTGCGGCCATCGCTGGTAATCTTGAGCATATTGTCCTCCCTGGGGTCAATGCTCCCGCCGTGTACCTTGGCCGCCCGCTCGGAGAGGGCCTTCACTATCTCTTTCTGGTGTTCGGTGGGCTGGGCCACAATGTTGTGGTATTCCACCTCCGGGGTAGGAAGATGGAGCTGGTCGGCGGTCTTGATGTCCGCGATCTCTTTGAATAGGTTCATCAGTTCCGGCAGGTTGAAAAACTTGGAGAAGCGGGTCCTGGCCCGATAGCCGGTCCCTTCCGGGGCAAGCTCCAAAGCGGTCACTGTCTCCCCGAAGCGGCTGGCCCAGCAGTCAAAGTGTGCCATGCCCAGCTCCTGAAGCCGGTCATATTGGAGATACCGCTGCATGGTGTAAAGCTCCGTCATACTGTTGGAAACCGGCGTGCCGGTGGCAAAGATAACGCCCCGGCTGCCGGTGATCTCGTCCATATAGCGGCACTTGGCAAACATATCGCTGGATTTCTGCGCGTCCGTAGTGGAGAGGCCCGCCACATTCCGCATCTTGGTATAGAGGAACAGGTTTTTATAGTTGTGCGCCTCGTCCACAAAGAGCCGATCCACGCCGAGCTGTTCAAAAGTTACCACATCATCCTTGCGGCCTTCCGCTTGCAGCTTTTCCAGTCTGGCCTCCAGGGATTTCTTTGTCCGTTCCAACTGTTTCACCGTGAAGCGTTCCCCGCCGCTGGACTCCACCTCAGAGATACCCTCGGTGATTTCCCATATCTGTTCCCGTAAAAGCCGCTCCTGGCGTTCCTTGCTGATGGGGATTTTCTCAAATTGCGAGTGTCCGATAATGATGGCATCATAGTCGCCGGTGGCGATCCGGGCGCAGAACTTCTTGCGGTTGTGTTTCTCGAAGTCCTTTTTGGTTGTCACCAGGATATTGGCCGAAGGGTACAGCCGCAAAAACTCCGAAGCCCACTGCTCGGTCAGGTGGTTTGGGACCACGAAAAGGGATTTCTGGCACAGCCCCAGGCGCTTGGCCTCCATCGCGGCGGCCACCATCTCAAAGGTTTTGCCTGCGCCCACTTCATGGGCCAGCAATGTATTTCCGCCGTACAGCACATGGGCGATGGCATTTTTCTGATGCTCCCGCAGGGTGATGGACGGGTTCATGCCGCCAAAGACGATATGGCTGCCATCATACTCGCGGGGTCTGGTACTATTCATTTCCTCATTGTACTGGCGCACCAATGCCTGCCGCCGCTGCGGGTCCTTCCAAATCCAGTCCTTAAATGCCTCCCGGATGGCCTGCTGCTTCTGCGCGGCCAGGGTGGTTTCCTTGGCGTTTAACACACGGCGCTCTTTTCCGTCCGCATCCTCCACTGTGTCATAGATACGGACATCCCGCAGGTTCAGGCTGTCCTCCAGGATTTTATAGGCGTTGGCCCGGTTGGTCCCGTAAGTGGTATAGGCGGCCACATTGTTGTAGCCCACAGAGTTTTTCCCCGTCACCTGCCATTCAGCGGTGTAAGGGACATACTTCACCTCGATCACATCCCGCAAATAGGGCGGGGTCTTGAAAGTCTCGTACATAAACTGCTGGATGTATTCCTTGTCAATCCAGGTCGCACCCAGCCGCACCTCAATCTCAGAAGCATCCAGGTCTTTGGGCTGGGCGGCAGTGAGCGCCTCCACATTGATGGAAAACGCCGGATCGCGCTCTGCCGCCCGCTGTGCCTGGCGCAGCTTCTGCCGGACATTGCCGGACAGGTATTCATCGGCGGTCACATAATGGGGTGAGCCGTCTGGCTCCGTCTGCCCCGGCACCTGGAAGATCACGCCCCGCAGTTCCTCGGCCAGCTCGTCCCCGGTCCTGCCGGTGAGCGAAGCCATATAGCCCATATCCACACAGGCTTTCTCCGAAATGGAGACTGCCAGGGCTTCGGCAGCGGTGTCCACAGAGGCCACCGCCTCATGGGGCTTAATGGTCCGCTTGGTGAACATATCCGCCTTGCGTTCCAGCCTGCCATCCTCGTCCAGCACTTCCAGCGCACAGAGCAGGTAATAGCTGCTGTCATCGGCAAAGGCCAGCCGGTTCGCCCGGTCATTGATAAGGCCGTACTTGGCAGAAAAGGCATCATAGAGCCGGTTCAGCTCCGCCATCTGTTCCCGGATAGCGGCATCCGGCATGGCGGCGTTCATTTCCAGGTCGATGAGCCGCTGCACACAGTCCCGCAGCTCCACCAGCCCCTTGATGCGGGCCTCGGCGGTGGCGTTTAAGTCAGGGCGCACCATGCGGCTGTTTTCCCGGTAGTACACCGCGCCATCGACCACCGTGTAAGAATAGTTTTTCACATCCGGGTCTGCCGGGAGGGAGGTGTCGATGTCCTCGCCTTCGCCCAGATCCGGCAGCTCGGCTTCGGTATAGCGACCCTGGATATGCTGCATCGCTTCACGGAGCTGCTGTTCCAGGTCTGCGCCTTCCCTCGGATTGCAGACGAGCTGGGGGCCAAACGGCCCGGTCGCAATATCCAGGTCGCCCAGCACCATTTCCGGGTGGGTACGGAAGTAGCGGTTCATGGTCACATGGTCGTGCCGTTCCCGCCCGTCCTTATCCGTATAAGTGTTTGTGCGTAACAGGTCTGTCTCCACCCATTCCGGCAGCGGCTCGCCCTGCATCCGGGGAACCTCCCGCTTTTGCAGGAAAACAATGTCCATCGCAATATCTGTCCCGGCATTGGCCCGGAAGGTGGTGTTCGGCAGGCGGACCGCGCCCAGCAGGTCACACCGCCGGGCCATATACTCTCTGGCGTGTGCGTCCTTTTTATCCATCGTGCCGCCGCTGATGCCGTTGGAGGTGATGAAAGCGATGATGCCGCCTGCCCGCACCTTGTCGATGGTCTTGGCAAAGAAGTAATCGTGGATCAGCAGGTTGTGCCGGTCATAGGGCCGGTCACTCACCCGGTAGTTGCCAAACGGCACATTTCCGATGGCAAGGTCAAAAACGCCATCCGGGTACTGCGTTTTCTCAAAGCCGTTGACCTCGATGCGGGCATTGGGGTAGAGCTGGCGGGCGATGCGCCCGGTGATGCTGTCCAGCTCCACGCCGTACAGCTTGCTTTCGCTCATGCTCTCCGGGATCATCCCGAAGAAGTTGCCCACGCCGCAGGACGGTTCCAGAATGTTGCCGCTGTGAAAGCCCATCTGCTCCACGGCCTCATAAATGGCGCGGATCACCATAGGGCTGGTGTAGTGGGCATTCAGGGTGGAGGCCCTGGCCGCCTCGTATTCCTCCGGGGTCAAAAGCTCCTTTAGCTCGGCATACTCTTTGGCCCAGGCGGTTTTGGACGGGTCGAAAGCCTCCGGCACGCCGCCCCAGCCCACATAGCGGGACAGCACTTCCTGCTGTTCCGGGCTGGCCTGCTGGCCCGCTGCTTCAAGCTCCTTCAACAGCCGGATGGCGGTGATATTGGCCTGGTATTTGAGCCTCGGTCCGCCTTCCCCCAGGTGATCGTCCGTGATGCGGAAGTTCTGCCCGGTTCGGCGGGGCTGGTCCGTGTTTTCCTGATGGTCAGCCTGCTCCGCAGATGGGGCCGGTTCCGGCGGCGTGGGTTCCGGCTCATCTACGCGCAGCCGCTCCACCACCACATCATAGGGAAGTCCGTTTTTGTCCCCTGGATAGACCGTTACCGGCTCAGAAGAAATTTCTGACGCAGGGGGTTCTTTTTCCTCCGGCGTGAACAGTCCGGCGTTGCGCTCATCCTGGCGTAGCCAGGTTTCAAACTGTTCCCTGCTGATGACATCATAGCTCCAGGCGTAAGGCCCGGTGTAAATGCGGACCGTTGTTTCTTCAATGGCATCAATCGTGCCGGTGATGGGGTGGTCAGGCGCAGGGAGCGTTACCTGATCGCCCACATGGTAAGATGGAGTTCCTTCCAAGGGGGAGGTGTGCCGGTCTGCGAAGCCTTCCGGGTCCTGAAAGAAGCCGTCCAGCTCCTTTACATACATTCCCCGAAGAAGCGGTGCAAGTTCATCCCAGCGGTATGCCAGGGTCGCAAGTTTTCGTTCCTCATGGTCCAGGATCTCCACCTCAACGCTGGTGGTGAAGGTGCGGTAGTCTGCTATATCCCCGGTCGCAAGTTCCATCGTCTCCACACGCCCTGAATACAGCTCGGAAAGGCGTTTGGCGATTTTGGTGTTGCCCTCGCCATCCCGCAGCCAGCGGGAAATGTACTCCTTGTCCTGCCAGGTAAACAGGCCGGAAGTCAGCACTTCCCGCAGGTCCTGGTCCGCTTTCTCCGGGTCAGTGGAAAGAAACTCGGTAATGGGGCCGTTTCGCAGGTCGTTTTTCAGAAGCTGCTCAAACCGTTCCCGGCTTTCGTCCCTGAAGATGGGATAAGCCATGCCGGAGGGCAGAAGCTGTACGGTATCCGCCCGCAGCTCCGTAATCTGGTATTCCTGATTTTCCAGGTAGACCGTATCGCCCTCATGGTAGACCGGCGCGGCAGGGTCATAGACCTTTTCCTCCGGGATGGCCTGCTGGATAGCCTCGTATTCCTCATCGGAAACGGTAATGTCGATCTCATGGGTCGGCTCCCCATTCCCAATGGTGATGGTGTCTCCCTCGCGGGTGATGGGCTGGCCGGATAAGTCCGGCGCAGGCGGCTCTGGCTCCGGCTCAGTGCGTTCCTCGGCTGCGATGGCCTCCACATCCTGCATCACCTGCCGGATGAACAGGTCGTTGTCCAGTTTTTCCGGGTCTGCCACCTGACCGTCCACAATCCCACGCTCGGCCAGGGCCTCCCGGATGGCGGTAGGGTCGATGTTGTCAAAGCGGTCCTGTTCTTCTTGAGTATAGAAGCGGTCCTCCTTGATGAGCTGGGCGATCCGGCGCTGTATTTTAGGCCACGGCACATCGCCCGCCGCGCCATCCGCTGTGACAGGAAAGGCAGGCAGCGCATCGCCATATTCCTGCCGCAGCCAGGCAGCGGTGTCCTTTTCACGGGCATGGTCCTTCATGTAGCGGACAACCGCGTGCTTGCTCTCGATATTGCCGTTCCATTCCTGGATGGCGGCATCAATGTCGGCCTGGGTAAGCGCCCGGCGAGGGGCCGCCGGTGCTGGCGGGGCCGGTTCCGGCTCCGGGACAGCAGAAGGGCCAGACGCGAAAACGCCTGGCCCTTCATCAATCCGCCGTATTTGTTCCTGTTCCGAGGGGAACAGGGTTAGCTGTATATAAGTTCCGTCAGAAGGATTTCCTCCGCCTGGGCTTTGCAGTTGTTCATCAGCCCCACCCAGGTCATCGGATCGCGGGCTTTCAATTCCTCCGTCACGCCCGCTGCCTGCATCAGCTCCGGCATCATCTGCTCCAGACGCCGGTTCATGGTCTGCTCGATCTCGTTCAGGTGCGGGTACAGTTTCCCGTTCACCATCATGGCGTTGAACAGGACCGGCCGATGCTCCTTCAGATAATCCCGGCGCATCCTCCCGTACCGGCCCAGGGGTTTCGTTTCTTCCAGCTTCAGGTCGGGGATCAGATAATCTCCGTTCTTGGTGTAAGTCAGGTTGTTCTCCATGTGTGACGCTCCTTTCCGCGAATTTGGCTCGTTCATAGTTTTGGATGGTAATGCCGATCTGCCGCAGCACCTGCTGATTGCTCTGGCTGACCGCCGTTCCCAGGGCGGCCACCGCCTCCGGGGTGTTGAAATCGAAGATACTTAAAAAGTCCTCATGGTCGAAGTAGCCTTCCGGCTCCAATCCACACCGGGACAGCAGCGAGTAGGTAATGCTGACCGTTGCGGCATTTCTGAACTGCACTCCGATGTTAAATTCATCATAGCCGTCCAGAAAGCTCCCGTCAACGATGTCGAGGATGTCCCGCTTGTGTTCCACCCAATACTCGCTGACAAGCTGGGCCGCGATGCTTTCAAGCTGTTCCGCCAGGTTGTTTTCCGGCGGCGCTCCAAACCGCTCGGTGAGCGCCTGGGCCACCGCCGCCTCATGCTCCGGGCGAAGCTCCCACAGGAAGGGGTGGCGTGAATTTTTCCGCAGGCCGGTGTCGGAAATGTCGAACACATACCGAAGCCGGGGCTTTTCGCGGGAATTGTCCACAAGAGCGATGCCCTTGGAGCCGCGCCGCACATACCGGCGCATGGTGTCGTTCCAGAGGTCATATTCCGCACAGGCCGTTGCGTCCGGGCGCTGGGCGAAGATCATAAGCTGCTCGTGGAAGGGGTACTTATACAGCCGGGAGGCGGTGGTGAGAAATGCCGTCCACCTCTGCCAGCTATCCGTCAGATGGGTGGCGGTATAGCTGGCCATCGCAGAATAAAATTCCAGGTTACTCATCATAGGCATTGTCCTCGCTGTCAAAATCCGGGTACAGTTCCAGCTCGGCAAATGCTTCATCGGTCATGGCGGACAGCTTTTTTAGGGCAGAGTCGGTAAGTTCTAAAAGCTCCGTCTCATCTGCGCCCAGGTAGCCGCGCATCTCGGTAAGGGCCTCGATCAGCTCCTGGCGGGTCCCGTCCCCGGAATTGTAAATGCACATCAGGTTGATTTCTTCAAAGGTAAAGTTGTTCATATCAAAGCTCCCTTTCCGCGCTCCTTTTGGGCGCTGTCTTTTTCCGCTCCTGTTTCGGACTCTGCCGGAGCTGTTCCATCACAGATTTTTTCTTGTCCCGTTCCTCCCGGTGGACGGCATCTGCCAGGTCCATCAGGGAAATGGGCTGTCCGCTTCTTGCCTGCGCCTCCAGCTCCGCCACCGTTGCTTTGGGGCCGTTGTTGATGATGCCGTCAATCATGCCGTAATCATCCTCAACGGTCATTTCCGCATTTTTCAGCGGATTGGACGGGAGAAAGCCGGGGATTTCCTGAAAGCCAACACTGTCGCAGTAATGGCAGGATACCACGCCATCCCTTTTTATCGCAACGATGTCGCTGACACTCATGGATGGGCTGTGGAAGTCTGCCGGGCGGTGAAAATTGAACTGTTCAAACAGCTTGTGAAGCCGCCCGTCAATGCTGCCGGTTTCCGGGAGCGGAGCGGTATAGACCAGATCATAGTTGCCACGCTCCACAGAAAGGTCATGGGCGTTCAGCCAGTCCATATTCATAAAGCGAAGCCTCTGCGGGTCATTCTCGGCCACCTGGTAAATGGCGAAACAGTCCCCCTCATGGGAAAGAAATGCCCGTTCCCGTTCTTCCTGATGGTTCAGGCGGTCCTGCACCCGCGCATCGAACTCCGGGCTTTCCTCCCATTCCTCGCGGGAAACGGCATACATGGTCCCGGCGGCCTGGGTGTCAAATTCCTCCCGGTCAAACAGCATTTCCGCGCTGCCGCCATCCACCACCGCATACACGGTCAGATCCCGCTCATAAAGCTCCATCGCCCGCTCTTTGGAGAGGGGGAGCATATCCCCGTCCCGGTAGCCGCACTTTTCCAGATCATCCAGCGTGAGCATCGGGTCCGGCATGGGGTACTCATCCAGCGCCTGCTCCGGGGCATCCGGCAGCATGGTACTTTCCGGGGCGGCAGCCTGGGCCGCTGCCTCCTGCATCTGCTGATAGGCCGCCTCCTGCAAGGTTTCAATCATGGCAAGGGGCGCATACTTGATGGACTGGCCTCCCAGGTCGTGCATCTCGCAGATTTTCAGGGCGGCGGTGGACAGGGGCAACTCCGGCGCATCCAACTGTCCGCCATCCATCTGGTGGAGGGTGTCTTTGTCATAGAGGGTGTAGTCATAGCCGCCCTCGGTGGTTTGCAGATGCAGATACACCGCTTCATCCAGAAGCAGCAGTTTTTCCTGTACAGGCGCAAGCTGATCCAGCCGCTGCATCAGTTCCGCAGCCTTTGCGGTATCTTCCCCAGGTTCGTTTTCATCCAGGACGCTTTGGAGCCAGTCCTGAACCCCACGCGCTCCGCCATGCCGGAGAGAAGCCGCCAGGTCTTTCACCGCAGCCTCCCGGTCCTCCACCTGGTCCCGATATTCATAAGGGTCAAACTCAAAGGCAAACTGGTCGATGTCGGAGGCAAGCCGGTCGATGGGGTCCAGTTCCGGCGCAGCGGGTTCCTCCGCAGCCAGTTCTTCCACAGCCGGGGGTGTCTGCTCCGGCTCCTTTTTCTGCTCGGACAGGTCAATGCCCTGTTCCTTGCAGACCTCGGCAAAGTGCTTTTCGATACCAGCGATCATGCCGCCAGCAGCTTTGTTGATGGTATTCAGGCAGGCGCGAAGCTCTGACAGCTCCCGGTCCTTACAGTAGGAGGCCACATAGCCGAAGCTGTTCTCCCCGGTTTCGATGCCGAAATACTGGCAGACCATGTAGGAAGTGCTTTCCGCCTCGATTTCCTCGATCTGGTGTGTCTTGGGCTTCGGCGGTTCTTTCTCCGGGTCCCCGGCTGCGGCCTCCATCCGCTGCTTTTCATAATTGTGCAAGGTGGCATGGGTCATCTCATGGATGCAGGCGCATACGGTCTGGACCTCGCTCATCCCTTGCCGGATGGCGATACGCTGGGCGGTGGGGCTGAAAAAGCCGTCCATGTTGTCCTGCATCGGCTCGATGGTCAGGGGAACCGGCGAAGTGCGCCGCAGAGCCTCCATGAAAGCCTCGTAGTGCTGGACATTCCCGAACAGGTCGGCGGCAAGCTGGGGCAGCGGTTTTCCTTCGGTCTGTGCGTAGTCAAATACTTTGATAGGCCGGAAAGTGGGGATTTCGATTTCCTTTTCCTCCATCACCACCTTGCCGTTGGCGTCCAGCACCGGGGCCTTGGTGTCCGGATCGAGCTTCTGTTCCTCGATTTTCTTCTTGTAGGGTGTGGGGGCGATAATCGTAATGCCATGTTCGCCCCGCTTCACATGGCGCTCAAATTGCTGCCACTTGTTGTAACCGGCCACTTTAGTCGCGTTAGGGCGCTGTAAGCGAATGAGCATCTGGTTATTGACGGAGTAGGTGGGAAAGCGGGACATGACTTTCAGATACTCGGCATACTTGCCGCTGTCAAACACTTCCCGGATGCCTGCCTCGATCTTTTCACCCAGGTCTTTCAGGCGCTCCTTGTTGGTGGGCTTATCAGCCATGAGATTTCAGCTCCTTTCTTAAAAATGGTATGAAAAAAGCAGGAAACCATTTGATTTCCTGCTCGGTGGTGCCGCTGGTGGGCGGCTGGTATTCAGTTTTGAAAGTTCGGGTCAGGGTGCCCGAAGATAAAAAACAACAGTATTCAATTTATTAAATAATTTCCTGTCGATTCCCTTTAATCAATACAGTTTGACCGTCAGCCAATTCAATCAAATCGTTCTTCGATATATCTCCAAAAGGGCTTTCTTTTTCAGCGTGTGGTATCAACGGATTTGCTAAATATCCTAATCCATCGGAAAAATTTCCGGCAGCAATCATACTACCTGCGCTAATTCCCAGATACACCAATCCATTCTCTATTGCTTGCTTTAGGGGCTTCGAAAATCCTGTTCTGTTTATTTCGCTAAGAAGCGTATGGGCATTTCCTCCACAAAAAGCAATCATGTCATATTGAGTGAGTTCTTGAACACTCATTAAGCGAAGCGGCACAGGTATGTCACTAATATAACTTGAATATGTTCTTTTATATCCATCGGACAGTAAAAACGCAAGATTATATATAAGAATATTATTCATAGGTATTCCCATATTCATAAGGCGCTCCATACATACAATGATTCCTTCTCGTGCACCATCATTTCCAACGGCGGCGGATGGAACCAAAATTGCTTTTGTGTTAATCGGTTCTTTTCCGATACATTTCCAAAATAATACCATAGTCTTTTCGTTTAAGCCACTTGAAGTTAAGAAAAGGGTTCTCATAAACTTAGTCCTCTTTTAATTATCATAAATTACGTTTTGTCGATGGCTTTATTATACTATGACCGCTTACTTATGGGAATAGATAAATTGTAAACTTGCTGGACGGGAACAGCTTGGCGTTGGTTTTGTAACGGTTTCAAACACGGTTTTGAGGGGTTAAGGGGAAAACATACGGCAACGCACAAACGGGGCCGGAAATGCCTTGAAATACCTGGGCTTTCCGGCCCCGAAAGCGTTACATCTGCCCCCGGTGGCGGCGCACCCGTTCACGGGTTTTCTTCCGCTGTTCAAAGGCGGCACACCTGGGACAGTACAAGGCCCGGTTGCTTCTGGCCTGGAAGGGCTTGCCGCAGGACCGGCAGCGTTTCAGCCCATCGGCTCCCTGGCCGATGGACGCGCACAGCTCCGCATCCGCAGGCAGGACCGCCTCCTTAAAATACCGGCAGAGAAGGGAGTAGGAAATGCTCTGCACACAGACGCATCCCTCGCCTTCATCCAGGGCCAGGCAGTTTCCCTCGTCATAGTTGGCGCACAGGCGGCGGATCAGCTTTCGGGCGCGCCGAAGCTGGCCCTCCGTCATGCGGGGCTTATCCATTCCCGAACACCAGCTTGAAGTTGGTCTTTTCGCCGGTGTCCTCCATCACCACCGTTGCGTCATAGGTCTTGCCGGTTTTCTCCGAATAGCAGCCGGTGAGCTTCACCCGGCCATCTTTCAGGAGAGAGGCGGCCACCGACTTGTTGAGGTTCTTTTTCTTGGCGGTGAAAAACTTGCTGTTTTTCCAAAGGACAAACCGGCAGCCAGCGTTTTCGCAGAAAAATCCCTGCTTGCGCTCGGTGACAGCCCCGCCGCAGCGGGGGCATTTGCCCACCGTCTCCCGGTCAGAGGGGAAAAGCACCTGGGAACCGTCAATCACCTTGTAGGTCCCCACCAGGTCCCGGAGCATATTGCAGATACCGTCCATGAAGGCGCTGGGCTTCACTTCACCGCGCTCCACCTCTTTGAGCTGGTGTTCCCATTCCGCAGTCAGAAGCGGCGATTGAAGCTGCTCCGGCAGGACGGTAATCAGGGAAACGCCGATCTGCGTGGGAATAAGGTTGGTGGCCTTTTTCTGCTTCTTGCGTTCCACAAAGCCGGTAGACACCAGCTTTTCTAATATCCCGGCGCGGGTGGCCGGTGTGCCGATGCCCTTGCGCTCCGCATCCTCCGGCATATCCTTTGCGCCAGCCGTTTCCATCGCGGAGAGCAGCGTATCCTCGGTGTAGTGCTTGGGGGCGGTGGTCTTGCCCTCCTTGATGGTGACAGCGGTGACAGGGAGCGTCATTCCTTCTGTCAGTCCGTCCGGTAGGACGCTTTCTTTTGCCGGGTCTGCCTTTTCCCGCTGATAGGCTTTCCAGCCCGGAGCGGTGATGGCATTTCCTTTGGCAGAAAACTGGTTCCCGCCGCAGTCCAGAGTGACAGCCGTTTCCTGGTAGCGGTAAGGGGAGCCGGTGGCGCAAAGAAGCTCCCGCGCCACCAGACGCAGGATTTCCCGTTCCCCGGCAGGCAGGGCCTCCACATCCGCCCGGCCAGCTCCCTCGGTGGGGACGATGGCATGGTGGTCGGTGACTTTGGCGCTGTTGCATACCTGGGCGGCCAGAACGGTGTCCGGCACAGCCACCCCGCAGATCTTCGCCGCCGCAGCCGCCAGAGCCGGAACCGTCCCTTCCATATCGGCGGTCAGATACCGGCTGTCGGTGCGGGGATAGGTGCAGAGCTTCTTTTCATACAATGCCTGGAGATAGTCCAGGGTCTGCTGGGCTGTGTAGCCAAGCTGCCGGTTGGCGTCCCGCTGGAGGGTTGTCAGGTCGTAGAGGGCAGGCGGCTTTTCCGATTTTTCTTTCTGCTCCACAGTCTGGACCAGGGCGGGCTGGCCTTTGCAGGCATCCGCCACCGCCTGGGCCGCCGCTTTCTCGGCGCATTTCTCACCGGCGGCAGAAAATCCTCCGCAGTCCAGGACCGGCGTATAAAACGGAACCGGCTTGAAGGCGCTGATCTCGGCCTCCCGCTGGACGATCAGGGCCAGCGTTGGGGACATCACCCGCCCGATGTTCAAAGTGCGGTGATACAGCACGCTGAAAAGCCGGGTGGCATTGATACCCACCAGCCAGTCGGCTTTGGACCGGCACAGGGCGGACGCATACAGCCCGTCATAGTCGCCGCCCGGTTTGAGGGACGAAAAGCCCTCCCGGATGGCGGCATCCTCCATGCTGGAAATCCACAGCCGGAGCATGGGCTTCTTGCAGCCGGTCAGGTTGTAGACGGTGCGGAAGATGGACTCTCCCTCGCGCCCGGCATCGCAGGCGTTCACCACCTCGGTCACATCGGACCGCTCCATCAGTTTTTTCAGCAGGTCAAACTGTTTTTTCTTATCGGCGGCCACCGAATACTGCCATTTCTCCGGCAGGATCGGCAGGTCCTCATAGCGCCACTTGGCATAGTCCGGGTTATAGACGGAGGCATCCGAAAGCTCTGCCAGGTGGCCGAAACACCAGCTCACCAGATACCCGCCGCCTTCCAGGTAGCCATCCTTTCGGTTCCCCGCCCCCAGCACAGAGGCGATGCTCTGTGCCACGGAGGGCTTCTCTGCGATCACAAGTCGGCTCATGGGTTCACGCTCCTTTCTTTGGGTTTCATTGCCGCCGGTTCCATCACGCCCCGGTAACAGGGCAGGATGCAGCCCTCCCCGTAGCGTTTGCAGCCGTGGCAGGGGTGGCCTTTGGCCGGGCGGGACAGGTCAGGCCCCCGCTCCTGGCGGGGGACCTGCATCATCATGCGCTCCAGAGGGTTGTCAGTGAAATATCTCATAGCTTCTCATCCTCCGGCTCCGCATCCATAGTAAACTCATCGTCCATTTCTTCCTCTGCGTCCTCGTCCAGATCTTCCTCCCCGGCGGGTTCCTCGTCCTCGCCGTAGTCGTAATCATCCAGGTCGGTGTCGCCTTTGGTCTTGGGCTTATTCTTGATAAATTTGATGTAGTAGAACGCGCCGCCGCCCGCCAGGGCCGCGATCAGCAGGATAATCAGCAGGCCGCCCATGCCGCCGCTTTCTTCCTCCGGCGCTGGCTCGGTTTGCTCGGCGGCAGGCGTTTCTTCCGGCTCCGGCTCTGGTTCCGGGCCAGCGCAGGCAGTCATGTCCGAAGCGCAGATTTCACAGTTCATATTGACCGCTCCGGCCTGGCAGCGGGTGGTGCAGGAACAGGTGGCCGGTTCGCCATCATCGGCCAGGGCCATCAGGTCCGCCTCGTCCACCTGGTTCAAGAAGTGGACCGTTTCCTCTCCCTTATCGTCACGGTCAATAATCAGGTAAAAGACATTCCCGGCTTTCGTTTCCAGCGTGATAAACTGCTTGCCGGTGCCGGTTGTGCTGCCGTAATCGTCAACCAGGGTCAGGTTCCCGTCCGGGGTCAGGGCGCTGCCGCCCCCGCCGCCAAGCAGTCCCATCAGGGAAGAAAGTTCATCTTCTCCAAGAGAGAGGGAAAAGCTGCCATCGCCGGTACTGGTATCGCTGATGGTGAGGTAATCGCCGCACACATAGCCCTCGCGCTCCGGCAGGAGGATTTTCACCCAGCCGCCTTCGGTGCCGATCACCTCCACCTCGGTCCCATTGGGGAGCTGGGTGATGGCGGCATTGTCGGTCCCTGCGCCGGTGCGGACATTTAAGTTGCCGCCGTTGGTGGTGACGGTCCCGGTCCTGATGCTGGCCGCCTCGCCGCTGGAAGTGATCTGAAGACCGCTGTCCGTAGTGGTGACTTCCACCTGGGAGCCGAACAGGGAAGAAAGCAGCCCGGCCAAATCTTTCTCGGTCATGGTTTCGGTTTCTGCCGTATCAGAGGCATTTTCGTCTGCATCCGCAGTATCTTCGATGCCGCCGGTGGTGGGAGCCTTTGTTTCCTCGGCCTGTTCGGTGCTGGTCGTGGTTTCCGGCTTTGCCTCCGGGTCGTTCCCATTGGCAAGAGCCACCGTAGAAAAAGCCGTGAAGCAGAGCATCACGGCCACAAAGCTGGCAAGGATACGAGATTTAGTTTTCTTCATCGCCGGTTTCCTCCTTCTCCGTCATGGCAGGGGCCATCTGGCCGTTTTTGGACGCTTCGATCAGGGCCGCCAGTTCCTCCGGCGTCATGCCCATGCTGCGGACCATGCCCACAATGTCCAGGTTTTCCAGCTCGGTGCGCTGTTTGTCCAGTTCCTTCTGCCGGGCCTGAAGGTCCGCGATCTTCGCGGCGTTCTTCTCATACTCGGCATTGATTTTCTTGATTTTGGCGTTCATACAAAAGCTCCTTTCTGTTACGGCAGTCTCGCAAAGGTGTAAAAATGCTGCTGCCAGTAAGAGGTGTTGATATTTGCGTAAGAAATAGGGGACCCACAGTGGATCATCATTCCGTCCCCCACATACAGCCCCACATGGGAGGCCCCGGCGGTATCATAGGTCCCCTGAAAAAAGATCAAGTCGCCGGGCCGGGCGTTCTCGCGGGAAACAGGGGTAGAGATGTTCAAAAGCCCGTTGGCGGTCAGCCGCCCCACATCCCAGCCGGAATGATTGATGACCCATGAAATGAAGCCGGAACAGTCAAAGCTGGTGCTGGGAGAGCTGCCGCCCCACACATAGGGATAGCCCAGGTACTTTTCCGCCTCGGTAATCATGGCCCGGAAAGTTTCATCCTCCAGGGCCTCCGGGGGAATGTCATAGTCGGTAAATTCCAGGCTGCCGCTGTTGGAGGCGTTGGGATTGCCCTCAAAGAGATCGGGCCGGTTGCCCAGCGTTGCCATATAGACCGCATAGAGGCTCACTTGTTCCTCACCCATGATGTAGACAGGCAGGTGGGACAGGTCAAAGTTTTCCAGGGTCACATAACAGATGTAGTAATCGTAAGGGACCTGCTCGCTGGTGGTTTCGCCGGTTTCCAGGTCCGTTGAGGTTTCGGTACGGTAGCGTGTCTCCACCACCACTTCCTCGGTGAGAATGTACTGCCGCTCAAAGAGCATGGAGAGGGTTCCTTCCACTTCGGCAAGGCTCCATTCTCCCTGATGGTAGGCGGTGAGGATGGAGATCAGCACATAGGGGTCATGGACGATTTCATCCAGATCAAAGTGATACTCGTCATAGTCATGGGTGGCTTCGTAGTTATCCAAGTAGTCCTGCAACTCTGCCTCCATCTGCGTGTAGGCGGCCTCGGCCCCCAGCATATCCTCATCGCGGGAGGGATAGGTGGAACCGGCAACGCCGGAACCCACGCTTTCAAACATCATGGAACAGGAGGACATGGTGTTGAGCAGGAAACAGAGCATCACCACCAGGGCAATGCCCACCAGAAAGCCCCGCCGGTGCCGCCAGACGAACTGCGCCGCCTGTTCACTCTTTTTCGCGGCGGTTTTGGCAGTCTTTGCCGTCTGTTCCGCAGCTTTGGCAGTGCTGCCTGCGGTCTGGCCCGCACGCTTGGCAGCGGCATACTGTTTCTTGATGGCGTGCTTTTGCTGCCATCGGGACAGCGGATTGCTGGCAAGCTGGGGATTATCCCGCAGGCTTTTGTGGTAAAGGGCGTTGATGTTGGCCTTTTCCAGCTTTTTCTCGGCTTTGGCGGCCTCCCGGTACGGTTTCAGCTTGTGGGAATGGTAGGCGCTCTCAATCATGCGCCCGCCCGTCTCGGCAGCTTCTTCCATCTTGTGGGCGCTCTCCACGCCCACATTATCTTCCTCGGACTCCCGGATTTCCTTGTGTACTTTGGAGAGAACCGTGTTCCCAGGCGCATCCCGTACTGCATGGGACAGCTTGGAAGGCGGCTTTTTCTTATCCACTTCCTCAAAGCGCAGGCGGGTGACGGTCTTGCCGGTGGCAGGGTCCGTTACCGTTTCCTCGAAGCGGATTTTCTTCTTAGGGATTTTCGCCCGCGCTTTTTCTGCCTTGTCCGCCGCCCGGTCTGCCTTGCGGATGGGCTTTTCCAGTGCCGGGGCAGCCCGTTCCTCTTTGGTAAACTGTAAGCGGGGTTCCTGCCTCATGCCGATACCTCCTGGGGCTTGGTGGTCATAATGCGGTACAGCTCCGTGTCCTTCGGGAACCGATCCAGGAAAGGCAGAATGACATTCCCATAGAACAGAAGCCCCTCGCCCTCGCCGGAATGGGTCACATAGGAAAGCTGGTGCGGGCTGATGTTGAGCTGCTTCGCCAAAATCTGCCGGTCCCCGGATGCCTGATTGAGCATATAGATGAAGTCGCTGTTCTCGAAAATGTTCTCAATCTCGCGGGAGGCCAGCAGGTCCTTGATATTTTGGGTGATGCCGGTGGGGATGCCGCCCCATTTACGAAAGCGTTTCCAGATTTCCACGCTCCAGCTTGCAAGCTCCCCCTTCAAAAGCAGGTGGAACTCATCGCAGTAGTAGCGGGTGGTCTTGCCAGCCGCCCGGTTGACGGTGACACGGTTCCACACCTGGTCCTGAATGACCAACATACCGAGCTGTTTTAATTGTTTGCCGAGTTCCTTGATATTGAAGCAGACCAGCCGGTTTGTCAGCTCCACATTGGTACGGTGGTTGAACACATTGAGGGAGCCAGTCACATACAACTCCAATGCCGCCGCCACTCGCTTGGCCTCCGGCTCCGGCTGGCGGAGCAGTTCATCATAGAGGTCTTGCAGGATAGGCATTTTCTCCGGGTCCGGGTCGGCCAGGTAAGGCCGGTACACATTCCGCACCGCGCGGTCAATGACGGTCTTTTCCACCGGCTGCAATCCGTCCTTGCTCCCCACCACAATATCGCACAGGGAGAGGATGAAGTCGGCTTTCAAAGCCAGCGGGTTATCATCGTCCGAATAGTTGAGGTTGATGTCCATTGGGTTCACATACTGGTTGCTGGTGGGAGAAATCTTCACCACCTGTCCGCCCAGGCGGATCACCAGCGGGGCATATTCGTCCTCCGGATCACAAATCAGGACATCATCATTCGTCACCAGGAACACATTGGAAATCTCGCGTTTTGCCGAGAAGGACTTGCCGCTGCCCGGTGTGCCGAGTATCAGCCCGTTGGGGTTCTTCAGGAGTTTTCGGTCCACCATGATGAGGTTGTTGGAGAGCGCGTTCAGCCCATAGTACAGAGCCTCCTTGCCATCCTGGAAAAGCTCCTGGGTGGTAAAGGGTACAAAAATAGCGACGCTTGAGGTCGTCAAGCCCCGCTGTATCTCGATCTGGTTATAGCCCAGGGGCAGGCTGCTCATCAGCCCTTCTTCCTGCTGGAAGTCCAGCCGGGTGAGCTGGCAGTTGTGCTTTTGGGCGATGGAGCTGGCCTGAAACACATTGTTGGCAAGCTGCCTCTGGCTGTCAGCGGTGTTGAGGACCAGGAAGGTCAAAAGGAACATCCGCTCGTTGCGGCTCTGTAAGTCCTGCAAGAGCTTTTTCGCCTCCGTCCCGTAAGTGGCAAGGTCGGAGGGGATGATGTCCATGTCATAGCCGCTGCGGACCGCTTTCTTTTGTTCCTCGATTTTCGCCCGGTCCAGGTCGGTGATCTTGCGCTTGATGGTCTTGATGGCGCTCACCTGGTCCACTGATTGAATGTGCAGGTTCACAATCAGGCTGCTTTCCATGTCCAGAAAGTCCGCCAGCATCCGGTCATTTAACTCCGGCGCAAGGATTTGGACGAAGGAAACGGCCCCGAACTTTTTCCCCATGCAGAAGGTCTTGCCGTTGGGGAAGGAAAAGGAGCTGGGCGCAATAAAGTCCTTGGTGGAAAGGCCGGAAGGGGCCAGCCAGTCCCATGAGAATTGAAACGGCTCCTGTCCGTCCATGTGGAAGATCTGATGCAGCACCCGCAGGCGCTCCTTGCCGTTTAACGGTTCCACCACCACGCCCAGCCGCTTGAAGTTGTTTATCACATCCGTTTCAATGCGTTCCAGCCGGGGCTTTGCCGCCTTCAGGCTGGCCGCCTCAATCCCGAAAGTCAGGTACTTGGTCTTGATAAGCCCGTTGTTGCCCTTGGCAAGCTGATTTTGCAGCATTTCCGTGTACTCGGCCCGGATGCTGTCAAATTCATCGCCCTGGGGCGGGATGTTGATGCTGTTCGCATAGCTGTCCCGGCTGGCGGTCAGGTTGAGGAAGGAAAGCTGAAAGCGGATGGAGCTGTCGAAGTAGTTAAGGAAGTCGCACCAGCCCTCAAAGATGGCCGTTTTATCCTCGTTCTGCGAAAGCTGGTAGTTAATGTCCTGGTATTGGACCGTCTTGGTGTAAAAAGTATCGGTGACACGGCAGATGCCGTCCGGGAACATCCGTTGATAAGGGATGCTGTCCTGCGCCGAAATCTGTTTTTTATCGGTCTGGTTCGCCCTGGCGATGGCGGCTTCGACCTGCTTTCTCTCGGCGCGGGTCAGTTTTCGCTTTTCCGTTGACAATGTGATACACCTCCCTGTCTAACTGGTTCTGCCGCATGATAACGGCGTAAAAGTTCTTGGTTTTATAGGGCCGCTGCCGGGGCCGCAGGAAACACACCCGGATCATGTTGCGGAGTATCTTTTCCAGCGGCTGGCCGTTCTTCTCGTACATCGCCAGCAGGAAAAACGGCAGCATGAGGACGACCATGCACATCGCCGCTGTGCTGGTCCCCACAGGCCCTTTGAGCAGAAAGAAAAGCGGCACGCCGATGAGCGCCCCGCTCCCGAAGCAGACAAGCTGCCTCTTGGTGAGATTGAACATGACCTTTGTTTTTACTTTGGTCAGGTCTTTGGGTACTGGTACATAAGCCATTTAGAAACCTCCCTCCCGGTTTAGTGCGCTGCAAAAATACTTTTTGCGAGGCTTCCAGTTTTGAACAGGGTAAAGCACAGCAGCACCGTATAGCCCACACAGCTCCAGATCGCACCGATGATGTCATCCTCCAGGGCGATATTCTCCACCAGGACCGCATAGATGCCTACGCAGACAATGATGAGAAATGCCTGAAAGCCCAGGGCCATCAGGGAGCGCAGGTAGTTCTGACCCATGCCGCCCCATTCCCGGCCCATCATGGCCGCCATCGGGATGGGAGCCACGGAGGTCACGAGGTAAATTTCCACCATACGGCCATAAATGACGATAAAAATACAGATGGTGAGCGCCCACATGGTAATGCCCACAAACAGGGATTGGAACCACAGGCCGAACAGCGGCCCCAGCTCCATCTCCATCAGGCGGCTCTCCATGTCGGTAATAACGGAGCTGATGTCGATGCTGGCATCCGAGATGATAACGCCGGACGCCTGATTGACAACCCCTTGCGCCACATCGAAAACACCCATGACAATGTTCCAGGTGTTGGTGACGATCAGGATGGCGCAGGCTGTTTTGAAAATCCACTTGAAAAAGACCGATGTTTCGATCTCATGGAAGTTATTCTTGTCGGTGATGATCTGGATCAATTCCAGCGTCATAACAAACGCCAAAATCACTCCGGCGATGGGGACAATGACCGTCTCCGAAAGGTTGTGGATCATGTTATAGATGCTGCCATTCCAGCCCTGGGGGGTCATACCCACCTGGCCGGAGATTTCAGCCACCTTCTGATTGACGGAATCGAACATCCCGGACAGGTTGCTCGTGATACCGCCCACCAGAAGCTCCTTGAGCCATTCGGTTATGGCATCCCACAGAAAATCCATAGGGGTTTACCCTCCTTTCTGCCCCTCCCGCACAGGACGGGAGGGGCCGGGGTTTTGGGGTGACAGATTAGCTGAAAAGCCCGGTGAGCTGCGGAACAAGCAGCATACCGATCAGGGCAACGCCGCCGCCCGCCATGAGCTGTTTCATGCCCTGGCTTTTTGCTAATGTGCGATAAAGAAGTAATAGAAGTGTAAAAAATTTTGCCGTTCCTATCCGGCACTTAGGGCTGTGTCGGATAGGTCAGGCGTTAGGCTTCCGGCAAGTCTATCTTGCCGACAAAGCTGTAATAAATCTCAATGTCCTGCCTGCGGGTGCCGTTCTCGTCATAGCTGCACTCATGCACGACGATTTTCTCAATCATTTCCCGCAAGAGGGTGGGGGTCAATTCTTCAAAAGCAAGGTGCTTTCTCACAATCCCCATGAATTTCTCGGCGTTGACGGTGGCGGCCTGCGACTTGGAAAGTTCCTCCTGCAAAGCGGCAGCCCGGTCTTTCAGTTCCCGCTGCTCCTGCTCATAGTCCGCCGACAGCTCCATGAAACGCTCGTCGCTGATTTTGCCGCTTACATTGTCCTCATACAGCCGCTTGATAATGCGGTTCACTTCGGCAATGCGTGTCTGGGCCTGTTCAAGCTGCTTCGTGGCTGCGGCGGTCTTTCTCTTGCCGCCGATTTCGTTCTGCTGGATGAGCAGCTTTACAAAGCGGCTCTCATGCCTGGCGGCGTATTCCGTCACTTGCCGGAGATTGGAAAGCACGCCCGCCGTCAAAAGGTCGGTGCGGATAAAGTGTGCCGTACAGTCACGGGTACGCTTCTTGTAGCTGCCGCAGATATAACAGTCCTGCTTGCGGTTCTTGTTCTGATACCGCTGCTGATACAGCACATGGCCGCAGTCGGCGCAGAACAGCATACCAGAGAACAGCCCCACTTCATCATAGCGGTTCGGGCGTTTTCGCTGCTTGCGTAACTCCTGCACACGCTCCCATGTTTCCGTGTCGATAATCGGCTCATGGTGATTTGGGAAGATAGCCTGCTTCTCGATGGGGTTCTCAACGCTGTGCTTGACCTTGTAAGAGGGCTTCTCCGTCTTGAAGTTTACCAGACAGCCAGTGTACTCCCGGTTTTCCAGCAGATGGACGACGGTGTTTGTCGCCCACTTGCACTCATAGCCGGGGTGGTAGCGTCGGGTGCTGCCCGTCCTGCGGTATTCCAGCGTCCCCGGCGTGGGGATTTGCTGCTCCGTCAGCATACGGGCAATCTTGGTCGGGCCATTTCCCGCAAGGCAAAGCTGGTAAATCTGCCGGACAACCGGGGCGGCTTCCTCGTCAACGATATAGTTCTCGTCCTTGTCCATGAGATAGCCATAGACTGGCTTGCTGGTTACAGGCTTGCCGCTCATGCCTTTTGCTTTCTTTACTGCCTTGATTTTCTTGCTCGTATCTCTCACCAGCCATTCGTTAAATAAGTTCCGCAGAGGGGTAAAATCATTGTCCATGCCGCCGTTTGCGCTGTCCACGTTGTCATTGACAGCGATAAAACGCACGCCCTTTTGAGGGAACAGCATTTCCGTGTAAAATCCCACCTGCAAGTAATTACGCCCCAGCCTGCTCATGTCCTTGACTATGACGGTGCCGACTTTCCCGGCTTCAATGTCTGCAAGCATGGCTTGAAATCCGGGCCGCTGGAAGTTCGCACCTGAGTAGCCGTCGTCGGTGTACCAGCGCAGATTGGTAAAGCCGTTCTGCTTGGCGTAGGCTTCCAAAATCCGTTTCTGGTTGGAAATGGAATTGCTCTCGCCTTGCAATTCGTCCTCATGGGACAATCTCGGATAAAGGGCGGTAATGAGGTTTTGGGTGGCTTGTCTTAACATAAAATCCTCCGTTTCCGACAGCCAGCCCCACTATTCCGTGGTTTCATTGTACCACGGAACAGGGGCGGCTGTACAGCGGTAAAAGTGATAAATCTGCTTCTTTACAGCTTGTCAAATCGCCTTTTTTTGTGTAGCAGCGGCTTCCGCTTCCAGTACCCTCGCCATCTTGTCGGCGGCGGTGCTGGTGGTGTCTTTCTTGAAAAAGCCGGACACGACAAGAACGGTATTCCCCATGCGGATTTCCGTCACGCAGTCGGGGCGGCGGGTGGTACGGTGGTCGTGCTGCTTGATATTCTCCATAGGCAATACTCCTTTCATTCAGCCAGCAGTTTCTTCATGGTTTCCATTTTCCGCTTTGCGGTTTCCTGCCGGAAGTTGACGCCAGTAAAGCGTATCGGGACGCACATGGACAGCAGTCGGTCATAAATCCGGGAATGGGCCGTGTCTGTCGGCTTTTTCAACTCGTCCAGCGGGCGGTTGGTGGTGGCGATCAGCGGCTTGTTGCTGCGGTATCGGGTATCAATCACATGGAATACCTGTTCCAGTCCATAGTCGGTGCCACGCTCCATGCCGAAGTCGTCAATGATAAGCAGCGGATAGCGGCAAAGGCGGGAAATATACTCATTCCGGCCTGTAAAGCCGGGAGAGAGGTCGCCCAGGATAACGGCGAAGTTCGTCATATATACGGGGACTTCTTTCTCCATGAGGGCGTTTGCGATACAGCCCGCAAGGTAGCTTTTCCCGTTGCCGACGTTCCCCCAGAACAGGCAGCCGATGTTTTCGGCCTGCATTTCTTCCCAATGCTCCGCATACCGCCGGGCAATCCCGGTCTGCGGGTTTCTGCCGTTGTCGTTCTCGAATGTCCATTGCTGCATGGCTGAGTCGGCAAAAGCCCTCTGTTTCAGATTTTCCACGGCTTCCACATGGCGGCGGTGTTCCTCGGCGGCCTGCCGCTGCTCACGGGCGGCTCTCTGGCAGTCGCACTCTGCCGGGTGGCGGTCACGGCCAAACAGCTCCTTACCCTCCGGGAAGTAGGCTTCTTTCGGCGTATGGCACTTTCCGCAGTAAAGCAGTCCGTCCTCGCCGATATAGTCCTCCATCTCCGGGGCGGCGGTTGTCATGTTCTCCAAAATATCTTTGATTTCACTTGTCATAAGCTTTCTCCCTCCATACAGGTATAGTCGGGGATGCCCTGTTTTACGGCTCCCTTTTTGTCATTGGCCGCCCATCTGTGCAAGGCGGCGGCATAATTCTGGTAGGCTTTCCCGCTGGCGGCAAGGTAATGGCTCATTTCCTCAATCAGCCGTTCCAGCCTGTCCGGGTATTCTGCCTGTAACTCGTCATATTCGTCCTTTGACAGAAAAATATTCTCATATCGGCCATAAGCTGTGGGCGGCTCCCCACTCGCTCTCATTGTTTGGTTCTCTATTAAGTTGTTTATATTAGTTTTGTTAGGGGTCGGTTTTCCGACCATCATAGGGTCGGTTTTCCGACCGTCATAAGGTCGCTTTTCCGACTGTATGAGGGTCGCTTTTCCGGCCATCAGTTGGTCGGAAAACCGTACCACTGGGACAGGCGGCACTTTCACATAAAGCCGATTGGGTGCGGAGAAGCCCCGCCGTTCCCGTTCTAAAAGCCCGGCTGCGTCCAGTTCTTTCAAGGCTCCCTTGATGGCGGTACAACCCTTGTCCAGCATTTCCGCTATCTCCGCAACGGGGTAGACAATGAATATCCTGCCCTCGCCGTCCTGCCAGCCGTTCTTCTGTGACAGGGTGGAGCGGTCTAATAAAAGCGCATACAGCAGCTTGGCGGTCTGTGAAATCTCCATTTTCAGCAGGAAACGGGGGTATGGAAGATAGGCGGGCAGCGTGGTGTCTGCCCTGATATAATCAGCGATAGTATCACCTCCCTCTGTGTTGTGTCGTTTTTGGGCTTTGTCACGCATTAGGACGGCATTTCCGGGGGGAAAGGATAAATGTATCGCATACCCTTTGACACCCACGAAAAAAGCCTTGATTTATGCGGGTTTGAAAGGCTCTAAAGCGTGACATTTCTGCCTTTGTTTCCGCTTTCTCTCGGCGGCTTTGCGTTTCTTCATGCACCCGGCGCAGCCGGGGCAGTATTTCCCCCGGTTGGATTTGGGGACAAAGGCCGCCCCGCAGACCGCGCAGCGTTTCCGGCTCCCCCGGTACAAGAGGGCTGCGGCCAGCTCCCCGTCAAGGGGCAGGACAGCCACACGGAACCAGTGGCACATGAGGGAATAGGAAATGCTCTGGACGCACACGCAAGGCTCCCCGTCGTCTAACAGCAGGCAGTTCCCCTCGTCGTAGTTACAGCACTCATGCACAAGGCGGCGGGCTGCCTGGTGCTGGCGGTAGTCCATGCGGGACGGCTTATCGTTCATGGCTCTGCTCCTTTCTGCGGTGCGGCTCTTCCCGGCGCAAAATCTGGTCGATGTTCCGCTTGACGGTCTGCAACTCCCTGAACCGCTGCTTCTGTTCGTGATAGGTGTTGTACAGGCCGTCTTTCTCGGAGATAAGCTGCTCGATCTCGGCCTGCAACGCTTTTCGGCCGGGCAGCTTGGTAAGCCCCTGTGCCTTGAAATACCGGGCGGCGGCTTCGGCTATGATAAAATCGCTCTCGTTTGCCTGGCGGTATGCGGCGCGGGCTTTCTCGGATTTCTGCGCTTTCAGCCCCTCGCGGATGGGCTTGGTCTTGGCATAGGCAAGTACCTGTTGCCGCAACTCCCTTTTCCCTTGCAGCTTCGTTTCCAGTGCTTTCAGTTCGCCGCTGGTCTGGCGCATTTCCTGATAGGCGGTAGCAACGGCGGCTTCAAGCTGTTCCGGGGAAGAAAAGCCGTACTGTTGGTAGATGGTCAGGGTCTTGGCGGCCTGTTTCAGATTGTGTATCTTCGCCCATCGTTCATAGCCTTTGCCCTTGCCCTCGGCCATCTTCTGCTCAATGTCCACAAGCCGCTGCACACTGTCCTGTCTGGGGTCGATTTTCCCTGTCTTTTCGCCCTGTAAGCGGCCTTTCCCGGCGTGTAGGTATTCGGGTATGGCTGCGGTCTGTTCGGCGGCTCTGGCGGCTTGGTGCTGCGGGGTGTAGCGAACCGTTACGCCCCTCTGGGCGTTCTGCTCCAAAACGGCAAGGACGGCGGTGCGGTCAAAGTCGCCGCCCAGCTTCCGGGCGGTGATAGGCTTCGTCCTGTCTGGCGTGAGGTAGGACAGCCGCCCCCGGCTCTCCTTGACGGTCACACCCTCCCGCAACAGCAGAGAGGAAAACTCGTCAAAGCTGGCAGCGGTGGCAAGGGCTTTCCGTAGGGTCTGCCGCAGCTTCTCCTTGTTCGTTTCAAACTTGGTCTGCCGGGGCGTGATACCGCCTGCAATCATGGGGGCGTTCTGCTTGTCCAGTGCGGCCTGTCCCTTTTTCTGCGCCCAATATTCCCGGTCTGTGACACGGTTCTTGCTGCCGTTCAAGAGGTCGATTTGGTAAAGTCCTTCCCGGTGGCACATCTCCATGACCTCGGACTTGAAGTAGCGTAGGGCTGCGTCGGTGCAGCGGTGCTTGCACCCGGCTTTCGTGTCCGCTGGCCTGTCCATGTAGGGCAGGAACGGCACTTCCTCTATCCGCAGGCTGTTAATGACGATATGCACATGGATGTTGCCGCTGTGGTTATGCCCGTCCGGGTGGGTGCAGACAAGGGCCTGATGGCCGGGGAAATGCTCTTTACAGAATTGCTCCCCCAACGCCTGCGCCCGGTCTACGGTCAGGCCGTTGTCCGGCCCGTCCCGTGGGTCAAAGCTGATGATATAGTGGTGGCTTTTCACATCCTCCCGCCGCTGATTTTTCTCATAGCGGAGATTGGAGCGCATACACGCAACGGCAAAATCCTCGCCGCCGCAGTTCAGCGTGGACAAGCGATAATCCTCACGGGGGATAAGCCTGCCGTTTTCATCAAGGACGGGCTTCATAGTAAATTCGTCATGCTCAAAGAGCAGGTATTGTTCGGCGGCTCCGTAGTCGGCGTTCTTAGAGCCTAAATGCTTGAGTGTTGCCAACGGCGTCACCTACTTTCTTTAGGACTTCATACTTGAGGGCGGCAAGGTCGGCGGCCGCTTCCCGCAATTCCTTTGCCATAGCCGGGTAGGGGCTATGCCACTCGTTGAGGGTGCGGGCAATCTGGTTGAGATTGCCGCCAATCCTGCCGTACTCGGCTGTGAGCTTCCCGACAGCGGAGAGCAGCTCGTCATTGACTGACGACACATGGAGTACGGGGCGTATGGTAGTGCGCCGGATGGCCTGCCGGAGAAATTCGGACTGACTGATACCATAGGGCGCAAGCCGTTCTGTGAAGTCGGCGTATTCTTCATCGGTCAGCCGGGTTTTCACAACATGGCTGCGGTGGGGGGTGTTGTATCGCTTCGGCATGGGCTGTAAACCTCCTTTCACTTATCACAAAAAATGGGCTGGTCTGTTAGCTATTTTCGGGGCATTTCCTGTCTGCCGGACAGAAATATTTTTGCGGCGTAAGCCGCATAGCAGGGTTTGGGGAAGGCACTCCCCAACAAGTTTCCCGCGAG
>ULYA01033450.1_pt1 | contig 65888 bp, 85 predicted proteins | sample 1961821 | NCBI WGS metagenome assembly ULYA01 (sample SAMEA4835853, study PRJEB28245) | human gut metagenome | biome: gut microbiome; material: fecal sample | place: Denmark | collected 2008 | reverse complement strand
TTTCCTGCGAGCCAAGAGGAAGCCAGCTCCCTCCACCCAGGCGGTCCGTGCCCGGAGTCTCACCGGCGCTGTGTGTTTGCGGGAGTGAGGAGGAGGGAAAGGAAGTCTGTGGAAGGTGAGAGTGGATTGGCGAAAGCCAGTCGATGCGCGGGGCCCTTTGGGCGCCGCGGCATCGCGAGATTGATGTGGCGATGTGAGGATGTTGGTGAATCGTGAGGGTGTGGGTTGTGTGGGAACGTTGCGAGATAGGGCATCAGAAAGGTGGTAAGGCGGCGTGAGAATGCTGAGGTTTTTATTCCTCTTGGAGGAGGCTGTCCAGGTATTGCTGGGTGGTCATGAGTTCGGTGTGGAGAGGGGACAGGTAGGAAAGGATATTTTCGGCTTCTTTTCGTGAGGTCGCATTGAGCCCTGCTACGGCATCGGTGAGGTAGATGACTTTGCATCCGGCATCGATGGCGGAGAGGGCGGTGGAGAGTACGCAGCATTCTGCTACTACGCCGGAGATCACGACGCGGGAAGCGTGTTTTGCGAGTTCACGTACTTGCGGGATGGCGAAGGAGGAGTAGACGCTTTTTGTGTATACAGGGTATTTTTTTGTGTAGGGCAGAAACTCGGACATCATTTCGTTGAGCCAGGGGTCTGCGTTTACGGCGGCGTTGACTTTGTTGTATTCTTTCCATACGCCTTCCGGGTGTTTTGTGGCGAGGTACTGGGTGAAGATCACCTGGGAAAGGGCGCGGCTGTTTAGAAGGCGGAGAATGGAGTCGGATGCTTTTTCGACTTCTTCGCAGGCCCATTCCTGACCTTTAGTGTAGACATTCTGCATGTCAATGACAAGTAATAGATCCTGATTTGTTTTTGCTGTTTGATCCATAAAGAGATTCCTCCTGATTCTTGGCGGCCTGGTGAGAGAACCGTGTATCTAAAGTTTAGTATAGTTTTGATGAGGAGAATTTACAAGTGAAACGAATGTTACTTTATTAACAATCTTGCTTGAAATCAGGCGTTTTCATTGACTTTACACAAAATCAATGCTATCTTTATTGGGAATTGTTGTTAAATTGCAACTATCTGGGTAACTGTTCAGTAGGTCTGCGCATTTACTGCGCTGACCGTAAGAAAACATAGGCGGGTAGGCAAAAATCCCATTGCCGCAGGCAATTTTTCATGGATTTTTGCTCGTGACTGTGAAGGTACTGAACAGTTACCTATTTGGAAGCTTTTGCGCTTGATGCGCCAACTGGATGGTTGCGTTGAAGTCACAATTTAGTATGTTTTGGAGGGAGGATATTGTATGGGAAGCGAGCAGATGCTGCTGACTTAGATTTTAGTGAGTCTAAGGTAGCGGAATCTGGTGCTTCTGGGAGGAATGGTCAGGAAAGACGTGAGAAGCTCCTGATAAACTGGCAAGGATGAAGATCAAGAAAAAAGAAAGGGTATATGAGGTATGAAGAATTTATTTAAAACAAAGTTTGATGCGGCAGTGATCGTGCTGATCCCAGCCTGCATCGGTATCAATTATCTTGGAAAGCTGTTTGCGAGTGTATTAAAACTTCCGTTATGGCTGGATTCTATCGGAACATGCATCGGTGGATGCCTTGGCGGTCCGATCATCGGCGCGATCTGCGGTGCGGCGAACAACCTGATCTATGGTTTTTCCGCGGGAGATAATATTACGCTTATCTATGCATTGACAAGCTTAGGTATTGGAGCGGCAGTTGGAATCATGGCCCGCCTTGGATTTATGAAATCATTCCCGAAGGCAATTCTTACAGCCTGTGCAGCCGGTCTTGCAGCGGTTGTGATCTCCACCCCGTTAAACGTATTATTCTGGGGCGGTACTACTGGAAATGTATGGGGCGACGCTGTGTTCGCAGCAACTCAGGCGGCTTCCATGCCGGTATTTCTGGGATCTCTGTTAGATGAAGTTGTTGTGGATGTTCCGGACAAACTGATCACTCTGATCGTTGTATTCTTTATTTTAAAGGGTCTTCCAAAGAAGCTTACAACGCTGTATGAGGCAAATTCCGAGATCGAGACTCTGGACTAATCAGATTTAGAAAAGGAAATGCAGCTGTTCTTCGGAGCAGCTGCCGGGAAACAAATATATGAAAAGTATCAGCCTGTTTGTAGATAACGGGACATATCTGACGAAGGTGCATCCCTTTACAAAATTGATGTATATCGCTGCCGCCATCAGTATTCCGCTGCTCACTGGAAAGCTTTGGATGTTTGGTGTGTTTATCGCAGTCAGTCTCTGTGTTCTGGCCAGCGGAAAGATCCTGAAAAAGACGTTTCCGCTGATCGCATTTTCCTTTACGATCCTTTTGACGATTTTCCTGATCCATGGATTGTTCAACCAGAGAAACGAGAATGTGCTGTTTCAGATCGGCGGGCTGAAATTTTACAGAGAGGGCACACTTTACGCCCTCCATATCGGTTTAAACATTCTGAACATGCTGCTGTCCTTTGCAGTGTTCGTCCTCTCTACCAAGCCGTCTGAGTTTGTGGATGAGCTGGAGAAACGTGGGTTTTCACCGCGTTTCGGTTACATCGTGACATCCGTGTTCCAGATCATCCCGCAGATGATGGGAACTATGAATACAATCATGGACGCGCAGCGCAGCCGCGGACTGGAGACAGAAGGAAATCTGCGGACCCGTGCTAAGGCGTTTTTACCGCTGATCTCCCCGGTAGTCATGAGTTCCCTGATCAATACCAGAGAGCGGGCAATCGCTCTGGAGGTGCGTGGATTCGGCGCAGGAAAAAAGAAAACATGGCTGTCAGATCGGAAACGTCACAAGGGAGACCAGGAGATCACGATTTTACTGGGACTCTGCATTCTGGCAGCTATTGCATGGAGGATCGTTGTATGTCTGAGATAATCATTGAAAATTTACGATACCGCTATCCTCACGCGAAGAAACTGGCGCTGGATGGTTTGAACTTTTCAGTAGAAAAGGGAGAGTTTATCGGTATTATCGGAGAAAACGGAGCAGGAAAAAGTACGCTGAGTCAGGCGATCATGGGGCTTGTTCCGCAGTTTTACAAGGGAGCTTACGGCGGAAAAGTCATTGTGGACGGCATAGAAGCCGGAAAGACTCCGGTATCACAGCTCTGTGGTCATGTGGGTCTGGTGTTCCAGAATCCGTTTAACCAGCTGTCCGGAGCAAAGGACAATGTATATGAGGAAGTCGCTTTCGGAATGCAGAACCTGGGAATTCCGGCCGAAGAGATGAAGGAGCGGGTGGAGAACGCCCTGAAGCTTCTTGATATCTGGCAGTATCGCGATCGGAATCCGTTTGATTTGTCCGGAGGTCAGATGCAGCGTGTGGCGATCGCCAGCGTGCTGGTCATGCGGCCAGATGTCATGATCCTTGATGAACCGACTTCCCAGCTTGATCCGGAGGGAAGCGACGAGGTATTCCGGGCGGTTGAGACCCTGACGAATTCCGGTATCACGATCTTAATGATCGAGCAGAAGATCGAGAAACTGGCGGCTTACTGCGACCGCATTCTTCTTCTGCATGGTGGAAAGCAGATCGCGTTTGATACGCCGCAGAAGGTATTTTCCATGCCGGATCTTGCGGATTATGGGATTCAGGAACCGGCATTTACCCGGATCTGTAAGGCAGAACATGTGACTCTGCCGGATGGAACGTATCCTGTCACTGTGGAAGAGGCTGCCGGAGTGCTGAAAGAGAGACATGCGGAAAGAGCAGAGGCAAAAGGAGCTGCGAAGGCGGATAAAAAAAAGGATTCAGAAGTTTTAGGCGAGGAACAGTTCCTCATTAAGAACCTGGATTTTTCCTATCTTCCGGATGTGCCGGTCTTAAAGGCGTTGAACATGAGACTGGATAAGCGTCCGACGGCGATCATTGGCCAGAACGGAGCGGGAAAGACTACGTTGGTAAAGCTGCTGAAGGGACTGCTGAAGCCGGTATCCGGAAAAATTTACTTCCGCGGCGAGGACATTTCTGGAAAAACGGTGGCGATGTTAGCTGGAAATGTCGGCTATGTGTTCCAGAATCCGGATGATCAGATCTTCAAATACAATGTGATGGACGAGATCATGTTTGGTCCGATGAATATCGGGATGGATCCAAAACGCGCGGAGGAAGAGGCAAGGCGTGCTTTGGAGTTGACCGGGTTAACAGGCAAGGAGAAGGAAAATCCTTATGACCTTGAGTTATATGAGCGGAAGATGACTGCGATCGCTTCGGTTCTTGCCATGGACACGGATGTTCTGATTTTAGATGAGCCGACGATTGCCCAGGACTGGAAGGGACGCCAGATCATTGGCGGCATTATCCGCAGCCTGTCGGAGAGAGGAAAGCTTGTGATCGCGATCCTTCACGATATGGATTTTGTGGCGGAGAATTTTGAGCGCGTGATCATTATGGCTCATGGACAGGTGCTGGCGGATGGAACGGCCAAGGACGTGTTCATGCAGGATGAAGCGTTGAAAAAGGCAAGACTGCAGAAACCGTATATGATGCAGCTCGGTGAGGTACTGGGGTATGAGAGAGCGTATCTGACGGTGGATGAGATATTGAGAAATCAGGTGTCCTAATTAAAGTGAAAAAGATGTGCAGATCATTGGCCCGGGGAAGATTTGAGCCGATGGGGCACATCTTTTATCAGTTACAAAAATCATAAATGTTTCAATCAGTTCACCATGTTGGTTTTATTTTGTGATATACTGTTTTATATAATTTCGGGTCTCCACTGCCGCTCTTCGTTCCACTACGGTCGGTTCAGAGCCAACGTCCACTGGACGTTGTGAACCGGTCGGCACAGAGCAGAGGTCCGCCGGATCTCTTGTGGTCTTCGCTTCGCTACGGTCGGTGCAAAGCGGACATCCACCGGATGTCCTGCACCCTTGTATTTGTCCGTATCAGAGTTTGTAAACACCGGTGGGTTGATATAGCACAAGGGAAACAATAAGGGAAATTCACTTTTTACATCTGAGTTTACGGTAACGACAGGAGGAAAATTATTATGATCATCAAGAAGGATACATGTAAACTTGCATTGGTGCAGGCGGCACCAGTCATGTTTGATAAGGACAAATGTGTGGAGAAAATCATCACCCTGATCGGGGAGGCGGCTGCTAAGGGAGCGGAACTGATCGTTTTTCCTGAACTTTTTATTCCGGGATACCCGTATGGAATGACTTATGGATTTACCGTCGGAAGCCGCAGCAAGGCGGGACGAGAGGACTGGAAGACTTACTACGACAATTCGATCTTAGTGGATGGACCGGAGATGCAAAGAATCGTGGATTGTGTGAAAGAGCATTCGGTGTATGTGAGTGTCGGATATTCTGAGCGTGATGCTGTTACGGCGACGATTTACAATTCCAATGTCATGATCGCGCCGGATGGACAGACGATGAACCACAGAAAGCTGAAACCGACAGGCAGTGAGCGCGTGGTCTGGGGAGATGCGGATAAGGATTTCTTCCCGGTAATGGAGACACCTTGGGGACCGATGGGTAATCTGATCTGCTGGGAGAGCTACATGCCGCTTGCGAGAGTGGCGCTTTACCAGAAGGGAGTTGCGCTCTATATTTCCCCGAATACGAATGACAACGAGGAGTGGCAGAATACGATCCGCCATATCGCCATCGAGGGACACTGCTTCTTCATCAATGCGGATATGTACTTCACGAAGGATATGTACCCGAAGACCGCCAGCGGGGATGAGGAGATTGCGAAGTTAAATGATATCGTGTGCCGGGGAGGAAGCTGCGTGATCGATCCTTACGGGCATGCAGTGAGTGAGACTGTGTGGGATAAAGAGGAAATCATCTACGCGGACCTCGACATGCAGAAGGTCCCGGCGAGCCGGATGGAGCATGATGTCTGCGGGCATTACGCGAGACCGGATGTTTTGAAGTTGAGTGTGGAGGATAAATAATGAAAGTATTGATGATCAATGGAAGCCCGCGGGCGAATGGAAATACATCTATCGCGTTGAATGAGATGAAGACGGTGTTTGAAAAAGAGGGAGTCGACGCGGAGATCGTGCAGGTCGGCAGTGAGGCGGTAAGAGGATGTATTGCCTGTAATCGATGCGCGGAGCTTGGGAAGTGTGTGTTCGACGATGTGGTGAATAAGCTGGCGGTGAAGCTTTCGGAGGCTGATGGACTGGTGGTCGCAAGCCCTGTTTATTATGCGTCTGCAAATGCGACCCTGATCGCGGTTCTGGACCGGCTGTTTTATAGTACATCCTTTGATAAGACAATGAAAGTCGGGGCGAGCGTTGTCTGTGCGAGACGCGGGGGATGTTCGGCGACTTTTGATGAGTTAAATAAGTATTTTACGATCAGCAACATGCCGATCGCATCTAGTCAGTACTGGAACTCCATCCACGGGCGCGGACCGGGAGAAGCTGTGGGGGATGCGGAAGGTCTTCAGACGATGCGGGTTCTTGCGAGAAATATGACATTTCTCATGAAGAGCATTGAGCTTGGAAAAGAAAAGTATGGTCTTCCGGAGAAGGAAGAGGTCGTGCGGACGCATTTTATCAGATAGAGAAGAATGATATTGGAAGGAAATTATGCGATGAATCGGCAGAAACTGGTAAGTCAGATCAGCAGGTATGTGCCTTATAATGAGCAGGAAGAGGCGGATAAGGCTTTGATCTTAAACTGGATCGAGAAGAATGATGACGCGTTTCTTCGGGATAATGTGGTGGCGCACATGACGGCTTCGGCCTGGGTGGTGGATAAGGACAGGAGTAAAGTCCTTATGGTGTATCACAATATTTATCATTCCTGGTCATGGCTTGGCGGGCATGCGGATGGGGAGACAGATCTTCTGGCGGTTGCAATCCGGGAGGTGAAGGAAGAAGCAGGAATTTCCGATGTGCGGCCAGTGTCGGAGGAGATTTTTTCACTGGAATCACTCACCGTCGACGGACATGTGAAAAAAGGACGGTATGTGTCCAGTCATCTGCATCTGAATGTGACGTATCTCCTGGAGGCAGATTCTGAGGAACAGGTGTCTGTGAAGGCGGATGAGAACAGTGGGGTCGCTTGGTTTACGCCGGAGGAGGCGTTAAAGAAATCTACGGAGCCGTGGTTTGTGGAGCGGGTGTATGCGAAGCTTGTCGAGAAGACGAAGTCCTGGAGATAAACGGAAACTAAATGGAAAGTCGGTCGATCGTATCAAGGGATGCATAAAGAAATTTTGAAAAAGATATAGGGAGAGCAGGTAATATGACTGCGGATGCTATGAAAAATTATGATAATGATCTTGAAAAAATTGCTGAGTGCACAGGAATGAGAGCTGCGTTGTCGCGGTAGAGGGAAATCAGGTTGAGATTACGGTTTAAGCGGAATACATTTGGGAAAATTCATGTGGTATAGTGAAAAGTACCAATAGAATGCCGGTAAAAGATTGTAAAAAATGCCTTTTGAATGTAATCTCTAAAATTGTTATAATAAATATAGCACAAAATATATTTCTGTATTTCGATGATCACGAAATGTAGAATAGAGATGAGAGGTATTTACAATGAAAAGAATCAAGGCAGCCTGCATTACCCAGACGGTGTGTTTTTCAAATCATGACGGTGATACGAGTGAATATGCGAAGAAGATGATCTGTCAGGAATATGAAAAGTATAAGGTACAGTTGGACAGAAGTGGGACAAAGTATAAAATTTTATCCGAAAAGACGAATGAAGATGGAGCGATTGTGATCGAGATCAAAAAGCAGTACAATACATCTCCGGTGGGAGACTATCTGAGCTGATCCGGCGGTTTTAGAGGCAGAGATCAGATGTGTGAAACCTGAAGTCAGTGTTCAGCAAGGGGATGATTTCATGAGATATGAGATTGGAGATTTTGTCAGCAAGCCGGTTACAGGAGTGTGCAGGATAGAGGATATTTTGTATCTGGATGCGCAGGGAAAGAAGGACAATAAATTGTATTATCGGATGCATCCGGTGGAGGATGAAAAGGAAACGATATATGTGCCTGTGTCGAATTCGGACTCTGCTTTGAGACCATGCCTGACAGAAGAGAATGCGTGGAAATTGATCGAAAAGATCCCAGAAATTTCGACACCATGGACGGAGAACGAGAAGATGCGGGAGCAGAAGTATAAAGAGGCGATCAAGGCGAATGACCCGAAGGCGTTGGTTGTGATCATAAAGATGATCTACCAGCGGAAGCAGCAGCGACTCGCGCAGGGAAAGAAATGCACAGCGACGGATACGAAATATTTCCAGATCGCGGAAAAGCTCTTGTATGAGGAACTGGGAACAGCCATTGGGAAGCCGAAGCAGGAGATCGTCGACACGCTCGTTGAGCATATTGGACAAAATTCTGTTTGATTTTTTCGGAAAACAGGAAATATCATTGTTGATGAACGAGTAGCAGACTGGTGTAAATCCGGTTTTGTTGCTCGTTTTTTATTTCAGTCGAGAAGACTCCCACCTTTTTTAGAAAATGATTCGGTTCTATGACCCGGATTGGTGTTTCTTTTTATCGACTAGTTATAGGTTTTCCCTATATGTAATCATAAAATAGAAAGATTATACAGAACTGCCGTCCGGTGGTAGATTATTATCAAATATCCTATGGGGATAGTAGGAATATGAACTCTCTATTTACAAGAGAAAACAAGACAGGAGTGAAAAGATATGGAGAGAGGAATTAATACACGATGTTTACACTTAGAGGAAACAGAAGGTAAAACAGATAATTACGGAGCACTGAGCTACCCGATCTATCAGACAGCGACTTACGCCCATGCAGGTGTCGGAAAAAGCACCGGATACGATTACAGCAGACTTCAGAATCCGACGAGAGAGCAGCTTGAGAAGGTGGTTGCAAGCCTGGAGAGCGGCATCGATGCTTTCGCCCTTTCGAGCGGAATGGCGGCGATCACACTGCTTATGGAAATCTTCAAGCCGGGTGACCATATTATCGCTGAGGCAGATCTCTACGGCGGAAGTGTCCGTCTGTTCGACAATGTCTCGAAAAAGAACGGATATGAGTTTACATACTTAAACTGTTCCAGGGATGACATCGAAGGTGCCATAAAGGAGAACACGAAGGCGGTCTACATTGAAACGCCGACGAATCCGATGATGAACGTATCTGATATTTCCAAGATCGCGGAGATCGCAAAAAGACACGGACTCTACCTGATCGTCGACAACACATTCCTGTCCCCATATTTTCAGAATCCGTTAAAACTCGGCGCGGATATCGTGATCCACAGCGGAACGAAGTTTCTGGGCGGACACAATGATACCTTAGCCGGATTTATCGTGACAAACAACGAAGAAGTTCAGGAAAAACTTCGGTTTATCATAAAGACGACCGGAGCCGGGCTCGCACCGTTCGACTGCTGGCTGATCTTAAGAGGCATCAAGACTCTCGGAATCCGCATGGAGCGGTCCCAGGAGAATGCCATCAAGATCGCGAACTGGCTGAAGGAACAGCCGGTTGTAAAACATGTATATTATCCGGGACTTCAGGAACACCCGGGATATGAAATCATGAAAAAGCAGGCAAGAGGATTCGGCGCGATGCTGACCTTCGATGTGGACACAGAGGCATATGCGCTGCAGATCCTCGAGAGTGTCAGAATGATCAAATTTGCGGAGAGCCTCGGCGGCGTGGAGACACTGATCACCTACCCGACGACCCAGACCCATGCGGATGTGCCGGAGGAAGTACGGCTGAAAAATGGAATCACGCCGTGCACGCTCCGGGTATCCGTGGGAATCGAGGATATCGAGGACCTTCTCGCGGAGTTAGCGGAAGTATTTAAGGGATTGAAATAGGATCAGAAACGCGAAAAGAGGAGAGGATTTCGGCATGGCAGAGAGAAATTTGAATTTTGATGAGATCGTCGAGCGGCGCGGAACAGACTGCTTGAAATATGACTTTGCAAAGAGGAGAGGAAAGCCGGCGGACGTCCTCCCGCTCTGGGTGGCAGACATGGATTTCAAAACCTCTTCCTATGTGGAGGACGCGCTGATTGAACGGGCGAAGCATGGGATCTTTGGTTACAGCGATACCCAGGAAGTATATTTTAACGCGGTGGCAGGATGGATGGAACGGCATCATCACTGGAAGATCAAAGAGGACTGGCTGATCAAGACTCCGGGTGTGGTATTTGCCCTGGCAATGGCGGTAAAGGCGTTCACAAAGGTCGGTGACAGCATACTGGTCCAGCAGCCGGTCTACTATCCATTTTCCGAGGTGATCCGGGACAATGACCGTGTGATCGTCAGCAATGACTTGATCCTGGGGGACGATAACCGGTATCATATCGACCTGGCTGATTTTGAAAAGCAGATCGTGGAACATGATGTGAAGTTGTTTCTTCTCTGCAATCCCCACAACCCGTCAGGAAGAGCGTTTACGAAGGAAGAACTGACTGCAATGGGAGATATCTGTGTGAAGCACGGCGTCACGGTGGTCAGCGATGAGATTCACAACGATTTTGTGTTCCGGGGTGAACATACGGTGTTTGCGTCCATCAAGAAGGAGTTCGAGGACATCTGCGTGGTCTGCACGTCTCCGAGCAAAACCTTCAACCTGGCCAGCATGATGATCTCGAATATATTTGTCCCGAATAAGGAGCTGAGACAAAAATTTCAGCATCAGGTCGATGCCGCGGGAATCAGCCAGTTAGGTGTATTGGGACTTGTGGCGGCGCAGACGGCGTATGAGAAGGGCGACGAATGGTATGAGAACATGCTTGCATATGTCTGGGAAAATATCGCCTACGTAAAGAAATATGTGAAGGACAACATGCCGGGAGTGAACGTCATTGACGGCGAGGGAACCTACCTCTTGTGGCTGGATTTCAGAGCGACCGGAATTGATGCCGATGAGCTGGACCGTCGGATCATCTACGACGCGAAGCTGTGGCTGGACAGCGGAAAGATCTTCGGAAAGACAGGAACCGGATTCCAGAGGATCAATGTGGCGGTACCGAGGAAGACGATTGAGGAGTGCATGAAAAGAATAGAAGGAATACTGAAATAGCGCATTTTTGGTCTCATAGGAAGACCGGGCTCGCAGGATATGGATTGTGACAGGATAAAAAGTCTCTGGGACAGATTGGAAAATTTTTTGATCTGTTCCGGAGACTTTTTTGCAGCTTCCTGCACGATGAATGGGAAGTTACGGAATCCTTACGAAACATGTACGATTTCATTAGAATCCTCCATTAAAAAGAACCGTATGCTATAATAAAATTGGCAGAAAACATGTGAATTCCAGAAAATATGGAACGTTCAGGCAGGAGAAGGATAGAAAGAAATTGGAAATGTAACAGGATGAAAAAAGTGTGAGTGGTAGCAGATTTTCAGTGAGGAGGAATGCGGAATGAAGAGAGTGCTGATCGGTGGCTTTTTATCTTTGATCGGAAGTATCTGGGCGATGGCGGTGCTGTTTGTTGCGGGAAGTAATCTGACGTCCGGATGGACAACTCCACCGGGGAGATTTATGACTACGGTGGCGGAAATGGGGCTGTCGGAAGTGTTTGGCATGGCGATCCTTTTCGTTGTTCTGGGGATTGTGATCATGATGGTTGAGTTATTCCGGAGAGATAAGCAGTAGAGATGGTATTCCGTCGATGGTTATGATTTTCTGCGAGTATGTCGTTATCATGTTAATGAGGAGTGAGATTGGTATGAAAAAGAAAACGATGATCCTTTTAACTGCTGTGCTATGCGCATCAGTTGGTGCGCTGGTCATGTTTTTAAACAGACCCTATAAACCAGTATCATTTACTGTCGATGGAGATCAGTGGTCGGCGAAAACTGTTGATGGAGGTTCTCTACTGCTGGAACTTCATAATGATAACAAAAGCAGAGAATGGTCAATCGTGTCGGAACCAGAAACTTTTGTAAGCGATTATCATAACATTGCGGAAAATATCTCAGAATTTCATATAATTGCATTGGAGGATGGAAATGGTGAGATGGTATTTCAATGTGTAAAAGATGATGGCAGCGCGGACATGTATACGCTTGGACTTTCTATTTCACGTCATCAGAAAACCAATCTTCAAATTGATTCAATTACCTTCAAAATTTCCGGGTGTCTGAAACAGGGGATGGAAGAAAAATTGACAGAAACAGCGAAAGAACCGCGGAAAATCGGGAATGCGCAAGGAAATTTACAAGGAATGGCAATCTATTTTTCCTGCCCTTTTGTGCACGAAGACTCACAATGGGAACTTCAGATCTATGTGCAGGAAGATATGCTCATAGATGGAGAACTGACTATGGATGACAGCTGTCGATTTCTGATACAGGCAGTTTCCGGAGAGGATTCCTATGTATTTTTAGATGAAATGATCCAGTTAGGTATACCGGAGGCGGATATCTGGGAGGACGAACAGGAAAAAATGCATATAGTGCTTCGGGATGTACGGACTGCCAGATATAAAGTGTCTGATTTTGTTTTCAATCCGGAAGAAAAGAAATTTATCGGCAGTGATGTACTGGATGGAGAAGGAATCAATTACATTGGAACGACCGGAAAGTAAGAGAATTTACACCGGCACGATACCGCGAAAAAGATGGTATCAGAGGGAAGGCTTTACATCGTATAAAGCCGTTATGCAGCCATGACTTCTTAATCGCAGTCCATTTTTAAAGAAAAAATCTCAAATACAGGTCTTGACATTTCTGCCGTTCGTGCTATTATTTACATATACCTGGTATGGGTATGCGTAAATAGAAAGGAATGACAAAGATGGAACAGTATACAATAACAGGAATGAGCTGTGCTGCTTGCCAGACCCGCGTGGAGAAGGCGGTTTCCAAAGTGCCGGGCGTTATCTCCTGTTCCGTGAGCCTGCTCACGAACTCGATGGGTGTCGAAGGTACAGCTTCTTCCTCAGAAATTATTGAGGCAGTTCAGGCTGCCGGTTACGGCGCGTCCGTAAAAGGAGTGGAAAAAGCAGACGGATCCGGAAACAGCACTCTCTATGATGAATCTGCCCTGGAAGACCATGAGACCCCGGTCTTAAAGAAGAGACTCGTTTCTTCGATCGGTTTCCTTCTGGTTCTCATGTATTTTTCCATGGGACATATGATGTGGAACTGGCCGCTTCCGGATTTCTTCAACGGAAACCATGTGGCGATGGGACTCTTACAGCTCCTTCTTACCGTGATCATTATGGTGATCAACCAGAAATTCTTTATCAGTGGCTTTAAGGGTCTGCTCCACGGGTCTCCCAATATGGATACTCTGGTAGCACTGGGCTCCAGTGCCTCCTTTGCCTGGAGCACCTATGCCTTGTTTATGATGACAGATGCTCAGGTAAAAGGGAACGCGGATGCAGTCATGAGCTATATGCACGAGTTCTACTTTGAGTCCGCGGCGATGATCTTAACCCTTATTACCGTCGGGAAAATGCTGGAAGCGAGATCAAAGGGACGCACCACAGATGCCTTAAAAGGTTTAATGAAGCTGGCCCCGAAGACCGCCGTGATCGAAAAGGACGGTGTTGAGACTACGGTTCCGATCGCCCAGGTTAAAAAAGGCGATATTTTCGTGGTCCGTCCGGGTGAAAATATACCCGTGGATGGTATCGTCTTAGAGGGAAACAGCGCAGTAAATGAATCTGCTCTCACCGGGGAGAGTATTCCGGTGGATAAGGAGGCAGGTGACCCTGTCTCGGCTGCGACATTAAATCAGTCTGGCTTTATCCGCTGCGAGGCATCGAGAGTCGGAGAGGATACCACACTCTCCCAGATCATAAAAATGGTCAGCGATGCGGCGGCAACAAAAGCGCCCATCGCGAAGATCGCCGATAAGGTATCCGGCGTATTTGTACCTGCCGTGATCACGATCGCGATCATCACGACCATCGGCTGGCTCCTCGCAGGCGAGACCATGGCCTTCGCCTTAGCCCGAGGGATCTCCGTTCTCGTCATCAGCTGCCCGTGTGCATTAGGACTTGCAACGCCGGTAGCCATCATGGTGGGAAACGGAATGGGAGCGAAGAACGGAATCCTTTTTAAGACAGCAGTTTCGCTGGAAGAAACGGGAAAAGTAGAGATCGTTGCCTTAGATAAGACAGGAACCATCACAAGCGGGGAACCCCGCGTGACAGATCTCGTTCCGGCAGAGGGAGTGAGCGAGTCAGAACTTCTTTCCATGGCATACGCTCTCGAGAAGAAGAGCGAGCATCCGTTGGCGAAGGCAGTCCTCTTAAAGGGTGAGGAAATGGGGCTTTCCGCAGCTGATGTGACAGATTTTGCGGCACTTCCCGGAAACGGACTTTCTGCGAAATTAAATGGAAATACGATCTACGGCGGAAACATGAAGTTTATCGGAACTCATGTGGCTGTTCCGGAAGATATGAAGAAGAAATCCGAAGCTCTCGCGGAGAGCGGAAAGACTCCGTTATTCTTTGCGGAGAATGAGAAGCTTGTGGGCATCATCGCTGTTGCGGATATGATCAAGGAAGACAGTCCACAGGCAATTCGGGAGCTCCAGAACATGGGAATCCATGTAGCCATGCTGACCGGTGATAATGAGCGCACCGCAAAGGCTGTCGGAAAAGAAGCCGGTGTCGATGAGGTCATCGCCGGAGTCCTCCCGGATGGTAAGGAGAGTGTGATCAGAAAGCTCAAGGAAAAAGGCAAGGTTGCCATGGTCGGCGACGGGATCAATGATGCTCCGGCCCTCACAAGAGCCGATATGGGAATCGCCATCGGAGCCGGAACCGACGTCGCTATCGATGCGGCGGACGTGGTCCTCATGAAGAGCCGCTTATCCGATGTCCCGGCAGCGATCCGCTTAAGCCGTGCGACGCTTACGAATATCCACGAGAATCTGTTCTGGGCATTTTTCTACAATGTGATCGGGATCCCGCTTGCCATGGGACTCTGGATCCCGGTATTCGGCTGGAAACTGAATCCGATGTTTGGTGCCGCAGCCATGAGCTTATCCAGCTTCTGCGTTGTATCCAACGCCCTGCGCTTAAATTTCTTTGATATCCGGCGTTCCGACAGGGACAAAAAGATAAAAACAAAAATTCATAACAATAAAGAAAAGGAGAGTAACATGATGGAAAAGACATTAAAAGTTGAAGGTATGATGTGTCCGCACTGCGAGGCAACTGTAAAAAAAGCACTTGAGGCCATTGACGGCGTATCCGTTGCAGAGGCAGATCACGTAAAAGGAACCGCAACGGTGACACTCACAAAAGATGTTCCGACCGAAGTGCTTAAAAAAGCCATCGAGGATAAGGATTACAAGGTGATCGGTTGAGAGTTGACTGCAAAAAATGATTGAATATCAGCTGCCCCGGGATGAAAGATTCCCGGGGTGGCTTTCCTGCTATATAGGCAAATGCCTGTGAGGCAGATCAGAGAAGAAAACATGATATCGTAGGAACGTAAAATTGGGGAGGTTGTGCATGGAGAAAAAATCATGTTGCTGTGCCGGAGAAGCGGAGACAGTAAATGTAAATATGGAGACAACAGGGGTAACAGGAGCAGAAGCAACAGCAAATACGGTGACTGCCGAAACAGAAACACCGTCCGATGACGCTGTCTGCCACTGCCGCCACAAACATAGAACAGAAAAGGAAGAGAAAGATCTTCTGACACGCTTAAACCGCATTGAGGGGCAGGTCCGTGGCATCAAAGCTATGGTTCAGGACGAACGCTACTGCCCGGATATCCTGGTTCAGGTATCTGCCGTCCAGTCTGCCTTAAACGGCTTCTGCAAAGTTCTCTTATCCAACCACATCAAAACCTGCGTGGTGGAAGATATCAAGAACGGAAACGAGGAGACCGCTGTAGCGGAACTCTGCGAGACGATTAAGAAGATGATGTAGCCATTACCCAATCGTTCGATAAGTGAAAAGCGCGAAGCCGAGAATACAGAGGGACGCAATGATCTCGCTGATGATCCGCACAATGGTATTTGGGGTGCCGGTGCCGGCGATTCGGTGGATGATCCGGATACTCACAGTGATCGCCACAAGAATGATCAGTGTGAAGTACGCAGTTCGCAACGGAATTACATTGAAAGCGCCGAGACCGGCAGCGATCAGCATGGCAATGGAAAGAAGGATTCTGATTGCTTTCATAAAAACGCCCCCCTCTGGATATAAAATTACGGAAAATTTAAGTTGAACGCACATGAACTCTGATGTGTGATCACGGTCAGTACAGGCTGACAAATTCTTTTCAGGATCACAGCATATCTTCGCAGAGTGCTTCTCCCAGATGGAGATGATATTCCCACTCGGAAAGGCTGTTATGATCCGGCGTTTATAGAAGTGGGACCTCATGACTGAGATAAGCAGATGCGATGAGTTCTCTTTCAGATATTATAACACTATTCTGTTTAAAAAGAAAACTTTTCTGTTAATTTCTTTTCAAAAATTTGATCCATCAGGCATGTGTGACGGATTAAAAATGGGAAGAAGAGTAGAAAATGTAGATAATGTAGATAAAATGCAAAAAATAGAAAAAAATCAAAAAAACTGTTGACATTTCCGCAAATCTATATTATACTTACGTACGTAATCGAGACGAGGCGTGGCTCAGTTTGGTAGAGCGCTGCGTTCGGGACGCAGAGGTCGCAAGTTCGAATCTTGTCGCCTCGACTTACTTAAATACTAAGGCCTGTTGGTCAAGCGGTCAAGACGACGCCCTCTCACGGCGTAAACCCGGGTTCGATTCCCGGACAGGTCACTTGCTGTTGCGTTATGCAGCAGCATTTTTTAAAGGTGCTTCCGTGGCTCAGTTGGTAGAGCAACGCATTCGTAATGCGTAGGTCGCCGGTTCGAGTCCGGCCGGGAGCTGAGTAAAAAACCCTTGAGAAATCAAGGGTTTTTCGTGTTTTTAGGGTTTTGATATTATGGGCAAAAAGAGCAAAAAAAGGGGTTTTGTCTACTATTTGTCTACTATTTAATTTTTTACCTGTGATTGACTACTGCCGGCTCATCCAGAAGAGCATCCGCCATGATGCTTGCAGCCTCTTTGCTGCTTTGATGAAAGAAGTACGCGTAGATATTTAATGTGGTGCTGGTATTGGCGTGACCGAGGACTCCGGAAACGGCTCTTGGATCTAACTTCTTATTGATCAGAATCGAAGCGGTGGTGTGACGGAGATCATGCAACGTCAGATCGTCTGGTATTATCTCGGTCTCATCTTTTGCAATATTCGTGTTGTAGATCTGAATCACCCGTTTAAACTCCGTTCTGGGGCTGCAAATATGCATCTGAGAGCCATCATCCCGGATAAAGACGAAATTGTTTTGAAATTGTTTGCCGCGGGATCCTTTCCAGTAGTCACCCAGTCTGAGACAAGCCTCCTGTTGTTCATGCATAAGTTTTTTTGCAGCGGCGATGACAATATCCGGTACGATACACTGTCTCGTGGCATAGGTCTTTGTATCCTTATGAATGACTTCTCCTTTTACGACCGCCGTAGATTTGGAGAAGTGGATTGTGTTTAGGGAAAAGTCAATGTCGCTCCATAAAAGAGAAACAATTTCTCCACGCCGGGCACCGGTAAAGAGAGCAATATAGAAAAAGAGCTGCCATTTAAGATCGAGGGACCATAACTGAGTATACTCCTTGATCTGCACGGGTTTTCCGTTTCTCTTTACAGTGTGTGCCTTATGGAGAACATTAACAGGGTGGTCAAGAATCCATAAAAACTGCTTTGCCTACTCAAGGGTGAGCTGCTTGGTTTTGTATTCGCGTTTGACTTTGCCGTGGCCGCGCTGTTTTCCTGCATAAATCAACGGATTAATAGGAATATAACCTTCCTCAACAGCGTAGGAGAGCACCGTGTTGATTGTAGCTCTATATTTCGTTATGCTGGATTCTGTCAGAGCACCGCCTTTTCCGTCAAGTCTGCAGCTATCCTGGCGTAATCCATTTAAAAACTCTTTGACAACATGGTTAGTGACCTGCGAAAGTTTTACCTGACCGAGAGCCGGGATAATGCGGGAATTGATTCGCTGACGGTAATCGAACATGGTGGATTTTGCAAGCGCGTTGGATATTTCCATATCGGTGAAAAAGATATTGGAAAATTTCTCAAAAGTAATCTTATCACCAATAGAAGATCCTCCAGCCTTAATCTTATCCTCGAAACGGACAGCAAATTTTTCGGCTGCTTTGCGTGCGCGTTCTTCGGACCATTTCGGATCCGGAGTAAAAGTTGCTGCCTCTGATATTTTCTTTCCCTTGGAATCATAACCGCAGGAAACGATAATGGTGTAACTGTCACCACGTTTGCGTATACTTGCCATATATCATTCTCCTTTCTGTTGCGACGTCGCAACACCTAAAAATGGGTATAAAAAATACGCCCCTTGCCAGGACGCATCGGAGATGATATAATTCAAGTATTGAAGGTTGATTATATCTTCCGGGCATCCGGCAAGAGAAAATCTATGTGAAGCCGTTCGGTGTTGGTAGCACCGGGCGGTTTTGCTATTTATGGAAGTTGCACCGATGCAACTTTAATTCAAGAGATCCCGGATCCGGATCGTAAGTCCCGGATAGATTCCAACAGGGACATCAGCATCGAAAGAATAAAGGCAGGGGTCACTGTCGTTTTCGTAGCAGTAGACGACAACCTTTTCCTTTGCCGGATCTACGATCCAGTATTCACGGACACCGGCCTGGGAGTAGATCATGTTCTTCAGGCTGTAGTCCATTTTGCGGCTGGCCGGAGAGACGATCTCGAAAATCAGGTCTGGAGCTCCGGAGCATCCGCGGTCGGTCAGCTTATTTGGATCACAGATCACAGAAATGTCTGGTTCCACCCAGTCCTTATCATCGGCGTCAAGGTTGACGGCGAAGGGAGCCGGGTAGACCTCACAGGATCCGTGGTGATCAGTAATGTACTGATTAAAGAGAGCTGTCAGTTTGCTCACAAGTTTCTGGTGGATCCGACTCGGCGGCGCCATGTCGTAAAATTTGCCGTTGATCAGCTCGGCGCGTTCTTCTTCTGGTAAGTTCCAGTAGTCTTCGGATGTATAATGGTCATTTTTTAATAATGGCATAAAATACTCCTTTCTATATTTCAGAATGCGTTTTATGCAGATAGTTTCTTCTCTGCACGTAGTTTCTGACTTACTCGATATTGCTCGGCATTTGGCACATCGACAAATTCAACCGTCTTGTCGAAATTCTGCCGAATTACTTCTTTAATTTCATCTAAAGTAACGTTGAAAAACTCGCGGCGTTGATTTACCATATTAAGCTTACGATCTTCAAAAGCACGATGTAAGGCCGCTTCTAAAGCCGGAGCATCATCAGAAAAGATCATGGCATGAACATCAAAGTTAAATGGTACTGAAGCATCTCCAAGCTCGTCAATACGATCTTGAGGATCCAGACGACGCGTCATTCCAATCTTATATATATTTTCTCCAAAAGCTCCGATATTAGAAATAACATACACATATCCAGCGCGCATATTTGCTTGTCGGTAATCAATGTCAGAAAGCGCTTTGTCAATATCGGATAGATGATTTTCTAACTGTTCCTTTTTCTTTAATAAATCGGCATTATCAGGATTCTGTTCAATTTGTAACTGTAATTTTTCAAATGCAGTTTGATAATGACTTTGCTCTTTTTCAAATTTTTTCCGCTGTTCATCAATTTCTTTTTGAAGTCGAGCTTGTTCACGTTGCTCAGCACGAGCAGCCTTTTGCTCCTCCTTTTCTTCCTGCTTCTTTTGACGATATTCGAACGCTAAGCGAAGCTCTTTTACCTTGGCATTTAAATAGCTTTGAGAGATAGAAATCTTCATTATAGATCCCAATTTAGATATAGTTTCTGCTGATTTGTAGATTCGATCTAACGTAGCGTCAAAATTAGTATATTTTACGCGATCAATTAGATCATCGCATTCATTATTGAATGCGCGTAATAACAGTTTTTGCGTGTCAGAAACCATTTTCCTACCTTTAGCCTTGCTATCATTAACAGTCCAATCAGTACTTCCGAGAACGGCTTTTTTGTCTTTGATGAGGTCTTTCTGAGTTTGCCTTATTTTGGCCAACTCTTCTTTATAATCAAGAGCTGAGGCAAAGTCATATTGAGGTGTATATAGTCCAAATTCTTGAACGAGAACCTCCTCATCTACACAAATAAGTTCCCTTTTCTTTTCGGAAATTTGTTTTTCGATATTTTCCAGGTCATATTGTTTCTGCTCAATGGCTTTTTGTATTTCTGATTTTATATCTGCGAGATTTTTGTTGGCAGAAGTTTCTTCTTCATGAAGAGAATTTACCAAAAGCTGGAGTTTATGAGCATCCTGCATTTCTGGTGTTAATAAAGACTGAACATCTGCATATTTTTGAGATAAGTCTTGAGAATAAGCAGCCAGCTTTTTCTCATTTCTACTCTTTAGAATGGCAAGTATAATTCCTATTAATAAAGGAATTCCGTATAAAAACCATGCTGCGCAAAGTATACATATAAGCGGTGTACTGAAATACCATGGAGTCTTAAAATTACAAGTTGATGTTTCTGATAAATTATCCATACCCATTCCCTCTTTCTTTTGTGCTAATACTAAGACATTATGGACCGTTTTAATCTCAGCTCAAGTAATTCTTTCGGATATCCAGTGCAGATACAGAATTGATCGCTTGTGTAGCTGGAATAATCTTGCAGCATGTCATCTGAAATCAAGAGTTCCGCAGCAAATTGATTTGCCTCGCGTTCGATCCCAGATGTAAGTAGAAGAGTATATTTTTTGAGAAATGCACAGTTCTCTTTACGATGTAGTAGAGCATGCCCTAATTCATGCGCGGCAACAACCCGGAACAGGGGAGAGTCGGTGGGAATATCTTCGTTTATACAGATCCATCGTTTACGTTGGACTAATGTATAATAACCAGCAACATTACCAAGAGGCATGATCGCAATTCCTATTCCGGCAAATTTTGCAATGGCAACGGGATCTCTGGTTCCAAGGATCCGTTCATAGTACCGAATTAAACGGTAAATTTTATGATCGATTGTTTCCAAATCGCACCACCTACTTTTTATCTTTGTTCTTATTCGGGTTATATTTAACCTTATTTTCCTTCTTGGTTTCTCTTATGACGTACTCAAAAGCATTCCGAATAAGATTTCGGGATGTCTCATCTATCTCTTCTCCATCATAATACAAGGGACCACTTTCATTATTTTGGAACTGATCCATAATTCGATTAAGTGTTTTTGTAATATCTCTTTCATCACGGGAGGTGAATTCTGCTAATTGAGACGCTGATTCCCCACCGGATAATAGGTACTGTAGATTTATTTGTAAATAATTGGCTATTTCTACGGCACGATCAGAAGGGATAGTTCCTTTGCGTAACTGATTGATGTAGCCATTTCCGTAACCCAATTCTCTTTCTAATCTTGAAATAGGAATTTTTCGTTCTTTACATATTTTCTTTATGAGTTCGACACTGTTCATTATACACCTCTAAAAATTATAGAAAACTCTAAAAAACAACTTGACATATTAGAGAATACTCTATATAATGAACTCAGATTTAGAGAAACATCTAAATCACAAATGAGTTTCAGAGATAATCTCTTATAATTGCTAGACACCTTTATATTAGATTATTCTCTAAAACTTGTCAATATATTTTATAAAAAAATCTAAAAAGAGAGGTGGGAAAATGCCATTCAGAAAAGTGATGCAGTTCTGTGAAAAAGAAGGAATCCCGTTGTACACCTTTGAAAAAGAATGTGGTCTTGGAAACGGAACCATTCGTGGCTGGGAGAAGGGAAGTCCTAGATTAGATTCATTAGAGAAAGTTGCGAAGAGGATGGGAATGCAGGTTAAGGATCTTCTGGAATAGGAAGGGGGGTGAGAGCGATGGACCTGAAAAGTGTGTCTATTGATTCCTCAGAACGGATATTCCTGGACGGGGAAGAGCTTCAGAATGTGACAGCGTACAAACTGGAACACTCCGCTGATTCCGAGGGACCAGCGGAGCTGACGGTAAAAATGCTGGTTACAATAGGCCAAGTTGCTTCTGAACCAAAGAAGAAATGACTCCGGTAGCAATATCCTTGATAGCAGAAAGAGACTCAGATCCTACTGTATGTGCAATTTCTTTGGTTTTAGTCCAGTTGTTATCTGATCGAATATCAGAAAGAAATTGATGCCCCAATGGTGAGAGATATTGTACCATGCATCCCCCATTGAGAAACCAGTATGTTTTTCCGCCGAATAGACCAGATAATTCGCACTGTTTTACATGGTAAAGAATAACATCATCTGGATATTGAGTAAGCGTAGATGGAATTTTGCCCGGATCAAAACGGATAGGATCGTTTAGAGATGTTTTTTCTTCTACGGAAATCAGAATATCACGAATGCAATCTGGATTAAGTTTCATAGTCAATCTCCTTTCTTCTGTACTCGGCGGTGCAACGCCTGTATAGACAGTATACCACTTCGGGTATGAGGGGAACAAGTATATAAAAATGCGGAAAGGGTGAGAGAGATGAACATTACAGATAAAGGCTTGGAAGAAATCGAGAAAGCAGCAGATCGGCATCACAATTTTGTCGCATTGCTGATCTGCCAAGTTCTGCGTGAAGTAAGAGAATTAAGAAAGTTGACTGAAGTAGGTTATAACGCTTGTGATTGCGGCAATTGTTCCGCCGATTGCGCTGATAAGAGCCAGGATAAGCATAGTTAGATTATATGGACGGGATTGTTTTTCCTTTTCCTCCATATATCGAATAATCTTTGTGGAGTCATCGAGGCAAGCATCCATAAGTGCCTGATGAGTCTCTTCATCAAATTCAAGCATGGTCAATCTCCTTTCTTCTGTACTCGGCTCTGGCGGGAGCCTGTATGGAAAGTATAACGCTAAGGAGATATAGAAGCAAGCATACAAAGATGCGGAAGGGGTGAGAGAGATGGAGAAATCATTGCTGAATGCAATGAAGGTTATTGTCTGCGCGTTAGGTGTCATTATTGGTCTTTTGTTTTCGATCTTTATTAAAATCTGAAAACAGGTTAAATGACAAGGTATTTATTTACCTGGACGACTACGATGAGGGGATAGCGACCATGAAAAAGAAAGAGAGGTGAAACAACTGTGGTACCGAGAATGAGAACACTTGATCAATGTGCGGTGTATTTTAAGGAGCAGGATCCGGAGACTACTTTGACGCGCTACCGGATCCGCCAGATAGTTCTGAATGGCACTATTCCGCATGTGATGTGCGGAAAGAAGTACCTTGTAAACCTGGACAAGCTGATCGAATATCTTTCTGAACCGGAGACAGCACCGGAACCAGAGAAAAAGATAGAGGCTAAACGCCTGAAAGTCCACAGACTGGTACCGCACTAAGAAAAATTACGATGCAGCGGAAGGAGGTGAAATAGATGCATGAGATCAATAAAAGGACGACAGGCACTCTGTCAGCGGTGCAACCGGATCTGGAATATATCCCGGTTTGTAGTGATCCACGGGGAATATATTTGCCCGAAATTCACAAGGAGGGCGCGGTCCTCAAGGAGATCCATATCCGGATCGAGAGGCAGTCAACACTGTTTGGTGTGATGGAAAAGGCTGGCAGCGTGATCGGCGGCCTGGCAAGTCTGGGAATGGTGTATGTCCTCGGCTGTATGGTTGTAAAATTCGGGATTTTAATTTAAAAAGATCCCCATAGCGGAGCGGCAACTCCGAGGGGATCACATGTAAAAAGTTTACACCTCTATTTTAGAGGAGAAAGAGGAGAAAATCAAGATGGTAAAAGTAACGATTGAGAACGACAAAAACAAGGATGAGATTACAGGCGAGTTCTTTATGGGGCTTATGCTTACTAAAGAAGAGAAAACTGAGGACAGCACAACTTATAAAGCGTGCGCGATCGGAACAGGAAATACATGCGTGCAGGATCTCCCGAATAATGTCGCGAAATGGATTGTCAGTACCTTTGGAGCGGTGTATAAAACCAAGCTTGGCTATGCTGCGGCAATGGCAGAGCTTGCCAAGCGTATAGATAATGCGGTCAACCAGGCAATTAAGGAGAGTGCGTGTGCGATTACAGATGAAATAATGGAAGAGCTGAAGGGAGAAGACGATGGCAGGGAACATTAAGTGCGAGATTCTGGAAACGTTCATCGAATTTCCAGAGATCCACGGATACCACCTGGAGCTCAACCTGATCGAGTGGGGAGATAACGAACCGAAGTATGATCTCCGCAGGTGGAATGAAGACCGTTCCAGGATGACAAAGGGTATTACCTTATCAAAAGAAGAACTGCTCGTCTTACAGGACAAGCTTTCGAATATTAAATTTTAGGAGGATCCATCTATGAACATCACAGTAACTTTTGAAACCTTTGCCGAGGTAAAGGCATTTGCTGAAATGATCACAGGACCGGCTGTTAAGGAAGGAAAGTCCAGCCAGAATACCGCGGTTACACCGGAGGCAACCGTTCAGCCGTCCTTTAAAACAGAGACTGCACCGGTCCCGGTTCAGAACGCTTCGGCAGTTCCGGTCCATAATTCTCCTGCAGCTCCGGTGCAGAACGTATCGGCAGTTCCAGTAACTCCGGTCCAGGGAGCGCCGACGGTGCCAGTTCAGACGGCCCCGATCCACACGGCCCCGGTGACGCAGGCTCCAGCAGCACCAGTTCAGACAGTGCCGACCAGTACGAGAACGTACACTCCGGATGATCTGGCGAAGGCAGCCATGCAGCTGATGGACTCTGGAAGACAGAATGACCTCATCAACCTTCTGGCACAGTTCGGAGTTAACTCGGTTCCCCACCTTCAGCCGAACCAGTACGGGGCATTCGCGACGGCACTGAGAGAAATGGGGGCTCAGATCTAATGGGAGGACACGCGGAAAGAAGCCATTCGACCCTTAGCCCGTCGAACGCTTACCAGTGGATGGTCTGCACCCCGAGTGTGATCCTGGGAAGCCAGTTCCTGGACACTTCTTCCAAAGCGGCAGAGGAGGGCACCCTGGCGCATGAGCTGGCGGAGCTTAAGCTGAGAAACTATTTCTACACAACAGAATTCGGAAAACGCAAGATGAACGCGGAGATCAAGAAATTAAAAGGAAATGAGATCTGGGCGGATGAGATGATGGGATATACCGATGATTACCTGGATTACGTTAAATCCGTGGCGTTAAACTTCGCAGTTTCTCCGCATGTTGATATCGAACGCCGGGTAGACCTCCATACATACATTCCGAATCTGCCTGACGAAGCGCCGGCATCCGGAAGTGCTGACTGCATCCTGGTAGGAGGCGGGGTCATCCATGTGATCGATTTCAAATACGGCAAGAGCCCGGATGGGCGCGTGGATGCAGATCACAATCCGCAGATGATGCTTTACGCATTAGGGGCATACGAAGCATACCGGATCCTGTATGAGATCCATACCGTCCGGATGTCAATCGTGCAGCCCAGACTTCTGGATGGGATCTCCGAATGGGAGTGCAGCCTGGAAGATCTCCTGAAATTCGGAGAAGTGGTGAAGGATCGTGCAGCACTCGCGATTCAGGGAGTGGGGGACTTTGTTCCTGGTCCGAAGACCTGCAGATACTGCAGGGCAAGGGGACGCTGCAAAGCACGTGCTGAAAAGAACGTGGAACTTGCGTTCAAAGCAAAAGACGATCCGGCGCTACTCACTTTTGAGGAGATGGGGAAATACCTGAAGGATGGACAGGACGTGGCGAAATGGCTCAAAGACATCGAGGCCACCGCACTGGAAGCCTGCCTCTCAGGAAAAGAGATCCCTGGATGGAAAGCGGTGGCCGGACGAACTACCAGAGACTGGACGGATATGGATGCAGCATTTGCCCGCCTGGAAGAAGCCGGGATCCGGACAGAGGTACTGTGGGAAAGAAAACCGCTTACCCTCGCACAGGTGGAAAAAATCATCGGCAAAAAGGAATTCGCTGCAAACGTAGGCGAATTTGTTACCAAGAAAAACGGAAAGCCGGCACTGGTGGAAGATTCCGACAAGAGACCGGCAATCACCAATAAGATCAGCGCCACGGAGGCGTTCAAGGAGGAAACAGACCATGAATGAGATGACAAACGTTACAACAGGAGAAGTAAGATTTAGCTACGCGCATTTATTTAAACCCTATGCAGCAATGCAGGGGCAGGAGGAAAAATACAGTGTGACAGTCCTTGTACCGAAGACTGATGTGGACACTATGTCCCGTATCAATGCGGCGATCGAGGCGGCAAAACAGAGAGGTATCTCTGATAAATGGAATGGCGTGTGCCCGCCGATCGTACCGACACCGGTCTATGACGGTGATGGTGTAAGACCTTCTGACGGAATGCCGTTCGGGGAAGAGTGTAAAGGACACTGGGTATTTACGGCCAGCGCGAAAGCCGATTATCCGCCGGAGGTCGTGGACCGTATGGGAAACCCGATCATCAACCAGTCGGAGGTATACAGCGGCATGTACGGCCGCGTGAATATCACCTTCTATCCATACATGTTCGGGGGAAAGAAGGGAATCGGCTGCGGACTGGGACCGGTGCAGAAGTTAAGAGACGGAGAGGCACTGGGCGGCAGCTCCATGACAGCAGCACAGGCTTTCGGAGCTCCACAGCAGCCGACAATGGCAGCTCAGCAGCCGGCCTACGCAGTTCCGCAGCAGCCAGCTTATGCGGCAGCTCCGGGATACACCCAGCCGGCAGCAGGGCAGGCACCGTGGGGACAGCCGGGAACCGGTGTGAATCCGTTAACCGGAATGCCGTATTAAGAATCCAGGGGCTTTCAAAAGCCCCTCTTTAAACAGGAGGAATCGTGATGGGAGTAAAACATCTGAGTATCGATATCGAGACACGGAGCAGCGTGGACATCGCCAAAGCAGGCGCCTACAAATATGCACAGTCTCCGGATTTCCAGATCCTTCTGTTTGCTTATCAGTTCGGTGAGGATCCGGTTGAGATCATAGACTTTACAGACGGGGAGACACTTCCGAAGGAGCTGGTGTCGGCACTAAAAAATCCGAAGGTGATCAAGCATGCGTATAACGCAGCGTTCGAGTGGTACTGTCTCAACCGCGCCGGCTTTGAAACTCCGATCGATCAGTGGAGATGCACGATGGTTCACGGACTTTACTGTGGTTATACTGCAGGCCTGGATGCAACCGGCAAGGCGATCGGGCTTCCCCAGGATAAACAGAAACTGGCAACCGGTAAGGCACTGATCCGGTATTTCTGTGTTCCGTGCAAGCCTACAAGAAGCAACGGGAACCGTACCTGGAACCAGCCCTGGCATGATCCGGAAAAGTGGAAACTGTTCAAGGAATACTGCCGCCAGGACGTTGTGACGGAACATGCGATCCTTACCCGTTTAAAACAGTTCCCGATGCCGGAGAAAGAACAGAAGCAGTGGCAGATGGACATCCTGATGAATGCATACGGAGTCCGGGTCGATACGGAGCTGATCGAAGGAGCCTTGTACATCGATGGGATCAGCACGCAGGAGCTGACTGATGAGGCGATCCGCCTGACGGGGCTCTTAAATCCGAACAGCGCCACGCAGCTCGTTCCGTGGCTGAACGAACACAGCCGGAAGCAGGAAACAGATCCGGACGTATTCCAGGATATCCAGAAAGCGACTGTGACGGGGGCTCTGGAAAAACCGGGAGATCTCCCGGAAGAGGTTCTGCAGATGTTAAGGATCCGGCAGCAGCTTGGAAAGACATCGATCAAGAAATATGTCGCGATGGATACCGCAAAAGGTGAAGGCGATCGTGTACGGGGACTTACCCAGTATTATGGGGCAAACCGTACCGGACGCTGGGCCGGGAGACTGGTGCAGATGCAGAACCTGCCGAGAAACTATATCAAGACACTGGATTATGCAAGAAAAGTTGTAAAGGCAAAGAACTATGAAGGGCTCCGGCTCCTTTACGGAAACGTCCCGGATACCTTATCCCAGCTGATCCGTACCGCATTTATCCCCTCGGAAGGGAATAAGTTCGTGGTGGCGGATTTCTCCGCGATCGAGGCCCGTGTGATTGCGTGGCTGGCTGGGGAGCAGTGGGTAAATGAAGTATTTGCCACTCATGGGAAGATCTATGAGGCGACCGCATCCCAGATGTTCGGGGTCCCGGTGGACCGGATCGCAAAAGGAAATCCGGAGTACGCGCTGCGCCAGAAAGGAAAAGTCGCGACGCTTGCCCTTGGATACCAGGGAGGAACATCGGCGCTGATCGCGATGGGCGCCCTGCAGATGGGGCTGACCGAGGACGAGCTTCCGGATATCGTACACAGATGGCGGCAGGCAAATCCCCGGATCCGGGACCTGTGGTACGCCGTGGAGAACGCAGCACTTTCGGTGATGCAGACAGCGCAGCCGCAGGCCATTTACGGACTGATCTTCGCACTGGAGGGGGATCTGGTATACAGGCAGTCATTTCTGACAGTAAAACTTCCGAGCGGAAGGAAGCTCTACTATCCAAAGCCATTTCTGAAGGAAAACCAGTTTGGAAAACTTGCGCTGCACTATTATACTGTCGGACAGCAGAGCAGAAAATGGGAAGTGGCATCCACGTACGGCGGAAAGATGACAGAGAACATCGTCCAGGCGGTCGCGAGAGACTGCCTGGCAGTTACGTTAGAAAGGATTGCGGCGAAACACCTGCAGGTCGTATTCCATGTGCATGATGAGGTGATCATCGATGCTCCGATGGAGACCACCGTGGATGAGATCTGTGACCTGATGGCAGAGCCGATCCCGTGGGCGCCGGGACTGATCTTAAAAGGCGCGGGATTTGAAAGCAGCTATTACATGAAGGACTAGGAGGAATCGAGATGCAGTATAACAGAAAGCTGCAGATCAGCACTGCAGGAACGAGGAAGGCCATGCACTGGCCGAAATCCGAGATCATGTGGTCTGAATTTGTAGAAAAGCTGAAAACACCGGTCCGCGGGACTGAGACGTTAGAACAGTATCTTGCGCTTCCGAAGTCCCAGCAGGATGAACTGAAGGATGTCGGCGGATTCGTCGGCGGTACGTTTGAAGGGGACCGCCGCAAGGCGGCCGGCGTGGTCGGCCGTGACCTGATCACCCTGGATCTCGATAACATCCCTGCAGGTCAGACGGATGACATCCTGCGCCGGGTAGACGGTCTCGGATGCGCTGCCGCGGTCTACAGCACAAGAAAGCATTCTGGATATGCGCCGAGACTGCGTGTGATCATCCCGATTGACCGGACCGGATCCGCGGATGAATATGAGCCCGCGGCCAGGAAGCTCGCCTCCCTGATCGGAATCGAATTCTGTGACCCGACAACATTTGAGGCGTCGAGACTGATGTACTGGCCGAGCTGCAGCTCCAACAGTCAGTATGTAGCGGAGATCTACGACAAGCCGTTCTGCAGCCTGGACGGTGTCCTGGGAATGTACGGGGACTGGCATGACATCAGCCAGTGGCCCCAGGTTCCGGGATCCGAGGCGATCGAGCGCCGGCGTCTGGCCAAGCAGGAGGACCCAACCACGAAACGCGGGATCATCGGGGCTTTCTGCCGGTCATACACGATCACGCAGGCTATGGAGAAGTTTATTCCGGGAATGTATGAGGAAACAGCGGTACCGGGCCGGTACACCTATACCGGCGGTTCCACGGTCGGTGGGGCTGTGATCTATGACGGAGATCTGTTTTTATATTCCCACCATGCAACGGATCCCTGCAGCGGTCTGCTCGTAAACGCCTTTGACCTGGTCCGTCTCCACATGTTCGGGGACAAGGACCGCGAGGTGAAAGAAGGAACCCCGGTCAGCAAGTTCCCGTCCTTTATGATGATGAGCCGCCTGGCCCAGGATGATCCGAAGGTGTCAGAGCTTCTGTCAAAGGAACGGTATGAACAGGCGAAAGAAGCATTCAGAACCCCGGAGCAGAAGGAGCCGGGACCGGATTATGACCTCTCCTGGCTTTCGAAACTTACAAAGGACGGAAACGGAAGATACGAGAAAACGATCAATAACGCCGTGCTTGTCCTTGAAAATGATCCTCTGTTAAAAGGCCGGATCGTGACCGATGAATTTGCAAGCTGTGGAATGGTCCTGGGGCGCGTGCCATGGGATCAGAGAGATGAGAAGCGCCGCTGGACGGATGTGGATGATGCAGGGTATTACCGGTATGTCGAGGTCTTCTACGGGCTTACAGGGCGGGAGAAACTGGATCACGCCCTCATGATCGTCAGCGCCCAGAACCGGATCAACGACGTAAAGCATTATCTGGAGGACCTTCAGTGGGACGGGATCCGGAGACTGGATACGCTGCTTTCTGACTATCTTGGCGCCGACGATACACCGTATACCCGGGCCGTTATGAGAAAATCCCTCTGCGCCGCTGTCGGCCGTGCCGTCGTTGGCGGGATCAAATATGATTATATGCCGATCTTTACGGGACCGCAGGGAATCGGAAAAAGTACGTTTCTTGCGATCTTAGGGAAAAAATGGTTCTCAGACTCCCTTACAACATTTGAAGGAAAAGAAGCTGCGGAGCTGATCCAGGGAACGTGGATCAACGAGGTCGGGGAACTGAGTGCGTTTACAAAGCAGGAGACCCAGGTGATCAAGCAGTTTTTAAGCAAGACCGAGGACATTTACAGGGCGGCATACGGGCGCAGGACGGACAAGTACCCGCGGCGGTGCGTGTTCTTCGGAACATCCAATGACAGTGAGTTTTTAAAAGATATGACCGGAAACCGGCGCTTCTGGCCGGTAGACGTGGGAGTGCATCCGGCAAAGAAGTCCGTGTGGCAGGAGCTGCCGGTAGAGGTGGACCAGATCTGGGCGGAGGCGTATGCGTACTGGGCTGCAGGCGAGAAACTTTTTTTACCAAAGGAACTTGAGGAGGCTGCCGTAGAGCAGCAGGAGACCCACAGGGAAGCATCCGGAAAGGAAGGCCTGATCATGGACTTTTTAAATAAACCGGTGCCGGCTAACTGGAACCAAATGGATGTGGTAAAGCGGCGGATGTTCCTTGCGGGTGGCATGCATATGGAAGGTGAGCTGGTTCTCAGGGACAGGGTGTGCGCTGTGGAGATCTGGGTGGAATGCTTTGGCGGCGATCTGAAGCATATGAAACGTTCTGACAGCATGGAGATCAACAACATCCTGCTGCATGGCAAATGGCAGAGGATCAAAACCCCGAGGGATTTTGGACCGTATGGACAGCAGCGGGGGTTCGTGAGACCCGCTACATAGTGCCAAAAAAGTTTGTAGATTCTTTGTAGCTTTGTAGTTACCTGAAATTTTAATGTAGGCAGAATGTAGCAGGCTTTGTAGAACCGCTAAAACCGCATAAAACCTAAGGATTTCTACTATATAACTACAAAACTACAAACTTACTATATAGAGTATAAAAATAAATAAAATATAAATAGCGTGGCGTACATGGCGTACATGATACGAGGGTGTATACGCGCGTGACGTATGTACGTATGCGCGGGGCAGGCACAAGGGAGAGGGCAGAATGAGAGAAAAGGATGTTGAGAAGCTTTTGACTGAAGAGGTGAAGCGCCACGGTGGAAGGGCATACAAGTGGACAAGCCCCGGGAATGCGGGAGTGCCGGACCGGATCGTGATCTTCCCGGGAAAGAGACCGATGTTCGTGGAGCTGAAGACGGACAAGGGAACCTTGAGTGCCCTGCAGGACGTGCAGATCAAACGCCTGCTGGATCTCGGGCAGGAAGTTCAAGTGGTGTACGGAGTGTCCGGCTTGGTTCGGTTCTTCAGATCCCTGGGGTACCTGGATGCGGCATCCAGGATCGAAAAGAAATGCGGGCTGTCAGGGAGGTGATGGAGGATGGTATTCAAACCGCACGATTATCAGCGGCACTGCATAGAACGGATCCTGGAAGTGAAAAAGATCGGTCTGTTTCTGGATATGGGACTTGGTAAGACAGTCACGACTCTGACAGCAGTAAAGGAGCTTAAGTACAATCGGTTTCAAGTCCGCAGGGTTCTGGTCATCGCGCCTAAGAAAGTTGCGGAGGGAACCTGGAGCAAGGAAGCCGCCAAATGGGACCACACATGTATGCTGCGGGTGGCCCCGGTACTGGGAAGCCAGGCAAAACGGATCCGGGCATTAAATACACCGGCAGACCTTTATATCATCAACCGGGAAAATGTGGTATGGCTGGTGGACTATTACCGGAACGCCTGGCCGTTCGACATGGTGATCGTGGATGAATCCAGCAGTTTTAAAAGCCACAGCGCGAAGCGCTTTAAGGCGCTTGCCAGTGTGGGGGCTAAGATCGAGCGCCTGGTGGAGCTGACAGGAACTCCGTCACCGAATGGCCTGGATGACCTGTGGAGCCAGGTATATCTTCTGGATGGCGGCGAACGCCTTGGAAAGAGATACACGCAGTTCAGGGAGCGGTACTTCCAGCCGGATAAGCGGGGAGCGGACGGCATGATTTACAGCTACGAGGCAAAGCCTGGAAGCGAAGAGAGCATCCTTGGCCGGATCTCGGATATCTGCATCAGCATGAAGGCAGAAGATTATCTGCAGCTTCCAGATATCATCTACCACGAGGTGCCGGTGGAACTGGATGTAAAAGCGAGAAAGGCATACAACGATCTGGAACGCGCCATGGTCCTTCAGCTTCCGGAAGATGAGGCGGACATCAGTGTAACCAGTGCCGCGGCACTCAGCAACAAGCTTCTGCAGCTTGCCAACGGCGCGCTGTATGACGAGGATCACACCGTGCATGAAATACATAACTGCAAGATCGAGGCCTTCGTGGAGCTGATCGAATCGCTGAGAGGAAAACCGGCCCTGGTCTTTTACAATTACCAGCACGACCGGACTAGGATCTTAAAAGCCTTGGAGAAGATGCAGCTGCGTGTGCGGGAGTTGAAGACCACACAGGACGAAGACGACTGGAACGCAGGAAAGATCGATGTGCTTCTGACGCACCCGGCCAGCAGCGCTTACGGCCTGAATCTGCAGCAGGGCGGAAACCACGTGATCTGGTTTGGGCTTACATGGAACTATGAGTTATACACCCAGGCGAATAAAAGGCTGCACCGCCAGGGCCAGCAGGAAAAGGTGATCATCCATCACCTGGTATCCAGCGGGACCCGCGATGAGGACGTGATGCAGGCATTGCAGCGGAAGGATGATGTTCAGAACTGGGTAATGGAATCGTTAAAGGCACGGATCCGTAAGATCCGGGAGGAGGCAAAATGACGGACAAGCAGAAAAAAAAAATAGCGATGAACCGGCAGAAAGGAGCTGTCCGCTGTCAGGGCTGCGGAGAGATCCTTCCCCAGGAAGGAGATCTCTCCGGAATCGAATATGTGAAAACGAAAAGGAACTGTGAATGGTTTTTCCATACGGAGTGTTATGAGAACGTACGGAGGCGGAAGATCTGCTGAAGGGGGGGGGGGGAAAAACTGGATGGAGAAACAGAAGTGGGACGAGAAAGTCGCGAAAGCGATGAAGAAGAAAAAGCAGGATGCGGAATATGCAGTCATGAGCAAAGACAGGGGCAGATATAGCTGGTCGGCGCAGCACCCGGCCTATGCGGGAACGAGTCTATGCCCGGATACACACTGTCGAAAGAAGGTGGATGGATGAAAAAGATTAAATTATTTCCGGGACCGCATGTAGAAATTCGGATCCATGTGTCGGACGAGATGGAGAAGGATTATGCGGAATGCCAGAAGATGATGAAGCGTGGAGAGGACTGTGACTGCGATAGATGCAGTTGGGCAAACGTCAGCATTTATGGCACAGGAGCTTGCGAACTGAAAGGTCTGAAAGAACAGCTGGGAGGAATAAGCGGTGAGACTGACGGAAAAGAAAGATAGTGGTCATTGGTGCCTGCGGGACGTCCCGTGGTCCGACTTGAAGCCCGGCGTAGTGCTTACAGAAAAAGTCTGGGAAAAGCTCTACGGGGTGCTCTGGAAGTTGAAAGACTATGAGGATACCGGGCTGATGCCGAATGAGGTAACAGCGCTGAATGCGGAGACACAGAAGGAGGCGCGCAAGATGCTGGAGCGAGTCGCAAAGCTCTCGGATGAGATTGAGCAGCTGAAGCATGGTGGCGATCCTGGTATAAAATTTTTCATCAACAAGGACGGAGTCGCAGACGTATATGACGATACCTATGACATCGTGATCCACTGCGAGAGCGAGGAAGATCAGAAGGATGCGAAAGAGGCACTGAAAGAGATCCGGCGGTGGATCCCGGTGACAGAAAAGCTTCCGGAACCAGAGACCTACATATTGGTTTCGTTTGATAATTTTACACTCCCGGATATTGCGACTTATAGAGTTGATGATGACGGCAGCGGAGCATTTTACCCGGGTGATGAGGATTATACGTATCTTTCTGTGGGATTTTATGTGAATGCATGGATGCCATTGCCGAAACCATACAGGGCAGAGATGGAAGAAAATTAAGATTTGGGAAGGTGGTGGCTTATGACAAGAGCAATGATCCGTGAAAAATACGGAATAGTTCGACTTGAACCGCCAGAGATTGCGAATCGAAGCTTGTCTGATGAAGAAGCAGAAGCTTATGAGAATGCAGTCAAAAGGATGATTGAAAACTTTGAAGTATTGTGGAATGAAAATTACTCCGGCGATATTGACTGAGGAAGGAGAACGAAATGTTACAGATTAGAGCAAAAAACTGAAATTTAGTGAGGTAGAAAGATGATAAAAAAAGGCGACAGAGTAATTATGAATGACAAATATTATGTGTCGGAAAAAAATAAAGGAAAAGAATTTATCGTAACAACAGAGCTTACAGAGGTGTGTGGAACTTTATCTGTATGGCTTGATGGATTTAGAGGTTGCTATGCGGTTGATGGATTAACGAAAGCTGGTTCATGAATTAAGATTTGGAGCAGATGGTGGAGAAAATGGAAGGGAAAAAGATTCTAGACGTCACATGTGGGTCAAAGACCATCTGGTTTGATAAAAACAACCCGGCAGCAGTGTTTTGTGACAAACGAAGTGAGGATATTCGCGGTATTTGGAAATCGGGAAATGGAAAGTCTGAACGGAAATGTGTGATATCTCCAGATGTTCAGTGCGATTTCACATGCTTACCGTTCCCGGATAACACCTTTCCGTTGGTGATATTTGATCCGCCGCATCTAAAGGATGCGGGTGACACAGCGTGGCTGACTAAAAAGTATGGCAGATTGGATGAGAACTGGCCCAAAATGCTTCATGATGGTTTTCAGGAGTGTATGAGAGTTCTTAAGCCGGACGGAGTGTTAATTTTTAAATGGTCTGAGTATCAGATTCCGGCAGCAGATGTCTGGAATGCGATAGGCAAAAAGCCATTGTTTGGACACCGGAGCGGGAAAGCATCTAAGACGTTCTGGGGCTGTTACATGAAAGGTGTCAACTAAAACTGAAATTATGAGAAGGAATGATGAGGATGAAAGATAGAAATGCAGAGGGTTATCCGGATCCAACGGCGGCCAGAGCAATCAAGGCAGCAGATCGGCCGCCGGAGGAGATCATTATGTTCCGGAAGATGATTAAAGCATTGAGCGTGATCTGTCATGTGAGAGTATTGGGAAAAGTAACTCTGGTAGATAAGAAAGGGCGGCGGTGGTGATGAGAATGCAGATATCCGGAAATACCGGGATGAAACATAGGATGAGAACCCAGTGGGATGAGAAAGTTGCGAAGGCGTTGAAAAAGAAAAACCAAGAGACAGAGTACGCGGCTATGAGTGAGGATAAGGGCAGACACAGTTGGTCGGCGGCACATCCGGCGTACATGGGGACAAGCCTTTGCCCGGATCCGCGTTATCGAGGAGGTGATACCAGTGGACAAGGAGATTCTGAAGCAGTACATAGATGCCCGCGAGCAGGTGAAGGAAGCGAAAGCGGATATACTGAGGCTTAAGAAGAACCGAAAGAAAATCGTGCAGGACCGGGTGTCCGGATCGGCGCATGAGTTTCCGTATACCGCCAAGAGTTTCCACATCGAGGGCCTGTCATATCCGGTGGTGAAGGATCTGGATGAGCTGGATCGGCGGGAAGCAATCCTTCAGGAGCGGCTTCAGAAGGCGGAGGAGATCAAGCGCCAGGTGGAGGCGTGGATGCTCACAATTCCGCAGCGGATGCAGCGGATCATCCGGTATCGCATTTTTGAGGAGCTGCCATGGGGAGAAGTGGCGATTAAGATGGGGAGACGAGCAACGGCGGACAGCGTGAGGATGGAATATTTAAGATTTATGGGCGAAAAGTAAAGTTTGTTCGTTTTGTTCGCATTGTTCGTTTTCAAAATGTTATAGTGTAACCTGAAGCCAAAGGCATACGGCCGGCGGCTTCCGACTTTTTCCTTTATGCGTGAGACGTCTGGTACCCCTGCCGGGCGTCAGTTATCGGAATGTAGCTTAATGGGTAAAGCAGCGCAGTTGATGACTCTCTGCGGAGCGATCGAGGTTCGAATCCTCCCATTTCGATTTGCGAGATGGAGCAGATGGTAGCTCGCCAGGTTCATACCCTGGAGGTCGCAGGTTCAAATCCTGCTCTCGCTATGTTGTCATAATTTTTTCATAGTATCCTCCTGGATGAGGCACCTGTCGGAAGATGGGTGCTTTTTGATTATATATAGAGCTGTTAGCGAATAAAAAACATTCAAACAGGTAAAAAGATTACTTGACAAGGTAAAAAAAATACCATAAACTATAACCAATAATAAGAATCAGGAGGAAATTCATGTATAAATACGCTTTTTGGAATAATAAAGGTGGAACAGGAAAAACCACACTGTGTTTTCAGACTCTATGCCAGTATGCTATAGATCACCCACAACAGAAGATACTGGCTGTTGATGTATGCCCTCAGGCTAATTTATCAGAACTTTTACTAGGTGGACTTGTAGGAGCTGGAAGCGAAAATTTAATGAAAATACAGGCTCAGTCAAAGAGAGCAACCATAGGGGGATATTTTCAAGATAAGTTGCCAAACCCGTACTCAGAAATGGACATTCATTTTATGGATTATGTAACTATTCCAAGAGTATACAATGATAATATTCCTGAAAATGTCATGTTGGTTTGTGGAGATCCTATTTTGGAACTACAGTCAAACGCCGTTTCAACATTAGCTAATACACAAATTCCAGGTACAAATACATGGATACGCGTAATAGAATGGATTTCTGATTTATTAGATGTTGGGAAAGAGTACTATGACACCGTTTTTTTTGATATGAATCCAAGCTTCTCTATTTTTACGCAAATGGCTTTAGCGGCATCAGATAGATTAGTTCTTCCTGTTATGGCAGATGATTCATCACGAAGAGCGATTCAAAATGCATTTTCCCTAATATATGGTTTTAAGTTGCCGCACCCAATTTATCAAGAATTTGCATTTTCAACAAAAATGAAAAAAGCCGAAAAAAAACTTCCAATAGTCCATTGTATTATAAAAAATAGACTGACACAATATATGGGAGCGGCATCGGCATATGGAGCAGTTCTAAAAACGATTGATGAGGTCATTGATGGATTACTTCAAGAAGTTAGAAATGAAGCAATTTTTTCGTCAATAGATAAAAGTGAATTACTTGTTGAAGCAAGAGATTTTCAGACCACAGGAGTTGTGTCTACAGCAAGAGGATGCCCGTTTTATACATTGGAAAATCGCACGTATGTGATTCAAGGTCGTAGAGTAGTTATAAAAGCTGAATATCTTACAAATTGTAGAGACACTATTAAGGAAATAACATCAAAGATAGAGTAACAAAAGATGAAACAAGAGCCACCACCGCGTGGCTCTTTTCTTTTACCCAAAACCGACGAATCGGAGGTGATGAGCATGGCCAGAGCGCCGGATCCGAGAATTGAAAAGGCGAAGGCCATGTACTTGGAAGGCATGAAATTGGTTGAGATTGCAAGTCAACTAAATCTGCCGGAGGGAACGGTCCGCCGATGGAAGTCCACACATAAGTGGGAAAACGAACGCTCGGATAAAAATAGCGAACGTTCGGAAAAACGAAAGCGCGGCGCGCAGCCGGGGAACAAGAACAGCTCTGGTGGTCCGCCTGGGAATAAGAAAGCAGTTACTACGGGAGAGTTTGAGACTCTCCTTTTTGATTGTCTGGAACCGGAGGAGCGGCGGCTGGCACAGGCAGTTCCGGAAGATAAAGAGACGCTGCTCATGCAGGAGATCCAGCTTCTTACGGTTCGGGAACGCCGGATGCTGAAGCGGATCGACCTTCTGAGACAGTCTCCGGATGATTCCGAGGAGGTCTCCGGAGATGAGACAGGGATGACCGTTGTGAGTCATAAAATGGGAATCGAAAAGGACAAAGATACAGATCTTCGTGAATATCAGGGGAAGCTGGGGCAGATCCAGCACATTGAGGAAGCCTTAACCAGAGTTCAGGCAAGAAAACAGGCTGCAATCGATGCGCTGCACCGGTATGGTGTGGATGATGCACGCCTGGAGATCGAGATGATGAAGCTTGATCTGGCGGCACTGAAACTTGGCAGTCAGGAGCAGGAGCTTGAAGACGACGGATTCCTGGATGCACTGAATGCAGAGTCTGATACGCTTTGGGGTGATGTCGATGGAGATTAAGGATCGTATCGCCGATATGCGCGATAAGCTTCAGAAGATGAAGTCACAGAGATGGATCCTGACGAAGGTTCAGATATTCAAGTTCCAGCCGTTTTCCAGAAGACAGAAACAGGTTCTTACCTGGTGGATGCCGGGGAGCCCTGTGAAAGATTATGATGGCATTATTGCGGACGGTGCGATCCGATCGGGAAAAACGGTCTGTATGTCGTTGTCTTTCGTGTTTTGGGCGATGGAGAACTTCAGCGGTCAGAACTTCGCAATGTGCGGCAAGACAATCGGTTCTTTCCGGAGAAACGTTCTATTCTGGCTGAAGCTGATGCTCAAGAGCCGAGGGTACAAGGTTGCGGATCATCGGGCCGATAATCTGGTGGAGATCACCCGAAAGAATGTCACGAATTACTTTTACATCTTCGGTGGTAAGGACGAACGCAGCCAGGACCTGATCCAGGGTATCACTCTGGCGGGGGTATTTTGCGATGAGGTTGCGCTGATGCCGGAGAGCTTCGTTAACCAGGCAACAGGACGTTGCTCGGTGACAGGATCCAAGTACTGGTTTAACTGCAACCCGGACGGACCATATCATTGGTTCAAGGTCAATTGGATCGACAAGGCGATCGGATACCTCGGAAAGGAGCAGGAAGCCAGGCTGCAGCAAGAAGCCACCGCGAAAGGCACAGAGCTGAACCTCAAGAAACTCCTGTATGTGCATTTCACGATGGACGATAACCTGAGCCTGTCAGAAGCGATCAAATCCAGATATCGTAGCATGTACAGCGGCGTGTTCTTTAAGCGTTACATCGAAGGACTCTGGGCGATGGCTGAAGGGATCATCTATGACATGTTTGATCCGGACAGAAATGTGGTGGACGCAGAAGCCATTGCGGCGGAATACCGGAAGAAAACCGGACGGGAGTTCTGGATCGGCGACAAATATGTCAGCTGTGACTATGGTACCCAGAACCCGACGGCGTTCCTGCTGTGGAGCAAGGGAGATGATAACAAGTGGTACTGCCGCAGGGAGTATTATTATTCCGGACGCGATAAAGGGCAGCAGAAGACAGACAAAGAATTTGCTGAAGATCTGACGGCGTGGCTATCCGGAGAAAAGATCCGGACGGTGATCCTGGACCCGGCGGCGGCATCTTTTAAGACACAGTTAGAAAAAGATGGTTACAAAGTAAAGAAAGCGAAAAATGATGTTTTGGATGGGATCCGTTTTGTGGCAACCTTGCTGCTTTCGGGTTCTATTTTTATTGATGCATCCTGCGAGAACCTGCTGAAGGAATTTGCTTCTTACATCTGGGATGCAAAAGCCGGAGACCGCGGGGAGGATAAGCCGGTGAAGGAGCATGATCACGCGCTCGATGCTCTCCGCTATTTTTGCTACACGATCATTCGCGGCGTTGGTGGCATGAAGATTTTAAAGTGAGGTGAGGAAACATGGACATTGAAGTAATTAAGAAGCTGATCCGAAAATATCAGAGTGGGCATACGGATTTTGTGAGGCAAGCTGAAAAGGCGAAGGCTTACTATCGGAATGAGACGGATATTATGTTCCCACCGCTGAAGGAGAAGCAGGAGAAGAACGAGAAGCCGCTACGGAATGCAGACAACCGGATTCCATTCAACTTCCACGGTTTGCTGGTTAACCAGAAGGCATCGTATATGTTTGCGGCACCTCCGATTTTTGATCTTGGAAACAAGGATGCGAACAAAAAGTTAACACAGTTTCTTGGGGATAAATATCCGAAAGTGTGTAAAGACCTGTGCATTGAGGCATCGAACTGTACGGTCGCATGGCTGCATGTCTGGAAGGATGGGAAAGGTGCATGGAAGTATGCGGTAGTTCCGGCAGAACAGATCATTCCGGTATGGACGAGTGATTTGGAAAAGGAGCTTTCTGGCGTGTTTCGGAGTTATCAGAGCATCGATGAGGAAACCGGTGACAGGTATACCGTTTACGAGTACTGGAACGATAAAGAATGCACGGCATACCGGCTAAAAGCGGGAGACGAGCTGGATCAGCTGATTCCGTATCAGATGTTTCTGGTCGATCCGGAGCTATGCGAATATTCGGATTGCTATCAGCACGGAGTTGGAGAGGTACCATTCTTCCCGTTCTTTAACAATAACATCGACACAGACGATCTGAAGAACATCAAGCCGCTGATCGATACCTACTGTAAGGTGTTCAGCGGTTTCGTAAATGATCTGGAAGACATTCAGGAAGTGATTTTCGTTCTGACCAATTATGGAGGCGAGGATCTGGGACAGTTTCTTCGGGATCTCAAGGATTACAAAGCAATCCAGATCGAGAGCGACGGAGATGGGGATCATTCCGGCGTTTCAACATTAACAATTGAGCTGCCGGTAGAAGCCAGAGAAAAGCTTCTGGAGATTACAAGAAAATGTATTTTCGAACAGGGCATGGGTATTGATCCGGATCCGCAGAACTTCGGAAACAGTTCCGGAGTTGCGCTGCAGTTCCTGTATTCCCTTCTGGAGCAGAAAGCCGGCTTGCAGGAAACGGAGTTCCGCTTAGGCTTCGGACGGTTCATCCGCTGCATCTGCCGACTTCAGGAGATCAAGATCAAAGACGGTACGATCGTACAGACCTGGACGAGGACCAGTGTGAAGAATGATCAGGAGTTATCCCAGATCGCGTCCCAGAGCAAAGGAATCATCTCTGATGAGACGATCGTCAGCCACCACCCGTGGGTAGATGATCCAGAGAAGGAAATGGATCTTTTGAAGGAACAGGAAGAAAGCTCAGCGGCAGATATCTCGGACATGTTCCCGAAAGAAGGTGCATCGGGTGATGAAGGCGGTGATGCGTGATGTCCTACTGGGAGAAACGCCAGGAAGAAGCATACAAGGCCGGAGAGATGCAGGTAAATCAGTATTTCATGCGACTGGAGAAAGCATTTAATCAGGCGAAACGAGAGCTTCAGAAGACCGTGGAGAGCTTTTACTGGCGATATGCAAAGGAGAATGGGCTGACGTATTCAGAAGCCCAGAAACGGCTCGATAAAGCGGAACTGGGAGAATTGAAGGACTTCGTTGAGAAAGCAATGAACAACATTGGGAAATACAATCAGGATGTCAACAACATGTCCATCAAGGCCCGGATGACTCGCTATCAGACATTGGAAGCGCAGGTGGACGCGATCCTCCGGGAACTGTATGCTGTGGAGTATGAGGCAGAAGGGACACGGACGATGCAGGAGGTATATAGCGATACCTATTACCGGACCTGGTATAGCATCGATCAGTACCATGGCTTTCATGCCGAGTTTGCCCAGATTGAGCCGAGAACGATTGAGCAGCTGATCAAATATCCATTCAATGGCGCCAACTTCTCATCCAGGCTCTGGAAGCAGAAAGAGCACCTCCAGTCTCAGCTCATGGAATCGCTTACAACTATGATGGTCCAAGGAGCATCCCCGCAGAAGCTGGCCGGAGAGTTCGCTAAGAAGATGCAGTCAAAGAAGGCGGATGCGTACCGGCTCCTGCACACAGAGAGCTCATTCCTGATGAGTGAGGCAACTCACGCCGGGTATAAAGAGGACGGCGTGGAGCAATATGAGATTCTGGCCACGCTGGACAGTAAGACCTGCGGTGTTTGCGGGGAGCTGGATGGGAAGATCTATTTTGTTTCGGAAGCGGTGGCAGGAAAGAACATGCCGCCGTTCCATCCGTGCTGCCGATGCACAGACGTTCCGTATTATCCGGATATGCCAACAGACGGGCGAACGAGGATCGCGCGTGATGCAGCGGGGAAGAACATATCTGTTCCGGCGGATATGACGTATGAAGAGTGGAAGAAACGGTTCCTGGAAGAAGATTCACATGCGGAATTGAAATCACCTCCTACAAATGATAATATTGTAGATATAAAGTTCAGATCACAAAAGAGCAGTGGAGAGGTTCGTGAGGATAGGAAAACAGTTGTAGAAGCGTATGTTACATTGCCTTCAAAGGTGCAGCGGATTATGGCGGATATAACGGTTGATCTTGGAAATCCAGGGAGCGCCTGTGACTATGAGAATGGTATTATTTATGCTGCATCAAATGCGGAAAAGGAAGATATCTATCACGAGTTTGGACATCTGATTGAACATAGGATGATGCATCCGGAGGATGTTGAGGCGTATAAACAATATCTGGTAGAGGGACTTACGGATGCAGATATCACTCGGGAAACGTATTACAACACTTCAGGACAACCGCAGACAGTTTTTATCGTTCATGGGGATCGCTTTGTAAGTGAGTATCAGGGGCGCATATATGTAAATTCGCTTTCAGAAGCAATAAATGCAGATGGAAGCATAAAAACTGAACGGATGCTTGAAACTATTTCGGAGCCATTTAGACTGTATCAAAAGAAGCAATTAAATGGACATCAGGAAATCTATGATTTTATTGAGAGGGTGTTAAAATGAGTCTAAAAGAAGAACTTCTGCAAATCAAAACATATGAAGAGTATGAACCTCAGAGAGAAAAATTCCGAAGTCTTGTTAGGGACAAAGAAGTGTTGGAACATTTGAATATGCTGTATGGAAAAGGATACGTTGGTGGAGACATTGAACATGGTCTTATAGAAGAGGTTTACAAAACTCCGCCAGGTCAGGGAAAACAACGCATTGGAAGATAATGAAATCAACCACCGGTCAATAGGCTGGTGGTATTTTTATACCCATTTTCAGGTGTTGCGACGTCGCAACAAACAGGGAGGTGATTACAATAGGATTTTTCAAGTGGATCAGATGGATCAGACAGCACCGTTGCAGTCATCACTACCGCAAGCATTGGAGCCGGGATTCTGGTCTGTATGGCGGATATGTGATGCGCTGCTCATTATGCGGGAAAGAGAAGGGACGGTATGATTGATATTTTTTGTACCGGAGCATCCTTCTACGGCGTAAAGCTCAGCTATGCAGCAATGGAAATCATTATGAGAGAGGATTTTGTAAAAGATCAGGACTTTATTGAGTTTGTCTTTGAAGATGGAACCCAAGGAGCAGTCCGAAAGGGTACAGTCATTGGTTTTACAGAATCAACAGTAGAGGTTTAGACATGCTTAAAAGGCATGTTATTTTTATGCCCTGCCATAAGGCATAAAACTGGGCGCTACTCTGCCGGGAGTATAACCGGCCGATCCCAATACCCGGAGAGCGGGAATAAAAATCTATGGAGGTAAGCACGATGGAATGGTTAAAGACAATTTTAGAGAAGGCAGTGATCACCGACGGGAAGCTGGACGTTGATGCCACTATGAAGGAAATCAATGGGGAGTTCCCGAAGCATGCAGTACCGAAGCAGGACTACAATGATAAGGTGAAAGAACTGGGAACAGCCAATGATACGATCAAGGACCTTAAGAAAAATAATGCGGACAACGCAGATCTGCAGAAAAAGGTCAAGGACTATGAAGCTGAAGTGGCAGGACTTAAAACAGCAGCGGCGAATACCAAAAAGGAATACGCCTTAAAGGATAAGCTGAAGGAAGCTGGTGCTGTAGATGCGGATTACATCATTTACAAGCAGGGCGGTCTGGATAAATTCACATTTGACCAGGACGGCAAGGTCATCGGATTGGATGACGTTCTCAAACCGATGAGAGAAGCTTCTCCGCACCTGTTTAAGAATGCCGGCGGGACTGGTGGCTATAATCCGGCGGGAGGCGGAAATCCGCCAGGGAATAATCCGTTTGCAAAGGAAACCTATAACCTTACAGAACAGGGACGCCTGTTCAAACAGAATCCGGAGCAGGCCAGACAGCTGGCAGCTGCGGCCGGAGTAAAACTTTAAGAAAGAGAGGAATTTTAAATGGCAGGAACAACCTTACAGGACGTAATTGTCCCGGAACTTTTTAACCCGTACGTGCTTAACCGGACAATGGAGCTGTCTGCACTGGTGCAGAGTGGCATCATTGCAAATAACTCGGAGTTCGACGCTTTGGCATCCCAGGCGGCGCCAACCGTTAACATGCCGTTTTTCGAGGATCTGACGGGAGAATCTGAGCAGGTGATCGAGGGAGCAGATCTTGAAGATAATAAGATCACATCAAACAAGGATGTGGCAGCAATTCTCCGCCGTGCAAAGATGTGGTCCGCGACAGATTTATCCGCAGCACTGGCCGGAGCAGATCCGATGAAGGCAATTGGTACTCTTGTGGCACGCTTCTGGGAACGTGACATGCAGAAGGAGTTAATTGCCATCCTCAGTGGTGTATTTGGAACTGTGCCGGCCGGCGGATCCGGAACTCCGCCGGCAGAGACCAGGCTTGAAAGCAACATCCTGGACATTTCCGGATTAAGCGGAACGAAGGCGAACTGGTCCGGAGCTGCGTTTATTGATGCGGAACAGAAGTTAGGTGATGCGAAGGCGCAGTTGACCGGTGTTTGCATGCACTCTGCAACAGAAGCATATCTGAAAAAACAGAATCTGATCGAGACCGTGCAGCCGTCCAATGACGTTGCATTCGGTCTGTATCAGGGAAAACGCGTTATCGTCGATGATGGCTGTCCGGTATCTGACGGTACCTACACGACGTATCTCTTCGGTAACGGGGCTGTAGCACTTGGAAATGGTCATCCTGTTGGATTCGTACCGACTGAGACCGATCGTGCAAAGCGCAAGGGTTCCGGTGTCGATTATCTGATCAACCGTAAGACCATGATCCTGCATCCGAGAGGGATCGCATGGCAGAATGCTGAGGTGGCAAAGACCGAGGGTCCGTCCAGAACTGAGGTGGCAAACCCGAAAAACTGGAAACCGGTCTATGAGCCGAAGCAGATCCGTATTGTGGCATTCAAGCACAAACTGGGATAGGAGGCGTTATGACATTTTCGGAGATGTTAGAGAAAGTGAAGAGTAACCTGAAAATCGAGGATGACACACGGGATCTCAACATCTCCGATGTCATCCTCAGTGTCTGCGATTACTGTAATATGGACCAGGACAAGCTTCCAGAACGCCTGGAGCCTTTTATCCGTAAAAAAGTGAAGGGCGTGATGGATTACGAAACCGTAAAGGGAACCAGTTATCAGCAGGACATTGCCAGCATTAAAGAGGGTGATGGAAGCATTACCTACGCCACGGATGGCAGTAACAGCCGGGAAGGCGTATACGGTTTGTCAGATGCTGATAAAACGGTACTGCGGCGTTACAGGAGGTTGAGAGGATATGTTTAACCCTTATGAAGTAATGTATGATTCGGTTATGGATGTGTACCGGTATCAGGACAAAAAGGATGACGCCGGTTTCGACGCGTCCGGCGAGAGTCTGGTGGCATCCAGCGTAAAGTGCCGGTACAGCATTTCAAACCAGGGAGCCGCAGGAAGCCCGGTGCCTTCCCTGCAGGCGGCTAATCAGCTCTTCTGCGGACTGGAAACGGATATCCGGGAAGGTGACAAAGTGGTGGTCACGCTGCACAACGGACGCAAGGTAAAACTTCGGGTTGGAGAGGTGCACCCTTACAGCTTTCAGTACCAGTGCCGAGTAGAGAGGGATGAGAAGGCGTGAGCAGTTCCAATCATCGAAGAAATAAGGCGGCGCTGGAAGCGTTTCGGAAAGACCTGGAAGCGGAGATGGGAGATCTCTCGGAAATCGATATCAAGCTTTTAAATCAGGCAGTGAACGAAGGGGTGCGGGACATCAAAAAGAATACACCGGTACGAACCGGATATTTGAGAAAGTCCTGGCGGTCGGCTCCTGCGGTGAAAGGTCCATCTGGAGTCAAGAAAGTCGTGGTCAATACGGCAGACTATTCGGAGTTTGTAAACTATGGACACAGAGTTGTAAGCCGATCGGGAAAGACAACAGGATTTGTTCCGGGGCATCACATGCTGGAGAAAGGCGTTTCCTATATCGACAGGCGGCTGATGGGACTTTTTAAAGCAGAGATCGAACGGATCAGGAGGGAACACGATGGTTGAGAGTCTATATAAAGCGATTGCCGCGGAATGCCGCTCATCTGTGCCGGAGCTTAAGAAGATCTACCGGGATAACATTCCACAGAATATGGAATTTCCGTGTATCCTGGTAGAGATTACGGAAACGACGGCAAACCGGCGTCTGTCAGAAAGACAGCGGATCAAACAGAACTTTGATGTTCAGTATTTCCCTGGTGATGAAAGCGAAAACCGCAGAAAAGAATGTGAAAAAGTAAAACAGAAGATGCTCCGGCGTTTTGATGTGGTAAGCGCCGATGGCATCTCTTTTTATGTCAGGAACAAAAATGCATCTATCGTGGATGATGTTCTTCATCTGTTGTTCGATGTGACCTACACCGAATACGAGAAGAAAGAGATCCCGAAGATGGAAGAAATGAACACAAATATAGAAACGGAGGAAAAAGATGGCAGGAATATGGGAAAGCCAGAATAAGGTCATTCCGGCAGCGTACATCAACCTTGTTACCAATACACCGTTGAGCATCACGGCCGGAGACCGGGGAACTGTGGCGCTGGCACAGGAACTGTCCGTGGGAGATGACGGTGCTATCTATCGCATCACAGCGACGGAGGCAAATTATCCGGAGAACGCTACTGCTGCAGATAAGAAACTGGCAAATCTGGCACTTCTGGGAGCCAAGACGGTGCTTTTATATAAGCTTCCATCAAATCATACGGATGATCATGTGGAAGCGATGCTTGCAAAGTTAAAGACGGAAGACGCAAACGTGATCGTGTATCCGTATTTGAAGTCCACAACATCTACATCAACCGCTCAGCAGACGATCGCAAACTGGGTTAAAGCAATGCAGGAAGAGGAAGGTAAGAACATTACGGCGGTTTTGACCAATTATGTTGCAGACAGCCAGTATGTGATCAACAACGTACAGGGAGTAACGCTTTCAGATGGATCCACACTGACTGCAGCAGAAACAGGTGCATGGATCGGCGGTGTAACGGCCGGGGCAAAGATCACGGAATCCAATACCGCAAGAAAGTTTGTCGGCGCGATCGATGTAACACCAAGAATGACAAAGACGGAGATGGAGACGGCGATCAAGGCAGGAAAGCTGATCCTCACGGTGGACAAGTCCCAGAATGTCACGGTCGTGGCAGATGTAAACTCGCTGACAAGCACGACACAGACCCTCGGGGACATCATGAAGCAGAACCGGTCTGTACGTACTGCGTGCGGAATCCGGGAGGACATCGGAACGGTCTGGGATTCCAACATCAAAGGTAAGTACAACAATAACGAGGAAGGACGATCTATTTTCAAGAGCGCCCTGGTTGAGTATTTCGCTGATCTGGAACGCCGTGGTGCGATTCAGAATTTCAGTGCAGATGACATCACAGTAGAAGCCGGAACGGCGATCAACGCTGTGGTAGTAACCGTTGCAGTTCAGCTTGTTGGCAGCATGGAGATTGCCTACATCACAGTAAATCTGACGTAAGGAGGGAGCCAGATGGCAAATTATACACAGCTCAGTGATACCCTCGGTGGATCTGAGGGAAAAGGCTTTATCACCCGCAGCGGACAGAACCGTGAAATGTTTGAGATTTCGAAGATCGATGCGCATGTCACACTGACTGTTGCAGAGAAAAAGCTTCTCGGGCACCGTATGAAGCAGCATAAAGTTGTTGGAGCAACCGGAGAGGGATCCGGCACATTTTACTTCATGAATTCAGATGCATTAAAAGAGTTTCTCGGATACAAAAAGAACGGCGTTTACCCGGCATCCACCCTGCAGTTCCTGAATGAAGATCCGCAGTCCACGGTGGGTCGGCAAACGGTGACGCTGTTCCATGTGATCTTAAAGACAGTCCCGGTCGCATACCTGGAAGACGACAGCGAGGACCCGATCACATTTGATTCTGATTTTACATTCGATGACTGTGACTGCCTTGAGGCGTTCCAGTTACCGGAGAATTTTAGATAAGGAGAGAAGACTATGGTAGATATGAAAGAAATGGATTTATATGGCTTTTTACATCCGGAAATAACTCCGGATAAAGAGATTATCGTATCCAGCCGTTTTAAAACAAAAGGAGGGGATCCTCTTCCTTTTGTGATCAGACCGCTGACACAGGATATCTGTGATGCGATCCAGAGAGGCTGCATCAAGACGGATAAGAAAGGAAACCAGACATTTGACCGTGTAAAGTATGTGGCAGAGACAACGGCAGCCGCGGTGGTATTCCCGGATCTGAAGAATGCAGAGCTCCAGAAAACTTATGGCGTAATCGGGGAGGTCTCGCTCCTCAAAAAGATGCTTTACACAAATGAATATGATCGCCTGATCGATGAGGTTCAGACGCTGTCTGGTCTGGAGAATTTCGACGATTTGAAGGATGAAGCAAAAAACGCATAAGGCATAATGATCTGGAATTTTGTCTGGCTCATTATGCCCTGCAGAAACTGCATATTCTCCCTGAAACACTGGCAACGATGCCGATCAGGGAGAAAGCAATTGTATTAGCAAGTATTGAACTTCGAATTGAGGCGGAGAAGAGAGCTGCGAATAAGCATTAGGGAAGGAGGAACCACATGGGAGTACTGAGAGCAGTGTTTGAGTTGCAGGATCGATATTCATCGCGAATCTCGAAAATCATGCAGGCCTCCGACCGGGCGGCAGCATCGATTGAAAAGGTGAGTACGGCGGCCGATAAAGTCAGTACAGGACTTGATAAGGTAGGAAAATCAGGAACAAAGGCTGGGGTAGGATTAAGCGGAGCAGGCGCGGGTGCCGACAAGACCAAGACGAAGATGAAAGGGCTTGGCGATGAGATGGAGCGAACAAAGAAAACTGCTGATCGAGTTGCCAAAGCTCTGGCGGGTGTCTTCGCTGTAAAAACTGCTGTCGATGTTGGAAAAATGCTTGGTTCTGCTTCTGATGCATATGCAAATGCAAATACCAGGCTGAACCTTGTGAATACGGATGATTCCGGGAATGTTATCGACCCGAGTTTCCAGAATAAGGTCTACGCCTCCGCACAGCGTTCCAGGGCATCTTTTGAGAGCACAGCGAATGGAATTGCCAGCCTGGGCTTAAATGCCAGCAACGCCTTTAAAAACCAGGATGAGCTGATTGCCTTCGTTGAGTCGATCAATAAGCAGTTTGTAATCGGTGGAACAGAAGCCGGAGCTGCGGCAGGAGCCATGGTCCAGTTAACCCAGGCGATGGGATCCGGCGCACTCCGTGGCGATGAGCTGAATTCCGTCCTGGAAGCAGCGCCGAGCATTGCCAGAAATATCGAAAAATACATGGGATGGGCGGAAGGCTCCATCAAGAAGTATGCCGAGAAAGGCATGCTGTCGGCAGAGATGGTAAAAAATGCCCAGCTTGCGGCGATGGATGAGATTGACCGGAAGTTTAATTCTATGCCGATGACCTGGGCACAGGTCTGGACAAACGCCATGAACATGATCCAGAAAGGATCAGCGCCGCTCTTGACGGTAGTCAGCTGGCTGGCGAATAACATGTCGATCATCGGGCCGCTGCTTTTAGGATTAGGGGCAGCGCTTGCGGTATACGCAACATTTACCTATGGAGCTGCGGCAGCCCAGTGGGTGCTGAATGCGGCGACAGCGGTGTGGAATGCATTGTGCACGATGAATCCGGCGGGGCTCATGATGATAGGAGTCATAGGCTTGATTGCAGTCCTGTACGCCGGTGTGGCAGCGTTTAATAAAATTACTGGTGCTTCAGTCAGTGCAACGGGAATTATCTGTGGAGGATTTTCTGTAGCTGCACAATTTGTTGTGAATTTAGGCTTGTCAGCGGCGAATGTGTTCCTTGCAATAGCAAATGGTGGACGGGCTGTTGCGTTTAATATCAAAACAGCATTCGGCAATTCAATTCGTAATGTTCAATCGTTCTTTTACAATCTGCTGGCGACGGCGACAGAGGTGATTGGAGGAATTGCCGAGAAGCTCAATGCCCTTCCGTTTGTAAATATTGATGTTGCGGGTTTATCTGGAAAGGCTGACACCTATCGGTCAAAGGCACAGCAATATGCATCGGAAAAAGGATCCTACGAGGACGTAGGCGCCGCTTTTAATAAGGGACTTAATACATTCGATACCTGGAAAAAGGGATGGGCACAAAATGCTTATAATAAAGGCTACAGCTGGGGATCCAACGCAGCCGGTAAAGCAACCGATTTCTTTAATGGCGGTGTCGGATCTTCGATCGGAACCGTCGGGGATCCGGCTGTCGTAAAGGGAACTGAAAAGAATGGCAGCATCAAGGCGTCGTTGGAAGATGAGGATATTAGCTATCTGAAGGAACTTGCAGAACGTGACTATGTTGCGAGAATCGCCCAGAATACACTGGCGCCGAACATCGCAATCACATTTACCGGGGATATTCACAAGGAAACGGATTACGAGCAGATCGGACCGGCAATCGCTCAGATCCTCAGAGATGAACTGGAAACAGCACCGGAGGGATTATACTGATGAGCTACAGCGTGTACATCAAATACAAGAGTAAACGGTATAAGCTTCCGGTGAACCCGGAAGAAATCAAGAAGAAACAGAAGCTGAATATTGAGAAATACCAGGTGCTCGGCAGCGGACAGGTAAGCGTTCCAACTTACCAGGCATTGAATGAGTATAACTTCGAATGTGAACTTCCGCACCATGAGATGCACTATATGGAACCGGGCAGCCGCGCGGATCCGGACTGGTACATTCGAATGCTCACGAAGGCACAAAAAAAGAAAACGCCGGTCCGGCTCATTTATTCCAATGGCATGACGGATGATGAGTCGGTGATGGTGCTGGTGGAATCCTGTGAAATTTTGGAAAAATCGGGAGAAGAGGGGGATAAATATCTTGCCCTCTCGTTCCTTCAGTATCGGAAACCGTCAAAGAAATACCGCGCGGTTGTGACACCGGTAGCGACGGTGGCCCAGCCAGAGACACCGCAGCCAACGAACCCGGCAGTGGAGGAAGGAAAGACATATACTGTGCAGAAAGGAGATTCCCTCTGGAAGATCGCAAAACAGTTCTATGGGAATGGGGCACAGTATTCGAAAATCGTAAGTGCGAACGCGGATAAGATCAAAAATCCAAATTTGATTTATCCGGGGCAGGTATTCACGATTCCATCATGAGGAGGACGTTATGCAGCTATGCGTGGAAAATAATGGTGTGATCTATGAAATATCAGAAATGTGCTCGGAGCTTAGCTGGCAGGACAAATTGAATTCTGGCGCTTCCGTCCTGGAATTTACATACCTGTATGACGGAGAACTGATGATCAAAAATGGAGATGTCGTCCGACTCACTAATACCAGTGAGAAGGATGGCATCTTTTTCGGAGAAGTATTCCGTGTCAGTATGGGTGAAGACCGGCGGGTGAAAGTAAAGGCGTATGATCAGTTACGACGCGGAAAGTCTAAAGATATCATTCCATTAAAAGGCGGACAGGACGATGTGGTATCCGTTACTCAGTCGATGTGCAGATATCTGAATCTAACGGCCGGGGATATGCCGACAGGAATTTCATACAAAGTTCCAAAAGATAAAGTAAAGTACCAAGACACATGGATTGATGTGATCTATGGACTGATCGGAGATACCCTTCTTAATACAAAAACTGCGGATAATCCGCAGGGAGAATGGTATCGTTTGGCGGACGTTTACGGAAAAATCCGGTTGGATAACCTCCGGGACCTTCAGCTCCCTTTGGTACTTGGTGATGATTCCCTAGCATATGGATACAGCTGGGAGAAGTCCATCGATGATGAATTTTACAATGTGGTGAAGATCTCCTGGATGGATGAGAAGAACGGAAAGGCGCAGACCACTCAGGCTGCAGATCAGGATTCAGTAAATCGATATGGAAACCTGCAGTATTATGAGCATGTTTCGGATAAGAGCGCTGACGCGGGAAAGCTTCAGGAGAAGGCGAAGAAGCTTCTACAGCTATATAACCATGAGAAAGAAATGATAAAGCTGTCCTGTATCGGGGATCATTCTGTGAGAGCTGGATGCAGTATTTATGGCAGCATTGCAGATATCGAACTTGACCGGCGTGTGATCGTAAAAGAAGTAACACACAAATATTTGCCGACGCACACAATGGAACTGGAGGTGATCGCCCAATGATGCTGACGGAAGAACTGAAGAAAGTGATGAGTGCATTTCTGAACAATCAGAAACTACCCGCGATAATTGTGGGTACCTATGACGGATCCGGGGTTCGGGTGAATGAGAAGTTCAAGATCCCAGCGGCACAGCTTTCTGGAAACATGAAAGCGCAGCTGAGGACAGGAGATAAGGTCCGCATGATTGCGGGAACCGGTTGGGAGGAATTTTACGTATTGGAGATCATTGAACGGCGTCTGGCCTTCAAGGAGGAAATAAAAGAGGAGGCGCTGAAGTAATGGCTTTGACAACAGATACCAGAATTCAGAAACAGACATTTTCAAATCGGAGCTACAACGACTCAGGCACCTGTATTCGTGGAATGGTAAATGATCTGGAGGCACTGGGGCAGGCAATCCGGAAACGACTCTCGACGCAGCAGTTTGAATATCCGATCTACAGCTTCAATTATGGAGTGAACTGGCGGGACCTGATCGGACAGGATCAGGAGTATATTCGGGCTGAGATGCAGCGGATGATCCGGGAGACACTGCTGCAGGACGACAGGATCAGCGATGTGTCTGGCTTTTTGTTTGAGTTTAAGGGAATCACCTGCGTATGTTCTTTTGATGTGTCGAGCATATTTGGTCAGTTACGGGAAGGAGTTGAGGTGAATGTTTGAAGATAAGACGTATGAAAATATCCTTCAAGGTATGCTCAATCGTGTCTCTAACGATGTGGACAAACGAGAGGGCAGTGTGATTTATGATGCCCTTGCCCCGGCGGCGTATTTTCTGGCAGATCAGTATTTTCAGCTGAGTAACTTTGTTGACCTTGTTTTCCCGGACACAGCGGTCGGAGAGTATCTGGACCGTGCCGTTAGCGGATATGGAGTGAATAGAAAAGTTGCAAGCCCGGCAGTTCGGAAAATCGTAACATCCGGAGATGTTGCAATCGGGACAAGATGGATGATCAGTGATGTGGCATATCGGATAATCGGTCGGATAGATGAAAACGTCTATGAGGCAGAATGCGAGACAGCAGGGAAGATCGGAAATACATATTCGGGCTTTCTGGAGCCGCTCTCGGCAGTTTCGAATGTGACCGCAGAACTGACAGACATTATTACTGATGGAGCCGATGAAGAGGCCGATGAAGCGTTGAGAGAACGTTTCTATGAGAAGGTACGGAATCCAGCAACATCGGGAAATAAACATCATTACAGACAGTGGGCTCTTGAAGTCCCTGGCGTCGGAGATGCGAAAGTATTTCCTCTTGATTCCGGAGATGGGACATTAACAGTACTGATTGTAGATGTAGACAAGGCGAGAAACCCTTCGTTGGAGCCTGCCGTGCGAGATTACATAGAAACAGTTCGTCCAATCGGAGCAACGGTCACGGTCTCGAGTCCGACAATGAGGTCTGTCAATGTGTCAGCGAATGTGATTCTGGATGGAACAAAAACGTTGGATGATGTGCTTGCTATGTTCAAGAGCCAGTTCACGGAGTATTTGAAATCGTTGGTTTTTGTGGAGTATCGTGTCAGCTATGCGAAAATCGGAAGTCTTCTTCTCAATATTGAAGGAGTCCAGGATTACGATGATTTAAGGCTTAATAATTCCACCGGCAATATCATAGTAGGAGAGAAAGAAATTCCTGCGATGGGTACGGTAAGTCTGGAGGAGGTGCATACAATTGCGGCTGATTGAGGTCTTACCAGACTATTACGATGATAACGAAACGATGCAGGAGATTCAGGGAAATCTATCGCAGGAGTCGGATAACTTGGAAGATGGCCTTGCAAATACCTTAAAGGAGATATATTGGACAAGCGCTACGGGAAAAGGATTGCTCTCAAGACATGAGAGAATATTCGGAATTATCCCTGATGCAGGAAAATCAGATCGTTACCGGAGAGAAAAAATTTCAGCAAAAGCGGCAGGGGCCGCGACCACATTGGTGGCACTGATCCGGAATATCGCAGAAAGTTATACCAATGCAGCGGTAGAGATAAAAGAGGATAACCCGAGATACAGAGCAACGGTTCGGTTTACGGGAACATCGGGAATTCCTGGGAACATTAAAGACATCAAAGAGAGTATCGAAGAAGTGATTCCATGCCATATCAGGATATTGTATGAGTATATTTTCAACACTTATGGAGCTGTTGGAACCTTCACGCATGAACAGCTTGCTGCATTTACTCATTATAAGATTCGAAATGGACACTTGAAGACCAGAATCATGGAGATGGGGACTTATCAGCATATCGAACTTGGGCAGCTGACTCATGATCAGATTACGAAAGGAGATTTACCGAATGGCAACTAACACAACAAATTATGGCTTTAAAAAGCCAGATGAAAGTGATTTCTATGACGTGGCGGATCAGAATAAAAACTGGGATCTGGCAGATGAAGCACTGAAAAATCTGGATACGCCGACATTTGAAGACTATACTGGATCAACCGCAGTTCCGTCAGCAACGGATGCAATCGATCAGATCAAATCGAAAGGAAAGCTGGGGACACTCTTATCAAATATCAAGGCTGCATTTAAAGGGGCCTGCTTGATTGGTCATATCGTGAATAACTGTGTGACAGATCGGTCGGATTTACCACTGTCGGCGGCGCAGGGGAAGGCTTTGATGGATAAGTACACTCAATTGTATAGTGACTCGAACCGACGATTCTTGATAGATAAGGAAATCTACAATTCATTGACCGATTTACCATCTAAAGGAAGTTGTTTCGGTGTAATTGGAAACGCCCCGATCTTGATTAACGATTCCTTTTCAATTCCGGCATACTCAAGATTTGCTTTTATAAATACAGGAGATTCGGCCGATGGTGCTTTAGTAGCTATTGATGCCAATGGAAACATATACTCAGCATATCGCAATAATGGAATATGGAACACTGGACAGGTATCTGCTTCAAAGTCGGATTTAGAAAAATCTGGAGTTTGTATTGGTGGTATACACATTCATAGTTTTGTGAACAGGTCCAGTGATGCAACAAAGAAATTTACTCCAATGAATGATAATTCCCACATGGCCGGTCTTCTGATTGTGGACCAGAATAACAAGACAGACGTTTATTCCATCGGCCGGCTATCTGGTGTACAGCCATTACTGAAAAAGTCCGATGCTGATTTACCAACAATATCCTCTGGTGTATTAAGTGTATCGCTTGTTGCGTGGGGATCCGTCGCATTTGTTAGCTTTGATGAATTCACAATATCATGATTTAACAAAAAGCACACTGATAGTAGGAATGGATGTTGCTTCCGAATTCCTGAGGTTAGCAGCAAATCCAGTAAATGTAGTTGGTGTTAAATCGACCTGTGACAAGTACATTTCCGGTCCATTAATCCACATTTCACTAATTTTCCCCGCCACTTTATATCCTGTTGGCGTAGAAATGGGAATAGAAATTTTTTCTGAAGCATTTTCTGCAATGGTTATAGAAGTGCCTCGAAAAGACTTGACCATAATAATATCTGTCAAATCCGACTTTGTTGCATATACGCTCCAGGAGAGATTAGCCCAGTCCGTAGTGTTCCCGGTTTTATAAACTACAGATGAATTTGCTCCCTTGGTATATAAATATATTGTCATGGATAACGTATCCCATGCGTTATTCCTTACAACAAGCACATTTGAATATACTGGATTTACTCCGGACGGGGCATTTTTAAATGAATTTTCCGTTCCTAATCTATGAAATCCGGCTTTGGCGTTTTTATCGTTGAAGTCAAATGGGGTGTCTGAAGTATGTGAATACTGAAGAATGGTCCCCATCTCACTATACAATTGAGTGAGGGATGAAGATGAGTGCCGTTATCCAGGTCTCCTTCCTTTAGAATGAAAGACAAAGGAAGGAGGCTTTTATGGTAGAGCAAATTATCAAAAATGTGCTTAACGCGATGACGCCGCACTTGGATCCGGAACAAATAGAGCATTTGGGAAATATCTTATATGTGAACTTCCACGGTAAAACTATCCAGGAAGAATGTACCCAACTGGTGAATACTGAAAAAGACGGTGATGAAGCGCGGATCAGAATGTTTGTAGCCAGCAAGATCGCGATGAATCGAAAGCGTAAAACCTTGGAACACTACGTGAAGGAAGTCCGGAATGTGATGACCTTTTTGGGTAAAAGCATTGCGGATATAACAAGCATGGATCTCCGGATGTATTATGGGTATATGCGCGAAGTTAAAGGAATGAAAGCAATCACTGTGCAGACAAGGTTGCACTATTTATCCAGTTTCTGGGACTTTTTGGTAACAGAAGAACTTGTCCGGGGAAATCCGGTAAAGAAAGTCGGTACATTAAAGTTGGAAAAGGAGATAAAGAAGCCGTTTTCGGCTGAAGAAATGGAGCGTTTGCGTGATGCCTGCCCAGGAGTTCGCGACCGCGCCATGATAGAATTTTTGTATTCCACGGGAGTCAGAGTTTCCGAGATGGCAGCCTTAAATGTTGGTGATATCGAAATGGGACGTCAGGAATTGATTGTATACGGAAAAGGGAGTAAGGAGCGAAAGACGTATCTGACAGATTCAGCGAAGTTTTACTTGAAGAGATATTTAAAAGAACGTGATGCAAAGGATAATGAGCCACTATTTGGCGCGGAGCATCGTCCGGATCGGCGGTTGACGGTGGCTGGAATCCAGTACATGCTTCGGCAACTGGGTGCCCGGGCCGGAGTTGAGAAAACACATCCGCACCGATTCCGACGGACGATTGCCACGGATTTGCTTGCGCGTGGAATGCCAATTGAACAGGTAAAAGAGTTTTTGGGGCATGAAAAGCTCGACACAACGCTGATCTATTGTACTGTCAAAGAAGAACAGGTTCGAGCGAGTCATAGAAAGTACGCATAAAGTCATAGAATAGCCATAGAAAAGGCGGGCGGCAACGGTCGTCTGTTTGCCATGCGAGCATGTGCGATGCGGGGATCTGGAGGGCGTTAGGCTTGTGCTTAATTGTATAGTGAGGTGGGTAATACAAATTCTCGGCTGGATACTACATTATCTTCAAGTGTTTTAGATTATGCCTTAACGCTTTCAGAAGGACTACACGCTGTTCGATTTCCGGGTGATAGTTATACGGGCACTGATATTCCAAATATCTATTACAGATATTCAGGTGCAACAATAATCGTTCGATCAAAAGGCAAAATTGTCACAGTTTTACTCTACGGAATTTCCACGAAAGTCCCTCTCGCAGTTAATAGCTATGAAAGTGAGTCTGGATGGCGAGGATGGGATCAGTACGTTACAAAGGATGATTTAACGAAATCCATTGATTTTCGCGGAAACGCAAAAATGTTAAAAGTTCGAAGCGGTACTGATGGATTGAAAAATATTTATCTTGATATAGAAGATGAATCAGGAAATACTTGCTCCCTGGCGTTCATTTCTGATGGTGAAAGTGCAGTTAAGCTAATGCTGAATGGAAAAACAGTCTGGACAAAGTAATTATACATCATGCAAGCTGTACCGCAAAAAGTTTTCCAATATAATCATAAGTTCCGCTACTATATCCATAACCTTGCAATGAGATAGTGCATTCTGCTTTTGTACTAACAATAGCCGCACATAAGCAGCCTCCGCCACTCGTGCCAGTTGTCCGAGAATCTCCTAAATAAAAAGAATATATTTCTGCCTCACTATTAAATCCTGCAAGCTGTGAAGATATGATAGATGTCAAATTTTTTGAAGCTTGATTGCTGCCAATTACCAAATAGGTATGCCCTGCTGGTAACTTTATACTTGTAACAATTACGTATGAGCCTTCTTTAGCTTGGGCCGATCCAGATACGGTAAGAAACTTGCCTAACGCTGATTTGCTTACTTTGTCACTATACAATTGAGGGAAAGAAGAAAAATCACATAAATTTGAAAATTCAGGATCCGCGAGGGTCCTTTTTATATACAAAAAAATAAATCATGGAGGTAAAAATCATGGAAAAAATCAAAGTCAAGGGTAAGCTCTACGAGATCAGGAGCATCCAGACAATCTCTACACACGTACTACAGATTGCATTTGTAAACATGGTCCCGGCAAAATGGGGTGGTGACATTGTGCTTTACACGGCTGGAGACATTGAATGCGCAACGCTGGCTGGATGGACTACAGTTTATCGTGACGAGGGCCAGACGGTCTATCTGTCAGATGATAGCAGCGTGTACCATACACCGGATCCGGATACTGGTGGCGAGATCCTTCCGCCGGAGCCGTACACGCCGACATTGGAGGAACTGCAGGCGGCAAAGAAACAGGAAGTGAATGCTGCTTGTAACAAAACTATCGTCGAGGGATTTGACGTGAAGCTTTCTGATGGTCAGATACATCACTTTACGATGAAAGAAGAAGATCAGATTGCATTTTTAACATGCCTGGCCTTAATCAGCAAAGGAGAAACTGCAATTCCCTGGCATCCAAATGGCAGTAGCACTCAGCCATGTGTATTTTATAGCACCGATGACATGCAGAAAATCACGGATGCAGCGTATGAGCATCGGACGTTCCACACTACTTACTGCAATAGCCTTAAGATTTGGGTGGAAGCGACGGAAACAGCTGAAGAACTGCAGGAGATTTACTATGGTGCGGATGTGCCGGAAACATACCAGTCAGATGTCCTCAAAGCATATCTTAAAGCAAAAGAAAGCGTAGGTGGTACGGATGAATCAGAAGCTGTTAGATAAATACTTATTCTTATTTGGCAGCGGCGGACTGCTCTACATACTGATCGAGTTGATTTGGAGAGGGTACAGTCACTGGACCATGTTCGCCCTGGGTGGAATCTGCTTCGTATTCTTGGGGTTGATTAACGAAATCTTACCATGGCAGATGCCGTTATGGATGCAGGTTGTGATCGGAGCGATTGGAATCACGATACTGGAGTTCCTGACCGGATGTGTTGTCAACCGATGGCTCGGCTGGGGAGTCTGGGACTACAGCAATCTTCCTGGGAATTTTTTGGGGCAGATTTGTCCGCAGTATATGATACTGTGGCTGCCGGTCAGCCTGGCCGGTATTGTCCTGGATGACTGGATTCGATACCGGGCGTTTGGTGAGGAACGACCGCACTATAGACTAATATAGAGGAGGGATAGGGTGCAGACAGAAGTTATAGTTGCTCTGGTAGGCTTAGCAGGCAGTAGTCTTGGCAGTTTAGCTGGTGTTGTTGCATCAGCCAAGCTGACTGCATATCGCTTAGAGCAGCTCGAGAAAAAAGTAGATAAGCATAACACCGTGATTGAGCGTACATATAAATTAGAGGAGACGCAGGCAGTCATGGAAGAGCAGATTAAGGTTGCGAATCATCGGATTGCAGATCTGGAAAATCAGAAGGAGGATTAGTGTATGCAGATTAAAGATTATGTAAAACCAGAATTGTTGGTAGTTGCGGTTGTATTGTATTTTGTTGGTGCCTGGTTGAAGCAGAGTGAAACTGTGAAGGATAAATATATTCCGCTGATCAATGGTGGTATTGGTATTGTAATTTGTGCCATCTATGTATTTGCTACATGTGCATGTGCCAATAGCCAGGATATTGCTCTGGCAGTGTTTACCGCAATCACTCAGGGAATTCTCGTAGCCGGACTTTCTACTTATGTGAACCAGTTATTAAAGCAGTCAGGAAAAGAAGATTAGAAGGAGGTGATCCATCTATCTCCCGTCACGGTCCGGGATATGACCGTTGCGACGTCGCAACAGCCCGGAGGGGATATCCTTCCGGGCTGTTAAGTTTTATGAAAGGAAAGAGGATAAGATTATGATGAAAGCAATGCTGTCTCAGCCGATGGCTGGAAAATCGGAAGAAGAAATCAGAGCAACAAGAGAGAAGGCAATCAAAGCCTTAGAAAAGCGGAACTACGAAATCGTCAATACCCTTTTTACTGATGAGTGGTATAGCAGCGACAAAATGAAAGAATGTGGAGTAGTACAGATTCCGCTGTGCTTTCTGGCGAAGTCATTAGAAAACATGTCACTGTGCCATGCCGTCTATTTCTGCAAAGGTTGGGAGCAGGCGAGAGGGTGCCGGATCGAGCACGACGCAGCAGTAGCATATGGATTAACTATTTTTTACGAGGAGTGATCATATGAGAGATATTATGTTATGCCATCCACGGCTCCAGATGCTGGCCGCGGAGCTTATCAAGGAATGCGAGAAGCAGGGACTGCAGATCAAAATTGGTGAGACGCTACGCACCACGGCAGAACAGGATGCCTTGTACGCACAGGGGAGATCGAAGCCGGGTAAGATTGTCACGAATGCAAAGGGCAGCAGCTATAGCAGCTATCATCAGTGGGGAGTGGCGTTTGATATTTACAGAGCCGACGGCCGCGGTGCCTATTATGATAAAGATGGATTCTTTTCCAAAGTCGGGAAGATCGGAGTGGCACTTGGTCTCGAATGGGGTGGAAATTGGAAATCCATCGTGGACAAACCTCACTTCCAGCTTCCAGACTGGGGTAGCAGTACCAGTGGGATAAAGAAACATTACAAGACCCCGGAAGAGTTCATGAAGACATGGCCAGCGACGGAGCAGAAGACCATCACTCCGGGTTGGCAGCACGACGCTCACGGCTGGTGGTGGCAACTTGAAGACGGATCTTGGGTAGCGAATGACTGGCGTCTGATCAACCACCACCATTACCTCTTCGGAGCAAACGGATACATCCGGACTGGCTGGCATCGTTGGAATCCAGACACAAAGCAGGTGGATCCGGCTGACGGCTCCGGCGACTGGTACTATTTTCAGGAGGATGGAGATCTTCAGGGCGCGTGCTGGCACAGCAGATCAAGCGGGGCGATGGAAGTGTGGTATGTAGACAAATAGATACGATGTAGCAATACAATATTTTGTCTACTATTTGTCTACTACGATGAATAAAAAAGGGCAAAAAACATTGCAGAGTAATAAAGGCTGAACCTCGGAAAGTGGCTTAAAACCTCACTTTTTCGCATGTCGTGGAAATACCAAAATGAAAAAATAAATTTTCGTAATGCGTAGGTCGCCGGTTCGAGTCCGGCCGGGAGCTTACTGATGAAACCCTTGTGAATCAAGGGTTTTTGTTGTTCTGTGTGAAGATGAAAGCTGTTTGGAATGGACGGCTTTTTGTGTTTTTATAAAAAGAACCCGAATCCATCTCTGGAGAAGTACCAGATAGATTCGGGTCTTTTTACTATTTTGTAAGTTTTTCCAACTCCTCATAAAACGCCGGATAAGAGATATCCACGCAGTCCGCATCAATGATCTCAGTCTCCCCGTCCGCAGCGAGGGCAGCTACGGCGAAGGTCATGGCGATGCGGTGATCCTTGTGACTGTCGACGACGGCACCGTGGAGCGGTTTTCCGCCGTGGATGATCATGCCATCCTCAGTCTCCTCCACATCGGCGCCCATGGCGCGCAGGTTTTCGACCATGATGGCGATACGGTTGGATTCTTTGACTTTTAACTCAGCGGCATCGCGGATGACCGTGGTCCCCTCGGCGAAACATGCCATCATGGCGATGGTCGGAAGCTCGTCGATGAGAGTCGGGATGATATCGCCCTCGATGACGCAGCCCCTTAAGGAACTTGTGCGGACCAGAAGGTCGGCTGTCGGCTCTGCGTTCTCGTGATCCTCGTTTAACAGGGTGAGATCAGCGCCCATAGCCTCACAGACCTTGATGAGTCCGGCTCTTGTCGGGTTGATGCCTACATTCTTAATAAGAACTTCGGAATTTGGCAGAATCAGGCCTGCTGCCACAAAATAGACGGAAGAGGAGATATCTCCCGGCACATCGATCCGGTTTCCAAAAAGCTCCGTTGCCGGCCAGATCGTAACGGTAGTTCCTTTTGATTCCAGCTCTGCGCCGAAAAACTTCAGCATCAGTTCCGTATGATTTCTGGAGACCTGTGGCTCCGTGATACTTGTGAGCCCGTCTGCGTAGAGTCCGGCCAACAGGATCGAAGATTTTACCTGGGCAGATGCGACTTTGGAAGTGTAATGGATCCCTGCAAGCGGTTTTCCGCAGATCCTGAGCGGCGCACAGTCATTTCCGCGGACACTCTTGATATCAGCTCCCATCATGGATAACGGCTCGATAATGCGCTTCATCGGACGTTTCTGGATGGATTCGTCACCTGTCAGCGTCACGTCGAAATTCTGCGGCGCGAGAATACCGGAGATGAGTCTTGTGGTGGTTCCGGAGTTGCCGCAGTCCAGGGTCTCGGCAGGGGCAGCCAGTCCGTGCATGCCCTTTCCGTGGACAGTGACAACACCATTCTTATTTTCGATATCGATTCCTATGTGGCGGAAACAGCCGATGGTGGAGAGGCAGTCAGCGCCCTCCAGAAAGTTATGGATCTCTGTAGTTCCCTTCGCAATGGATCCGAACATGACACTGCGGTGGGAGATGGATTTATCGCCCGGGACCGTGATCTCACCCCGGACATGGTCTGCTTTATGTAATTTCATATAAATTCCTCGTAATTTGCGTTTAATACGATCTGATAAAAAACTGGTATGCATTTTGACGTAGCAGTCCGCGTATAACAGGCGGTCATGCGGTATCGGAATATGCTGGCGCATACCTGAATGAAACTATAAGTCTTACTTTGTCAGCACATAGTTATGGCTTCGCAAAAGCTCCGCTGCCTCATTCTTCTTATCCTCCTTATAGAAAGAAATCCGGAGCGCCCCTTCACCTTCCTCACGGCTGTGATTGATACCTATATTCTTAACACTGATTCCCTTCGCGGCAAGGATCGCAGAGAGGACAGAAATAGATCCCGGCTCATCCAAAACATCCACACAGAAGGAGTAATCCCGCTCGATGGGACCCTGTCCGCGGTTCGGAAATGTGGAACGGTATTTGCCTGATTCCTCGAACATCTTGTAGATCGCGTCACCGTTATGGTTTTCCAGCGTGTCGCAAATGGATTCCAGGGAAGTGATATACCGCTTTAAGAGCACCAGAATATTTTCTGTGTTCGTCATGCAGATCTGCTCCCACATGACAGGGGAGGAGGAGGCGATACGCGTGATATCCTTAAAACCTCCTGCGGCCAGCCGCTTCATGATCTCATCCTTTGAATCGTTGTCATGGACAAGATTAACGAGGCTGGATGCCACAAGGTGCGGCAGATGGCTGATGGCCGCGACGGAAAAATCATGCTCATGGTAGTCGAGAACGATGGGAAGAGCACCGATGCCCAGGGCAACCTGACGGATCCGGTCGATCTGCTCCGGTGTGGATTTTTTTGTAGGTGTAATAATGTAGTAGGCATTCTCCAGAAGATGGTCCGTAGAGCTCTCATAGCCGGTCTTTTCAGAACCCGCCATCGGATGGCCGCCGACAAACACATCCTCGTAACCCAGACGTTCCACCGCCTGATGGATGTCTGTCTTCGTGCTTCCGATATCAGTGATCAGCGCACCAGGTTTCAGAAACGGGCGTACCTTTTCGAGGTATACCGCGTTGTATTCTACAGGGGTGCAGAGAAAAATAACGTCACATGCGGAGAGTGTCTCATCGATCCCGTCAAGGATAATATCGATGGTCCCGTCCGCTTTTGCCTGCTCAAGCTTTGAGCGGGTCCGCATGTACGCCATGATCGTAATATCTTTATTCGCACGGCGAAGGCCTCTGGCGATGGATCCGCCGATCAGGCCAAGGCCGATAAAACCAAATGTAGAATCAGACATTGTACAGCTCCTCCTTTGTCCCTTCGATTTTATAACACAGGGATATGAATGTCAACAAGAAAAATCAATACTTTAAAGTGATAAATCAAACATTGCCAGGATCTGCATATCTGTGGGTGTGCGTCGCATGTCTGCCTACAAAACAGAGAAAAGAGAAGAAGAAAGATCTGTGTCTGCCAGAAAAATTTATAAAAATAGAATGCGGATGTCAATTTTTAATGGATTTTCGTTTGAAACGCCCATATTTTCCACCACAATCGAAAAATGACAGAAAATATTTTGTGCAATTTCGATATTTAGCTTGAAAAATTCGAAAAGTTTTGGTAAAATATGACCATAGGCAATAAGCAGTATAGCCAAAACATCTGAACTCCGTGATTTGCGGAAGTCTTTTGAAAGAATGGCAAAAAAACATATACGGGAGGGATTCATATGGATATTTATGGAACAAAACAGATCCGAAATGTTGTACTTTTAGGCCACGGCGGTGCCGGTAAGACGACGGTAGCCGAGGCACTGGCTTATCTGACCGGCGTTACAAAGAGAATGGGCAAAGTTGCTGACGGCAATACGATCAGTGACTACGACAAAGAAGAGATCAAGAGACAGTTCTCGATCTCCACTACGATGGTTCCGATCGAGTACGAAGGTGCCGAGGGAAAGATCAAGATCAACCTTCTTGACACTCCTGGCTATTTCGACTTCGTAGGCGAGGTGGAAGAGGCAGTCAGCGCCGCTGACGCAGCAATCATCGTCGTAAACTGTAAGGCAGGAATTGAAGTTGGTACAGAAAAAGCATGGGATCTGTGTGAAGAATATAAACTCCCGAGAATCATATTTGTAACAAACATGGATGATGACCACGCGTCCTTCCGTGAACTGATCTTAAAACTTGAGAAGAAGTTCGGAAGAAAGATCGCTCCGTTCCAGGTACCGATCCGTGAGAACGAGAAGTTCGTCGGCTTCGTAAACGCAGTTAAGATGCAGGGCCGCCGCTTCACAAACCTGTCCGACTATGAGGACTGCGAGATCCCGGAGTACACAAAGAAGAACCTCGGAATTATCCGTGACGCCCTGATCGAAGCTGTTGCCGAGACAAGCGAAGAGTACATGGAGCGTTACTTCTCCGGCGAAGAGTTTACACAGGATGAGATTTACACCGCAGTACAGACTCACGTATGCGACGGTTCTATTGTTCCGGTCATGATGGGTTCCGGCATCAATTGCCAGGGCTTCAACGCATTATTAAATGCGATCGACCGCTACTTCCCGTCACCGGATAAGGGCGAGTGTGTCGGCGTTGACGTATCAAACGGCGAGCACTTTACCGCAAAATACAACGATGAGGTTTCCCTCTCCGCAAGAGTATTCAAGACCATCGTTGACCCGTTTATCGGAAAATATTCCTTGATGAAGGTCTGCACCGGCACATTAAAACCGGACAGCACTCTCTACAATGTAAATAAGGACACAGAAGAGAAGATCGCGAAAGTCTATGTGTTAAGAGGTAAGGACGTGATCGAGGTTCCGGAGCTGAAGGCCGGCGAT
>ULYA01024806.1_pt1 | contig 68033 bp, 57 predicted proteins | sample 1961821 | NCBI WGS metagenome assembly ULYA01 (sample SAMEA4835853, study PRJEB28245) | human gut metagenome | biome: gut microbiome; material: fecal sample | place: Denmark | collected 2008 | reverse complement strand
AAAGAACCTGTCCTCTTTCGATTTCGTCTCTCTGAACACCACGAAGAAGAGCACCGATGTTGTCACCAGCCTGAGCTTCATCAAGAAGTTTACGGAACATTTCAACACCTGTTACAACTACTTTACGTGTTTCTTCTTTAATACCAACGATTTCTACTTCATCAGATACGTGAAGTACACCACGTTCTACTCTACCAGTAGCAACTGTACCACGTCCTGTGATAGAGAATACGTCTTCTACAGGCATAAGGAATGGTTTGTCTGTATCACGTTCTGGATCCGGAATGTATGAATCAACTGCATCCATAAGTTCCATGATCTTGTCTCCCCATTCGCCGTTCGGATCTTCAAGAGCTTTAAGAGCAGATCCCTGAATGATCGGAGTATCATCTCCTGGGAATTCGTATTCATCAAGAAGTTCACGAATTTCCATTTCAACGAGTTCAAGAAGTTCTTCGTCGTCTACCATATCACATTTGTTCATGAATACAACGATGTACGGTACACCTACCTGACGAGAAAGCAGGATGTGCTCTCTTGTCTGAGCCATAACACCATCAGTAGCAGCTACAACAAGGATAGCACCATCCATCTGAGCAGCACCTGTAATCATGTTCTTAACGTAGTCAGCATGTCCTGGGCAGTCTACGTGAGCGTAGTGACGTTTTTCTGTTTCGTACTCAACGTGAGCTGTAGAGATTGTGATACCACGTTCTCTTTCTTCTGGAGCTTTGTCGATGTTTTCGAAATCTACAGCTGCATTACCAGCAACTCTTGCTGCAAGAGTTTTTGTGATAGCTGCTGTAAGAGTTGTTTTACCATGGTCAACGTGTCCGATGGTACCGATATTACAATGCGGTTTTGTTCTTTCAAATTTAGCCTTTGCCATTTTGAATATCCTCCTTAAATATACCACCCAATAGGGCATTTTAGTTTACGATGTTTTAACTCGGCTAATACTGATTATATTTCATAAAGTACAGTTTTTCAAGCCTTTTTCGTATTTTTTATGCGTTTTTGTTAGATAAAATCTTTTCCTGTACAGACTTCGGAACTGGCTCATATTTTTCGAAGAACATTGAGTAGTTTCCACGTCCCTGAGTTCTGGAACGAAGGTCTGTAGAGTATCCGAACATTTCTGAAAGCGGAACATATCCTCTAACGATCTTTCCACCGCCGAGGTCATCCATACCTTCGATACGTCCACGACGAGAGTTGATATCACCGATAACATCTCCCATGTACTCTTCCGGCATAGTAACTTCAACTTTCATGATAGGCTCAAGGAGTACCGGGTCAGATTTCTTCATAGCATCTTTGAAAGCAAGAGAACCTGCAATGTGGAATGCCATTTCTGAAGAATCGACTTCATGGTAAGAACCATCATATACGGTTGCATGAATACCTACTACAGGGAATCCACCAAGGATACCAGCTTTCATGGCTTCTTCAATACCTTCGCCTACAGCCGGAATGTATTCCTTCGGAATTGCACCACCGACAACAGTAGAATCGAATTTATATGTTTCTTCACCATTGACATCCATTGGTTCAAATTTAACTTTACAGTGTCCGTACTGTCCACGTCCACCTGACTGTTTAGCATACTTGCTGTCAACATCAACTGCTTTTGTGAAGGACTCTTTGTATGCAACCTGCGGAGCACCTACGTTAGCTTCTACCTTGAATTCACGAAGAAGTCTGTCTACGATGATTTCAAGATGAAGTTCTCCCATTCCGGCGATGATTGTCTGACCTGTTTCCTGATCAGTATGAGCACGGAATGTCGGGTCTTCTTCTGCAAGTTTTGCAAGAGATTCACCAAGTTTACCCTGAGAAGCTTTTGTCTTAGGCTCGATAGCGAGCTCGATAACTGGTTCTGGGAATTCCATAGATTCAAGGATTACCGGATGCTGTTCATCACAGATTGTATCACCTGTAGTTGTGAACTTGAATCCGATCGCTGCTGCGATGTCTCCTGAATATACTTTATCCAATTCCATTCTCTTGTTAGCATGCATCTGAAGGATACGTCCAACACGTTCTTTTTTATTCTTTGTAGCGTTCAATACATAAGAACCTGAATTCATAGTTCCTGAATATACACGGAAGTATGCAAGCTTACCTACGAACGGGTCTGTCATGATCTTGAATGCAAGTGCTGAGAAAGGTTCTTCATCTGAAGAATGTCTTACTACTTCATTACCATCTTCGTCAACACCCTGGATTGGCGGGATGTCTGTCGGAGCCGGCATATATTCAACGATTGCATCCAGAAGCTTCTGAACACCCTTGTTTCTGTAAGCAGATCCACAGCAAACCGGTACTGCTGTACATTCACAAGTAGCTTTTCTAAGAACTGCTTTGAGCTGATCTACTGTCGGGATTTCGTCCTCAAGATACATCATCATAAGTTCGTCATCCAATTCGCAAATCTTTTCGACCAGTTCTGTGTGGTAAAGCTCAGCATCTTCTTTCATGTCATCCGGGATTTCGCATACTGTGATGTCATCACCCTTGTCATCATTGTAGATGTAAGCTTCCATTTCCATAAGGTCGATGATTCCCTTGAAATCATCTTCTTTACCGATTGGTAACTGAAGAACGATAGCGTTCTTACCCAATCTTGTCTTAATCTGTTCTACAGCGTTGTAGAAGTTTGCACCTAAGATGTCCATCTTGTTGATGAAGGCCATTCTTGGTACGTTGTATGTGTCTGCCTGACGCCATACGTTTTCTGACTGAGGCTCAACACCACCCTTAGCACAGAATACACCTACAGCACCATCCAGTACACGAAGTGAACGTTCAACCTCTACAGTGAAGTCAACGTGTCCCGGAGTATCAATGATATTGATACGATGCTCAAGAGCACCTTTTTTCGGTTTTGTATGATCTTCAAGTGTCCAATGACATGTTGTAGCTGCTGAAGTGATCGTGATACCTCTTTCCTGCTCCTGTTCCATCCAGTCCATGGTAGCAGTTCCTTCATGAGTATCACCAATCTTATAGTTAACACCGGTATAGTATAAGATACGCTCTGTAAGAGTGGTCTTACCAGCATCAATATGCGCCATAATACCGATATTTCTGGTTCTCTCTAATGGATATTCTCTTCCAGCCAAGATTTTTTCCTCCTATAATTAGAAACGATAGTGAGCAAATGCTTTGTTTGCTTCTGCCATCTTGTGCATGTCTTCTTTCTTCTTTACAGATGCGCCAGTGTTGTTAGCCGCATCAAGAATTTCATTTGCAAGTCTTTCTTCCATTGTCTTCTCGCCTCTGTTACGAGAGTACAGTGTAAGCCAGCGAAGTGCAAGAGCCTGTCTTCTGTCTGCTCTTACCTCGATCGGTACCTGATAAGTAGCTCCACCGATACGTCTTGCCTTTACTTCAAGTACAGGCATGATGTTGTTCATTGCTTCTTCAAATACTTCGATAGCTGGTTTTTCAGCTTTCTCTGCGACTTTGTCAAATGCTCCGTATACAATTTTCTGAGCTACACCTTTCTTACCGTCAAGCATGATGTTGTTGATAAGCTTTGTAACTACCTTGTTGTTGTATAACGGATCCGCTAATACGTCTCTTTTCTGAGTATGTCCTTTACGTGCCACGGTTCTTCCCTCCTTATACATATTGGCAAAGCTTTGCTTTGCGTGAATAATTCATCGGTACTCACATGTGTCTTTCTATGTGTATCGTTGGCGGGACAATCTCCGATGCCTGCCACGTGGCAGGCGATATCTGAATTAAACCCGCAACCAACTATTCTCATAGTTCTGTTTGTGATACGATTTAGTTTCGTTTTACACTAAAATCAAGTGCTTATTTCTTTGCGTCTTTTGGTCTCTTTGCTCCGTATTTAGAACGAGCCTGACGTCTCTTTGCAACACCTGCTGTATCAAGTGTTCCACGAACGATATGGTATCTTGTACCCGGAAGGTCCTTTACTCTTCCTCCACGGATAAGAACAACGCTATGTTCCTGAAGGTTGTGACCTTCTCCTGGGATGTAGCTTGTTACTTCGATTCCGTTTGAAAGACGTACTCTGGCGATCTTTCTGAGAGCTGAGTTCGGTTTCTTCGGTGTAGCTGTCTTAACTGCTGTACACACACCTCTCTTCTGCGGTGCAGATGTGTCTGTAGCTCTTTTCTTCAAAGAATTGTATCCTTTCTGGAGAGCCGGTGCAGTAGATTTCTTTACAGCTGTCTGACGACCTTTTCTTACTAACTGGTTAAATGTTGGCATCTCTTTCACCTCCTATGAAGTAATAATTGGTTACGATTTTAAACAAGTTCTGTTTAAAATGCGCAGAAAAACAGTGCATCGTTTTTCGCACGCTTGTTTATTGTAGTATATCGCAAAAAAAAAGTCAAGGTATTCTGAAAAATATTTTCCAAATCATACCTTGACTTTTTCTTCATTTTTATTCTGTACTTACGGATCCTTCGATTATTTCTCCGTCTTTTACTTTTTTGATCAATCCAATGATCTCAGCCACTGAATTTTCATCCGGATACGTTACATAAAGCTCTTCATTTCCTGAAGAATAGCAGATATCTGTTCCCCCGGTTCCATCCGCTGCCACGGAATAAATATTCCATTTTGCATTGGTTCTAAGCTGAGTCTTGATCAGCGACTGGATCTGGCTGGAAGTAAAGTTCGTATCCACACCATCGCTGACACTTTCAATAATATCGCTTGCCCCACGGAGCATTGCCGGTGACATCATCTTTTTAATGATTGCAGTGATAACTGCCTGCTGATGGACTCCTCTTCCGTTGTCCCCGTCTGGCAGTGCCTGACGTTCACGGCAAAAAGCAAGTGCACTAATACCATCAAAATGATTCATTCCTTCATTTACATGAATCTCTGCACCCGACTCCCATCCTGTATCAAATTCGAGATCTGATTCAACATCCAGTCCGCCGAGTGCATCAACCACACTGGTCATAGATGTAAAATTAACTCTTCCGAAAAATTCGATATCTGTATCATAAAGTGCTTCCAGCGTCTGCATAGACACATCTACACCATAGATTCCTGCATGTGTCAGTTTGTCGTCCTGTCCTCCGGATACTCCCGGGATTGGTACATAATAATCTCTAGGGGTCGTAATCAGTAATACCTGATGGCTCGTCGGATTGACAACCGCTACGATATTGACATCGCTTCGTCCCTGTTCTGTGATATCACCATTTGTATCAATACCACTCAAATAAACCGCAAATGGCTTTGTAACGCTTTCATCAGATGTATCGCTTTCAATTTCAACAACAATATTGTGCTTATAAATAACCTTTGTATCCTTTGTAAAGGTTGAATACTGTTCCTTGATAATATTACTGTAAGCTGAGTTGTAGATAATCGCATCTACTTCTCCGTCATATAATGCCTGTGCTTCTTCTCCCAGATTACTGTATTCCTGAAGAGTAATGTTCTGTCCCAGTTCCTTTTCAATCTGTTTGACTGCCGACTTCGTCTGGTCTCCACCAGTCGCATACTGAACACCAAATGTATATCCGGCTGCTGCTGATAAAGTATCTGCATTATCATCCGCCTTTACCGCAACTACCATGGAACTTGTTTTCTTATTGCTTCCGGTAATCTTCTGGAATGCATTATTTACTTTTCCTATATAGAAAGAACCCACTCCCAGAATGATGCAGATCAGTATACAGAATATCTTTCCGCCAATTCCTTTTCCTTTTGCCGCTATCTGTGTCAGCAAGGTAATTCCAAGCAGGATCAGCAGCACTCCGATCAGTACCAGGAAATAAGTAGAAGTAAGTACATTGAACAGCATCACATTCACTGCAAGTACTACAGACAGGATAAACTGGATAATTGCAAGTATAATTCCAATCGTTCTGCTTACCCGATTTTTCCTTCTTCCTCTGCGCCGTTTATTTTTACGATTCTTATTATTCTCCGGGTCAGACATCTTTCTTACATTCTGATAGTCTTCTTCCGGTCTTCTTTTCTTCTTATCATTCGAAGATGATTTCTTTTTCGGTCGTTCTCTGTAGTAATCTTCCTCATCATCATAATATCGGGCAGATCTTCGGTCTTCTTCATAAGCATACCGGTTCTTCCCCTTAGCCCGTCTGCTTACTTCTCTGCTGTTATTGATACTTCGCATATTTCTATTAGAAGTTCCATCAGACGATCTTCTCCTTGCTGATTTTCTCTGTTCCATATACACTCACTTTCATTTGTTACATAACTATTACACGATATGACACTTTAATTACAATTACATCTCTATATAATATCGTTTTTACCTTATATTGTCAATATTTTCGTGTCAATCCGTATTTTGTGATTCTGCACAATTTTTCTGGAAATTTTTTAATCTGCCAAGGCATATAGTGTTTTTTCACAGAAAGTTCCATCGGAATTTCTCATAAAACAAAAAGAAAACGAAGAACTCTTCTTAAGTCCTTCGTCTTCTTTATTATATTACTACTTTTTATTTATCTTCTACAAGATGGCATGCCACCTTATGTCCAGGAGCAATCTCTTTCATCTGCGGCATTTCCTTAAAGCAGCGTTCTGTCGCATGCTGACATCTCTCAGCGAAACGACAGCAGTTCTTCGGATTGATCGGGCTTGGGATCTCACCCTTGATCGGAATACGCTGGTTCGCTTTTGCTTTATTCGGATCTGCTTCCGGGATTGCAGAAAGCAGTGCCTGTGTATATGGATGCATCGGATGAGCATAAAGTTCATCTGTCTCAGCAGTCTCGACCATTGTTCCGAGGTACATAACAACTACACGGTCAGAAATATATTTTACGACACTAAGGTCATGCGCGATAAACAGGTAAGTCAGTCCTCTTTCTTCCTGCAGTTCTTTCAGCATATTGATAACCTGTGCCTGGATAGACACATCAAGAGCTGAAATCGGCTCATCACAGATGATGAATTCCGGATCAACAGAAAGAGCACGTGCGATACCGATACGCTGTCTCTGTCCACCTGAGAATTCGTGTGGGAAACGTGACATATGATCTTTATTAAGACCAACTGTAGCAAGCAGCTGCTCTACTTTTGCATCTGCATCCTTTGTTGACATTCCATGCTGTTTCAGACCTTCTCCAACGATATCCTTAACAGTCATACGTGGATTCAGTGATGAATACGGGTTCTGAAAAATCATCTGTACCTTCTTACAGAATTCTTTCTGCTCTGCATGATTGTATTTGAAAATATCTTTTCCATCATAATATACATTTCCCGAAGTCGGATTGTATAACTTGATCATGGTACGTCCTGTTGTAGACTTACCACAGCCGGACTCACCTACCAGGCTGACTGTCTCACCTTTATAAATATCAAATGTAAGATCATCAACCGCTTTTAAGGTTTCTTTACGGCTGATTTCAAAATATTTACATAAGTTTTTCACCTGTACGAGAGGCTGTTTTTTTTCTGTATTTTCCATTTTACACCTCTCCTTTCTCAGTTACTTTTCTTCTCATGTCTGTATCCGGTGCATATTCATGCTGCAGCCAGCAACAGGTTTCATGTTCTTTTGAAAGCTCATAAGTCTGTGGCGGCATATCTTTACAGATTTCCATGCAGTATTCACATCTTGCTGCGAACGGACATCCTTTCGGAGGTGCAAACAGATCCGGAGGTGTTCCTTCGATTGGCTGCAATTTGTGGCCTTTTGCTGTATCCAGTTTGGCAATTGAATGCATAAGTCCTTTTGTGTAAGGATGTGCTGTATCATAGAAAATCTCATCTACAGATCCACGTTCTACGATCTTTCCTCCATACATAACCAGTACACGGTCGCAAAGCTTTGCGATAACACCAAGGTCATGTGTGATCAAGATAATAGATGTCCCAAGTGTTTTCTGAAGATTTTTCAGTACATCAAGAATCTGCGCTTCAATTGTAACATCCAAAGAAGTAGTCGGTTCATCGGCAATAACGATGCTCGGGCTTCCTACCAGAGCGATCGCGATCATAACACGCTGTTTCATACCACCTGAAAGTTCATGTGGATACTGTTTGTAACGGCGTTCTCCATCAGAGATACCTACCATTTTAAGGATTTCAAGTGCTTTTGCTTTTTTCTCAGCTGCACTCATACCTTTTCTTCCGACGAATACTTCTTCAATCTGTTTTCCGATACGCATTGTCGGGTTCAATGAGGTCATAGGATCCTGAAAAATATAACTGATCTCTTTTCCACGGAACTGACGAAGTTCTTTTTTGTTCATTTTCAGAACATCTTTTCCTTTATAAAGAATCTCTCCGCCTTCAAAGAATCCAGGCGGTTCCGGATTCAGTCTCATCAGGCACTGAGAGGTAACACTCTTTCCACATCCGGATTCTCCAACTATACCAAGAATTTCTCCCGGACGGACTTCAAAGCTGACATCACGAACAGCTTTTACAACTCCACCGTATGTACGGAAAGAGAATTGCAGATTTTTTACTTCCAATAAATTTTCCATCTTCTATACTCCTTCCTACTCGGTTCCTCTAAGTTTCGGGTCAAATGCATCACGAAGCCCATCACCAAGAAGATTCAGCGCAAGCATTGTTGTACAAATCAGGAATGCCGGTACAAATACCTGGTACGGATGAATTCTCAGCTGTGCGATTCCGTCTTTTGCAAGTACACCCCAGCTGCAGTTCGGTGGTTTGATACCCAGACCGATATAGCTCAGGAATGCCTCCTGGAAAATAGCTCCCGGAATAGCCATTGTCAGGTTTGTAATGATAAGTCCCATGATATTCGGTAAAATATGTTTTACAATGATTACGATATCCGGCACACCAAGGATCTTGGCTGCAGATACGAAATCAGATTCTCTCAGTTTTAATACTTCACCACGAACGAAACGACATCCACCGATCCATCCGACGCAACACATAGCAAGAATCAAACAGTGTACACCGTTACCAACAACTACCATAAGAAGAATGGTAACGATCAGACTTGGGATTCCGTATAATACGTCAACGACACGCTGGATAACCATATCGATCTTGCCACCGTAGAATCCTGAGATACCACCCATGATAGATCCAACGATTGCATTGATGATGCTGGCCGCAAAACCAATTGTCAGAGATACTCTCGCACCAGACCATGCACGAACCCAGAGATCACGTCCAAGAGAGTCTGTTCCAAACCAATGTGCTTTTGAAAAGCTCTGGTTCATCTCTGCCACACTCTGTGTTGCAATGTCATATTTACTGAACATCGGAACAAAGATCGCCATAAGTACATAAAGTCCAATCAGGCACAATGAGAAGAATGCAATCTTATTCTTGCGGATTCGTCTCCATGCATCCTGCCAGTAACCAATATTCGGACGGGAAATAGACTCCATTGTCTTTGTATTTTTTCCTACAACTTTAAACTGTTCTTTTGTAATTTCTGCCATTTCTCGTCACCTACCTTTTTTTACCACTCAGACGGATTCTCGGATCTACAATACCGTATAAGATATCTACAATCAGGATTGACACGATCAGGAATGCTCCGTAGAAGATCGTCATACCAAGAACCAGTGTATAATCTGCCATGTTAATACTGTCTACATAATGTTTTCCCATTCCAGGGATTGCGAAAAGGGCTTCGATTACGAATGTTCCTGTTAATACAGATGCAACTGTCGGTCCCATAATGGTAATGATCGGTGTGATCGCATTACGGATCTGATGTTTAACTGTAATTCGGAAATCCGATAAACCTTTCGCACGTGCTGTCTTTGTATAATCTGAAGATACAACTTCCAGCATACTGGAACGCATCAGACGGGAAATGGATGCCAGTGTATAGAATCCAACCGCGATTGACGGTAAAATTGTGTGCTTAAAGCTTGTGTACTGCGCAACCGGAAGAATCTGCCATTTGATTCCGAAGAAATACTGAAGTACAGATCCCATGATGAAGTCAGGAATCGATGTACCAATGATCGCAATCAAAATACAGACAAAGTCCAGTTTCTTTCCTCGATTCAGTGCTGCTACAATTCCAAGGATCAGTCCGAAGAACAGTGCAAAGCACAGTGAACGGATTCCCAGGTCTGCTGAGTATGGGAATGAGTCAGCAATAATACGGTTAACTGTCTGACTTTCATACTTCATAGAATACCCCAGATCACCATGAAGCACATTCTTCATATAAGTTATATACTGCTCTGCAAGCGGTTTATCCAAACCATAGTAAGCTTCCAGATTCGCTTTGATCTCCGGTGTCATCTTGTCACTTGAGAACGGATCTCCCGGCATCAGACGAACCAGGACGAATACAACACTTGTAAGTACCAAAAGTGTTACGATGGCTAATGCAACTCGTTTAGCTATATATTTTGCCATTCTTTTGTCTCCCTTCATTTTTCTTTATTTGATAGCTTTGATTATTTCACATACTTCCTATTGGCTGATACATACCAAATCTACCCCTCGAAATAATCAAAACCCTCAAATAAGCAGCCGGTGCGGACCAGTAAGTCCGCGCCGACCGCAAGGTATGTTACCATCCAACTGTATTATTCGCTGATGTCTGCATATACCAGATCGAAGTCATATCCGACAAAGTATACATTGAAGTTAGAAATCTTCGGATTGATCAGATACTGGTCTCTACGTAACTGAAGCGGTACAAGAGCGGAATCTTCTCCAAGGAAAATCTGTTCTGCCTTGAACAGCATATCCTGTCTTGTCTTAGCATCTGTCTCTGTCTGAGAATCTTTAAGAAGCTTGTCGTATTCAGCGTTCGCATATCCAGAGTGGTTATACTGACCATCGCTGATCCACAGTTCCAGATAAGAGTATGCGTCAGAGTAGTCCGGAACCCATCCTGTTACTACCATATCGTAATCTTTTTCAGTTTCCATCTGAAGTCTCTGTTTGTAAGTTACCTGGTTGATTTCTACTGTAATACCAAGGTTCTTCTGATACTGTTCCTGAAGAACTTCAGCCTGCTTCTTAGCACCATCTGTATCAGTTGTAAGAAGAGTAATCTTGATGTCTGCCGGATTAGAAACGCCCATTTCTTTCATTGCTGCATCCAGATATTCTTTTGCTTTATCATTATCATTTTCTGCCGGGAATGGTGTATATGGATAAGCTTCTCCGTATGTCTGGTCATCTGCCGCCTGCACGTTTGGAAGTACAAGTCTCTGTGCAACGTCATATACGTCATTGTTAACCAGCTTGTTGTATTCTGTTCTGTTGATTGCATAGTTCAAAGCAAATCTCAGGTTCTTGTTAGCAAGCGGTCTGTCTTCTGACATGTTGAGCATGATGTAATCATCTGCACCTGTATAGTAGAATTCAGTATTTTCTGTATACTGATCTGTCATTTCAGTAGGTACAACTGTGATATCAACTTCGCCCTGTTCCCACATAGCAACCGCTGTCTTAGCATCTGCAACTGTCTTTACGCAGATTTCATCAAGCTTGATGCTGTCTGCATCCCAGTAATTTTCATTCTTAGAAAGGATCATTTCATCGCCATGTTTCCACTCTGTCATCTTGAACGGTCCGTTATAAACAGATTTTTCCGGATCAGCTGCATATTCTTTTCCGTATTTTTCTACATAATCTTTTCTTGTAGGACCGAATGTTGCCATAGCAGCCATACTAAGGAAGTATGTAGCCGGATGTGCAAGTTCGATAACAACTGTCTTGTCATCTGGTGCAGATACGCCAAGTTCATCGACAGGCACAGAACCGCTATTTACTTCTGCACCGTTTTTGAGGATATATCCGATGAATGCGTAATCGCTTGCCATTTCTGGATCCATAAGTCTCTGGATACCATAAACATAATCGCCTGCTTTTACATCTTCTCCGTCAGACCATTTCAGTCCATCACGAAGGTGGAATGTGTAAGTAAGTCCGTCATCTGAAATATCCCAGCTTTCAGCTGCATCTGGTTTGATTTCGCCTTCCACGTTACGTGTCAGCATCGCATAGGTGCAGATTTCTGCTGTTGCACATGAGATAGAGTTACTGTTCTGTGGATCCATAGAAGGAAGGTCTTCACGAAGTGTGTAAGTAATTCTCTTCTTTCCTGATGAAGCACTGCTGTCATCTTTCTTGGAATCTTTGGATCCCGGTGTACCACAGCCAGCAAACATTGTTACTGTCATTGCTGTAGCAAGTAAAGCTGCTAATAATTTCTTTTTCATAAATGTTGTCCTCCTTTTTCATTTATAATTCTATTAGCTCATGTGTAGCACTGATCAGGTTCTCATATCCGTCTTTTGTGATGATGCCCTGATCTTCGATTCGGACACCACCCCAGCCCGGAATATAAATTCCTGGTTCTACTGTCATTACACTGTTCTCCTGTAAGATATTCTCACAGTTCAGCCCGATAAACGGGAGTTCATGGACGAACAGCCCCACTCCATGACCAATACCTGTATAATTATACTTCAGATATTCAGTATCTTTGATTGCTTCCATGGAAGCTTCATAACAGGAGGTTCCTGTTACTCCTGGTTTTACGGATGCTTCTGTATCTTCTGTCATGCGACGGCACAGATCATAAACTTCTTTCTGTTTTGCATCTGCTTTGCCGACAACAACTGTTCTTGTCATATCGGAAAGATAACCTTTGTACTGACATCCAAAATCCATTAAAACAAAATCACCATATTCTATCGGTTTTTGGTCCGGAATACCATGGAGCAGTGAAGTCTTTGCTCCTGAAATAACAATTCCGCCATAAGGCTTTGTATCTGCGCCTTCCATTACCATGTAATGGGAAAGTCTGGATGCAATTTCCTTTTCTGTGATACCAACTCGGATATCCTTCAGAATTTTTTCAAAAGCTCTGCATGCAATATCACAGGAAATCGTAAGATTTTTAATTTCCTCTGGTGTTTTGATGGCGCGTAATCCTTCAATCGCATTCAGGGTTGGCACCATCTCTGCACTAATCTCAGCCTGCATTGCATTCCATTTTTCAAAGGTCAGATAATCCTGTTCAAATCCGATTGCCTTTACTCCGTCTTTTTCTGCGTATCCGGCAACAGCTTTCCCCATATTTCCGCCGAACCCGATTCTCCAGTTTACAATTTCATACTCCGGGCATTCATAGGATGCCTGCTCTGTATATCTGGCATCTGTAATAAAATATTGATTAGCCTTTGTAATGAAAAGGAATGAATCCTCTCCGGTATATCCACTGATGCAGCGTACGTTCGCCGGCTTTGCAACATAAAATCCATCCAGATTTTCCTTTTCCATGTACTCTCTTAGTTTTGTTAATCGCTCCATTTTTTCTCCTCTCATGAACTATTGTTTTTGTGTCAAGGACTTTTCTTTTGTGAGTCCGTCCCTCTGCGACAATGTAATACTTTACTAGACCGCAGTCTAGTGGTGTAAACAAAAGAACGCCATGATTTGCATCATGACGTCCTTGTCTTCTTTCAAAGGTCATAGTTTCACGCTATGACGTCTATGTTTAATTATTAGATTGTCCGTATTGTATGTATAAAAATCTAATCTTTATACACTTTAGTAAATAACACTGTCTTCAGAGCTGCGTGAATTTCGAAGAAACCCTGTTTTAACAGTTCAATTTTGTAAATTCACTTAAATGAATATTTATTCATATGTGTAACTTTTTTTCTTATTATAGAACCATACTCTAAGATTGTCAAGAGGAATGCTATTTATTTCATTTATTTCACAATTTAATTTTCACCTTTTATTTTCATTTCTTCCAAACAGTCTTGGTACATCCCGGTGATATACCCATATACTCACACAAGGTTCTTTTCCAGGATTGGAAATACTATGACGCTCTCTGCTCTTTATATATATACTGTCTCCCGGATGTAAACTGCAAATTTTTCCTTCCATCTCTACATTCAGAGTTCCTTTTATCACCATACACATTTCCGAAAAGACATGACGATATTCTTCTTTTTTCGCAGATTCTCCCGGTTCAATCGTAATATATTCAAAAATCGATTCTCCCTGACCAAAGTCTGCGACCTCAACTGTCATATTTTCTTCCGGATAAAGATGCTTACTCATTTCTTCTCTGCGTATAACCGTCTTTCCCGGCATTTCGCCTTCCAGTGCATACTGGATATCAATATCCAGTGCTTCACAAATTCGCGCAAGACTGTCCACATTCGGAGATGTCTTATTCTGTTCCAGCATACTCAGATAGCCCGCTGAAAGTCCTGTATATTCTCCCAAAACCCGGATTGTCATCATTTTCTTTTTTCTGCATTCTCTGATCCGTTCACCAATATGATCTAAATCCAGCATATCACACCTCCTGATTTTCGACTGATTATTTATATGCTACTGTATTTTTTCATATTTTGCAACCCTTTATTTTTGTAAAGTGTTAAAGAATCGGAATTATTTTTCAAATATTTTTGTTTTTTATGTCTTTAAAGCAAGAAAAGCAGACACGCCATTCAACGTATCTGCCTCTCTTAGCATATAAAACCTATTCTTCAACTGTAACTGTTTCGTCAGCATTTTCTTCGGTTTCAACAGTTTCTGCTGTCTCTGCTGATACTTCAGACTCAGTATCATCATCCATATCAAAATCATCAAAACTGATTTCGTCGTCCATATCCATACCAAGACCAGTATCAAGTTTAACGTCACGGTATTTTCTCATACCTGTTCCTGCCGGAATCAGTTTACCGATAATGACGTTCTCTTTCAGACCGATCAGGTGGTCAACCTTACCTTTGATAGCAGCCTCAGTCAGAACCTTGGTTGTCTCCTGGAAGGATGCAGCTGACAGGAAGGAATCTGTTGCCAGGGATGCCTTGGTAATACCAAGCATGATCTGTTCTCCTGTTGCAGGTTCTTTACCTTCTGTTACCATCTGTTCATTTACATCGTTGAACTCAAGGACATCTACCATTGTTCCCGGAAGGAATTCAGTATCCCCTCTTTCTTCGATGCGGATCTTCTTCAGCATCTGACGAACAATAACTTCGATATGCTTATCGTTGATTTCTACACCCTGCAGACGGTATACTCTCTGTACTTCCTGAAGCATGTAGTCCTGTGCAGCACGAAGACCTTTGATCTTAAGAAGGTCATGTGGGTTCACGCTACCTTCTGTAAGCTCGTCACCGGCTTCCAGAACAGCTCCATCCTGTACTTTAATACGTGATCCATAAGGAATCAGATAAGTCTTTGTCTCACCTGTCTGCTGATTGGTAACGATGATTTCACGCTTCTTCTTTGTATCGTTCAGGTTTGCAACACCTGCGATTTCTGTGATGATAGCAAGACCTTTCGGCTTTCTTGCTTCAAAAAGTTCTTCGACACGAGGAAGACCCTGTGTGATATCTCCACCGGCTACACCACCACTATGGAAAGTACGCATGGTCAGCTGTGTACCAGGTTCACCGATTGACTGAGCTGCGATAATACCGACAGCTTCACCAACCTGTACAGGTTCACCTGTTGCCATATTGGCACCATAACATTTCGCACAGATACCAATATGTGATTTACAGGTCAGGATTGTACGGACTTTCACTTTCTTAAGTGGTGAATTTCCATTTTCATCCACACCGTATTTCATAATCTTTTCTGCACGTTTTGGTGTGATCATGTGGTTTGCCTTTACAAGAACATTGCCATCTTTGTCACAGATTGTATAGCATGAATATCTTCCTGTAATACGTTCCTGAAGACTTTCGATTTCTTCATTTCCATCCATAAATGCATGCAGATACATTCCCGGAATTTCGGCATCTTTGCTTACACAGTCAACCTCACGGATGATCAGATCCTGTGATACGTCAACAAGACGTCTTGTCAGGTATCCTGAATCGGCTGTACGAAGGGCAGTATCTGACATACCTTTTCGAGCTCCATGCGCAGACATGAAGTATTCCAGTACGTCCAGACCTTCACGGAAGTTTGACTTGATTGGCAGTTCGATCGTATGACCGGTTGTATCCGCCATAAGTCCACGCATACCTGCAAGCTGTTTGATCTGTTTGTCAGATCCACGGGCTCCGGAATCTGCCATCATGAAGATATTGTTGTATTTATCAAGTCCTGTAAGAAGGGCTTCTGTAAGCTCATCATCTGTTTCTTTCCAGGTTTCTACAACCTCTTTATAACGCTCTTCTTCTGTAATAAGACCACGCTTGAAGTTACGTGTGATCTTATCAACTGTTGACTGTGCTCTTGCGATCAGTTCCGGTTTCTGTGGCGGTACAGTCATATCTGAAATAGATACAGTCATAGCTGCTCTTGTAGAGAGCTTGTATCCCATTGATTTTACATGGTCAAGTACTTCAGCTGTAGCTGACGCACCATGTGTGTTAATAACTTTTTCAAGAATCTGTTTCAGCTGTTTCTTTCCTACATGGAAATCCACTTCAAGAACCAGTTCATTTCCTTCTTTTTCACGATCAACAAAACCAAGATCCTGCGGAATGATTTCGTTGAAGATGAAACGTCCAAGTGTAGACTCTACTGTACCGGTCTTCTTTGTTCCATCCGGCATCGTCTTTGTCACACGTACTTTGATTCTTGAGTGAAGAGTTACAACTCCGTTTTCATAAGCAAGAATTGCTTCATTCACACTCTTGAATACTTTTCCTTCTCCCTTGGCTCCCGGTCTTTCCTGCGTCAGATAGTAGATACCAAGAACCATATCCTGTGAAGGAACAGCTACCGGACCACCATCAGACGGTTTCAGAAGGTTGTTTGGTGAAAGCAGAAGGAAACGGCACTCAGCCTGAGCTTCTACAGAAAGCGGAAGATGAACCGCCATCTGGTCACCATCGAAATCGGCATTGAATGCGGTACATACCAGTGGATGAAGCTTAATTGCTTTACCTTCTACCAGAATCGGTTCAAATGCCTGGATACCAAGACGGTGAAGTGTAGGAGCACGGTTCAGCATAACCGGATGCTCTTTGATTACATCTTCAAGTACATCCCATACTTCCGGCTGAAGACGCTCTACCATTTTCTTAGCATTCTTAATATTGTGAGCAGCTCCGCTCTCAACAAGTTCTTTCATAACAAACGGCTTGAACAGCTCGATTGCCATTTCTTTCGGAAGACCGCACTGATAGATTTTCAGTTCCGGTCCTACAACGATAACGGAACGTCCTGAGTAGTCAACACGTTTTCCGAGCAGGTTCTGACGGAAACGTCCTGATTTACCTTTCAGCATATCAGAAAGGGATTTCAGTGCTCTGTTTCCAGGACCTGTTACCGGACGTCCACGACGTCCATTGTCGATCAGAGCATCTACAGCTTCCTGCAGCATTCTCTTTTCGTTTCTAACGATAATGTCCGGAGCTCCCAGTTCAAGGAGTCTTCTCAGACGGTTATTTCTGTTGATAATTCTTCTGTACAGATCATTCAGGTCAGATGTTGCAAAACGTCCACCATCCAGCTGTACCATCGGACGCAGATCCGGCGGAATTACCGGGATTGCAGTCATGATCATCCATTCCGGTTTATTTCCTGATTCGCGGAAAGCTTCTACTACTTCAAGTCTCTTAACGATTCTTGCTCTCTTCTGTCCGGTAGCACCCTCAAGTCCTGCCTGCAGTTCAGCATAATCTTTTTCAAGATCAATCGCTTCAAGAAGTTCTTTGATCGCTTCTGCTCCCATTCCTACGCGGAAGCCATTGCCCCAGTTTTCTCTTGCTTCCTGGTATTCAGCTTCTGAAAGAACCTGCTTGTAAGAGAGATCTGTCTCTCCCTTATCAAGTACGATATAAGAAGCGAAATACAGTACTTTTTCCAGAGTTCTCGGTGAAAGATCCAGGATCAGTCCCATACGGCTCGGAATACCTTTGAAATACCAGATATGAGAAACCGGTGCCGCAAGTGCGATGTGACCCATACGTTCACGTCGCACAGTTGCCTTTGTTACTTCTACACCACAGCGATCGCATACAACACCTTTATAACGGATCTTTTTGTATTTACCACAGTGGCATTCCCAGTCTTTGCTAGGTCCAAAGATTTTCTCACAGAACAGACCGTCTCTTTCCGGCTTCAGTGTTCTGTAGTTGATTGTCTCCGGTTTTGTAACTTCACCTCTTGACCATTCCAGAATCTTTTCCGGAGATGCCAGACCTATTTTAATCGCATCAAATGAAATCGGTTGATACGTTGGTTCTTTTTTTGTTTCTGTCATTCTCGGCATCCTCCTATTCTAAATCCATGTCGTCATCAAAATCATCGTTCATATCGCCATCAAAATCGTCGAAGCTGTCATCTTCCTCCGGCTCATCATTTACATCAACCAGTTCTCCTTCTGAGAATTCCTGCTTGCTGTATCCGTGTTTACCATAATCTTCATCGTTATTGTAGCGTCTGTCTCCTTCAATAATGTGATTCAGGTTTGTATCACCGTAATCTACACTTTCCATGATCTGAACTTCTTCATTGTTCTCATCCAGGACACGTACATCCAGACCGAGTGACTGAAGTTCTTTAAGAAGTACCTTGAAGGATTCCGGAATTCCCGGTTCAGGAATATTTTCACCTTTGATGATTGCTTCGTATGTCTTCACACGGCCAACCACATCATCGGATTTAACTGTCAGGATTTCCTGCAGAGTATAAGATGCACCGTAAGCTTCCAGTGCCCAAACCTCCATCTCTCCGAAACGCTGTCCACCGAACTGTGCTTTACCACCAAGTGGCTGCTGTGTTACCAGTGAGTAAGGACCGGTTGAACGTGCATGGATCTTATCATCAACCAGGTGATGCAGTTTCAGATAATGCATGTGTCCGATTGTTACCGGGCTGTCGAAATATTCTCCGGTACGACCGTCTCTCAGTCTTACTTTACCGTCTCTTGAAAGCGGAACGCCTTTCCACAGTGCTCTGTGGTCTCTGTTCTCATACAGATAATCCATAACTTCCGGAAGAAGTTCTTCTTTATGTCTTGCTTCAAATTCTTCCCAGGACAGGTTAACATAATCGTTCGCCAGATCCAGGGTATCCATAATATCAACCTCGTTTGCACCATCGAATACTGGTGTTGCAATGTTGAATCCAAGTGCTTTGGCAGCCAGAGAAAGGTGGATCTCCAGTACCTGTCCGATATTCATACGTGACGGTACACCCAGTGGGTTCAGCACGATGTCAAGCGGACGTCCGTTCGGAAGGAACGGCATATCTTCTACAGGAAGTACACGGGAAACAACACCCTTGTTACCATGACGTCCGGCCATCTTATCACCTACAGAGATCTTTCTCTTCTGTGCGATGTAGATACGGACTGCCTGATTAACTCCCGGTGAAAGTTCATCACCATTTTCTCTTGTAAATACTTTTGCATCTACAACGATACCGTATTCACCATGAGGTACTTTCAGAGAAGTATCTCTTACTTCACGAGCTTTTTCTCCAAAAATTGCACGAAGAAGTCTTTCCTCTGCTGTCAGTTCTGTCTCTCCCTTCGGAGTAACTTTGCCGACAAGAATATCTCCTGCACGAACCTCAGCACCGATACGGATAATACCCCTCTCATCCAGATCTTTCAGTGCATCATCTCCTACGCCAGGAATATCGCGTGTGATTTCTTCTGGTCCGAGCTTTGTATCACGGGCTTCTGCTTCATATTCTTCGATATGAACAGATGTATAAACATCATTCTGTACAAGACGTTCACTAAGAAGTACAGCATCCTCGTAGTTGTAACCTTCCCAGGTCATAAATCCGATCAACGGGTTCTTACCAAGAGCCATCTCACCATTGGAGGTAGAAGGTCCGTCTGCGATTACCTGTCCCTTTTCAACTCTTTCACCTTTAACAACGATCGGTCTCTGGTTATAGCAGTTGCTCTGGTTGCTTCGCAGGAATTTGGTCAGCTTATAAGTCTTTTTCGTCTTGTCATCCTGTTTAATTGTGATTTCGGTAGATGTTGATCTTTCAACAATACCACCTTCTTCTGCAACGACACATACACCTGAGTCGACAGCAGATTTTACTTCCATACCTGTTCCGACTACCGGAGCTTCTGTAGTAAGAAGCGGTACGGCCTGACGCTGCATGTTGGACCCCATCAGCGCACGGTTCGCATCATCGTTCTGCAGGAACGGAATCAGTGCTGTAGCAACAGAGAATACCATCTTCGGAGATACGTCCATGTAATCAAACATTCTTTTCTCGTATTCCTGAGTCTCATCACGGAAACGACCAGATACATTCTTATGAATGAAATGTCCTTCCTCATCCAGAGGCTCATTCGCCTGTGCTACATGATAATTATCTTCTTCATCCGCAGTCATATATACTACCTCTTCGGTTACGACCGGATTCTGCGGATCTGTTTTGTCAATCTTACGGTACGGTGCTTCTATAAATCCGTACTCATTGATTCTTGCATAACATGCGAGAGAGTTGATCAGACCGATGTTCGGTCCTTCAGGTGTCTCGATCGGACACATTCTTCCGTAATGTGAGTAGTGAACGTCACGAACCTCGAATCCGGCACGGTCACGGGAAAGTCCACCAGGACCAAGTGCGGAAAGACGTCTCTTGTGAGTCAGCTCACCAAGCGGGTTATTCTGATCCATGAACTGTGACAGCTGTGATGATCCGAAGAACTCTTTAACAGCAGCAGTTACAGGCTTGATATTGATCAGTGACTGCGGAGAAATGCCCTCCAGATCCTGTGTTGTCATTCTTTCACGAACAACTCTTTCCAGTCTTGAAAGACCGATTCTGTACTGATTCTGGAGAAGTTCTCCAACCGCACGGATACGTCTGTTACCCAAGTGGTCAATATCATCATCTTTACCGATTCCATATTCAAGATGCATATTGTAATTGATAGACGCCATAATGTCTTCTTTTGTAATATGCTTCGGAATCAGTTCATGAATATTCTTATGAATTGCTTCTTTCAGCTCATCGATATCTCCGGCTGTCTCTTCCAGGAGTTCAGCAAGTACCGGATAGTATACCAGTTCAGTTACGCCAACTTCTTCCGGATCGATTCCACATACAGCTTCGAGATCTACCATCATATTAGAAAGTACTTTGATATTACGGTCACTTTCTTCTCTTGCGATCCACACATATGGAACAGCTGCATTCTGGATGGCATCTGCAAGTTCTCTGTCAACGACAGCTCCTGCTTCTGCAATTACTTCACCTGTCATCGGGCTTACTACGTCTTCAGCCAGCGTATGTCCTGTGATACGGTTCTTGAGCATAAGCTTCTTATTAAATTTATAACGTCCAACCTTTGCAAGGTCATAACGTCTCGGGTCAAAGAACATGCTGGTGATCAGACTTTCTGCACTGTCTACAGCAAGCGGTTCACCCGGACGGATCTTCTTATATAATTCGAGAAGACCTTCCTGATAGTTCTCTGAAGTATCCTTTGTGAAACTTGCGAGAATCTTTGGCTCTTCACCAAAAAGATCGATAATCTCAGCATTCGTTCCAATACCAAGTGCACGGATCAGGACTGTGATCGGCACCTTACGGGTTCTGTCCACACGGACATAGAAAACGTCATTGGAGTCCGTCTCATATTCAAGCCATGCACCCCTGTTCGGGATAACGGTGCAAGAGTATAATTCTTTACCAAGTTTATCATGCGCAATTCCATAATAAATACCAGGTGAACGCACCAGCTGGCTGACAATAACACGTTCCGCACCATTGATTACAAAGGTACCGGTTCTTGTCATAATCGGTAAATCACCCATAAAGATCTCATGTTCATTGATCTCATCTGTCTCTTTGTTGTGAAGTCTTACCTTCACTTTAAGCGGTGCAGCATAAGTAGCATCGCGTTCTTTACATTCCTCGATTGTGTACTTGGTTTCATCTGTGCACAATGTAAAGTCGACAAATTCCAGGCTCAGATGTCCGCTGTAATCGGTAATCGGAGAAATATCATCAAATACTTCTTTTAATCCTTCATCCAGGAACCATTTGTAAGAGTCGGTCTGAACTTCGATCAAATTAGGCATTTGGAGTACTTCTTTTTGCCGGGAATAGCTCATGCGCATACTTTTTCCGTTTGTGATGGGACGAATTCTGTTTTTCTCCATTTGACGTTTCACTCCTTATATGATAAATTTTCGGGTTATTTCCGCCTTATTCAGGGCGCACTTATGGCATACGTTTCCACAATAGCGCATTTTTTACTTTACCACAGATTTTTCCCGATTGTCAAGTCTAACTTTTCAAAAAATTGTATTTTTATTGTATTTTTATTGTATTTTATAATGTAAGTGGCAAAATTTACTTTCGGTCCCTTTGATACCAGATTGCTACGTGCTTTGCACTCTCGCAATCCTCATCATCATTGTATGCATACCGCAGAAAAGTATAAAAAATCAAAAGAGCGTATCACTGCAGGAAATCCTGCGCGATACGCTCTTGTCATTCACAGTGTGATAACCAAAATTACTTAAGGTTAACTTCTGCTCCTTCAGCTTCAAGTTTTGTTTTGATTTCTTCAGCTTCAGCTTTAGAAACGCCTTCTTTAACTACCTTCGGTGCTCCGTCAACTAATTCTTTAGCTTCTTTAAGTCCAAGTCCTGTGATTTCACGAACAACTTTGATAACTTTAACTTTAGATGCTCCAGCAGAAACAAGTTCTACGTCGAACTCATCTTTTTCTTCTGCTGCTGCTCCACCTTCTGCAGCTGCTGCTACTACAACACCTGCTGCTGCGGATACACCAAATTCTTCTTCACATGCTTTAACTAAGTCATTTAATTCAAGTACAGATAATTCTTTGATAGCTTCAATAAATTCTGCTGTTGTTAATTTTGCCATTTTATTTTCCTCCATTTGATTTTAATGATTGGCTCTTTCGCCTCTTACTGTTCCCACACTCGGATGGGATTCCGGTACAGCTTACTCTGCTGCCGGTGCTTCTGCTTCAGCTTCTGCCGGAGCATCACCCTGTTCTGCGATCTGATTAAGAACACGAGCAAGGTTTGTAATAGGTGACTGTAAGCTTCCAAGTAATTTGGACAGCAGTACTTCTCTTGACGGAATCTTAGAAAGTTCCTGAATACCAGCTGCGTCATATACTGAGCCTTCAACTACACCTGCTTTTACTTCAAGAGCTTCTGCTTTCTTAGCGAAATTGCAGATGATTCTTGCCGGTGCTGTTGCATCTTCTTTAGAAATTGCAATAGCGTTCGGTCCTTCCAGATATTCGTCAAGCTGTGCGAAATCTGTTCCTTCAAAAGCTCTCTTCATCATTGTGTTCTTGCAAACTTTGTAGATAACACCTGCTTCTCTCAGCTGTTTACGAAGTTCAGTGTCCTGAGCTACTGTAAGTCCACAGTAGTTAACGATAACTGCTGACTGAGCATCTGTGAGATCTTCAACGATTGCCTGTACGATAGGTTGTTTTAATTCAACTTTTGCCACGAATGGTGCACCTCCTTGTAGTATTTTCAACTGCCAGAAAGTCTCGGTCCCAGCGGGGACTTTCATATCACGCAATCATGCGCTAAAAAACCTCCGCGCCAAAGCACAGAGGTTTACAAATTCAAATCTAATGAATCTTGTCTTCCTCGGTAGGCGTTTTGACCCTTATGCCTTACGGCACCTACTGTCTTCGGCAGTTACTTCGTAAATATAGCATACGTTTACCGGAAAGTCAAGTTCAATTTTTATTTTTTTCAATTTTTTTCAATTTTTATCCAGTTTCTTCTATTATAAGTCCAGACCATCCAGAACTTCCTTCAGTTCTTTTGCAGATGAAAGCAATTTTTCTTTTTCTTCATCATTCAGTGGAATCTCAAGAACTTTTTCTGCACCTTTCTGCGAAACTATGGTCGGAACACTGATACAGAGTCCTTCCAGTCCGTATTCTCCCTCCATCAGACTCGTGACAGGAAGAACCGCATTTTCATTCATAACAATGCTTTCTGCAATTCTCGCAACCGCCATTGCCACACCATAATAGGTTGCACCCTTTTTCTGGATAATATCATAAGCACTGTCCCGCACAGTCTTATAAATTCTTTCCATAGATTCCTGATGCTGATAATGTCCGCGAAGTTCACAGAAATCATTGATTGGAATTCCCGCTACATTTGCCCCGCTCCATACAGCAAGCTCACTGTCTCCATGCTCTCCGATGATATTGGCATGTACGCTCCGGCTCGCAACCTGAAGATGTTCACTTAACAGATAACGGAATCTCGCAGTATCCAGAACGGTTCCGCTTCCGAATACTCTTTCCTTCGGATATCCGGAAATCTTAAGTGCCGCATAAGTCAGAATATCCACCGGATTTGCCACAACAAGCAGGATTCCTTCAAATCCGCGTTTTGTGATTTCCGGAATAATCGATTTGAAAATTGCTACATTTTTGTGTACCAGATCCAGTCTTGTCTCTCCCGGTTTTTGATTTGCCCCAGCTGTAATGATGATTAGTGAACAATCAGTGATATCATCATAAGATCCTGCATATATTTTCATCGGGTGTGCATATGGTCTACCGTGGCTGATGTCCATTGCCTCCCCTTCTGCTTTTTCTTTATTCGCATCGATCAGTACCAGTTCAGAAAAAATCCCTTTCTGAAGTAAACTGAACGCAGAGGACGCTCCTACAAACCCACATCCGATAATTGCTGCCTTTTGAATATTAACCATGACAAAGTGCCTCCTTATAATTATTTGATATTTTTTTCACAGACATAGGTTATCATTATTTTTCCCTGTTTTCAATGTTTTCATGCATTGTTCGTCAAAAAATGCACAATGTATACAGAATACTGTTTGTTAGATTTTCTATTGCTCAAAAAAGACACCGTACCGGATCACTCCGCATACGGTGTCTCTATTATTTACATTTATTCAATACTGATTAAGCAAGCTTCATTGGGTTGATTTTTACACCAGGTCCCATTGTAGAAGTAAGTGTCACACTCTTAAGATACTGGCCCTTTACTGCTGCCGGTTTAGCTTTGTTAATCGCATCAATAAGCGTCTGGAAGTTGTCAGCAAGCTGTTCTTCAGTGAAAGAAGCTTTTCCTACTGGTACATGGATGATATTTGTCTTGTCCAATCTGTACTCAATCTTACCAGCTTTGATTTCGTTGATAGCTTTTGTAACGTCCATTGTTACTGTACCAGCCTTCGGGTTTGGCATTAAACCTTTTGGTCCAAGTACACGTCCGAGACGTCCAACAACACCCATCATATCCGGTGTAGCTACAACTACATCGAATTCGAACCAGTTTTCATTCTGGATCTTCGGAATGAGTTCATCTCCACCTACGTAATCTGCTCCGGCAGCTTTAGCTTCTTCAGCTTTAGCGTCCTTAGCAAATACAAGGATACGAACCTTTTTACCAGTTCCGTGTGGAAGAACTACAGCGCCACGGATCTGCTGATCTGCATGACGTCCGTCACATCCTGTTCTGATATGAGCTTCGATTGTTTCGTCAAATTTAGCTGTCGCGCTCTTCTTAACAAGTGCGATTGCTTCATCTCTATCATAGAGAGTTGCTCTGTCGATTAACTTTGCAGCTTCTACGTATTTCTTTCCTCTTTTCATTCTAAATACCTCCTAGTGGTGATTACGGGAATTCCCTCCCACGTATTTTTTCAGTTTCCTTACATTCTGCTTATGCAGTCTGAATTAGTCCTCTACTACAGTTACACCCATGCTGCGGCATGTTCCTTCGATCATGCTCATAGCTGATTCTACGGATGCAGCGTTCAGGTCTGGCATCTTGAGTTCTGCGATTTCCTTTACCTGAGCTTTTGTAATCTTAGCAACTTTTGTCTTGTTCGGAACACCTGAACCAGATTTAAGGTTGCAGGCTTTCTTAATAAGAACTGCTGCCGGAGGAGTCTTTGTAACGAAGCTGAAACTTCTGTCACTGTAAACTGTAATTACTACAGGAATGATCAGATCTCCCTGATCAGCTGTCTTTGCGTTGAACTGTTTTGTAAATTCAACGATATTTACACCGTGCTGTCCAAGAGCAGGACCAACCGGTGGAGCCGGAGTAGCCTTTCCAGCTGGAATCTGTAATTTGATATAACCTGAAACTTTTTTTGCCATTTTAAAGTACCTCCTTGTGGTATTTGCGGGGATTTCCCTCCCACGTGTTCATTATGCACTGCGCATAAAGTTACATTTTTTTGACTTCTGCGAAACTGATTTCTACCGGCGTTTCGCGGCCGAATAAATCAACATTGATCGTCAGGCTCTGCTTAGCCATATTGATAGTCTGAATCATGCCGACTGTTCCTTCCCAGGCTCCGCCTGTTACTGTCACAGTATCTCCTTCTTCAAAATCTACCACGATGTCTTCTTTCTGGATACCAAGTGGTGCCATCTCTTCATCTGTAAGCGGAACCGGTTTGGATCCAGGACCTACAAATCCTGTAACACCTCTTGTGTTTCGTACCACATACCAGGTATCATCGTTCATGATCATGTGGATCAGAACATATCCCGGAAACATCTTTTTCTGAGACGCTTTCTGTACGCCGTTCTTCAATTCGACAACTTCCTGCATCGGAACACGGACCTCAAGGATCTCATCTTCCAGATGACGGTTCTCGATCGTTTTGTCAATGTTGGCTTTTACCTTGTTTTCATACCCTGAATAGGTATGCACAACATACCATTTTGCTTCTGCCATAAACTCACCTTTCCTGCATTACCATTTATCAGTATCTTATCTAACTAATAAATCTACCCCGAATTTTACCAGGATATCACAGATCGTGATAATCGCTCCTAAGATAACGGAAACAACTACGACCGCAGCTGTCTGTTTGGTAAGTGTGGTTTTGTCTGGCCAGATAATCTTATTAAACTCAGCTTTCAGACCTTTGAAGAAAGAAGTTTTCTTCTCTTTTGTCTTCGCTTTGTCTTTAGATTCGCCCATAACATTCACTTCCCTTCAACGACTATTTCGTCTCTTTGTGTAATGTGTGTGATTTGCAGAATCTACAGTATTTCTTTGTTTCCATGCGTTCCGGATGAGACTTCTTATCCTTTGTCATGTTGTAGTTACGATGCTTGCATTCTGTACATTCCAGTGTAATTCTTGTACGCACAACTTCCACCTCGCTTTTTATGTTCTAATTTTTAGTTGCATGACAGCTTGCGAGGCTGTCGTGAAAGCTTCACGCCTGAAACTTTCTTTGTTAAAAATAGGCATAAAAAAAAGACCTATACTTCCATTCGCTAGGTTAGTGTACCATACCGAAAGTATAAAGTCAAGAAATTAAATAATTTTTTACGAAAGCCTTCGGACTGTCCAGGTGCATCCGGAATCTGCTCTCATCCAAGCATATTCCCGGCACACAGGCTAAAATTTCAGCCGCAGAATGAAATCCGCGGCTGAAACTTTTTATTTATCTGTCACTTTTTCCAATGTGATATTCTACCTTCATACCACGCATGATAGTTCTTGATGCAATATCTACAAAGTTAAATCCAAATGCAATTGCAACGCAGGTTGCAAAAAGTGTGATCGTCTGTTCCAGAAGCATATGCATATTCCCACTTACGCATGCGTACATTACATAGTACAGATTCGGTCCAGGAATCAGCGGGAATACAGACGCTGTCAGGAAAATTGTTGATGGTGCTTTATTTATCCGCGACATAATAAATGCATAGAATGCAACGAATGTCGCCGCAATTGTAGTTGCAAGGAAGTTACTTGGACGCGCCTCATAAACAAGTGCATAAATCAGCCATGTAAAAAATGCTCCGATTCCACAGTAAACCACCTGCATGCCCCGGATCTTAAACCACAGTGCAAATCCCACGCAGGCTGCAGTACAGGAAATTAACTGTACGATCAGATTCGGGGTAAGGATAAATCCTTCCGCCTCTACACCACCAAAAAGAATCATCGGTATCGCCGTACCAAATGCGATTCCGGAAGCACCAAGCATAGAATTCATGATATTGATCGATCCGGAGATAAAGTCTTTCTGAAGCAGATCACGGATTCCGTTCGTCGTACTCAGTCCACTGATCAGGAGCATGACAATTCCGATCATGATACGCTCCTCATGATCCGCAAATCCAAATTTGACAGATAACAGAATGATCATCTCTGCAATAAACGATAAGATCAGGTTATATGCCATCAGGTTCTTCTCACGTTCGGCAAGCCAGTTTCCTGCCGCAACGATCACAATTGATACAATCACCGCAATGATCGCATCCCTTATATCACATCCAAAGAATACCGCAAATCCGGTACCACCTAAAATACCGGCCGCATAATGGGTGTACCACTTCTGTTCCGGTCTTCCCATCACCTCTTCAAACTGTCTTCTCATTTCTTTTGCATCCGGCTTTTCTTTACAGACTTTACGGCACAGATTATTCAGATAATCCAGCTTGTCAAAGTCACATTCCCCTATTTCTACCAGTCGGATCTGTGTAATAATCTGCCCTTCCGGTGTCTCTGCCGTAATCTGGATATTGCTTGGTATAACAAAAATATCATACTTTACAAATCCATAACTTCTGCAAATACGGTACAGACTGTCCTGCAGACGAAAGTTCTCCGCTCCACATCTAATCATAGCTTCCCCAATGTCCAGGATCCCCTGTACAATTCTCTCGTAATCGTATTTCACATTCATTTTCCTTTTCCCAAAACCTCTCTCTTTTGTTCTTCTTACAAAGCCAGTTGTTCCGCCCTCCCGAACACTTCAGCCATACGAAGTAATGATATCATGATGTATCAAAAAGTCAACTAAATTCGGAGAATTTCTTCTAATATGTTATTTTTCTCCAGCCTTTTTCAGTCCTTCTTCTTCCCGGAATGCTCCTGGTGTCATCCCATACATTTTCTTAAATATTCTTACAAAATAACTTGTATTATCTATTCCCACATCTGCGGCAACCCGAATAACCGTATCATTCGTCTTACACAATAATTCTTTTGCCCTCTCCAGCCTGTAATCGATCAAATATTTCACCGGAGTCGTCCCTATTCCACGCTTAAAGCATCGAAGGGCTTCACTTTTACTAATATTCGCTTCCGCCGCCAGCCTTTCCAAAGAAATTCGTTCTTTATAATGGTTTTCTATAAACTGCATCATCTCTCTGAGCCGCGACTGTAAAAGGAGATTCTTATTCCGGGACTCTCTCTGTACAATATCCGGAACTTCTTCAAACAATTCATCCCATAATCTGCTGATCTTGTTCTGTATAATCAGTTCTTTTCTAAGCATTTCCTTTCCGGCATCTTTGTATATCTCATCCAGCAGACTTAATATACCACTATTTTTTTCTTTTTCCAAAATCACATATTCTTTACCATATGTAATTACAGGACTAACATATTTTTGATAAATTGCACTTTCCCGCGCAGCAAGCAGCTCTGGAGCGTGCAGGATATTTGGCATAAGCGCACCACCCGGTGTTTCAAATCGGTGGATCACTCTGCTGTTTATAAAAATCCCCTCCCCCGCTTCAAGGATAATCTTTTCATTTCCAATCCTGCAGATTACTTTTCCAGATTCAACCCATGCCCATTCAATCTCATTATGCCAGTGCCATTCGACATAACCCTGACCAATTTCATCGATATCATCCAGATAATATTCAAAAGGAAACTCCGGCGTTCCGTGTTCACGTATTTCCCTCAGTGTTTCATCTGTTATTATCTCTGTTATTTGCATTTTCATTATACCTTTTGTGTTTTGAAGATATTGTACTATATTTTTGCGATATTCGTCAAGACATCCACCCCTCCAATATGATATAGTGCTATTTTGAAAGGAGCTTTTAAGAAATGAAAAAAAACACAAATTGTATGCAGACCATCTACGCTTGTTTTATTGGTTACATCGTTCAGGCTATCGTAAATAATTTTGTTCCTCTTCTTTTTGTCACTTTCCAAAATAATTACTATATTTCACTAGAACGAATTACCTTTTTGATCACACTCAACTTTATCATTCAGCTGTTTGTCGATCTTCTATCCGCATTCTTCATCGACAGGATCGGATACCGCATTTCGATTTTAATTGCGCATATCCTTTCTGCGGCAGGACTGATATTACTCACCGTTCTTCCGGAAGTTTTTTCCTCCCCTTATACCGGACTTGTAATCGCAGTTATCATTTATGCGATCGGCGGTGGACTTCTCGAAGTACTGGTAAGCCCGATCATTGAAGCCTGTCCTACTGATAACAAAGAAAAAGCAATGAGTCTCCTGCATTCCTTTTACTGTTGGGGGCATGTGGGCGTTGTTCTGTTATCAACCGCATTTTTCTGGTTTTTCGGAATATCGCACTGGAAAATCCTCGCACTTATGTGGGCTGTCATCCCAATATTTAACACTTTCCTCTTCAGAAGTGCACCAATCTACTCCCTTCACGAAGAAGGTGAACAGGGACTTTCTCTCAGAGAATTGTGCACATCTAAAATCTTCTGGATGTTAATGCTTATGATGACCTGTGCCGGTGCCAGCGAACAGGCAGTCAGCCAATGGGCATCCACTTTTGCCGAGACAAGCCTGCACATTTCCAAAACACTCGGCGATCTTGCCGGTCCTCTTACCTTTGCAGCCTGTATGGGGGCTTCCCGACTGCTTTACGGAAAATACGGAGACAGGATCCGGCTGGATCTGTTCATGAGAGGAAGCTGCATTCTTTGCATCCTTTCCTATTTATGTATTTCCATCCTTCCATTTCCTGCACTGAACCTTTTGGGATGTGCGCTTTGCGGATTCTCCGTTGGAATTATGTGGCCGGGACTTTTCAGCACCGCATCCGTCTCTATTCCACGTGGCGGCACAACAATGTTTGCCCTCCTTGCACTTGCCGGAGATCTGGGATGTTCCGGTGGTCCGACGCTTGCAGGTCTGGTATCTTCCTACGCCGGCGGCAGTCTGAAAACCGGGATTTTCGCAGCCATTATTTTTCCGGCCGTCCTGCTCCTTGGTCTAATAAAATCAAAAAAATCTGAATAAAAAATAACGGGTTCCTCTTTTCATTGAGTTACCCGTTATTTTTCTTTTTAGTTTATCGTTTTTTCAAATCGGTCCTCTTCCGGAGCCGTATCCTGTCCAAACCATTTCTTACTCAGTTTCGTAAGTGTTCCGTCATCTTTCAATTCTTTTTACACATTCTTTACAGGCAGAATAAAAAGATGAGCACCTTTTACAGCACTCATCTTCCCCACTACTTCAACAATTTTTCTTCCCATTCTTTTTCTTTAAACCCGGTCAGTACAAATCCGTCCCCAACTACAAACGGTCTTTTCACCAACATACCATCTGTCGCCAGCAACTTTATCTGCTCATCTTCCGTCATCGTCGGAAGCTTGTCTTTCAGCTGCATCTGCTTATAAAGCATCCCACTTGTATTAAAAAACTTTTTCAGCGGGACCCCACTCATCGCATGCCATTCCTTCAGCTCTTCATAGGTTGGATTTTCCTCCACGATTGCCCGTTCCTCAAATGCAATCTCATGCGCCTCCAGCCATTTCAGCGCCTTCTGACAGGTGCTGCATTTTCTGTATACCAATACTTTCATCTATCTGATCCACTCCTTTTTTATTCTCCAAAGTCCTGCTTGTACATCCCTTACAAACTCTGTATTTCCATGTACCAATTCTTCATGATACCGTGTCAGACGTTGCCAGCTTTTCAGGATCTGCTGCTTCTGTAACGGATAAAAATTACTCAACACCGCATCCATCTCTTTGATCCCATACATCTCCAGCTGCTCCTGGAACTGCTTCTCATCTTTTTCATCTTCCCCAATATATTTGAGACAGAGAATCTTATTCCAGTCATACATATCAAAAAGCAGAACTTCATCCAATGGTACTTCCAGTTTCAGGAAGTTGCCGCCCATCGACTGATCCACATTATAGGCTTCACGGAATGCCCAGTACGGATACTCCGCACCATCCGGCTTCTTCACATATTTCTCCATCTCACGCACAAACCAGGAATAGGCTGTTGTGAAAATCTTTGCACTCTCCTGATACTTTTTCCGCACATACGCCTCTTTGGAATAGCACACGCCATTCCGCTCAATTGCTTCAATTACCGGGTCTGCCTGTGATGCATATAAGGTTATTGTATTACATTTTTCACCCATTCTCTTCGCACCTCCCAGATGTTTCCATAACATCCATCACTTCCGATCTGGATGTCATCATCAAAAAGCCTCTTCCAGCTCTCCCGGATCTCCCGTTTGATCTCCGGATAGAACTGCGACATATACGCCTGCGTGTCGCTGACTCCATAGGCTTCCAGAAGCTCTTTGTGCCGCTTTTCATCCGCCTTGTCTGCCGGAATATAGGAATAGTTAAGGATCATTCCCCATTTTGTGAAATTCACTCTGGTAATCAGGGATTCTTCGATCTCCAGTTCCAAGATCACTCTTCCTTTTTCCGGAAGCATCGTTGCATCCTGCCTGAAGGATACCCATACCGGAAATTCCACATCCGCCGGTTTATTCCCGTAGTCCGGTCCGTTCTTGACCAGCCATTCATAAGTATCCAGAACCAGCTCCGAATGTTCTTTGAGATCCTTTATGATATACTCTCGCTTTACCGTATATCGTCCGGTTTCCTGAAGAACTTTCCAGACATTTTCATGCTGCTTTGACCACACTGTAATCTTTGCCATTCCATCACCTCACTAATGGTAAAATATAAGTACTCCAAAGATAACTAACCGGCATCACCATACTTACATTTACTATAACACCGATTGGCATCTTTTGTCCTCTTTTCCCTTTATTCTCTCATTACTTCGTATCAAATCTGGTCACTGCCATGTGGATCAGATATGGAATAAGGATTACCGGAATCGCCAGATACGCCAGCACACTATACGCCTTCTGGATCAGTGTCAGAAGCCCGAACTGTGCGATTCCAAAATCTACAACACAGCAGATAAACGCTACCCCAAGAATCATAGAGGAAGCTGCGGATTTCTTATTCTTCATGGCTCTGATCCTTTCTGACTCTTTCTTTCAGTTTCTGCATTGCATCTTCCAGCATTTCCCGGGTTACCTTATATGGGTAATGTGCTACATCCGACATTTTCGGAATATGTCCCATACTTTCTTTCCATTCATCCTCTGTAATCTCAATTTCTTTCAAAGACACCGGAAGCCCTATCTCGCGATTCAGCTGATATATTTTCTCAAATTCTTCTTCCTGTCCATCTACAAGAAGTGCCAGAAGCACACCAAATCCAACTACTTCCCCGTGCAGATGCCGCTGCTCGATCACCGGATACTTCGTCAGAGCATAAAAAATTGCATGTGCAAGTCCACTGTTATAATCCGGTGTGAAATCTTTTGTAAGGAAAATGGATGCAATTCCGGTTGTCACAACGATCGCCAGAACCACCTGCTCTACATCGTATGTACACAGTCCCTTTTTATGGTCTGCAAATGCCTTCGGTCCATATTCCAGAAGCGGATTCCTGCACATCAGACTGACTGCTACACCAAGTGAGGTAAAATGTTCCAGTCTTTCATCCCTTGATGAGATTGTTGCTTCATAGTATTTTGCATAGGTATCACCAATTCCTGCCCACATATACTGACTCGGTGCTTTTGCTATGATTTCTGTATCGATAAATGCATGCATGACCGGACGCACGAAGAAATTCGGTTTCAGAAATGTACCATCCTCGTTATACATGATTGACACCGATGTACATGCCGAACAGTTGGATGCGATTGTCGGGAAGCTGAACACCGGCTTATCATCTGTGATACACAGACATTTTACCGTATCCAGTGCTTTGCCCCCTCCTACTCCAAATACCATATCTGCTTTCTGATAAACCGACATCCGGCGAAGCTTTTCTACCGTCTGATAGGTACAGTCTTTCCCATAAAGTTCTTTTCCAATAATCTCCAGATTCGTCTGGTCGACCGCCGCTTTGATCTTATCAAAAGCCGCATCAAGTGCCCTTTTTCCGCCGATCACAAGTACCGTTTTCCCATAAGATTCACAGACCGGTCCGATTTTATCGTAAATTGCATCTCCGATGGAATAATTCGGGAGATGCACCTCGTAATTTTCTAATTTCATAGTCTTTCTCTTTTCCTGGTTTTATGTCTTTTTCCTAAAAAACAATCATTCAGCCGGAAATCCTGACAAAATATCCTGGTAGCTTCTCTTGCATATTTTCGTATCCAAAAAGCCGGTCCGAATCCTAAAATTCGCACCGACTCTGGTCTCTTTCATTAATTCTGATTAGATATCTAAAAGATCACTGTATACTTTCAGTGCTCCGTCTGTCTCATGGGCAAGTACACGTTTGGCAAGTACTTTCCCAAGCTGAACACCTTCCTGGTCGAAGCTGTTCACATTCCATACAAATCCCTGGAACATAACCTTATTCTCAAAATGTGCAAGAAGTGCACCGAGTGTCTCTGGTGTCAGTTCTTTACCGATGATAATACTTGACGGACGTCCACCTTCAAAATTCTTGTTGCGGTTCTCGTCTGATTTACCGCATGCAAATGCTACGATCTGTGCAGCTACGTTTGCGCAGAGCTTCTGCTGGCTTGTGCTGTCCTGGATCACAACATCGGTTCCGATCTGGCTGTTCTTGAAGCCGATGAACTGGAGCGGTATGATGTTGGTTCCCTGGTGGAGAAGCTGATAGAAGGAATGCTGTCCGTTTGTTCCTGGTTCTCCGAAGATCACCGGACCTGTCGGGTAATCTACCGGCTCGCCAAAGCGGTTAACTGATTTACCATTGGATTCCATATCCAGCTGCTGCAGATGTGCCGGGAAACGGCTCAGTGCCTGTGAATATGGGAGAACAGCTGTTGCCGGATATCCGAGTACATTACGCTCGTATACACCGATCATCGCATCCAGCATTGCCGGATTCTTCAATAAATCTTCATTCTTGGAAACTTCATCTACCTTTGCTGCTCCTGCAAGGAACTGTGCAAATACTTCCGGTCCGAATGCCAGCGAAAGTACGGCACCACCGACTGCTGAAGTAGATGAGTAACGTCCTCCGATATAATCATCCATGAAGAATGCTGCAAGATAATCATCGCTCTTTGCAAGTGGTGATGTCTCGCTTGTAACAGCGATCATATGCTTGGAAGCATCCAGACCTGCATTCTTCAGGGCATCTTTTACAAATGACTCATTGGTAAGAGTCTCAAGAGTTGTTCCTGACTTTGATACCAGAACAAAAATAGAATGTGCTACATCAATTGAATTCAGTACTGCTGCTGCATCATCCGGGTCAACATTGCTGATGAATTTGGCTTCCATCTTGAATGTGCCGTTCTTCTTAGCCCAGTTCTCAAGTGCAAGATACATTGCGCGAGGACCAAGGTCACTTCCACCGATACCGATCTGTACGACTGTTGTGAATTTCTCACCTGCTGCATTTGTAATCTCGCCGGCATGTACTTTATTGGCAAAATCTGCGATCCTCTGCTGCTGCTTAACATAAAATTCTCGCTTGTCTACTCCGTCAGCTTCTACTTTATCTCCAAGCTGTCCACGGGTGAGCTGATGAAGAACCAGTCTCTTTTCTCCTGTGTTGATCACTTCTCCATTGTAGAGTGCTGCGTACTTTTCTGTCAGCTGCGCTTCTTTTGCAAGCTTTGCAAGTGCTGCAAGTACTTTATCATCTACTGCTTTTGCAGCGTAATTGTAAGTAAGATCCTCTGTCATCGGAACGCTGTAATCCTTAACACGTTCTGCTCCGTTCTCACCGGACATCACTTCTGCAAGATTGACACGTTCTACTTCCGAAAGTTCTTTAAATGATGTAAGTGTATCCAAATTGTTCCAATTAATCATAGTGGATTCCTCCTTATTCCTTTTATGATAGCAAGATTGTATCAGCCCTTTTGATACGCACGGATCTTTTTCTCCGTTCCTTGTATCATATAATAATCCAAGAGAATTATACTATGATGTGGTTATGATTTCAAGCCTGACGGTCGGAAACCTTTGCTCGTCTTTACAATAATCTTGTCAAATACCATGAATAAGGACGGAAGGATCAGCACAACAACCACCATACTGATCAGTGCACCTCTCGCCATCAGGATACACAGCGAACTGATCATATCGATATTGGAATAAAGTCCGACACCGATCGTTGCAGCAAAGAAGCTGAGCGCACTGACGATGATCGACTGCGCAGAGAACTTATGTGCTGTTGTGATCGCGTCAAATTTGCCTGCGCCGCGGCTTCTCTCTCTCTGATATCTGGTGGTCATCAGAATCGCATAATCCACAGTCGCGCCAAGCTGGATCGTACCGATTACGATTGATGCCACAAACGGCAGCTTTGTTCCAGTGTAAAACGGAATACCCATATTCACAAAGATCGCAAATTCGATCACACCGACCAGGATCACCGGAATAGTAACTGATTTGAACAGAAGCAGAATAATCACAAATACGATTCCAATAGACACTGCACTTACACGCTTAAAGTCCGTGTCTGTAATGTTGATCAAATCTTTTGTCAATGGTCCTTCTCCTACCAGCATTGCACCCTTATCATATTTATCCATGATCTTATCAATCTGCTCAATCTGTTTGTTTACTTTATCCGTTGCTACTTTGTAAGTAGAATTTACCATCAGCAGCTGGTACTTGTCATTTTTCAGCATACCGGTGACAGATTCCGGGAGCATATCTGCCGGAACACCGGAGCCGACCAGGTTATCCAGTCCAAGTACCCATTTAACACCATCTACTTTTTCAATCTCCTGTGACATCTTCTTGACATCAGAACCTGCAACCGAGCTGTCCACCAGGATCATATGTGTGGTATTCATATTGTAATCTTCTTTTAATTTCGTGTTCGCAATGACACTCGGAAGATCCTTTGGCAGCGATTCGTCCAGATTGTAGTAAACACCTGTGTGATTGTTTCCGTAAATCGCCGGAAACAGAAGGATCACAAATGCTACTACATAAATCACGTAACGCTTTGTCACCTTATCCGAAATTCTTCCAATATCCGGAAGCAGCGGTTTGTGTTTTGTCTTCTCGATCAGCTTGTCACAGCACAGGATCATGGACGGAAGAACGGTTACACAGACCAGAACTCCGAAGATAACACCTTTTGCCATAACGATACCGATATCTTTTCCAAGCGTAAAGCTCATAAAGCAAAGTGCGATAAATCCGGCAACTGTCGTAACTGAACTTCCAATTACGGATGAAAAGGTCTGGGAAATCGCGTGTGCCATCGCCCGCTCTTTATCTCCGTTATAGCGCACCTGCTGCTCCTGATAACTGTGCATCAGGAAAATAGAATAGTCCATAGTGACACCGAGCTGAAGTACCGCTGCCAGTGCCTTCGTGATATAAGAAATCTCTCCAAAAAATACATTCGTTCCAAGATTATATACGATTGCGATTCCGATACTCAAAAGGAACAATACCGGAACAAAAATCGATTCCATCGTAATTGCCAGAACCAGTGCAGAAAGTGCGACTGCGATCAGTACATAAAGTGGTGTTTCCTTTTCGGCAAGCTCTTTGGTGTCCTCTACAATCGCAGACATTCCACTTAAAAAGCACTGCTCTCCGGTGATCTTACGGATCTCGGTAATTGCCTTCATGGTTTCATCGGATGAAGTTCCGTCTTTGAAAAATACCGCCATCATTGTTCCGTCTTCTGTGTTGTACTCATCATACAGCTTTGACGGAAGCACGCTCTGTGGAACCGAAATATCAGCCAGTGAATCATACCAGAGTACATTCTCTACTCCGTCTACCTTCTCTACCTTTTCTTTCAGCTTCACAATCTCTTTATCTTCCATGCCGTCTACCATCAGCATCGAAAATGCCCCGATCCCAAAATCATTCGTCATGATCTCTTGTCCCTGCATTGTCTCAATGTCTTCCGGAAGATAAGTCAGCACATCATAGTTGATCCTGGTGTTCACATACCCCCACACAGCCGGAATCAAAAGGATAATACTGAGTATCAGTATCGGTACTCTGAATTTAACAATCTTTTTGCCAACCTTTACCATACTTTATTCCTCTTTTCTTTTTATTCTTTCTCTCTTAATGACTGCCGGTCATTTATTTTACAAAACCAATATACAACAAAACTGACCATAAGTCAATTTATTTATTGACTTATGGTCAGTTTTTTTAATAATATTGTTTAGACTGATAACCTTATGCGTAATCCTGCTCCATAATATAACAACGAGCAGACTCTGTTCCCCGAATCTGCCCGTTCATTTACGCTATTCATTTATGCATTTTCTGCCGCTTCTTCACGATTTTTGCAAACCACCTGTCCAGCCACATAGCAGACCGCTGCAACTGCCATACCATTGATCGAAGCAATTCCCCATGACACAAGATTTGCTACCACTGCACCTGCGATCACACCGATCACGGCAAACCAGTTCACAGTTTTGATTTCTACTTTATCACTATCGTACTCCTTCTTATTTATAAAGTACGAGAGCACCAGGATAATCCCTACCGGCGGAAGGGTACAGTTCAGTACGTTCAGCCAGTTACAGAAATTGTAATACAGCCATACAGAAAGAAGCGTTCCGATAATACCTGAAATCAGAACCATCGGTTTCTTCTTCTGCCGGAAAATATTTGCCAGTCCAAGACCTGCTGAATACAGCGCATTGTCGTTGGTGGTCCAGATATTGAGTCCCAGAACCAGAATCGCCATATAGAACAGATTCAGACGGATCATAACCTCAAAGATATCATTTCCGCCAACGAAAATATAGGCAATCGCCCCAAAAAAGAACATCAGTGAATTCCCGATAAAGAATGCTACAACCGTTGCAATTGTACCTGATTTGGCATCCTTTGCAAATCTTGCAAAGTTCGGAGTTGCCGTTCCGCCTGATACGAAGGAACCGACTACCATACCTGCTCCACCGATCACGGTCACAGATCCACTGGATACTGCAAACTGGTCAACGATCGTTCCATTTCCCTGCCGAACTGCCATCACCATTGCTACCGTTCCAAGAATCGCAACGAGCGGAACTGCAATATAGCTTACCACCGTAAGGGAATCAATTCCGAAATATGCAGAAGCAGTCATACAGCCTCCTGCAACCAATACCAGAGCCCACATCGCAGCCTTACTTCCACCGAGAAGCTCTCCTGATACCGGGATTGCAAACATCGCAACACCCACACCGAACCATCCGATCTGAGTGAAGCTGATCATTGCAGAAGAAAGATAAGATCCTTTTTCTCCAAACGCTCTTTTTGCCAGAAGATCCATGCTAAGTCCGGTCTTTGCACCTACATATCCCAGAAGTCCTGTATACACACCAAGGATCGCTCCTCCAAGGAGGAGGGACTTGATAAATCCCCAGAAATCAAGTCCTGCTGCCATCTGCTGCCCAACCCACATACTTGCCGAGAAAAATGTAAATCCCAGCATAATCATAAACATGGTCAGGAAACCTTTTCTGCCCTCTTTCGGGACTGCCTGGTCCGCATAGTCAATATCAACAGTTGTATCTTTCGTATTTTTGCTCATTTTTTACCTCATTCCATTCTCTGTGATTAACAAGTTCATTCTTTTTATAGCATATATTTCTTCAAAGAATCAGTAAATTCGGTAATTCTCTGATCTGCCAGTTCTTTTAATGTAATATTTTTCATACTCTCGATATATCCCTGTTCCTGACGGTACAGCCACTTGGTGTCTGCCGGACGGATCTTCTCATAGTGGTTCTTCTCGATCCAGTCCTCATAACTGATCGGTGTCGGGTATCCAATCTTTTCATCAAGCAGTTCTTTAAAATCGATCTTATCTGCTCTCTCTTTGATTCCTTCCCAGAATTCCAGAACTTCCTCTACATGCTCATGAATCTCATAGCGTCTTGCCCCGCCATCGTAGATGATACATTTTTCAAAAAGCGGACTGCACATGGAAAGTGTCTCTCTTCTGAACTCCGGCGTGATGATTCCGTCCTTCCAGTAGAAGTCCACATCCGGAAGGTTGATTCCTGACACACCTTTATCCTGATAAGTACTGAAAATTCCTTCATAATACACGGTAATGAACCCTTCAAATTCCGGCCAGAACTCACGGATCTCTCTGGTAAGATTCTCAAGAATCTCAATTCCCTTTGTCCCACCAATTGTGAAAATGATAATATTGCGAAGCTTTGCTCCGTTCTTCCTGTAAAAATCTGTCACATAGCGCAGGCAGTGGATCAGAGTCTCCCCACTTGCAATGATATCTCCGATCATCAGTGTGCTGTCCGGAACCATGGTAAGCTTACTATATTTGATTTCAAGCCCTGCAATCTCTTCATCCGCAAATACACGTTCACTGGATAAGAAACTGATATCGTGTACACGGATGTGCTCTCTATAGCAGCTTTCCTCCAACGGATAGTTCAACGCTCCTCTCAAGATAGAAAGAATATTTGCAGTTGTCACTTTCTTCTGTTCCTTAAAATAGTAAAGCATCTGAGATGTAGAAGGAATCAGGCAGTCATATACCTCATATCCGACGATCTCCGGTGTATTCAGAAGCTTTCTTGTCTCTGCTTCCGATACAACATAATATTCATTTACATAGTTCCCACCGGCCAGTTTATAACAGGCTACACCCTGTTCATTAAATTCCGGCACCAGCTCAACCTGATTCCAATTTTTCATCTGTGATTTTCCCCTTTTCTGTAAGTCCATTTTTCATTGACAATAAACATTCTACAAAATGGTATGATGAAAGTGGGGGAATGTCAAGTGGAAAATGAGTAGTGAAAAATGAGCAGATGTAAAAAATACCCTTTTTGCATCAAAGAGCACTCTCTTTTTATAACAATCCCGACAAATCCACTTCATATTTATATTCTTTTGGTTCTTTATTCACCTGGTAAAACATTGCCATATACCACGGAAGATATTCCATTCCTTCTTCTTCCTCTACATTTCCGGAACAGAATATGATTTTTCTTCCAAACTCCCAGTTTTCTACTGCCGACACTTTTGATAATGCAAAATGTTTTTTGTAATCTTTTCCGGATTTTATTTCCAGCAAATCTACTTCCATTCCGTTTTGAATCACAAAATCTAATTCTCCATATTTTTTCGATTCAAAATAATTCAAACTAAAACCGTTGCTTTTAATAATCTGTGCAAATACATTTTCCAAAATGCTTCCCATGTTCACTTCCATATTACCATTCAACAGCGCAAATTGAATATTTTCCATACATGCTGCACACAGAAGCCCTGTATCTCCCATAAATAGTTTAAACAGATTTCTTTTTTCATTCAGACGCAATGGCGGCTGAGGTTCTTCAATATTGTAAGAAGGAAGTGCAACTCCTGCATCACTCAGCCATAAAAATGCATTTTCATAACGGTTCATCCTTCCTTTATCATCTATTTTATTTAAAATAAATCTCCGATTTTTGTTGTTAAGCTGTGCCGGAATACTGTCAAAAATTGCCCTGATTTTAATTTTGTCTGACCCTTCTGCATATTTTCCAATATCCAGACGATACAATTCTAAAATCTCTCTCTGAAGTGCAACGACTTTTCCTATATCATGCGTATTCACATAAATCTGGACAACTGCAGGCATTCCTCCGACAACAATATACGTGTAAAATAATTTCAACATAGTCTGATGAACCACTTCCGGGACCTCACTGTGTTCAGAATAACATGTTTTCAATAATTCAATTGTAGAGTCCTGAACTCCATTTGCTCTTATATATTCCTCAAAATCCATCGGATACATATAGCAGATTTCTTCATAGCCAACTGCATAAGATGGTACTTCTTTGTATCGTACTCCTAAAAGCGATCCTGATTCAATATAATCAAATCTTCCATCCTCAACCAGAAACTTAATTGCACATCTGGCATTTGGACATTCCTGAATCTCATCTAAAAAAATCAAAGTTTTTCCAGGTACAAATTCCTGCATTTTAAACGCAGTCAGATTCGTAATGATTGTATCTGCATCCAAATTACCATCAAATATTTTCCCCGCCTCTTTATCTAAGATAAAATTAACTTCAACATAATGCTCATAATTTTTCTTTGCAAATTCTCTTATAATGGTAGTTTTCCCTATCTGTCTGGCTCCAATAATGCACAGTGCTTTTTTATCTGATGTCCGCTTCCACTCATCTAATTTTCTGTATATCTTTCTTTCCAGCATGCTTTTGCACCTCCATTATTAGTATTGTAACATTTTTCCATCTATATTCACACCTGTTTGCCACTTTTTTCTTTGTTTTTTGTATTAGATTTGTAACATTTTTCCAAAAATTGAAAAGTCGCCAACATTTCTGCTGACGACTTTTCGAAGAGCTCGATGTGCTCAATTTTACTATTTCCCTGATTTTTTATCTCACCTGATCAATATAGAATTTAAATTTATCTGTTCGATAATAGCATTTAAAATTCTCGATCGGAATTTCTCTTCCATTCACAATGCCATATGTAATACAACGAAACAGAATAATCGGTGTTCCTTCCTCGATGTCCAAATACTCGGCAATTTCATCCTGTGCCCCGATCGCCTCAATCGTTCTTCTTGCCTTTGTTATCTTAACACCATAAACTTCTGTTATGATCTGATAAAGGGATTCCTTTTTCAAATCATACTTTGATAAACCCGGAAAAATCTTTTCCGGCAGAAAAGTCAGCGTATAGTTTAGCGGCTCTTTATCTGCATATAAGATTCTTCCTATCATATAAACATTATCACTGGTTGTAATCTCAAGTGCTTTTGCTCTCTTTACATTCGCATCAACCAGCTCTGAAACAACAACTTTTTTACTTGGTGTCAGTCCCAGCTTTAATACATCTTCCGTACAACTCGTAATTGAAAAAAGATTGTTACTTCCTTCATCCGTCTTTACATAGGTTCCTTTTCCTTGGACTTTGTACAAATATCCTTCTGTGACCAATTCATCAATCGCTTTCCGGATCGTAATTCTGCTGACCTGATAAGTCTCCATCAATTCTCTTTCGCTCGGAATCGGCTCCTTTGAATCGTAAACTTCATTATCAATATTCTCTACGATTGCCTTCTTCACAAGATAATATTTAGGTAACTTTTCGTCGAACATCTCCTTCACCCCATCTCACCTTTTTTGATCACAGAATATTCCAAGTGTTAACACATAGCTTTAAATTCCCTGATCTTTTCTTTCATTGCAGGAATATTTTCATGAAGTTTTAGAATTGTACTGCCAACGAACGCTGCATCCCCGCCTGCCTCTCTTACTAGTCTTACATCTTCTGGTGCATGAACGCCTACCCCACAATAAATAGGTCTTTCAATTCCACAGCTTCTTAAATACTCTACACAATCTTTTAATGTAGGATATTCCTCATTTTTTTGCTGTGTATCATACGGCTTCGCCTGTAAATATACAAATCCATTTGATTGTTTTGCCATTTCCACTTCTTCTTTCGGTAAATGGAACTGTACATAACAAGATACCTGAAGCCCCGCTGCAATTATCTTATTTTTAATAATATCATCTTTTAAGCCAACAAGCAAAATATCTTTTAAATTATTTGTCAGGCAGAACTCAATAAATCTGTCTACACCAATCTCTTCAACTGTATTTTCATATGCCAGAACCAGAATCTTCACATCTGGAAGTCTCTTCTGAATGGCAACAATTGAATCCATATATTTTTCATAATCATCGCAAGCCTCCAGTGCTTTTTTCATTCTTCCTGCAATATAATCACTCTCCAGGTATGGATTTCTGGATGGAAAATCCACTTCCATCATTCTGCATCCTGCATCTGCATATTCTACTGCCATATTATAACTTGCTTCAATTGTAGGATATCCATTTGATAAATAACAAATAATCTCCATTTTTATTCTCCTCTGTACACCTTGATAAATAATTCTTTAAATTCGTCAATTTCCGGAATAACCGGATTTGTTTTTGTGCATCCATCAGCTTTTGCAAGCGGAGCCATCTCATCCAGTTTTGCCATATATTTTTCTTCATCCGGAATGATCTCTTTAAAGCATTTTGGAATATTTAACTTTTCATTTAACGCTTCTACTGCTTCATGAAGATTTTCTGCTCCGATTCTCTTTGCAAATTTTGCATAAACTTCTTTCGCAGTTTCATTCTGCTCATTATATCTGATGATGTACGGCAAAATAATGGCGTCTGCCAGACCATGTGATACATGGAAAATACCACCGATTGTATGCGCCATAGAATGTACAATTCCAAGCGATACATTGGTAAATGCAATTCCAGCTACCATAGATGCCTGTACCATAGTCTCTCTTGCTTTTATATCATTGCCATTCTCATATGCAGTCGGTAAAGTTTCCATAATATCCTGGGCTGCCTGGCTTGCAAGAATATCTGACAGATAATTTGCACGGTTTGAAGCAAGTGCTTCCAGTGCATGGGTAAGCGCATCCATTCCTGTCTCTGCGGTAATCTTAGCCGGCATAGACATTGTTACTTCCGGATCACAGATTGCGATATCCGGCATCATTTCCATATTTCCAACACCATGCTTTAATCCTTTTTCATTATCTGAAATTACGATAGAACGTGAAACTTCACTTGCTGTTCCACTTGTTGAAGGAATACAACACATTCTTGCTTTACCTCGTAATTTCGGAAATTCATTCGGCGGAAGAATATCTTCCATCTGAGTCAGTTCCGGATGTTCATAAAAGATCCACATTGCTTTTGCAGCATCCATTGCTGATCCACCGCCAAGTCCGACAATCAGATCTGGTTCAAATTCCAGCATTTCATTTCTTCCTCTGAGTACAGTTTCAAAAGACGGATCTGGTTCTACGCCTCTGATAACCATTGTTTCAGCACCGGTTTCTTTAAAATATCCTTCTACCTTTGCCAGCATTCCACTCTTTTCCATGCTATGTCCGCCAATAACAATACTGACTTTTTTTGCTTTAATTGTCTTAATATATGCAAGACTTCCTTCTCCAAACATCAATTCTGATCCTGCAAGTTTCATTGGTCGCATCATTTTTATCTTCCTGCCTTTCTCTATTTCAATCCGTCTAATACTTTCTTAACCAGTTCATAAGAGATTGGATTTGTTAAAATTCCTCCCTCTTTCAAGCTGGAACCGATAATCGCACCATCTGCTGTCTGAAGCTGATCATGAATATTTTCTGCATTTACACCACTTCCTGCAAAAACCGGAAGGTTTACAACATTTTTCACTCTCTTAATCAGATCCAGTGGTGTCTCTTCTCCAACCTGTGTACCTGTAACAATAATTCCGTCTGCTCCGTTTGATGCAGCATCTTTTGCAGACTGCTCAATCGTAATATGTTCTCTTAACATATGCGCATGTTTTACCTGCACATCGGCAAGAATTTTAACATTTTCCTGTCCCATCATCTTGCGATATTCCATACATTTCTTTGCACATGGCTGAATAATTCCATCTGTAAACAATACTGTATCCACAAATACTGGAACTCTGATAAAGGATGCTCCTACCATTGCAGCAATCGCAATATCTGCTTCACAGTCATTAAACGCTGCGTCAAGTCCTACTGGAATCTGAACTGCCTGTTTCACAGCATATGCCGCAGCTGTAAGCGCCGCTACCTGTGCTTTATTTAAAAAAGCGGAAAAAGGTGTATCCCCCATATTTTCTACAATAACAGCATCTACCCCTGCTTTTTCAAGCGTAACTGCATCCTGAACTGCACGATCAATAATTCGCTGATAATCTCCATCAAATCCTGCTGTCGTCGGAAGAGGAAGACAATGTACCATTCCGATTACTGTCTGTGAATTTAAAGTAAGTATCTCTTTACTCATGTTTACCATCCTCTCTTTTTATATGATAATTATAAATTCCTTCCAGCGCTGTTCTACAGAGTAAATCCTCTGCATCTACACGATCCTGTCCCTTTAAAGTTTCCTTCAAATTTTCAAGTACCGTAACCACTGTTAAAATACAGGTCTTAACTCCCATCAGTCGTCCCAGTGTCAGAATACATGAAGATTCCATATCGATTCCTGTTACCCCAAGTTTCTTGACCTCTTCAAATGTTTTTGACATATCACGTCCACACTCCAGAGAAAATTTAGAATCATGCATACAACTGTAAAATCCATCCATCGTACAATTAAGTCCATTCAAATACCGTTTTCCCATTTGTTGAACTGTTTCGTTCATCACATTAACAAGTTCAATATCTGCAACCGCAGGGTAACTCAGATCCACATAGGTCTGACTGGTTCCCTCACGCCTCATTGCGGCAATCGGAATCATAAAATGTCCCAGCATATCATCCTGCATAGACATTACTGTCCCCATTCTTACAGCGACCTGCATTCCAGACTCATACATCTCTTCCATCGCAATCGCTGCTGATGGCGACCCGATTCCTGTCGATGTTACCGTAACCTCTACACCTTTATAGGTCCCTGTATACGTATTGAACTCTCTCATAAATGCAACTTTTTTAGGATTATCCAAATACTTTTTTACAACTTCCACTCTCCATGGATCTCCCGAAAAAAGTACATATTTTGCAACTGTTTCTTCACTTGCTCCCATATATAATGTACTCATCTACATTCTCCTTTCAGTGCAATGTTTCAAATTTCTGCAATAACTCCTGCTCTGTCGGTACATTTGTACAGCACCCTTCTGCCTGTAAAACAAAGTAAGATAATACACTTCCAAGCCTACAGCAGTCTGCCGGAGAATATCCATGTAAATATCCATAAACAAATCCTGCCATGTAAGCATCTCCCGATCCAGTTGCATCTACTACCTGTTCCACTTGACAAATTCCAATCTCTTCTTTCCGTATTTTTCCGTCTTCCCGCACGTAACAAATGCTTCCGTCTTTTCCCAGAGTTGTCACAATAATATCTGCTTTTCCAATTTTAAACAGCTCTGTAATCGTATTTAGTCCGAAAAGCTTTTCAATAATTTCACATTCTACTTCATTTGTGAAAATGATTTTGCTTTCTGTTAACAACTGTTTCAAAAATGGTTCTGGAAATGCATCAAAATCATCTTTCATTCCAAAAACTACCGGTACATGATGCTTTTTACATTTTGCAAAAAACTCTTCATTGTCTGGTCTTGATGCAACGGTTATCACTCCCAGCTTTGCCGTTTCAAACAAGCTGTCTTTCATTTTCTGTGCATATCTTCCATCCATTGCTCCAGGATAAAATATGGTAATATGATCGTTATTATTATCCTGTAACAAATAACATACACTGGTTGCTTCCTCTGCTATTTGTGTAATCCCATCCTGTGGTACATTGCCTTCTTCCAGAAACTTTTTAAAACCATTACTTTCATAATCTCCGCCTACTCTTAAAACTGGCATTGCCTTCATTCCAAGCCGGCAAAGTGCATAGGCAATATTTACAGAACAACCTCCGTAAAAAATTTTTGAATTGGATTTATTTGTAACCAGTGATGTAAATCCCACTTTGGCAGGTGTTGCTATTTTTATAATGTGATCCATACTTACATAGCCGCTTGTCAGAACATCTACTTTCATTATCCGTGCCTCCTACAACTGTCCCTCTTCCAGCATCTTGCTGAATGTATTCATATCGATGACTTTTCCCAGATACTTATCAATATCTGTCAGATGAACTTCATTAACTGTTTCTGAATTCGTTGCCACACATTCCCGGATAACATATGGGTTGTAATTCAGATAAAATGCATCTGTCACCGTTGCCCGAATGCAGCAGTTTGTTTTCGTTCCAACAACGACTACATTTTCCACTTCATTTTCCCGCAATACCAGATCCAGGTCTGTGCCGAAGAATCCACTGTACCTTCTCTTTCGGATGACATAATCTTTCTTTTCATCAACTTCCAACATTGGATCAATTTCAATTCCTAAAGTCCCTTCTATACAATTTGGTCTCATGGACTGTGCTTTTTTATCTACTTTATCTTTTCTGTTACAGTGCTGTAAAAAAACAATCAGCAGTTCATGTTTCCGGCTTTCATCCAGAACCTTTTTAATCCGTGGAAGAATCTTTTGATTCTCAGGATAAAATACCAGACCTTCCGGATCCGTAAAATCGCGAACCATGTCCACAATAATCAATGCTGTCTTTGCCATTTTCCTCCCCCTTAGTCGAACTTGTATCCTCTTACCTTAACATCCTTAAATTTCATAAATGAAACAACTGCAAGCACCGCTACCATGATGATATATGGAATTGTATCAAACATTCCTGCTGCCGGTCCTGCATATACACTTAAATTGACTGCAAGTGATCTTGCAACACCGAATAAGATTGCATAGAGTGAAGACTGTACCGGTTTCCCCTGTCCACAATAAATTGCTGCAATTGCGATAAAGCCTCGTCCTGCTGTCATATCACTTGTAAACATTGCCATTCTCTCCATTGATAAATTGATTCCGGCTAATGCACAGCAAAATGCTCCAATCAGAACAGCAATATATTTGTATTTCTGTGTTTTCAGTCCAAGACTGATCGCTGAATCTTCATTTTCACCAACAACTCTGACATAGATTCCAAATTTTGTTTTGTACATCAGAATAGCTGCTGCCGCAATTCCAATAAATGCCAGATATGTAATGACCGGATGACCACTTACGATTCCACCAATCAGCGGAATACTCTTGATGCCCGGTATATTGATCTTAAAATCTGCAACTCCTACATCTTGAAGACTGATATTAGCAAGCTCCATAACTTTCAGTACAAATTTTGCAATCGCTGGAACAATCAAGTTAATTCCAAGACCGATAACAATAACATTACCATTACAAGTAATTCCTAAGAATGAAAATACAAGTCCCCACAATAAAGTCGTTACGATTGCGGCAATCACTGCCAGAGCCACACTTCCTGTCAGATACTCGACTAACACTGAAATAAATGCTCCATTCAGCATCATTCCTTCCAGTGCGATATTCAATACATTTGCTTTATATGCAAATATTCCACCGATCACGCATAGAATAATAGGAGCACTATGGTATACTGTGTCATACAAAATACTATTTAATAATTCCATTATGCATCCTCCTTTTTCGCCTTTTTAAAACGACCAAATACGCTTGTTTTATCACCAATAAACTTAACTGCCAGGAACAGAATGATCATTCCCTGAATAATTGCAACGATTTCTTTCGGAACTGCAGTATACATATTGATGCTGTCACTACCGGTTTTTAATGCAGCATAAAAGATTGCCGCGATCAAAATTCCAATTGGCGAATGTCCACCGAGCAGAGCAATCAACATACCATCCCATCCAAGACCAGGATTTGCAGAAAATGTCAGCGTATATTTAAACTGATCACTTAACATCCATCCTGCTCCTGCTATACCGGAAAGTGCGCCACTGATCAGCATCATGATAATGATTTTCTTGCCGACATTCATACCTGTTGCTTCTGCGAATTCCGGATTTTTTCCGATTGCTGTAATTTCATATCCCAGTTTTGATTTTTTCATAACAAAATACATAATCACCAGAATAATCATTGCAATTACAAAAAACATAGTCATTCTTGATGCTCCGAATCTTTTGAACATTACATCCTCTTTAATCGTTGGTGTAGCCACATACCCTGCACTCTTATCTTTGAATACACCGGTGGTTAAAAATTCCAAAGTCTTTGAAACTGCATAGTTTAACATCAAAGTTACAACCATCTCATTTACATTACATTTTGCTTTCAAAATTGCCGGAATCAATGCAAATAACATTCCACAAATAATTGCAACTAAAAAGCAAATCAGTTTATTTATAAATGGATTGGAAATGTTAAGATATGCTCCAGTGATTCCCGCAAAGAATCCTCCCAAAAGCATTTGTCCTTCTACACCCATGTTGTACAGATTAGCTTTGAATGTAATTGCAATCGCAAGTCCTGTCAAAATAAGCGGCGATGCATAATGCAGCGTATTCATAAAGCCTTTTTCTGTCAAAAGTGATTTCCTGATCAATACCCCGTAAGTTTCCAGTGGACTTTCTCCGATCGCTGCAATAACAATTGCTCCAAATGCAAATGCAAGAATTACCGGAAGTACAGAATTGACGATTCCTTTTATAATACTATCTTTCTTTTTCATGATCCTGTTCCTCCTTTCCAATTCCAGCCATCAAAAGTCCCATGGCAGCCATAGACACTTCTTTCGGTGATACTTCACCTGAAATCTTACCTTTATACATAACAATTACCCGATCAGATAAACTCATAATTTCCGACAGCTCACTTGAAATCAGGATAACAGTATTTCCTGCATCCCTGAATTTCAGAATCTGTTTATGTATGAATTCAATAGATCCGATATCAACACCTCGCGTTGGCTGGCAGGCAATCAGAAGTTTTGGATTTGCAGAAAGCTCTCTTGCAATAATAACTTTCTGTGCATTTCCTCCTGACAGATTACCTATATTACCATTTACATCACCAAGACGGATATCAAATTCTTTGATAAATTTATCTCTTTTCGCATTGATTATTTTCTTATTTAAAAGTCCATGTTTACAAACATCTTTTTCTCCGTGATATCCTGCTATACAGTTATCGGAGACCGTCATTTCCCGGCACAATCCTTGTGCGTATCTGTCTTCAGGAATAATTCCAATTCCTGCTTTTCTTAATTTTTCCGGCCACCAGTTTGTAATATCTTTACCGTCAAAAAATACTGTCCCTCTCGTCGATTCCATCAAACCAGTCATAAGCTTTACAAGCTCTGACTGTCCGTTTCCTTCAACACCGGCTATTCCAAGGATCTCACCCTTATGCACTTCAAATGACATATCTGATACAACTTCTTTTCCATAGTCATTCACAGTCGTAAGATTTTCTGCTTTGTACATAATCTCTGATTCAACTTGTTGTTTTCGTTCATTATTTACAGTAAGAACAACATCTCTTCCGACCATCATCTGTGCCAGTTCTCGTTCACTTGTGTCCTTCTTTAATACATTTCCAACAACTTTTCCCTGTTTTATTACAGTAATACTGTCTGCCAGTTCCATTACTTCTCTTAATTTGTGTGTAATAACAATGATTGTTTTTCCTTGCTCTTTTAGATTTTTGAGCGTTGCAATCAATTCATCAACTTCCTGTGGTGTAAGTACGGCTGTCGGCTCATCCAGAATCAATATGTCTACATTTCTGTATAACATCTTCAGAATTTCTACTCTCTGACGTCCACCGACAGATATATCTTCAATCTTATCTGTTGCATTTAATTCCAGATGATTTTCCTGAATCAGTTTCTCAACTCTTTTAATTTCCTCTTTCTGATCGATAAACGGAGTTTTCATTCCGCCTTTTTTCTGTGTAATTTCCGCACCCAACAGTATATTTTCATATACGGTAAGAGACGGCACCAGCTTAAAATGCTGGTGCACCATCCCTATCCCGTTTGCAATCGCATCAACCGGGCTGTTCAGTGTAACTTCTTTCCCCCGGATCAGGATTTTTCCGCTTGTTGGCTGCAGCAATCCGTAGAGCATATTCATCATTGTAGATTTTCCTGCACCGTTTTCACCTACAATACATTTAATCTCCTGTTCTTTTACATCCAGATTAATATGATCATTTGCGACAAAATCGTTAAACTTTTTGGTCAGATCAACCGTCTGTATCATGCTGTTCATATTGCTGCTTCCTTTCTGTCAAAACAACTATTTTACTGTAACATTCGGGCATTTAGAAGCATCGAATTCTTCTCCACTCTGCGCATCCGTTACTACAATTGTTCCATCTGAAATCTTGTCTTCTACATCTTTGATTTCAGTTTTGATTTCTTCCCATTTGTCTTTTCCGCTATCCTGTATATGTTTGCTGATTTCTGAAAGATCTGTAATAGAAGCTGCGCCTGATGCTAATGAATATGTCTGTGCACGATCCATCTTATCAATCTTTCCATTTACTGCTTCTTTTACAATGTCATATACAGGTACTTCTGTATTTTTAATAACACTTGTCAGAACATATCCTGGCTGCTGATCATCTTTGTTAGCATCTACCTGAATTGCAAGCTTTCCTTCTTCTTTTGCCTTTGATGCAACACCATCACCTACAGAACCAGCTACTGAGAATACAATATTTGCTCCCTGATTATAATATGTTCCTGCTACTGTACTTCCTGTTGCAGAATCAGCAAATCCTGCATCATATTTTGCATAGTAATCATAATTTACACCCAGCTTTTCAGCTTCATAGTTGATACCTTCGATATATCCATAAGAGAATACCGTGATACCATTTGAATTAGTTCCTCCGATAAATCCTACGGATCGTCCGCCATTATCTGCAGGTGTGAAATTATAACCATCTGTACCAAATAAAGTTTCTGCATTTTCATTTACCAATGTAGTAAGTGCACCTGCTACGAAAGATGCCTGATGTACATCAAACAATACACTGATTACGTTATCATGGATTGTCTTTCCATCTTTATCCTGGTTTGGATTATCATTTACACATACAAATGTTGTATCTGGATACATCTCTGCAATTGGCTGTGCTCCACCAGTTCCCTGAATCAACGCTTCAAAATCATATTCCAGATTGAAAATTACATTGTATCCATCATCAGCCAGTGATTCCAGCGCCTGTGGTACACCTGTTGTAGGCTCGACAACCTTATATTCAATTCCAAATTCATCGGCAGCTTTTTTTGCTCCTTCCACAGCAGACTGATTATATCCATTATCATTCTGTCCGGCAGCCGAACAAATAATTGCAACCTTTACATCGCTTCCTTCCTTTTTTTCCGCTTTTTTCTCAGATTTTCCTCCACATGCTGTCAGGCTTCCTGCTATCATTGTCATTGCAAGTAAGCATCCCAATGCCTGTACTACTCTTTTTTTCATTTTTCTTCCTCCTTTGTTATGATGTCATGTCGTCATGACCAGTTCCTTTTTCTATAATATACAACCTTGCCTATGAAATGTAAATACTATTATTTATTTTTGTTGTATTGATCAATTTTTCCTTTGTTTTTTTGTGCATTTACCACAAAGTCTCTTGTATTATATTCAGCAAAAGGTTTTCTACATTTTCTACTAATAACTATTTCCTGACACAAAAAAAGAACATCCCTGTCTCCAGGAACATTCTTTTCCATTTATCTATTTACATCACCATCTGATACAACAATACCATAAGCGGCATTGTCACAATCGCTCCAAGTGTAGTCAGCACACTGATCGCACTGGCATATCTGGAATCATTATCATATACCTGACACATTTGTGTAACAGTTGAAGCAACCGGCGAAATTACCGCCATAAATACGATCAAAAGGATTTCTTCTCCTTCTTTATTCCATCCCACAAGACCACTTACCTTCAGGATAAGCAACGCAATAAGCGGAATCACGATCAGTCGCATAAACGAAATAAAATATGCTTTCTTATTCGTCAATACTTTCTTTAAATCCATTCCACCGATCAGCATTCCGATTACAAACATGCTCGCCGGTCCAATCATTGCTCCGACTGAACTAAGCGTTCCTGTAATAATTTCCGGCAGACGGATTTTTGCAAAAAACAAAACAATCGCGACTATAATCGTAATGATGTTGATATTAAAAAATATTTTCTTCAGATTAAATCCTTTTTCGTGACTAAGTACATTTTTGCAGTGTGTCCAGAAAAAGATGGTCTGAAGTCCCATAAATACACACGCATAAAATACCCATTTATCTCCAAGCATAAATGCCACAAGTGGTACGATCAGATTCCCTGAATTGGAATAATAAATGGACATCGTTTCCACTTCATTCAGTTTGAGAACTTTCCCGATCAGATTCACAACCGGAAGTAAAATAAAAAGGAGCAATAACGATGCGATACAGGCAAGCTCAAGTCCACTCACTTTTTCCGGTGTGTAATCCACCTGAAACGCATTCAAAATCACACACGGTACGATCAGATACAGTACCAGTGTTGACAGTACCTTACTGTCTTCATCTTTCAGCAATCCCATTTTGACTACCACATATCCCATAAAAATCATAATAAACAGTTTTGCAATCTGTTCCATCAGAAGTATACTTAGTTCCATTTTTATCCTCTTTTCCTTTTAACACAAGAGAAGCGGATTGTCCGACACAACCCGCTTCTTATTATTTCATTTCTTTTTCTGTCGGTTCATTTTTGTCTGTCATATATTTCCATCTTTTAAACAATACCAAATCCCCTGTTTTCTGTCAAGAAATCCCTTAAGCCATAAACCTCTTTATCCTTCTATACTATACCTGTTCCAGAAGCCTTCTGCACTTCTGATTCATCGCCCCCAGTTCCAGTACAACCAGAAACAGATCCTCTTTACTCATTCCATAGCTGATCATACAGAGTGCCTTATAGAAAAATTCGTTCACTTCCGCATCTGCTTTCCCCATAACGACCGCCGGGTAAATGATAGCTGCCATCTCCCGGATTCCGAAAAGGATTGCAGTTTCCACGCCGCGCACATCTGTTTCGTGTTTCCAGATATTGCTCACATCATATTCGGAGGTATTGCCACACGGTGCTGCACAGACTGCGCAATCCGGTGCGACGGTATTTTTTTCTTCTCTTACTTTTTCGATCATCGCTTTTAAAGCTGCTACCCCGGTGTTACTGTTCGTAATCGTATGAACAAGACCTTCGATGATAATCTCATCTGTGTTTTCTGTCTTTGGATTGTTACCACAGGATCTGGCAAGACCGATCAGCGCACCGGTCAGTTCATCCTGGAGTGCTAAAATCTCCTGTTCCTGCGAAATCGTCGCTGTATTACTCATATTTTCATTCCTCATACCTTCTTTTTTTGTATGGATAAGTATACGGTTTCTGGATTTTCATTTCTGTTGTAATAACAACATTATTCCGATTTATCTGTTCCAGTCAGGACTTTCTTTCCACAAAACGCGAAACCATAATGCTGGACCTTTGATTTTGGGATACCATCAAATAATAATCCCATTCAGATGATCGCACTCATGCTGAATAATCTGCGCCGTCCATCCGCTGTATTTCTGTCTCTGCCGTTTAAAATTGATATCTTCATATTCTACTTCGATTTCCTGATAGCGCACACATTTTCTTACACCATCCAGAGACAGGCATCCTTCTTCTGTCTCATACTTTCCGTTTCTCTTTACAATCTTCGGATTGAACATCGCAACATTCATAAATCCCATATTGACTGCAATGATTGCTTTATTTACCCCGATCATATTTGCAGCCATTCCCACACAGCCATCCTCATGTGCTTTTAGGGTATCCAGTAAATCTATCGCAGTCTGCCGGTCTGCTTCCGTTGCTTCTTCTGCCCTCTGACGCAGAAAAAAGAGATCTCTCATAATTGGTTTTACCATTTTATTCTTCCCCTTTCCATAGTACTTTCCAGTATACACGATTTACCCTGTCCTGGATACTTTCTTTCTTTATTTTGATATGATAAAATAATCCCATACAATTCGCGGGAAAACTTTTCCCTATCACCAATTTTCAAGCCAAACAGGAGTGTACTATCTATGGATAAAATCAAAATCATAAAAAAGAACGATGAATATTCTTCCGAATATCAGATTGGAGATACTTTTGAAATTGAAGGCACCTGGTACGGTGGTGTCCATATTATCGGAAAGACCGGCGCACCGGTTTCTCTTGATAAAGATGAATATATTTATCTGGATGCCAATCCGGAAAATAAAGCAGCTTCTGCGTCTGTAATTCCCCACCCGGAATCGTCTGCCTCAACACAAACCAGTACGGTTATCCCAGAAGCACAACCTGCTTCTACGCTTTCTGCCAATACCGAAAAAAATAACGCAGAACCCCTCCATGAAATCCATGTTGGCGATATCGTGCGCCATTTCAAAAGAGAATGGGTATCAGAAGAGAGCACCAAATATCTCTACAATGTACTGGCTTTCGCCGAGCATACCGAAACAGGCGAAAAGCTGGTTGTCTACCAGGCAATGTATGCACCATTCAAAATCTGTGCAAGACCATACGATATGTTTATGAGCGAAGTCGATCACCAAAAATATCCGGGGATCAGGCAGCAATGGCGTTTTGAAGTAAATGAATAAATCATGATTAAATAAAAATGGAGAATCTCTCCCAGTCCCCGGCTGATACCGGAGCGGATGATTCTCCATTTCAGAATGTCTGCTTTGTTTGTTTCTTCTTATTTCAGGTTCTGATACTCCTCAATCACCTTATCCATCAAGCTTTCTGCTTTTTTATACACTTCTTCATCCATCTGATTGTATGGGAAAATTGCGCGATCCGAAACTTCTACTCCTCTATGTTGCATTAGTTTTTTGAACAAGAGCGAGAAATTTGAATCCATGTCATAGAGTGGCATCAGTTCATGTGTCAGTGCTGATAACTTCATAACTCTGTCAAAATCTTTTTCCTTTGTTGATTTTACAAGATCACTCCAGATTTCAGGCACAATATTAGAAAGAGCTCCTATACATCCTACTCCTCCGGATGTAAGATTATAAAGGAACTGATCGTCAAATCCTGAGAACATCTCAAACTCATGTCCTTCTACAGCCAACATCAGTTCATTTGTATGGTTTGGTTCTGACACGGAGTCCTTTAAACCTTTAATATTAGTATTATTTTCTACCAACTTTTTCAAGGTTTCCGGAGCGATGGAATGTCCACTTCTTGCCGGGAAATTATAGATATAAAGATTTCCTTTTATTGACTTTGCAAGCGTATCATAATATACAAAAATCTTTTCCTGATCCAGTGCATAATAACATGGTCCGATAACCATTGCTCCTTCATAGCCCATTTCATTCACTTCATTTGACAACGCCACAGTATCTTCAAAATTAAGGCTTCCGGTTCCAGCATAAAGCTTTGTGCGCCCTGCTGTATAATCTGCATAGAATTTGAAGAAATCATGTTTCTCCTGTTTCGTAAGTCCTGTAAATTCACCGGACGATCCCAACACAAGAATTCCATCAACGCCTCCTTCAATCAGGAAATCAATTACCTTTTTATTCCCTTCATAATCCGGTTTTTCTTTTTCATCAAAAACTGTAACAACTGGTGTAACGATTTTACACATATTTTCTACCTCTCTTCCTATTTTTATCCTAATTCACTTTCTTGTAAAAATCAGACAATATAATTCGTCAGCTGACCAATCTTGTCTATCTCACATGTAACTTTATCACCTTTCTTTAGGAACCTTGGTGGCGTAAATCCCATTCCAACACCTGCTGGTGTACCGGTTGCAATAATGTCACCAGCCTCCAGAGTAATTCCTTTGGACAATTCTGCAATCAGCCCCGGAACTTTTTTAATCAGATATTTGGTATTTGAGTTCTGTCTGAGTTCACCATTCACATAACTCTTAATATCCAGTTCTAACGGCATCGGAAGCTCTGTACGGTCTACGATCACAGGTCCCATGATCGTATAATTATCCAGACTTTTTCCCATCAGCCACTGTCCATGTCTGGTCTGAAGATCTCTTGAAGAAAGATCATTAAATACGGAATATCCAAATACATATTCTTCTGCTTTTTCTTCCGTAATTCCTTTTCCTTCTTTTCCTATAATGACCGCTAATTCTGTTTCATAATCCACTTTTTCATCGATATCAAACCGTCCCTGGATCTCTTCATTTGCCCCAAGAATACGGTTTGTTCTTTTTGCAAAATACACGGTACCGGATACTTCATCTGACACAGCTCCTGCCAGATGTTCCTTTGTCTCTTCCAGATGATCTGTGTAATTGACTCCGACACAGAGGATATCGTGAACCGTATGTTCAATCGGTGTCAACATCTCCTGCTCTTCCATTCTATGTACCGATCCATCTGCAGCACAGATCATCTGTGCTGCTTTTTGCGGATCACCATTTACCATATGAACAAAATCTATCAACGGTTTCCCTTTTAATTCCGGGAATAATTCATCCAGAAAAAACACGGTTTCTTCCTTTTCGAAAGCTGCTAGATGAATTTCTCCATTTTTATCTTTTACTCTGGTATAGCGCAATTTTTTCACCTCATTTTTTACATATAGTTACAAACTCTCGCAATTGCCATTTCTGTATATCCAAGAGCTTCTGCTTTTGTCAGCTTGCCATCCGCAACTTCCTTGATTTCTTTCATCAGCTCATCACCAAGTTCTGTCATCGTCTTGGTTCCGTAAATATACGGGCTTGCATCAATATCAATATTATCAGACATATTTGCAAAAGTAACTTTATTACCGGTGATCTTAATTACCGGTGCAAGCGGATTTCCTGTCGGTGTACCACGTCCGGTAGAAAATACGACAATCTGACATCCACCGGCTACCATTGCCGCTACTGATGATGGGTCATTTCCCGGAGTATCCATAATAACAAGTCCCTGTTTTGGTTCTACCTGTTTTGCATAATCATATACTGCTGTTACTTCTGAATGACCACCTTTATGGATACATCCCAATGATTTTTCTTCCAATGTTGTAAGTCCTCCTTCTTTGTTTCCAGGAGAAGGATTTCCTTCACGGATATCATGTCCTACCAACTTAATCGCATGCTCATAGTCATGAACGATCTGGTAAATTCTGTCACTGATTTCTTTTGTCTTTCCACGTCGTGCCAGAATATGTTCTGCGCCAATAAATTCTGTTGTCTCAGAAAGAATCGAAGTACCTCCAAGTTCTACCATACGGTCACTCATCTCTCCGATCAGGACATTTGCTGCAAGTCCTGAAGTCGGATCCGAACCTCCACATTCTGTTCCGATGATCAGCTCAGAAAAGTCAAATTCTTCTTTCTGCAGAAGAGAAGCTTCCTGTGCCATCTCTTTTGCTGCACGGACAGCTTTTTCTACTGTAGAAATCGTTCCTCCGTTTTCCTGGATAATGAAATGGCGGATTGGTTTATTCGTTCTCTCTTTAATTGCATCTAACACAAGATCCATCTGACAGTTTTCACATCCAAGTGATACAACAACCGTTCCATATACGTTCGGGTTTGCTGCATATCCTGCCATTACATCCATCGTGAACTGCTGATCTGACGGAACTTGGGAACATCCATTCTGGTTATTGAATGTAACTGCAGATTCTACCTGGGACGCGATAATTCTTGTTGTATCTGATGCACAGACACTTGCCGGTAAAATTAAAATTTTATTTCTGATTCCAACTCTTCCATCTGGTCTTCTATATCCCCAAAAAGTCATTTTTTCCATTTTAAACTTCCTCCTGTCTTCTTATATTCCGTATTTTAAAGATTTTCTCTGTGATTCTGAACATTATGTACATGTACATGCTCTCCGACATGGATATCACAGGCAGCAAGACCAATATGTTCCCCATATTTTACTACTTCTGTTCCTTTTGGCATTTCTTTGATCGCTACTTTATGGTACATTGGTACATCTGTTATAGCTTTAATCTTCTGTACATCTCCATTTCTATCTCTCCAGATCACTTCATCTCCTGCATTGATCTTTTCAATTGCTACAACGACGGTATCTTTTTCATCAATAATTGCTGCATTAACTGTTACTGCCATTTTGCTCATCTCCTGTTTTCATTTTTTAATATGTGATATTTACAAATACTACTTTGTTGCTGCTTTCTTATCCTCAAGTGGGAACTTCGGACATCCGTATTTATGTGCCCACCAGTTTGTAACAATTGGGACAATAATCGCTGTGATAACTACGGATGCTGCTACCTGAGCAGTTGCCTGTGGTACATATGCTTCCAGACTCTTATCTGCCAGTCCTACAACTGCCGGTACAGCTACTGCATTTCCTGCTGTTGTCGCTACTGCCCATCCGGCATAACCCGGTCGTTTTGAAATCTTCCGATCACATAATACAATAAATGCTCCACCAATAAAAGTAGTCATAAATCCAAGCAGAACTCCTGACGGTCCTCCCTTTATAACTGCGGAAAGATCAATTCCTGCTCCAAGTGTAAGTCCTACAAAAGGAATTAAAATCGGTCCTGCCGGTGCAAGGAAATCAGAAAATGATTTATCAAGATTTCCAAGGATCATACCAACAATGATCGGTGTAATTGCTGCAAGGATTGAAAGAATCGGAATATTTGCAAGTCCTGAAGCTCCCATTGCGACCAGTGTAAAAAATGGACCATCATTCAATGAGAGTAATGCCATTGCGCCACTATCCACTTCATCACCATAAGACTGCATCAGGGAAAGATATACGGAACCATTGCTGTTTGTTACCGCACAGATAATTGCTAATGCAGATAATCCAAGAAATCCATCTGTACCGAACACTTTACCAACAACAATACCAATTACTGCTCCAGCCACAAATTTGGAAATCAAAAGGACTCCGCCCCTTTTTAACACACTTCCGAGTTCATTAAATCTTAACGTTGTTCCAAGACATACCAGCTGAATTCCCATCGCTGTTGCCGCACCTGCATTTGAAAAAGTTGCTGTTGTAAGTGAACCTACCTGAAGTATCGACGAACAGAACGTATTTAAAATTGCTCCAATCAAAAGCGGAACAATCATCATCCCAGCCGGTACTTTCTTCAAAAAGTTCATAATCATAGTTTTTTGCCTCCTCTTTACCTTTTTTCCTTTCGTTTCATTTGTGCGTATATACGTACTCCGTATGCATTTACATACTTCATGCTTTTAAAATAGCACTTATGTATTTTATTGTCAATATATCATTAAATGAATTCATTATTTTTATCATTTTGCACAATTATTCTATATAAATTTCTACATATACGTCAAACAGCTCTGGAATTCCATACAAATATCTGATATAATTTTTATATACTTGATTGAACTTTAGATTATTTCAATGTTAATAAAGGAGATTTAAACCAATGGCAACAACTGAACACCGCCCTACTGAACGGGTGCTCGATATACTGGAGCTTCTTTCCAACTCTGAGGAAGGAATGACTCTTACCGAACTTGCCAAAGCACTGAATGCCCCAAAAAGCAGCATTATGCCGCTTGTTCATACGATGACTGCCCGTAATTTTATTTATATGCAAAAGGATACGCTTCGCTATCGTATCGGAGTTGCTACATATTCTGTTGGTGTAGCCTATAATAACCGCAAGACTTCTTTACAATTCATTCAACAGGAGATGAATAACATTACTGCATTAAGTAACGAAACATGCCAACTTGGTATCCAATCTCGAAACATGGTATTTTATATCGCAAAAAAGGATTCACCTCAGCCAATCCGCCTGATGTCTTCCGTAGGAAAGCAGCTTCCTTTGTACTGTACTGGTTTGGGGCGAGCACTTCTTGCTTATAAATCCGAAGAAGAAATTCGTAGCCTGTTTCCAGAAGTTCTCACTGCATATACACCACACACAATCGCTACCATAAATGATCTACTTAAAGAGCTAGAACTTACCCGTCAACGGGGATATGCCGTGGAACATGAAGAAACAAATTTAATGGTAAATTGTATCGCCGTTTCGCTTGATTACAATAATGCACCAATCGCTGCTTTAAGTATATCCATCCCAACCTTCCGTATTTCCGAGTCTAAAGAAAAAGAAGCTGTCCAGATTCTTTGGGAAGCCAAACAGCGTATTGAGACACATTTTAAAATGTATGGCGTTGATTTTGGAAATTAAAAAATACCTGACAGAAAGCCTTCTATCCTTCTGTCAGGTATTTCTTTATACGCCTTTTCCTTCCCCTGCAAAATATTCTTTTACATGCTTTACCACAACTCCTGATAACAGGAAGACTGCAATTAAGTTCGGGATTGCCATCAGTCCGTTAAATGTCTCTGCAATATTCCACATCAGTCCAAGATCCATCGTTGCTCCGACGATCGCAACCAGTGAATACAGCACCATAAACGGTTTGTTGATCTTCGTTCCAAATAAAAATTCAATACATCTGGTTCCATAAAGTCCCCATCCGATAATCGTTGAAAATGCAAAGCAGCACATTGCAACCGCGGTAAAGATCGATACCCAGCTCCCATATGTAGAAGTAAATCCAAGAATCGTAAGCTCCGCACCTGCTGCCTCCCCGTAACCAATCGGAACTCCGCTGCACAGGATTACCAGTGCGGTCAGTGTACAGATTACGATCGTATCTATAAATACCTCAAAGATTCCGAAGAATCCCTGTTTCACCGGTTTTTTTGTATCTGCACATGCATGTGCAATCGATCCGGTACCAAGACCTGCCTCATTAGAGAAAATTCCTCTGGACACACCTTTTTTCATACTGATAAAGAAGCTTCCGACTGCCCCCGGTCCTCCGATCGCGATCGCTCCTGCAACTCCTACAATATTTCCGGTTCCGACCGTTGCCGCGAGTGCCGTACAGACTGCCTGAAATGGCGTCATCGCACCATCTGATGCATCCTTTTTCCGAAGCATACGTCCGATCGTTACCTTCATGGCGGACGTTTCTTCTTTTTTATGCCTCGTAACGTATTTCTTCTTTTATTTTATCCTGAATTTCCACAAGGACTTCCATTAAAAGCGGATTGAACGCTCCGCACTCTCCGTTCAGGATCATCTTCATTGCCTGCTCATGTGAATACGCATCTTTATATACACGCTTGCTCACCAGCGCATCATAAACATCTGCCACAGATACGACCTGTGCCGCAATTGGAATCTGTTCTCCGGTCAGACCATCAGGATAACCTTTACCATCATAACGCTCATGATGCCATCTGCAGATCTGGTACGCGATCTTGATCATCTTCTCATCCTTATAGTGCTCCAGTTTATCCAGCATAGAAGCACCAATCAGCGTATGCTTTTTCATGGTCTCAAATTCTTCTTCTGTCAGCTTTCCAGGCTTATTCAGAATCGACTCGTCAATTCCAACCTTACCGATATCATGAAACGCGGATGCTGTTGAAATCAGATAGCAGTCATCCGGCGTCAGATTATATGCATCTGTATTCTCAACAAGTCTTTCCAGAAGAAGTCTCGTCAATGTATTGATGCGGACAACATGAAGACCGCTCTCTCCATTACGAAATTCCACAATCTGACTCAGAACTTCTACCATCATCTGATTGTTCTTTTCCTTTTCATGCATCTGATCGGATACCATGGAAATCAGCCTTCTCTGTTTTGCATACAGCTTGATCGTATTAAATACACGCTGGTATACAACCTTGCTGTCAAAAGGTCTGCTGATATAATCGGATACTCCAAACTTGAACGCTTTCCGGATATAGTTCTCAGATTCCTCGCTGGATATCATAATCACCGGCACATCTTCAATCCAGTGATTCCGGTTCATATACATCAGAATTTCAAAACCGTCCATAACCGGCATCACGATATCAAGCAGTACCAGTGATAGCTCTTTCCCGTATTGTTCTATTAGCGAAACGCATTCCTGTCCGTTCGTCGCTTCAATGATCTCAAAATCATCTTTCAGCATCTCATAGAGAATCGCACGGTTCATCTCTGAATCATCGACAACCAGGATCCGCTGTTTAATCTGGTTCTGCTTCTCGTACTGCTCTCTTTCATCTTTCTGTGTAACCACTTTATTCTTCGTAGCCTTCGCCTGATACATCAGCTTGTCCGCTCTGTTCACGGCTTCCTCAATACTGTCTCCTTCCGTCAGCACGCCACCGGCACTGATAGAAAGCCGCAAATTCAGGTATCCCGGAACATTTGCATTATAGATACGCTCCTGTATCAATTGCAGTTTCTGGCTAAAAACTTCTTCCGTAACTTCCGGCATCACAAGAAGGAATTCATCCCCGCCAAAACGGATCAGCTTATCCGTCTTACGGATATTTTTCCGGATAATATCTACAACCGTATAGAGTGCCATATCCCCTGCCTGATGTCCGTAGGTATCATTATGCAGTTTAAAATCATCCAGATCGATCAGTGCAACCCCGGCATTTTTCTTCTTGTTCTTCATCTCATCCTCATAATACCGCCGGTTGTATGCATCTGTCACTGCATCTCTGTATAACCTGTCATTGTAATGTACAAACATATCTATCAAACGCTCATGATTGATCTCTCCAATCGACCAGTCACCATCCAGGCAACGGATCAGCTCGAGCACATATGGCTTCTCATCTACTTCTATACAACGTGCGATCACCTGATAAATCTTGCCATTTACAATCTCCAGCTTTCCTTTTTCTTCTTTCGTGGTCGCTGCACGCATCGCTACACAGTTATCACAGGGTGTTTCCCGTTTCCAATAATGATAGCATCTCTGCCCCTCATTGATTTTTCTCCATTCTTCATCGATATCTGATATATTTCCAATCGGGAAAAGACGGATCTCCTGAAAGATCTTCCGAAAATGTCGGATTTCTTCTTCTAATTGTTCTTTTGTCATTCGTTCTTCCGCGTTCATGTCTTTTCCTCCAGACTTCTACTACGCAGTTTCCTGTTATTTTCATTTCTAATTATTTTACAATATTTACCAAAAAATAAAAAGAATTATCCCGATATATCTTAAATTTTTTTCTGAAGCATAGGATACATCTGCATTACTGTAAAAAAAAGGACCACCAAAGCCTGTTTGGTGATCCTTCATGAAATACTTATATAACTATTCTTTTATGTAATTTATTTTCTCGTCATCACACGATTTTCTACCGCTGCAGTCATCGGAACTTCCGCTGTTACTGATGCATTCTCGATTTCCACAGAATAGGTCTTGTGGATCAGACAGTTGATCGGATCTTCTGTCGTGATGACCAGTGCCAGACTATGTCCAGGCTCTACCGTATATCTTGTCGCATTCAGATAAATATGGTAATCATGGTATTCACCCTTTTTCAGTTCGATACTGTTCTGTGCTGTCTCCGGTTCATATCCTGCTTCCGGATTGCACAGATCTGCAAATGCCCGTGTGATCACACGGTATTTCTTATGTACAGTAGCAAACTCTGCTTCATTCCATGCCGGAACCTCTCCTCCGCTGATAATTCCGCCTTCTTTTACCACATTGACCGGAATTGTATTTCTCTGCGGATCTACAGACTGAATGCTGTCAAATTCTTCATCGCATACGTCACAAAGAAGAAGAGTAAGCTTCACATCATCCATACGTCCTGACATTTCATGCATTCCAAGCTTCATCGTCAGAGTATCTGCATCATTACTGTTTACCGGATTGAAATCTGCTTCTGCATCTCCATCTTTTAACGCTGCTCTTAATCTTACGCAGGTTGTTCCCTGTAACGTCACTGCCTCTTTAAACGGCTCCGTCACATAACGCTGTGCCATATTACTTGATCTCACACCCATCACATCATCGAAGTTCTCTGCACTGACACCTGCTGCTTCCCAGTCTGTATCGATTACAGTTGTTCCCTGTTCTTCGCATGTAAGATTCATCTTATATGCTGTCTCCCAGGAATCTGCTGTCTCCCATTTTCTCTGGTCATAGTTCATCTGCACCAGGACTGCCGGTCTGTTCTCTGCACCATTTTCAACTCCGTATAAATAATGAGAAATCCATTCATTGATAATATCATCATAGAATTTACCATCCACAAGGATTCCATATCGTTTCGGCATAGTTGGTGTGATATGTGCACCCTGATGAAGGATTGCTTTTACATTCTTTCCTGCCTTCTGGAAAGATTTGTACATCATCTCATACTGCTTGGTAGACACGTTCTCGTCATTCAGTCCCTGTACGATGAGCGCACTGCATTTGATCCGGTCTGCATGAAGGCGATAATTTCCCATACCCCAGAATTCCGGATTATAGTCAAATCCACCCTTGATCTGCTGAAGGCTCATCTCATGATGAAACGCTCCCATATCATCCCGCTGCTTCTCGGTTAATGTCTCATCATTGTAACGGCTGGAACAAAAATAGGCAAGGAAGCTGTTCAGCATTTCTTTCGGCCAGTACCGCTGTGCGCCCTGCATGTTCTGCTGGCTGTACCAGTCCGCGATTCCTGCGATCGGTACGATTGTCTCCAGTCCTTCTACTCCTGTTGTTGCCACTGCAAACGGCATGGTTCCGGCGTAAGATCTTCCTGTCATGGCAACCTTTCCATTGGACCAGTCCGCCTTTGTCTCAACCGTTCCTTCGCGGTCTGCATATCCGATACGGTCTCCATGCAGCCATTCTACAATTGCTTTGAAAGCGTCTCTTTCATAGTCTGAACCAACATAGTTGAATCCGTCAGATCCTTTTGAACCAAATCCTGCACTTAAAACAACTGCAAATCCACGTACAAGATAATAATCAAAGGTGTCGATATTTTCAAAAACCATAACGTTATTATTTCCTTTATCCGGATAATACCAGTCTGCCGGATCTGCTTTTAAAGAAAGATCCATTGCACTGATGCATCCCTGCGGAACATGCGCATCCACTTTTTTGTCAAGATCCGCAAAATTAACCGGATGATATTCTTTTTCTGCCACTTCTTTCATATGCGGATATCCATCTTCCTGGACTCCCGCCGCATATGGACGTGCTTCATATAAAGTTGCAGCCTTATAATTCCCCTCTACTGCACTTCTTGGTACCTGGACAACAGCTTTCACAAGATCTCTTTTTCCATCTCCGTCCACATCGTAATCCGTTTCCACATAAACACAATATCTTACGATACTGGATGTTGCCGGATCATACTTTTCTCCTGTCTTTCCATCTGTAAGTGGAAATACCGGCTGTGCAAGTCCATTCTCAAATACTGGTACTTTGCTGTAATTCTTTTCGTTCATGGTAAACCTCCCAATCATTAAATAAATACTCGGATCTAATCACATATTATTTCCCCAATATTATTGTGATTTCATTTCTCCATTTCCTATTATAACGAGATGCAATAAGAACTTCAATGAGATTTTTCGCTTTATTTTATAGTTTACTATACCTGTTTTCTTTTCTCAATTCTATAGAAATAATCTTTTAGACATGCTATAGTAAACTTATATTTTACATAGATTTGTCTGAAATTTAACAAACAAAAAGGGGATATTATGAAAAAGAACATAAAAAAGATATTAAAAGTTCTCGGAATCTTCCTGCTTATCATTCTGGTTGCGCTGATTGCATATCTGATCTACCTTTTTGCAAGCTATCACCGCATACCGGATAATCAGGCTTTGAAGATCGAGAAAACTTCCGGTGGAACAGCCGCAGCTGACACACTGACAACCGAGAAAGAATATTCCGCTCTGACCTACAATGTTGGTTTCGGAGCCTACACGCCGGACTTCAGCTTCTTTATGGACGGTGGAAAATCTTCCTGGGCAAAAAGTAAGGAGAGTGTCGAAGCTGATATTCAGGGTGCCGGAGAGCTGGTTGCTTCCAAAGATCCGGATTTCGCACTGATCCAGGAAATTGATCTGAACTCTACAAGAAGCTACCATGTAGATGAATACTCGATTTTAAAGGATACGATTCCAAGTTACAATACGGTATTTGCACAGAATTACGATTCCGCATTCCTTTTTTATCCATTCACACAGCCGCATGGTCGCAGCCGTTCCGGACTTGCTCTTTTCTCCAAATATCCGGTTACGGATTCTCTGAGAAGAAGCTTTCCGATATCGACAAGCTTCAGCAAGTTCTTTGACCTTGACCGCTGTTACAGCATTTCCAGAGTCCCTGTAGATAACGGGAAGGAACTGGTTATCTTCCTGCTTCACATGTCTGCTTACGGCAACAGTGATGCGATTCGCGAAGCACAGATCCGTATGCTGAGTGCAGATATGGAAAAGGAATACAAAGCCGGTAATTATGTACTTTGCGGTGGTGATTTCAACCATGACCTTAAGGCATCCGAAAAAGATGCAGAAAATTGTGAGTCCTGGGCTTATCCATTCCCACGCGAAGAGCTTCCGGAACACTTTTCATTCTGCCTGGACAATCTTTCTGACAGTGAAAAGGATGCTCTCTGGGACAGTGCACGGAATGCAGATATGGAATATGTACCTGGTGTGACCTACACGGTGACGCTGGACGGATTTATTACTTCCGATAATATTGAATGCACAGAATATGAAAATGTAAATACCGGATATAGCTACTCGGATCATGATCCGGTGTATATGAAATTCAAATTATTAGATGAATAATATGTAAAAGGAGCTGTCGCACTAATTAGTGCGCAGCTCCTTTTCTTGTGCAAAA